>JAABUQ010008933.1_pt1 | contig 13810 bp, 17 predicted proteins | sample 5560001 | NCBI WGS metagenome assembly JAABUQ01 (sample SAMN10711888, study PRJNA513371) | rock metagenome | isolation source: Antarctica rocks | place: Antarctica: Victoria Land, Finger Mt nord | collected 2015-12-18
GGCGTCGCTCACCTCGACCACGTCCTGCAGGAAGTGCGAGACCTAGACGATGCTCATGTCAGCTCGATCAACTGGCGGTCGGCGAGCGACAGCCGCCGCACCGGCGTGCGTAGGTCGGTGGCAAGGCCCAGGGCGTGCAGCATCACCCGCGCAGCCTCGCGCCCGGCACTCCCTGTCAGGCCTCGGGGGCGTCCGGGCACCAGGGCCAAGTTCTCGCCGACGGTCAGCGCCGGAAACAGGTTCAACTCCTGCGACACCAGCGCGACGCCGGAATCCCAGGCGTCCAGCATCGAACGCATGGCCAGCGGGCGGCCGTCGAGCAGCAGGTCGCCTTGGTCTGGCGCCAGCACGCCCGACAGCAGCTTCAGCAGCGTCGACTTGCCGGCTCCGTTGGCCCCGACCAGCCCCATGATGATGCCGCCTGCGACCGCGAAGTCGATATCCTGCAGCGCAACTTGGGCGCCGAACCGCTTGCTGACGCCGCGTGCCACATAGAGCGACGTCGGACGGTGGCCGAACGGAACGGAAAGCTTTCCGGCAACGCCCAGCGCCGTATCGGGCGAACTCATTTCACGGGGTTGTCGTAGTTGCCTATCGGCTGCAGCCCGGCATCGACCCCCTCCGCGAGCGCCGCGTCGACCTGCGGCTTGTAGAAGGTCGGCAGGCCGGTCTGCGGTTCGGCCCAAGCCTTGATGAAGGCGTCGATGTTGGTGGGGTCGATGACCGGCGGCACGATCCGCAACCAGCCATGCGGCAGCGGCTTGCCGTCGTGGATGGCCTGCACCGTGAAATGGACGGCGAGAGCGGATTTCCTCGGGGGCGTCGTAGGCGACGGTGACCGCCGAGAGGTGGTCGTCCTCGATGATCTTGGCGATGTTGACCTGACCGGGCTCGCAGGCGTCGAGGTAGGCCAGCGCGTTCGGCGTCTTGCGGATGGCCTCGTTCCAGATCACGAAGCTGCGGCTGCGCGACCAGCGCCTGCACGACTGACATCCGAAACGGCTTGGCTTCGGCCACCACCGACATCGACGCGCGCGCGCCGGCAACCACCAGGGACAGGCTTACAATATGCCGGATCGAGAACTTTTCGTGACGAGTCTGCAAAGTTGGCCGGACGTTTGAAGATCGCATGTTTGAGGCTCCTGGCAGCTACAGGTGTGACTGCACGCGATCTACGGCGCGCCGGCTGCGCTTGACCGCGCGGTCAAGCGCGATTGCGGTGACGATCACGCAGCCGGTAACCAAGCGCGCGTAGTTCGGATCGACGCCGTAGAACACGATGCCGCTGTCGGTCACCAAGATGGTCAGCACGCCGAGCATGGCCCCGAGCATACTGCCGGAGCCGCCGGCCAGCGAGGTGCCGCCGATCACCACCGCGGCGATCACCTGCAACTCCAGACCCGTTCCCATCGACGGGTCGGCAGTCTTGAAGTAGGCCAGGGTCATGACACCGGACAGCGCCGGCAGGAAACCGACCAGCACGGTGGCCCAGATTTTAGTCCGGCGCACCCGGACTCCGATGAACTCGGCCGCCGCCGAGTTGGAGCCGATCGCCCGGACCGTGACGCCGAACCTGGTGTGTTGGAACGTGACGTGCAGGATGCCGCCGACCGCCAGCAAAACCCGGGCGGCGACCGGAAGCCCGAGCCATTCGCTGCCGAACACCGTGAAGAACGAATGCGTCTTGGACATTCCGTAGACTGCGCTGGCTCCCAAATCTTGACCGAGCCCAGTTGGAAAAACTTCGGGTGTGGCGCCCCGATAATCAGGACCAGGGCGCAAACCCCAGCAGCAGCCCGAACTCCTCGAACCGCAGCAATCCGCGCAGCCGGGAGCGCGGCCGGCCAAGCGCGCCGCCCTGTGCCACGTCGGTGCTCATGGCAGCGCCCACAACGGGCTCACGTCCTGGTAAATCCGGTAGTCGACAACCAACCCGCCTGCGTCGCGCTTCAGGATTACGGCGGCGGGCAGGGTTTTGTTGCGGCCATCGGGTAGGCCGTAGGTCGTCGCCACCCGGCAGATCGAAACGTCGTCGAACTGCCAGATGTCGAGGAACTCGTGGCTGATGCTGCGCAGGCCGTCGAACACGCCGCTGACGATCTCGCCCACGCGCTCGCGGCCGGTGACCGCCTCGGCGCTGCCGAACTGGAACACTACATCGGGCGCCAGGCTGCTCAGCAGGGCGGGCGTGTCCATGCGGTCGATATGGGCGAACATGTCGCGTACGAGGTCAGTCACGGATGCCGCCTCCTGTTGGCCGACGCCAGCCTGCCGCTCAGGACAGCCGCCTTCGCCATCGGCCGGTTCATGCAAAGACTGGTGTAATATCCATGTAGACTCTGTAATCGGCGATCTTGCCGCTGGCATCGCCCTGCCAGACGCTGGTGCAAGGCAGGCTGACCTGGCTGCCGTTCTTTCGGGTGTAGGTGACCGTAGCGCGGACGATCACCGTCCGGCCCGCCTCCCAGACATCCTGGATGGCGTGGCTCAGTCCCGCAATCATGGCGAAGAACTGGTCGTTGCTGGCGGCGATGGCGGCGGGGCCGATGACCGGCTCGGCGTTGCCGAACACGAAACTACCGTCTGTCGCGAAAAACTGTGCGAACGCCTTGCCCTTTCGGGAGTCCACCGCGGCAAGCACGACCTCGGCAAGCACACGGCCGCTGGCCATAGTTGAGGCCCCCTGGTTGGTGCCCGCAGCCTTGTCGCCGCTGCGGCTTGTGGTCGAGATAATCGGCTATTTTATCGCGAGTCAATAAGATTCTCGATGAAATACCGGGGTTGTTCTGTGGTGACGGGCAGCCAGTCTGCCGGCAGCGCTGGAGCCGGGGCCATGCTATAGCGCAGCGGTGCGCACCGACCTCCCCGAACCGCAACTTCCGGTTCACGAAACGCTGCCGGAGCTGCTGGATATGCTGGCGCGGGGCCGCAACGCCGTGCTGGTGGCGCCGCCCGGTTCCGGCAAGACGACGCTGGTGCCACTGGCGCTGCTGGACGCGCCGTGGCTGGCCGGCCAGCGCATCGTCATGCTGGAGCCGCGCCGGCTGGCCGCCCGCGCCGCTGCCACCCGCATGGCCAGCCTGATCGGCGAGCCGGTCGGCCAGACCATCGGCTACCGCACCCGGCTCGACAGCGCGGTGTCGGCGCAAACGCGGGTCGAGGTGGTGACCGAGGGCTTGCTGGTGCGCCGCCTGCAGGGCGATCCCGGCCTGGAGGGCGTCGGCATCGTCATCCTCGACGAGGTCCATGAGCGCGGGCTCGACGCCGACTTGGCGCTGGCCTTCTGCCTCGACCTGCAGCGCGGCTTGCGTCCGGAGCTGCGGTTGCTGGCGATGTCGGCCACCGCCGATGGCGCGCGGCTCGGCCCGCTGCTGGATGCCGGCAGCGTCGAGAGCGCTGGGCGCCAGCACGCGGTGGAGCTGCGTCACGCGGCGCGCGACATCGCCGACAGCCGCGACCTGCCGGTGGCGATGGCGGCGGCGATCCGCTCGGCGCTGGCGTCCGAGGGCGGCGACATCCTGGCGTTCCTGCCCGGCATGGGCGAGATCCGCCGCACCGAGCAGGCGTTGGAGGGATGTGGCGCGCTGCTGCTGCCGCTGCATGGCGAACTGCCGCCGGCGTCGCAGGACCGCGCGCTGCGGCCCGATCCCGGCGGCCAGCGCCGCGTCGTGCTGGCGACCTCGATCGCCGAGACATCGCTGACCGTGCCGGGCGTGCGGGTGGTGATCGACGGCGGCTGGCGGCGCACGCCGCGGCTCGATCCGGCCACCGGCCTGACCCGGCTGGCGACGCTGCGCATCAGCCGCGCCGCCGCCCAGCAGCGCGCCGGACGCGCCGGGCGGGAAGCGCCGGGGGTGGCGATCCGGCTGTGGACGCCGGCCATGCAACGCGGGATGCCGGAGTTCGACCGGCCGGAGGTGTTCGAGGCGGAGCTGTCCGGGCTGGTGCTCGACTGCGCCGCCTGGGGGGCCGCACCCGCCGACCTGGCGTTCCCCGACCCGCCGCCGGCCGGAGCGCTTGCCGCCGGGCAGGCGCTATTGCAGCAACTGGGCGCGCTCGACACCGAGGGCCGCATCACCGACGACGGGCGGCGCATGGCGAGGCTGGGCGCGCATCCGCGGCTGGCTGCGATGATGTTGAGCGCCGCCGCGCCGGCACAGAAGGCGCTGGCCTGCGACCTGGCGGCGGTCCTGGAGGAGCGCGACCCGATCCGCGGCCGCGACGCGCCGGCCGACATCGGCTTGCGGCTGCTGGCGCTGGCTGGGGCCGCCGCCGACGCCGACCGCGCCACGGTCTCGCGCATCCGCGCCGCCGCCGCGCAATACCGCCGCCGTCTCGCGGTGGCCGAGCGGGCCGATCGTGGGGGCGATTCCGGGGGCGATCCGGGCGCGCTGCTGGCGGCGGCGTTTCCCGACCGCATCGCGCAGCGGCGTGGCGAGCCGGGCAGCTTCCGGCTGTCCGGCGGCGGCGGCGCGCGGCTGTCGGTGGCCGACCCGCTGGCCCGCGAGCGGCTGCTGGTGGTGGCGAACCTGGAGATGCACGCCTCGCCGCGCATCAAGCTGGCCGCCCGGCTCGATCCCGCCGCCTTGCCCGCGCGGCTGGCGGCGCAGGTGACCGAGGCAGTGGAGGCCAGCTTCGACGCCGCCAGCAACACCGTGCTGACCCGCCGCCGCCGCCTCGGCGCGCTGGTGCTGGAGGACCGCACCGAGGCCGGCGACCCCGCCAGCACCGCCGCCGCGCTCGCCGCCGCCGTGCCGATCGCCGGCCTGCCCTGGACCGACGCCGCCCGGCAGTTGCAGGCGAGGGTCGCGGCGATGCGGGCGCTGGAAGGCGAGGCGTGGCCCGACCTCGCCGACGCGGCGCTGGATGCCGAGCGCGGTTGGCTGGCTCCCTATCTCGCCGGCGCCCGGTCACTGGCCGCCGCCGCCTCGCTCGACCTGCACGCGGCGTTGGCGGCGATGCTGGACTGGGCGCAGCGGGCGCGGCTCGACCGCGAGCTGCCGACGCATCTGCCGTTGCCGGGCGGGCGGGCCGCGGTCGATTACACTCAGCCGGTGCCGCTGGCGGCGGCCAAGGCGCAGGCGTTCTTCGGCCTCGACGCGACGCCGCTGCTGGCCGGCGGGCGCGTCGGCCTGCGGCTGGCGCTGCTGTCTCCGGCGCAGCGGCCGCTGGCGATCACCGCCGACCTGCCGGGTTTCTGGCGCGGCGCCTGGGCCGACGTGCGGCGCGACATGCGCGGCCGCTATCCGCGCCACCACTGGCCGGACGATCCGGCGACGGCGACGGCGCTGCGGCCCCGCCCAGTCGGATAGGCCCAATCGGGTAAGCCTTGCTGCGGCGCTGCTTACACGTCATTTGTGGCATATCGGCCGTATACCGGGATGACCGCCATGAAGCACCTCGCCCTCGTCCTGGCCGCCGGACTGCTGGCGCCCGCCGCGCCGGCTGCCGCGCGCAGCGGTCCCGACAGTTTCGCGCCGCTGATCCGGCGCATCCTGCCCGCGGTGGTCAACATCAGCGTGACCGAGACCATGGCCGCCGCCGACGATCCCGCCGCCGCCAACCTGCCGCCCGCCCTGCAGCGCCAGTTGCGCGAGCGGTTGGGGCATCGGCGCGAGCAGGTGCAGGGCGCCGGTTCCGGTTTCATCATCGACCCCGCCGGCTACATCGTGACCAACAACCACGTGGTCGGGTCGGCCGACCGCATTGTGGTATCGCTGTCCGACGGCACCGACCTCCCGGCGGTCCTGGTCGGCGCCGACGCGCCCACCGACATCGCGCTGATAAAGGTCCAGGCGCCGCGTTCGCTGGCCTTCGTGGCGTTCGGCGACAGCCGCGCGGTCGAGGTCGGCGATTGGGTGCTGGCTGCCGGCAACCCGTTCGGCTTCGGCGGCTCGATCACCGCCGGCATCGTTTCTGCGCGCGGCCGCAACATCGACGAAGGCCCGTTCGACGACTTCATCCAGATCGACGCGCCGATCAACCCGGGCAACTCCGGCGGCCCGGTGTTCGACGAGGACGGCCAGGTGATCGGCATGAACACCGCCATCGTGTCGCCCACCGGCAGCTCGGTCGGCATTGGCTTCGCAATCCCGTCGCAGATCGTCTCGCGCGTCGTGGCGGTGCTGCGCCGCGGCGGCCACATCGAGCGCGGCTGGCTCGGCGTCGGCGTGTCCAACGAGGACGACGGCAACCGCACTCCCGGCGCGCCCGGGGTCAGCCCCGGGGTCAGCATCGACACCGTCGACCGGAACGGCCCGGCCAGCCATGCCGGCTTGCGCCCCGGCGACCTGGTCACCGCCGTCGACGGCCAGCCGGTCGCTTCCTCGCGCGACCTGATCCGGACAATTTCCGCCGTCACCCCGGGCGCCAGCGTGCGCCTCAGCTTGCAGCGCGCCGGCCACGCGCTGGAGTTGACGGTCGCGGTGGGGCGGCGGCCGGATGGCCAGGGGTAGGATAGGGGTAGGGACGATGCGGATACTGGTGGTTGAGGACGACAAGGATGTGGCCGGCTTCGTGGTCAAGGGTTTGAAGGAGGCGGGGCATGTCGTCGAGCACGCCGGCAACGGCCGCGACGGCCTGTTCCTGGCCGCCAGCGAGGCGTTCGACGCCATCGTGCTCGACCGCATGTTGCCTGGCGGCGTCGACGGCCTGCGCCTGCTGGAAACGCTGCGGGCGCAGCACAACCAGACTCCGGTGCTGTTCCTCTCGGCCATGGCGCAGGTCGACGACCGGGTGCGCGGCCTGCAGGCTGGCGGCGACGACTACTTGACCAAGCCGTTCGCGTTCGCCGAGTTGCTGGCGCGCGTCGAGGCGCTGGCGCGGCGCGGCAAGGGCGACGGCCCGACCACTAAGCTGCTCACCGGCGACCTGGAGATGGACCTGCTGTCGCGCATGGTGCGCCGCGCCGGGCAGAAGATCGACCTGCAGCCGCGCGAGTTCCGGCTGCTCGAATACCTGATGCGGCATACCGGGCAGGTGGTGACCCGCACCATGCTGCTGGAAGGCGTGTGGGACTACCATTTCGACCCGCAAACCAACGTCATCGATGTGCATGTCTCGCGGCTGCGGCAGAAGATCGACAAGCCATTCGGCTCGGCGCTGATCCACACCGTGCGCAACGCCGGCTACATGCTGCGGGCGGATGCCTGAGGCCACGCTGCCCGACGCCAGGCGGCCCGAGGTACGGCGTGGCAAGCTGATCCGTTCGGCCGGAGTCCGCTTCGGACTGATCTACGCCGGGGTGTTCGCCGCCAGCGCCGTCGCCCTCGCGATCTTCCTATGGTGGTCGACCGCGGGCTTGCTCGACCGGCAGACCGACGCCGCGATCAACGCCGACACCGTGGGCCTGTCGGAGCGCTACGCCGATGGCGGGTTGCCGGCGTTGGAGGAAAGCATCGAGCAACGCCTCGCCGACAACATCGAGGACGACGCGATCTATCTGCTGGCCACGCCGGACATGAGCAAGCTGGCCGGCAACCTCGACCACTGGCCCAGCCGCGTCACCATGCAACAGGAGTGGTTCGACCTGCCGATCATGCGCACCGGGGTCGGCGGCCTCGCCAGGGTGCATCAGTTCGTGCTGCCGCGCGGCTATCACCTGCTGGTTGGGCGAGACGTGCAGGTGCGGGCGCAGCTGGCGCATCTGCTGACCGACGGCCTGTTGTGGGCGGCGGCGCTGGTGCTGGCGCTGGGCACCGTCGGCGCGTTCGCGGTGCGCAGCCTGTTCCGCTTCACTTTGGCCGACGTTTCCGCCACCGCCGCCGCGATCAGCGCCGGCGACCTGTCGCGCAGGGTCCGCGTGGCCGGCCGCGGCGACGAGTTCGACCGCCTGGCCGAGACCATCAACGACATGCTGGACCGCATCGGCCGGCTGATGGACGGCGTGCGCCAGGTGTCCAACGCCATCGCCCACGACCTGCGCACGCCGATTGCCCGCGCCCGCGCCCGGCTTGAGGACGCCGCTCGCCCCGATGCCACCGAGGCCGAGCTGCGCGCGGCGATCGAGCGGGCGCAGGTCGATCTCGACGGCGTCGTCTCGGTGTTCCAGGCGCTGCTGCGGATTTCCGAGATCGAGGCGGGCGCGCGCCGCTCGGCCTTCGCGCCGCTGGACCTGTCGCCGCTGCTGCTCGACCTCGTGGAGCTGTATGCCGCGGCGGCGGAGGAGCGCGGCCAGACCCTGGCCGCCGCCCTGCCGCCGCAACTGCCGGCATTCGGCGACCGCGACATGATCCAGCAGGCGGTCGCCAACCTGCTCGACAACGCGCTGAAGTTCTCGCCGCCGGGCAGCGCCATCGAGGTGAGGGCGTCGGCCGAACCGGCGGGCGGGGCGCGGATCGCGGTGGCCGACCGTGGGCCGGGCATTCCCGAGGCCGACCGTGCCCGCGCCGCCGACCGCTTCTTCCGCGGCGAGGATGCGCGCAGCACGCCCGGCTTCGGCCTTGGCCTGGCGCTGGCGCAGGCGGTGGCGCGGCTGCACGATGGCTCCTTGCGGCTGGAGGACAACGCTCCCGGCCTGCGCGCGGTGCTGACGCTGGTCACCCATGCCGAGGCGGGCGGCGTCACGATGACCGCGGTGTCACGTGCGTCCCATCCTGCCGTCATCGCGCATGAGGCATAATCCGCTCATGTCGCTGCCCTCCGCCGCTGCCCTGACCTGCGTCCTGTTGCTGTGCGGCGTGCATCCGTCGTCGGCGCAGTCGCAGCGTCCGATGGAGGTGACGTCGGACTCCGCCGCCTACTGCGAGCATCTGGCCGGCCGCGTGATGGAATTGCGCCAGCGGGCGTCGGCGCCGCAACCCGAGGTGGACCTGCTGCTGGACCGCGGCCAGCGGCTGTGTGCGGAGGGCCGCGTGCGCCCCGGCCTGAACCGGCTGCGCCATGCCCTGCTCGACCTGCGTGAGGTACGCAACGGGCCGGGGCGGGCCGGTCAGGCGCCGGAGCGCCGGCACTGATTGGCGGCGGGGATCGTGTCTCCGCCGTCACTGCGCCTTTTGCGGATCGGCCAGCGCCATCGCGCGCCGGTAGGCAGGGCGTTCCTCGATGCGGGCAACGTAGGCCACGATGTTCGGATAGGGTGACAGGTCGAGCGTGCGGAACCGCTGCAGCGTGGTGAACGAGAACAGCATCATCACGTCGGCGGCGGTGAACTCCCCGCCGGCGAAGTACGGCGCATCCGCCAGCCGCGCCTCGATCACCGTCAGGTGCAGCCGCGTCGTCTCGCGCACCCGCGCCATGCCGGGCGCCGCGTCGGCGTCCGGCAGCATCCGGTCCACCGACCACTCGCGCAGCAACTGGAGCAGCAAGCTGCCCTCGGCGTAGTGCAGCCAATACAGGTACGCGGCGAAGTTCGGCTGCGACGGCGCCACTGCCAGCCGGCCGCCGCCATGCCGCGCGACGATATGTTCGACGATGGCCCCGGATTCGGCCAGCACAATGTCGCCGTCGCGGATCACCGGCGCGCGGCCAAGCGGGTGGATCTACCGCAACGCATCCGGCGCCAGCATGTCCGGGCGGCGGGCGAACGTTTCCAACCTGTATTCGAGGCCCAGCTCCTCCATGAGCCAGACGATGCGCTCGGAGCGGGAAACCCCGAGATGGTAGATGGTTATCATGCCGTGTGTGTGCTCCGCTGTGGTTGCCGGAGCATTGACGCCATGACCGAACCCGCAGCCATCATCATCATATTCGGCGCGGCGGTGTTGCCCGACGGCTCGCCCAGCGCCACCTTACGCAGCCGGGTGGCGGCGGCGCTGCGCTGGGCGGCGCGGCTGGACGATGCCGTGTTCCTGCCGACCGGCGGCGTCGGGCGGCATGGGCCGGCGGAGGCGGTGGTGATGGCGCGGCTGCTGCGCGAGGCCGGGGTGGCGCCGGAGCGCATCCTGATCGAGCCGACCGCGCGCAACACGATGGCCTCGGCGAACGCCTGCGCCCGGATGCTGCGCGGCCATGGCGGCCGGGTGTTCGCCGCCAGCAGCCTCTACCACCTGCCGCGCTGCCTGATGCTGCTCCGCCTCGCCGGCATCCACGCCCGCGCCTGCCCGCCGCCACCGGCCAGCGGCAGCTTCACCCGCCGCTGGTACATGCGGATGCGCGAACTGGCCGCGTTGCCGGTCGATCTCGTGCTGGGCGCCATCCAGCTCCGCGAGGCGCGCGCGGCACGGACACGGCACGGACGCCGGACGCGGCGTGACCGCGATGCGGGCCTGCGCTAAGAGGCACGACCTGACTGGAGATCCATCATGAACAAGCCACTTCCGTCCAGCCCCGCCCTAGACAACCACGGCCTGAACAGCCTGCGCGGCGGCCCCGACGACCGCGGCCGGTTCGGCGCGTTCGGTGGCCGCTTCGTGGCCGAGACGCTGATGCCGCTGGTGCTGGCGGTCGAGCAGGCGTACCGCGCGGCGCAGGCCGACCCGACCTTCCAGGCCGAGCTCGATTACCTTCTGCAGCATTACGTGGGCCGTCCCAGCCCGCTGTGGTTCGCCGAGCGGCTGACCCGTGAACTCGGCGGCGCCCGCGTCTACTTCAAGCGCGACGAGCTGAACCACACCGGCTCGCACAAGATCAACTCGTGCCTGGGCCAGATCCTGCTGGCGCGGCGCATGGGCAAGACCCGCATCATCGCCGAGACCGGCGCCGGCCAGCACGGCGTCGCCACCGCGACCGTCTGCGCCTTGTTCGGGCTTCCCTGCACCGTCTACATGGGTGCCACCGACGTCGAGCGGCAGAAGCCCAACGTGTTCCGCATGAAGCTGCTGGGCGCCGAGGTGAAGCCGGTGTCCTCCGGCGCCGGCACGCTCAAGGACGCCATGAACGACGCCATGCGCGACTGGGTGGCCAACGTGTCGGACACCTACTACCTGATCGGCACCGTCGCCGGCCCGCACCCCTATCCGACCATGGTGCGCGACTTCCAGAGCGTCATCGGCAACGAGGCCAAGGCGCAGATGCTGGAGCAGGCCGGGCGGCTGCCCGACGTCGCGGTGGCCTGCATCGGCGGCGGCTCCAACGCCATGGGCCTGTTCCACCCGTTCCTCGACGACCCCGGCGTGCGGCTGATCGGCGTCGAGGCGGCGGGCCACGGACTCGATTCCGGGCAGCACGCCGCCAGCCTGTCGCGCGGGCGGTCGGGCGTGCTGCACGGCAACCGCACCTATCTGCTGCAGAACGAGGACGGGCAGATCCAGGAGGCGCACAGCATCAGCGCCGGCCTCGACTACCCCGGCATCGGCCCCGAGCACTCCTGGCTGCACGAGATGAAGCGCGTCGAATACGTCGCCGCCACCGACGACGAGGCGCTTGCGGCGTTCTCGCTGTGCACTCGCACCGAAGGCATCATCCCGGCCCTGGAGCCGGCGCACGCGCTGGCTCATGTCGCCAAGATCGCGCCGGCGATGGACCGCGACGCCATCGTGCTGATGAATCTATGCGGTCGAGGCGACAAGGACATTTTCACCGTCGCCGACCGGCTGGGCGTCACCCTGTGAGCCGGATTGCCCCCGGCCGCATCGAACAAAGGTTCGCGGCGCTGAAGGCGGAGGGCCGAGGCGCGCTGATTACCTTCCTCGAAGCCGGCGACCCCGACGCCGCGACCTCGCTCGAGATGCTGCGCGGGATGCCGGCGGCGGGGGCGGACCTGATCGAGATCGGCTGCCCGTTCACCGACCCGATGGCCGATGGCCCGACCATCCAGGCTTCGGCGCTGCGGGCGTTGCGCGCCGGCGCCAGCATGGTCCGCACGCTGGAGATGGTGCGGGCGTTCCGCGCCGGCGACGACAGCACGCCGATCGTGCTGATGGGCTACCTCAACCCGATCGACAGCTACGGCCCGGCACGGTTCTGCGAGGATGCCGCGGCGGCCGGCGTGGACGGGCTGATCGTGGTCGACCTGCCGAGCGAGGAGGCCGACCTGCTGCTGCCGCACGCCTCGGCCTTCGGCATCGACATCATCCGCCTGGTCGCGCCCACGACCGATGCGCAGCGGCTGCCGCTGGTGCTGCAGGGCAGTTCGGGCTTCGTCTACTACGTCTCGATCGCCGGCATCACCGGCACCCGCAGCGCCAGCGCCGGCGACCTGCGCGCCGCCATCCCACGCATCCGCGCCGTCACCGACCTGCCCATCGCCATCGGCTTCGGCGTCCGCACGCCCGCGCAAGCGGCCGAGGCGTCCGGCATCGCCGATGCCGCCGTGGTCGCCTCGGCGGTGATCGAGACGCTGGCCGCCAGCCTCGACGCCGAGGGCCGCGCCGGTCCCGACACGGTGCGCCTGGTGCTCGATCAGGTGCGCGCATTGGCCGACGGGATGCGCGCGCCGCTGCGGAGCGTCGCATGAGCTGGCTCACCGAATACGTCCGGCCGCGCATCCGCACCCTGCTGGGACGGCGCGACGTGCCGGAGAACCTGTGGATACAGTGCCCGGCCTGCCAGCAGATGATGTTCCACACGGAACTCAACAAGAACCTCAAGGTCTGCACGCATTGCGGCCACCATCTGCGCCCGAGCACGGCGGAGCGGCTGGCCTGGACGTTCGACGGCGGCGCGTTCACCCGTATCGAGCTGCCCAAGGTGCCGGCCGACCCGCTGCGCTTCCGCGACAGCCAGCGTTACGCCGACCGGCTGCGTGCGGCGCGCGAAAAGACCCACGCCGAGGACGCGCTGGCGGTGGCGCACGGGCTGATAGGCGGCCACAAGGCGGTGGTGGCGGTGATGGAGTTCGACTTCATGGCCGGCTCGATGGGCGCCGCGGTGGGCGAGGGCATCGTCGCCGCGGCCCGGCTCGCGGTGCTGCAGGAGGCGCCGCTGGTGATCTTCACCGCCTCGGGCGGGGCGCGGATGCAGGAGGGCGCGGTAAGCCTGATGCAGATGCCGCGCACCATCCTGGCGACGCGACTGGTCAAGCGGGCTGGCTTGCCGTTCGTCGTGGTGCTGACCGACCCCACCACCGGCGGCGTCACCGCCAGCTTCGCGATGCTGGGCGACATTCAGATCGCCGAGCCCGGCGCGCTGATCGGGTTCGCCGGCGCGCGGGTGATCGAGCAGACGGTGCGCGAGAAGCTGCCCGAGGGATTTCAGCGCGCCGAGTACCTGCACGAGCACGGCATCGTCGACATGGTGACCAAGCGCACCGAACTCGCCGCCACGCTGGCGCGGGTGATCGGCCTGCTGCGCGTCCCCGACACCACCGAGGCGGCGGCTGAACCCGCCGTGGCCGGGTAGCCGGCGCCGCCGATGAGCGACGCCCCCGTCGGCGGCCGGTTCGACGCCCTCGTGGCCCGGCTGCACGCGCTGCACCCGCGCCTGATCGACCTCAGCCTCGACCGGCTGGAGCAGTTGCTGGGCAAGCTGGGCCATCCCGAGCGGCAGTTGCCGCCGGTGATCCATGTTGCCGGCACCAACGGCAAGGGCAGCACCTGCGCCTTCCTGCGCGCCACCGCTGAGGCGGCGGGGTTGCGCGCGCATGTCTTCACCTCGCCGCATCTGGTGGCGTTCAACGAGCGTATCCGCCTGGCCGGCACGTTGGTCGACGACGCGGCGCTGGCCGGGGCGCTGGAGGAGATCGAGCGGCTTAACGCCGGCGGCGCGGTGACGGTATTCGAGGTCATCACCGCCGCCGCCTTCCTGCTGTTCGCGCGCGTGCCGGCCGATCTTTGCGTGCTGGAGGTGGGGTTGGGAGGCCGGCTCGACGCCACCAACGTGATCCCAGCGCCGGCGGCCTGCGCCATCACCTCGATCTCGATGGACCACCGCGACTTCCTGGGCGACACGCTGCAGCGGATCGCCTTCGAGAAGGCTGGCATCATCAAACCCG
>JAABUQ010008934.1_pt1 | contig 13809 bp, 10 predicted proteins | sample 5560001 | NCBI WGS metagenome assembly JAABUQ01 (sample SAMN10711888, study PRJNA513371) | rock metagenome | isolation source: Antarctica rocks | place: Antarctica: Victoria Land, Finger Mt nord | collected 2015-12-18
CGACCTTCCGCAGCGGTGCCAGCGAAGAGCGTGAGGCTAGGTCTCGTCTCGTCCGCGCCGGCGGCCCAACATCGCCTGGATCTCCCGCGGTGGATCGGCGGGGAGCAGCCAGGCCCCAGCGTGGCGGCGCATCACCCATCCTCGGTCGGCTACCTCGCCAAGCGCGGCGGTGACCGACTGGCGGGTGGCTCCGACGAGCTTGCCGAGATCCTGGTGGGTCAGCTTGACCGAGACGACGATCCCCTCGGGGGTGACCTTCCCGAACCGGTCGGCGAGGTGCCAGAACAGCACGAGCAGGCTGAGGTCCACTCGCCTGATGCAATGGATCGCCACGTGGAGGGCGAGCGAGTGCGAGCGCTCCACGGCACGTTGCAAAAACACGTTGACCACGTCGGGCCACCGGGCCACCACCCGCGTGAAGTCGGAGCCGAGGGTGGCAACCAACGTCGGTTCGATCACCTTCCATTCGACCTCGAACGGCATCGGAGCCCGTTCGCCGAAGTTATCCCCGGGTCGCAGCAGCTCGCCGGGTCCGACCAGCTCGCCGCAGGTGGTGTGCGCAACCACGACATCGCGGATCAGCAGACCCTCCAGAACCAGCAAGCCGAAGTGAACGTCCCGACCGCCGAACGTGGCAAGCGGTCGCCAGGGGCCTCGCGGGACGTGATACGCGTTCGCGACAAGAGCCTCGCGTGCCGCCGGCTGCTCAGGCTCGGAGATGGCGCGGAGCAGCGTCGGATCCTCGTCCAAAAGATAAACGGGCGAGCCGGGTTTCATCGGCGATCAAGCCTAGACTCGGCTGCGGCGGCGAGCAGCGATGTCGGCTCGCCGACATTATTGGCCGCGGAGGTGGCTGCTCCGGAGGCGATCGGGTTTAATCCCAGCCAAGTGAGAGCGAGCGCGGGCTGCCTGACCAAGACAGGCAGCGTAAAAGGAGCGGTTCTGCAGTGTTGATCGGTGAGCTCATCCTCGGAAGGTTGGTCAGACGGGAGGAAGCAACGCTCGTGATGAAGCGCGCATGACCGTCGGTACCAGCGAGATCGCGATCGAGCGGCTGGGCGTCTGCACCTACACGGTCCCCACCGACTATCCGGAGTCTGACGGGACGGCGGCGTGGCAGGCGACCACGATCGTGCTCGTCGAGGCGCACGGTGGCGGGGCCACGGGGCTGGGCTGGACGTACGGAAACCCGGCGAGCGCTGAAGTGATCCGCGCCACCCTGGCCGAGGTGGTGGTGGGGCGCGACGCGATGCGGGTGAGCGCCGCGTGGGAGTCGATGGTGCGGGCGTGTCGCAACCTGGGCCGCCCCGGTGTCGCGTCGATGGCGGTCGCTGCGGTCGACACCGCCCTGTGGGACCTGAAAGCGCGCCTGCTCGAGCTGCCGCTGGCAACGTTGCTCGACGCCGCGCGCGAGACCGTGCCGGTGTACGGATCGGGCGGCTTTTGCTCCTATCCGGATGAGCGGCTGCACGAGCAACTGTCGGGCTGGGTTGCCCAGGGGATTCCGCGGGTGAAGATGAAGGTGGGCCGCGAGCCCGACCGCGACCTGGAGCGCGTGCGGGTGGCGCGGGAGGCGATCGGTCCTGACACCGAGCTCTATGTGGACGCCAACGGAGCACTCCAGCGCATGCAGGCGCTGTGGTTCGCGCGTCGCTACGCGGAGGATTTCGGCGTCAGCTGGTTCGAGGAGCCGGTCTCCTCAGATGATTTGGAGGGCTTGAGCTTCTTGTGCGCGCGGGCGCCGGCGGGCATGGATATCGCGGCGGGCGAGTATGGCTACAAGCTTGACTACTTCGAGCGGATGCTGGCCGCGGGCGCGGTCACCTGCCAGCAGGCCGACGTGACCCGCTGTGAGGGGATCACCGGCTTCCTCCGTGTCGCCGCGCTGTGCGAGGCCCGCTCGCTCGAGCTCTCGGCGCACTGCGGCCCCTCGATCCACGCCCACGTCTGCTGTGCGGTGCAGCCGTTTCGCCATCTGGAGTACTTCCATGATCACGTTCGTCTGGAGGGGATGCTGTTCGACGGGGTCCTGGAGCCCAAGGACGGAGCGCTGCGCCCCGACCTATCCCGGCCGGGCAACGGCCTCGAGCTAAAGCGCGCCGACGCCGAGCAGTTCGCCAGCTAAAGCAAAGGAGCCGACTCGATGGGAATCCTCACCCGAGCCAAGCACCAGCCGCCCCGGCGGCGTGAGCACCGCATCGACCGCATCGTCAAGGACATCGAGCATGGGCGCTTCGAGCGTTCGCTGTCGGGGATGACCGCGTTCGCGGCGCTGGTGACCACGTCCGAGGTGTACATCGAGCACTATCGGGCGAGCTTCGGCAACAAGATGATGTGGAGTCCGATCATCGTCACCCCCCCGGTCATGATCGCCGGGATCGGCGGCGTGTTCAGCCGCAAGTGGGCCAAGACCTATCTGCCGATCACCGCCGCGATCTACACCGCCAACGGGCTGCTGGGCGAGTACTACCACGCGCGCGGGGTCGCTCGGCGCCCGGGGGGCTTCTCCCAGCCGGGTTACAACCTGGCGATGGGGCCGCCGATCATGGCGCCGGGCTTGATGACGATCGTCGGCGCGATGGGCCTGCTGGCTGCTGTCCTACGCCGGGAGGATTAGGTCATGGCCGGCCCTGACAAGCGCGATCTGCAAAAGCCCGACCATTTGCCCAACCTGCGGCCGGGTAAACAGCCGCGCCATCCGTCGTGGCTGCCGCGGCAGCGCACCGGCACCACACCGCAGATGATCGGCCGCTATCCCGATTACGACGTGCTCAAGAACGCGGAGAACTGGGATCACGCCACCCGCGAGGTGGTCACCAGCCGGCTGGAGAGGAGCGGTCCGTTGCGGTTCTTCACCGCCGAGGAGGAGCCGACGCTGCGAGCGCTGTGCGACGTGACCACCGCCCAGGACACAGAGCCTCGGGTGCCGGTGGCGGAGATGGTCGATGAGAAGCTCGCGTCGGGAAAGCTCGACGGCTACCGCTACGCGAACATGCCCCGTGACCCCGACACCTGGCGACTGGTGCTGCGCGGGTTGAACGAAACGGCGCGTGACCGCTACGGGGTCGAGGGCGGGTTCGCCGCGGCCGACACCGAAGCTCAGGAGGCGATCGTCGCCGAGCTGTCGGACGGGTCACTGAGCGGCGGTGCGTGGGACGAGCTTGACGTGTCGCGGGCGTTCTCGGTCTGCATGCGAGCGATCCTGGCCGCGTTCTACTCACATCCGTGGGCGTGGAACGAGATCGGCTACGGCGGTCCCGCCTACCCGCAGGGGTACATGCGCCTCGGCCCGGTCTCGAGCCTCGAGCCGCACGAGCGTCCGGGCGCCACCTCAGAGGATCCGGTTCGGGTCGCAGACGAGCTCGGGCCATGACGGGGCGCCTTCGATCCATGCTCAAGGGCGCAGTGGGGCCGGAGGACAACGATTCTCGGTACCTGCTTGACGTCCATCGCCGGGACATGCCCGGGCAGGACACGATGGCCCGCTACTCCGAATCTGACGAGGTGGACCTGTGCATCGTGGGCGCGGGGGCGGGAGGCTCGGTGCTGGCCCAGCGTTTGGCTCGTCAGGGCTGGCGGATCGTGATCATCGAGGCGGGACCTTTCTGGCATCCCGACGAGGACTGGGTCTCTGACGAAGCGGGTTCGCACCAGCTCTACTGGACCCAGGAACGGGTGATCGGCGGCACAGATCCGATCGAGTTGGGGAAGAACAACTCCGGTCGCGGAGTGGGTGGATCGATGGTGCATTACGCGGGCTACTGTCCGCGCTTTCATCCCTCGGACTTCGAGACCTACACGCGTGATGGCGTCGGCGCGGACTGGCCAATCTCCTACTGGGAGCTGAAGTCCCACTACGAGCAGGTAGAGCGTGAGCTGCCGGTGGCCGGGCAGGACTGGCCGTGGGGCGACCCGCATCGCTATCCGTTCTCGCCGCATCCGATCGGTGAGGCGGCTCAGGTGCTGTGGCGGGGCGCGATCGAGCGGGGGATCGAGATGCGCGTAGGGCCGGTCGGGATCGTCAACGGCACCTTCGGTAACCGCCCGCACTGCATCTACCGCGGCTTCTGCCTGCAGGGCTGCAAGGTGAACGCCAAGGCCAGCCCGTACGTGACCCATCTGCCGGACGCCCTGGCCCACGGCGTGGAGATCCGGGCCAACAGCATGGCCGTGCAGGTCGAGATCGACGAGTCGAGCCGGCGGGCGACCGGCGTCAGCTATGTGCGCGAGGGTGACGATTCCCACCGCCACCAGCGCGCCCGGGCGGTGGCGGTGTGCGGCTACTCGATCGAGACCCCGCGCCTGCTGCTGCACTCGACCTCTCAGCGCTTCCCGAACGGTCTGGGCAACAACGAAGACCAGGTCGGACGCTACGTGATGGTGCAGGGGGCCTCCCAGACCGCCGGGCGCTTCCCGGACGAGCTGCGGATGTACAAGGGTCCGCCCCCGGAGGTCTCCTCCGAGCAGTTCTACGAGACCGACGCCTCGCGGGGCTTTGCGCGTGGGTTCTCGATCCAGACCGTCTCGCCGCAGCCGATCGGCTGGGCTGAGCACGTGCTGGCCGATGGCCACTGGGGTAAGGCGCTGCGCGAGTACATGCGCGATTACAACCACTGGACCACGATCGGCGTGCTCAACGAGCTGCTTCCCCACCCCGAGAACCGGGTCACCCTGGCCGACGACACGGATCCTTACGGGATTCCGGTGGCCCGCTTCGACTACACGCTGGGTGACAACGACAAGGCCAACATGGCCTACTCGACCAACGTGATCAAGGAGATCCTGCAGGCCGGCGGGGCGCAGGACACGCTCACGATCCAGCGCTTCGCCCATCTGGTCGGCGGCGGACGGATGGGCACCCGGCCCGAGGAGAGCGTGGTCGACTCAGACCACCGTGTCTGGGGCGTGCCCAACCTGTTCTTGTCTGACGGGAGCGTGTGTCCCACCCAGGGCTCGGCCAACCCCGCGCTCACGATCATGGCCCTGGCTTCACGGCTTGCCGAACGGATCGCCAGCGGACAGGTGGATCCGTCGCGGACGGCGGTCGGCGCCGCGGCGTGAGCGCTCAAAGCCAACCCCCGTGGGTGGTGATCGTCGGCGCCGGGTTCGGAGGGCTGGCCTGCGCCCTGCGCTCAGCACCGGTGGACGTCACACTGGTCGATCGCTCACACACGAACTCGTCCCCAAGGGGATCCGGCTGGTGAACATCGCGCCCGGGCCGATCATCACGCCGATCAACAAGTTCGTGTTCGACGACCGCGCCGTCGTATCAAAGATCCCGCTGGGACGGATGGGCAACCCGGACGAGATCGCCGCCGCGATGGCCGGGGCGGCCAACGACCAGGCCAGCTACGTCACCGGGACGACGATCGTCGTCGACGGGGGATGTCGCTTTACCCGAACGTCGTGTGATGGCGGGGACAAGCGATCCGACCGACTTGCCGGCGCTGGCCGCAGAGCTGGCTTCTACGGTGGCCGGCCAGGTCGACTTCGGCGCGGGCGCGGGCGCCCTGTACGCCGCCGACGCCTCCAACTACCGGCAAGTGCCGCTCGGGGTCGTCCTGCCCAGTAGCGTCGAGGACGTGATCGCGACCGTGGCGGTGTGCCGGCGCCACGATGCGCCGCTGCTCTCGCGCGGCGCGGGGACAGCGATGGCCGGCCAGAGCACCGACGCGGCGGTCGTGCTGGACTTCTCTCGCCACCTGCACCGAATCCTGGGGATCGATCCCGAGCGGCGCACCGCTCGGGTGCAGCCTGGCGTCGTGCTTGACCGCCTGCGCGACGCCGCCGCCGCACACCGGTTGACCTTTGGCCCCGATCCGGCCACCCACGACCATTGCACCTTGGGCGGGATGATCGGCAACGACTCCTGCGGCGTTCACTCGGTGATCTCCGGGCGCACCTCGCACAACGTGCAGCGCCTGGATGTGCTGACCTACGACGGCGCCCGATTGGAGGTGGGGCCCACGGACGAGGACGAGCTCGAGCGAATCGTCGCGCAGGGCGGGCGACGCGGAGAGATCTACGCGGGGCTGCGCGGGCTGCGTGACCGCTACGGGCCGCTGATCCGCGAGCGCTTCCCCGACATCCCGCGGCGCGTCGCCGGCTACAGCCTGGACGCGCTGCTGCCCGAGAACGGCTTTGACGTCGCTCGGGCGCTGGTTGGCAGCGAGGGGACGTGCGTGACCGTGCTCGAGGCCCAGCTGCGACTCGTCGAGCAACCGCCCGCCTTGGCACTGGTCGTGCTCGGCTACCCCGACGTCGTAGCTGCCGGACGCGCGGTCGGGGAGCTGCTCGGCGAGCGGCCCCGCGCGATCGAGGGCTTTGACCACCAGCTGGTTGACTACGCGTGCCAGGAGCACCTGCGCATGGGCGGACTGTCGCTGCTGCCCGACGGCGAGGCCTGGCTGATCGTGGAGCTGGGCGGTCAGAGCGAGGAGGAGGCCGGCCAGGCGGCGCAAGAGCTGGCGCGACGCTTCGGAGGCGGTGATGGCGGTGATGGCGGTGATGGCGGTGACGGCGGTGATGGCGGTGATGGCGGTGATGGCGGTGATGGCGGCGATGGCGGCGACGGGCGCCCGAGCGCCAAGGTGCTGAGCGATCCCGACGAGCAGCAGCAGGTGTGGGCGGTGCGCGAGGCGGCGCTCGGGGTCACCGCCCGGCTACCGGACCACACCCCGACCTGGACGGGCTGGGAGGACTCGGCGGTCGCGCCCGAGCAGGTGGGCGACTACCTGCGCGACCTGCTGGCGCTCTATGACCGCTACGGCTACCGGGTCGCGGTGTACGGCCACTTCGGTGATGGCTGCATCCACAACCGGTTGGACTTCGACCTGCGCACGTCCGAGGGGATCGCCCGCTACCGGGCGTTCGTGACCGAGGCCGCCGATCTGGTGGTCGGCTACGGCGGCTCGATCTCCGGCGAGCACGGCGACGGGCAGTCGCGCGCGGAGCTGCTGGGGCGCATGTACGGCCGCGAGCTGGTCGGCGCGTTTGAGGAGTTCAAGGCGATCTGGGATCCGGCAGGTGCGATGAACCCCGGCAAGGTGGTGCACCCGGCGCGCCTGGACGAGCACCTGCGGCTCGGGCCGGGGTGGCAGCCGGCGCGGCCGGCGACGTTCTTTCACTTTCCCGCCGACGGGGGCAGCCTGCAAGAGGCGACGCTGCGCTGCGTCGGAGTCGGCAAGTGCCGTCGCGAGGGCGGGGACGGCGTGATGTGCCCGAGCTACATGGTCACCCGCGAGGAGCGCCATTCCACGCGCGGGCGCGCGCACCTGCTGTTCGAGATGCTGCAGGGCGACGTGATCACGGACGGGTGGCGCTCTGAGGAGGTGCGCGACGCGCTCGATCTGTGCCTGGCCTGTAAGGGATGCCACAGCGACTGCCCCGTGTCGGTGGACATGGCGACCTACAAGGCCGAGTTCTTCGCCCACCACTACCAGGGCCGCCTGCGCCCCGCGGCGCATTACTCGATGGGGTGGCTGCCGCTCCTCGCCCGCGCCGCGACCCGAACGCCGCAGGTGGTAAACGCGCTTACCCACGCCCCCGGCCTCAGCCAAGCCATCAAGCGGGCGGGCGGGATCGACCCGGCGCGGGAGATCCCCCGCTTCGCGCCCCAGAGCCTGCGCGCCTGGCTGCGGGCGCGTCCCGCCGCGCACGGTGGCACGCCGGTGCTGCTGTGGCCCGACACGTTCACCAACTACCTGCACCCGCACGTCGGCCGGGCGGCGGTGCAGGTGCTCGAAGCGGCCGGCTTCAGCGCGCAGATACCCGATCGCGCGCTGTGCTGCGGGCTGACCTGGATCTCCACCGGGCAGCTCGACATCGCGCGGCGGGTGCTGGCCCGGGCGGTCCGCGCGCTGACCCCGGCAGCCGGGGCCGGCACCCCGATCGTCGGGCTGGAGCCGAGCTGCACCGCGGTGTTTCGCCACGATCTCGGTCAGCTGTACCCCGACTGGGAAGCGGCCCACCAGGTGGCCGGCGCGACGGTCACCCTGGCCGAGCTGCTGCGCGACCACGCGCCTGACTGGCAGCCGCCCGGGGCCGACCGCCGCGCGCTGGTGCAGACCCACTGTTACCAGCACGCCGTGCTCGGCTTTGACGCCGACCTACGGGCGCTGTCCAAGGCCGGTGTCGATGCTCAGCGCCTGGACTCCGGCTGTTGTGGCCTGGGAGGCAACTTCGGCTTCGAGCGCGGCCACCACGACGTCTCGATCGCCTGCGCCGAACGGGTGCTGGCCCCCGCGATCCGCAACGCCCCCGCCGAGACAACGGTGCTGGCCGACGGCTTTAGCTGCCGCACCCAGATCCAGCACACCACGGGTCGCCGCGCGCTGCACCTGGCCGAGCTGCTGGCGCTCGGACTCGATCACCACGACCACCATGCCGAGGAGCACCAGTAGTGTCCGGGAAGGCCAACGGGAACGGTCGCGGCAACGACAAGCAGATCGAGAAGGATTTCCGCCACCAGGCGCTGCGCGGCGGGGAGGATGTCCATCCGCGATTCGGGCTGCGCGAGGTCCATTTCCGTCTGGGTCAGAGGTTCATCGCGGTGTGGTGGCTGCTGCCGGGCTTCGTGGTCGTGTGCGTGGCGATGGTGGTGGCGGCCAAGCTGTTCATCGCCACCGGGGCAGGGCAGTCGTTCGTCAAGACCCACTCGTGCGTGCGCAACACGCCGCACTTCGCACCCGGGATCTCGGTGTGGGTGCTGATCACCCACGCCGCCAACTTCTTCTTCATGGTGATGATCGTCCGCGCCGGGTGGCAGATCCTCGCCGACCACCCCCGGCTGTACCTGAAGGTCCACTCCACCCCGGATAAGGAGTGGCTGCGCTTCCGCGGCCCGGTCCCCTCCGATCGGGTGTGGACGGCCAAGGACGACGCGATCATGCTCAGCCCGCTGTTTGGGATGCCCGGCGGCCGCCACACGATTGGCGTCGCCCGCCACTGGCACTTCATCTTCGACATCCTGTTCGTGATCAACGGACTGGTGTTCATCGTCCTGACGTTCACCACCCAGCACTACCTGAAGCTGGTCCCCACCCAGCTCTCGATCCTGCCCTCGGCCGGCTCGTGCATCGTCCAGTACGCGGCGCTGCATCTCCCGGCCGAGCCCGGCGGCTACTTCCGCTTCGACGCGCTACAGCAGCTCAGCTACTTCGCAGCCGTGTTCATCCTCTCGCCCCTGGCGATCCTCACCGGGCTGGCGATGTCCCCGGCGCTGGATAACCGCTTCAAGGGCTACCAGCGGCTGTTCGGCAACCGCCAGCTTGCCCGCTCGCTGCACTTCCTGATCATGGTCGCGTTCGTGGCCTTCTACGCCGTGCACATGATCATGGTCGCCGCCACCGGGTTTGCCAAGAACCTCGACGCGATCACGCTTGACGTATTTCAGAAGAACCTCAACGGGGTGGCGCTGTTCCTGCTGGCGATCGCGATCACGGCGGCGTTCAACATCTGGGCGATCCGCTTCTCCTGGACTCACACCCGCATCCTGCAGCGGATCTCCAACGCCACCGTCGGCCGGCTGATGGACGTGCTGTTTGACCACTACGCGCCGCGGGCCGAGTACTCCGAGAAGGACATCAGCCCCTACTTCTGGCCCAACGGCCTGGTCCCGACCAGCGACGCCTGGAAGGCGCTGAAGGACGGCGACTGGCGAGACTACCGCCTCAAGGTGCACGGCCTGGTCGAGCATCCCATCGAGCTGTCGCTCGAGGATCTACGGGAGATGGCCCGGCAGGATCAGATCACGATGCACAACTGCATCCAGGGCTGGTCGGCGATCGGCAAGTGGTCAGGACTGCCGTTTGCCAAGCTGATCGAGCTCGTCGAGCCCGAGTCGGAGGCCAAGTGGGCGATCTTCCGCTCCTTCGGGGAGGGAGGCGAGGGAGGCGAGTACTACGACTCACACTCGATGACCGACCTGCGCCATCCCCAGAGCCTGCTGGCCTACGAGATGAACGGCGAGCCGCTGCCCGTCCTGCACGGCGCGCCGCTGCGCCTGCGGGTCGAGAACCAGCTCGGCTTCAAGCAGGTCAAATGGATCCGGGAGATCGAGTTCGTCCACGACTTCCGCGACTACGGCGACGGGCAGGGCGGCTACAACGAGGACCACGAGTTCTACGGCTACCGCGATGAGATCTAAAGCGCCACCTACGCCCCGCAGTTCCTATTCATAAACATCAACCGGCCCGGAGGGCAACATGAGCGACAACGTCAGTCAATACATCCTGCGCCGCCTGCTGCACGAGTGGGGGGTCAAGCGGATCTTCGGCTACGCCGGGGACGGGATCATCGGCTTCCTCGGCGCACTGGACGGCGAGCCCGGCGTGGACTGCCCGGAGTTCGTGCAGGCCCGCCACGAGGAGATGGCGGCGTTCATGGCCTGCGCGCACGCGAAGTTCAGCGATGGAGAAGTGGGCGTCTGCATGGCGACCTCCGGGCCCGGGGCGATCCACCTGCTCAACGGCCTCTATGACGCCAAGCTCGATCACCAGCCGGTTCTGGCGATCGTCGGCCAGCAGGCGCGCGCGGGACTGGGCGGCAACTTCCAGCAGGAGGTCGACCTCGACGCGCTGTTCAAGGACGTCGCCCACGAGTACGTGCAGGTCTGCATGGACCCCACCCAGGCGCGCCACCTGGTCGATCGCGGGATGCGGATCGCGCTCGAGGAGCGCACCGTCACTTGCCTGATCGTGCCCAACGACGTGCAGAAGCTGGACGCCGTCCCCGAGCCGCCACGCACGCACGGCACGGTGCACTCAGGTCCGGGCTACAGCCGCGGGCGCCGGGTGCCGACCGACACCGACCTGCAGCACGCCGCCGAGATCCTCAACGCCGGTGAGAAGGTGGCGATGCTGGTCGGACAGGGCGCCTTACACGCCATCGATGAGGTCAGCGAGGTCGCCGAGCTGCTCGGCGCCGGCGTCGCCAAGGCGCTGCTCGGCAAAGCGGTGCTTCCTGACGACCTGCCGTGGGTGACCGGCTCGATCGGCCTCTTGGGTACCAAGCCGAGCTGGGACATGATGATCGAGTGCGACACGCTGCTGATGGTCGGCTCCTCGTTTCCCTACTCGGAGTTTCTGCCCGAGGAGGGCAAGGCGCGCGGGCTGCAGATCGACATCGACGGCAAGATGATCGGGATCCGCTACCCGATGGAGGTCAACCTGATCGGCGACAGCGCCGAGACCCTCCGGGCGCTGATCCCGCTGCTGAAGCGCAAACAGGACCGCGCGTGGCGGGAGAAGATCGAGCACGACGTCGGCGAGTGGTGGAACCTGATGGACGCGCGCGCGCACGAGAGCGCCAACCCGATCAATCCCCAGCTGCTCTTCCACGAGCTCTCAAAGCGGCTGCCCGACGGCGCGATCATCAGCTCAGACTCGGGCTCCTCGGCCAACTGGTATGCCCGCGACGTCAAGCTGCGCAAGGGCATGATGGGCTCCCTGTCGGGAACGCTTGCGACGATGGGACCGGGCGTCCCCTACGCAATCGGGGCGAAGTTCGCCCACCCCGACCGGCCCGTGTTCGCGCTCGTCGGCGACGGCGCGTTTCAGATGAACGGCCTGGCGGAGATGATCACCGTCGCCAAGTACTGGCAAACATGGTCAGACCCGCGCTTCTACGTGCTGGTGCTCAACAACCGCGATCTCAACCAGGTCACCTGGGAGCTGCGGGCGATGGCGGGGCAGGCGCGAGTACCGACCACCCAGGACATCCCCGACGTGCACTACGCCCAATGGGCCGAGCTGATCGGCCTCAAGGGCATCCGCGTCGAGCGCCCCGAGCAGGTCGCCGGCGCCTGGGATGAGGCGCTCAAGGCCGACCGCCCGGTAGTGATCGAGGCGATCACCGACCCCGAGGTCCCGCCGCTGCCGCCGCACATCACCATCGAGCAGGCGAAGTCGTTCTCCTATGCCCTGCTCGGCGGCGACCCCCACGCCGGGCGCATGATCGCCCAGTCAGCCAAGCAGAAGCTCGAGGAGTTCCTCCCCGGCCGCTAACGCTAGCCACGACCCGCCCGCGGTCCGGCGGAATCCCGCCGGGCTGCGGTCCGTCGGTGTCAGCTCCCCGGAGTCTGCTCGCCGGTGGCTGCCGCCTCCTCGAGCATCCGGGCGATCTCGCGGGCGTCGGTGGCGGTCAACTCGGTCTCAACTCGAGCATCGTCCTGCTGGGAGACGACGAGAACCACCTTGTCCAGGCGATTGTGAACCTCGACGCGGTCGCGTCCGGAGTTGGTCTGACAGACCGTCACCTGCCCTCGCTTTCCTGTTCGCTGCGTCGCATGTTCTGCGAGTATCGCGCTTGACTGCGAGGATCGCGCTCCTCCCGGACGTCGGTGCACCTGGGCCGGGGCGCGCTGACGCCAAGAGCGACGAGCATAAGCAAGCGCGAGCGCAACAGCAAGGACATATCCCATCGCGCGGGCGAGCCCAGCATCGACGTCGGCGCCCCTGACGGTCAGATGTGGGTGACGCTAGAGGCGTCGGACCCGTACATAGTCCGCGTCAAGCCCGAGGCTCCGGCTGGTGGTTGGCCGCGAGCGCCGCGTCCGGTGATCACGAGGATCCAGAGCGGCGCTGGCGGAATACGGGTGAGCGTGCGCTGCCGCGGCATCCCCGGGCTCTACTGCGGCGGAAATCTAACTCTCGCCGTCCGCGCCGCGCACCGAGCCATAACGTACGCGCGCACGCTGGTGATCGCGGCCGCAGGACAGGGCGTAGAACTTACTCTCCGGCCGCACGGGCTGTCCGCCCTTACCCACCAACGTGTAGCAGCGCTCGCCCGCTTCACCATCAAGGACTTCCTCGGTCGTCGAAGCCGCTCTAGCCTTCAGCGCCGACTTTGGGTCCACTGAGACCGCAGTCGCGTTCCTCTGCGGGTGGCCGGGGTGAAGGAGATTGCATTCCGCTAGGAGGCGGCTATGCCGCCGGCCGAAGCCGCCCACGGACGCCTCCGCAGCTGTGCAGCCTCACGTGCGAGTTTCTGGCACCGGGTGAGCCGGGCCAGATGGGAACGTCGGTTCGCCGGGCCCCGCCGGCCGCAGCTCTAGCGTGGAGAGCGACGCCGTCGGCCACGCTGGGGGGACTATCGTTCGTGTCCCGAACCGTGTCCCGAACTCAGCAATTCTGACCTGCGCTAACTGCTCTCAGGGCACCTGAACTGCCCGTAGCTTCAGTAAAAGCCCTGCAAATGGGCGCCTCTTAATCCCAAGGTTGGAGGTTCGATTCCTCCACGGCCCACTGAATAGCCCCGTAGATGCGGGGTTTCTTCGTGCTGCGTGAGGTGCTGGAGCAGGCCCGCCGCGGCACGCTGGCTGGCATGGTCCGGACCGGCGCGACGTTCGCCGACGCGGCCGCGGAGTACTTGCGCTACGTCGAGCACGACCGCCAGCGCAAGCCGTCGACGGTGCGCGGATACCGCTCGGCGATCGAGGCTCATCTGTTACCGGCGTTCGCTGCGATGCCGATCGAATCGGTAACCACGGAGGCAATCGAGCGGTGGCTAGCCAGCTTCCCCGGCTCGACCCGGACGCGGAACAAGCTCCTGATCCAGTTGCACGGGATTCTCGGCCGAGCTCGGAAGGTCTATGGGCTGCCCAGCAACTCCGCCGCTGATGTGGAGAAGTTCTCGCAGCGAAGCACCGGCGACATCGACGTGTTCTCCCCGGAGGAGGCCTGGGCACTTGTGCGGGCCGCGGGCTCCGAGCAGGATGGAGCGATCTTCCTCACCGCCGCCTTCACGGGTTTGCGGATGGGAGAGCTTCTGGCCCTGCGCTGGCGCGACGTCGACTTCGCGGGGCAGACG
>JAABUQ010008935.1_pt1 | contig 13806 bp, 25 predicted proteins | sample 5560001 | NCBI WGS metagenome assembly JAABUQ01 (sample SAMN10711888, study PRJNA513371) | rock metagenome | isolation source: Antarctica rocks | place: Antarctica: Victoria Land, Finger Mt nord | collected 2015-12-18
CGATCGTGCGGACCGCGAAGCTACGCCGTTGACGGCTGCAGTCTCCATGACGTATCGTCCTCCCACGCCCAGTAGCTCACTAACTCTTGGAGATTACTGGTACCGTCTCAGCTTGACACGTGGGGATTCGTACGGTTGAATCGGGAGAGTCGCCGAGAAATTGGCGAGCCTCGCCCATGCGATCGCGTAGGTAGTTTTGTGTGAGAAAGTCGCGCTCTTCCGCAGTGTCGCGCTTTCCAGCAACGTCAAGTATAGCAACGATGATGTCGACCAATTCTGCGCCAGGTTCGCCAGATCGGCCGATGCGTCGCGGAACGCTTCGCTGCTTTCCGTGGCTTCACGAAACTTCACCGAAAGATCGCGAAACGTCACTTCTCTAATTTTCGGTAAGATGAACGCCACGACGATAACACCGAGCCACGCAATCGTCGTGACGTCGAGTACGGGATAATTCTCGTACTCTTCATGAATGGTTGGAAACGTGTGAAAATACGCTCCGAGCGCTCCCGCTAAGCCGAGAACTATTTGGGCCAGCCGGTTGGTCACAGAAAACGTGTTTGCCACGCCACTATCAGCAACTTCTTTCTCCGTATTTCATCTCTTACACGTTTGCTCCGCAGCTAGCTGCTCGAAATGGACACTCTATGATTCAGATAAAAGCAGCTGCTGCAACTACCGTTGTGCGACTGCCCATGGCAACGTGGACGTTCGCAGATGAAGAGCATCGTCGTGTGCCCACTCCTTGCGCCCGACCTGCGCATGATCACGGGGTCGCGAACGGCGGGATGCGAGCGTTTCGGGCGCCGGGTATGGCTCGGGCCGTCGGCGATGACGGCAAGCGAAATCCTCGAAGTCGTGTGCCCGGAATGCAAATGCCCGTGACACATAAATAAGCACCCTTATTGCGCACGATCTGCACGACTTGTTACGACCTACGGCGTGCGGAGCTAGGCCCGGCAATCGGAGGCGACTAGCTCGCTATGATCGTCAACTGAACTTGCGGAGAAGGTCGCTAAGGTGATCCGCAGGGCGGTCGCTTCGAAAGTCTACCTCCTGGCTGTTCAAGAGATGGGCCGGCTCGAGTTCTTCTTCAGCACGTCCATGAATCAAGAGAGGAGGGATGGTGCACTGCTGCGCTTGCGATACACCGATGCGAGTCGCAATGTGTTACTTTGGCCGGCTGAACGTCACCGTAATGCTCGCTTCTCCCATCACGCTGCCGCCGCTTCCGAAAATCGACACAGTGCCGGTCGCACTTATCGTCAGCGCAACTGAAATCGAGTCGAGATCTAGACCCGCCACGGGTGTTGGCGCGCTGGAGAAGGCGGTCTTCAGCGCACTCATTTGTTCGGCGATCGCCGCCTTTACAACCTCGGGGTTCACCTCAGAGACGCGACCGAGCGCATCGCCGGGAGCGAACGCCGCGCGCGCCGCAATCGCGGTCTTGCCGCTGGATTTGCCGGCGTCTCGAGCGTGCTTCCTTGAACCGGACGTACGTTGCGTTGCTGAGACCGTGTAGACGGAGAGCATCGGTTTATCAGTCGTTTGCATAGCACCGGTACTCGAGCTTGTTCGTATTGATCGCCTTCTTTCGTCGAGGCACCCAAAGTGTGTCGTTCCGGACCTTCGGAAGGCGCCGTTATCGGTAAGCAGCTCGGGATACAACGCCCGCAGCCGGCGCCTTCGTCAACGAAGTGTTACGCCGACTTGACAGCGGGTACGTCCATGCAACACCGCGAGAGCGGGCGCACTACTGACAAGGCGCTGCAACTCGAGCCGCCAAAAACACGCAAATCCGAATAGTGCAAAAATCCGTTATATAGTAGGCGATAGGTCATGCGACTGCCCCTCACCAGAAACGTCTGATGAAGGTAGCTTTCCTTCGAGCCGGGAGCGCATCTCTAGACGCAATATTGAATGGAAGAGAACGGGCCGTCGGAGCGCGGACTGCTACGAGAATCGCCGACAAGCTACGACGGGCTCAGAGGTACCGCATGGGCAGGAAGAAGCGCTCAAACGATCCGCTAACCCGCGCGTTGGACGAAGCACCGTTCAGCCAGACGAAAAGCGGCACGGACGACGTCGCACAACAGCCGACGCCTCACGCGCAACCGGTTGGTGAGGTACTCGAAACTCTACAAGCGCAAACGCTCGACGCGATGTCGGATCCATTTTTCGACGAGGGCGCCACGACGGAGGTGACACCCGTCAGTAAACGGATGCGCTCGGAAAGCGGGACGGTACAGGTCAGCGCCAAGCGCCACGATCCTGCGATAGAAGCGAGGGTGACGATTGACGTGCGCTGCGATCATGAGTCTGGGGAAGCGGGTTGCTATCAACTGCGCGCAACAGGGCAGGTCACACGCGAGAATAAGGACGGAGACATCAAAAGCGAGTTCCCAGTTGCAATTGACATGCAGGGCGGCGATGGCAGTCTAACGCTTGTTTCAGATGAAATGCGCGATGGCATCGCAAACGCGATTCGCTCTACGGGCAAATCGCGCAAGTGACGTTAACAGCTTATAGATCTCATTGAACGCTGCGAGCTCGTTTCGATCTGAGGGGGAATCCCGGGACAGCCGTTCCGGGAAATGAAAAGACGGCGGTGTAACTCCTGGATTGCTTACATCTATGAGGTACACCAACCGTGAAACGATCTTACCGCATGCATTCCCCTGTTGCCAATCCCGACGCCGCTGATTTGACGCTTCAGCTCGAAGAGATTTGCCGGCTCAAGCTCAGCGAACTCTTTCAGGCCGTGCTGGAATCCGAGGTTGACGAAGCTCTGGAGCGGCTTCGGTACGAGCGCCGTCAGCCAGAATCGAGAGCAGGACATCGGGACGGGCATGATCGGCGACGCACGATCATATCGAATCGTGGCCCGATCACTGTGCGGCGCCCGCGGGTTCGCGGCGCACCGTTCCACTCGACGATTCTGCCCAAGCACCGTCGTCGTCTGGAGAGCGTCGATAAGAGCTTGACCGATCTCTGGCTCGACGGTCTGGCGACGCGCGATTTCGAAGGCACGCTCCGCGCCTTTCTTGGCGCCGATGCGCCGCTTTCGGCGGCAACGATCACGCGGACCAATAAGCAGCTCCTCGCCGATTTTGCGGCGTGGGATGCTCGTCGATTGGATGACCTTGATCTGATGTTCACGTGGGCTGACGGCGTCTATCTCGGTGCAGGTCCTGACGACGAACGACGCGTCTTTCTTGTGGTCTTGGGAGCTGATCGCGCGGGGCACAAGCACTTGCTGGCCTTACGCGAAGCCATGAGTGAAAGCGAGGCCGATTGGAGCGCTCTCTTTGCCGATCTCGCGCGCCGCGGATTGCGCAAGCCGCAACTCCTTGTTGCAGACGGCGCCTGCGGCTTGTGGGCCGCCGCCGACAAAGCGTGGCCCAAGGTTGCCCAACAACGGTGTTGGTTGCACAAGATGCGCAACCTCGAGGAGAAGCTTCCAAAGAAACATCAACGCGCGGCTCACGCTGCGATGACGGAGATCATGCATGCGGAGACCGAAGCCGAAGGTCGTCGCAAGCTCGAATCGTTGGCGAAGTCCTACGAGCGTACGTATCCAAAGCGGCAGCTTGTCTCCGCGACGAGCGTGATCGTCTCTTTGCGTACTATCGGTTTCCTCACGCTACGTGGATCCATTTGCGAACGACAAATCCCATCGAATCGATCTTCGCCCCAATTCGTCATCGGACCGACGCCATGAAACGCTTGCGAACCGCCGAGTTCGCGACCGCAGTGACGCACGCGTTGATCACGAAACTTTCTCCAACGTGGCGACGCCTACGCGGCTATCGCGATCTGCTCGACTTTCCTTCGGAACACGTTGCGCTCAAACGAGCCGCGTGAGCTAATCACACCATCGCGAGTTACACCGCCGCGCATTTTCCCCGCAACTTGAAACGACCTCGAACGCTGCGAGCATAGGCAATCGGGCGAAGCGTCCGGTTCTCATTGGCGACCACTGATTTTTCAACTCGCGGAAGCGCCGAAAGTCGCTTTAATGAAACGGCTTGGGTCAGTAGGGCGACCTGGTCGCCTTTGAGCGTCGCGTAAGACAAGCCCTTCAGCGAATGTGATGCGTGCCTGTGCTAATCCAGACTCTCGTTGATGCCCATCCGCGACTCCATGGCAATCGTCGCCCGAGTCTACCCTGATCTCGTGGATGATCGGACTGCGGGCAGCATCGAATGCGTCGCCACTTTCATTCGGGCGACGGCTGTCCGCTCTGGATTTCGTAGCACATTGTTACCGGCAATGTAAATTGATTTTACGCGCTTGAGGTATGCGACATGGACGAGCCAGCTACCCGAAATACCATTCACTGTCAGGCTTTCGGGTGCGATAAATCGTTTTCAGAGGTCGGAGCCATCGATGAAGTACGCGTGGCGGCGTTTGAAGCGTTCTGGACCACCTTTCGGAACGCTCCGAACTATCCCATCACTCTATGCTCGACCTGCTCCATCGAACCGCTTATTATTCTCGCTGATCGCGGATCGCAATCGGAAGCTTACAAGTTAGCAAAAGCGCAGAGAGCTTCACATTGCGCTCGAGACGAAGAGAAGGAAAGAACGGCTCAACATGTTCACCACAATCAGCTTACGCGCGACAGTATGAGACTGAGCCCAAATGAACGAACGACCATTAACGACAAGCGATGACGAGAGCGAGCGAAAAAGAGCTTTACTTCCTATGGCGCTTATTAATGTGTCACGGGTGCGGATGGGCAAGCCGTTACTTCGTCGAGCAGGCCCCCATGGAATTTGAGCCGGCCGAGCACGGCGCGACGGCATGCGGCGAACTCTGCGTGACGCCGGCGACGATGCCGGCGAGTGCTGCCGGAATGAGGAACAAGAACGGACTCGGCCCGCGCACGCTTGCCGCAGCAGGCGCCGCGACCGGCGCCGCCGCAATCGCCGCCGGAGCTTCGGCTGGCGGCAGCACCGCCACGGGCGTTTCGGGCGGCGCGGCCGCGACGACGGGCCGATAATGCCCGTACGCGATCGGCCGATAATGCGGGACCGGGCCGTGCGCGACGACCGGCGGATGCAGGACCGAAAGATTACCGCACGCGCGCGGTACGTAGACCACGTTACCGTCGGCCAAGGCGATGCGCCAGCCGTGCTCTGGCGTCGTGAGCCGCGCGTTGCGCACGACGTAGACCGAACCGCGACGATTTCCCGCCATCGCATCTAAGCGCCGTGGCAACGTGACGTAGGTCGCGCGTCCGTCGAGCAGCGCTTCGCGGAATTGTGCGTACTCGGCCGGCGTCAAGCCGAGCTTGCTGGCCGCCATGGAGTACAGCTTGGACTGTTGCCGCGTTGCATTCCAGACCTCTGCGGCGGACGTCGGCGGCGACGAAGCCATATGGTCGACATATAAGTTGACGATCACAGGCGGTCTTTCGCAAGAAAGCATGACATCACGACGTACGTATCATGTCATCTTCATTGGAACACCACGAGGGCAACTCAGACTCGCACGCTAGGGCGAACGTCCCAGATTTCTCTCCATCCACGTCGCAGTGCAAAACACCTCGAGCAAGTATGCATTGTGGAGCAGCACATACCGTAGCACCCTTGCTGCTGGCGCTTACCTCGAAGCCGAGGCCCGCAATGATCCGAGGAACTCGGAGAAGTGACGTTTCCGTTCTTGTTCCGTAAGGATCGGAACGAGCATGGCGTTCGACTTTCGCATAGCGGTTAAGCGGGATCCGGTGAAAGCGAGCGTCAGCGCTGAGAGAGACGCGGCCGCCGCGGGGCCTCGAGCCGCCTCCGTGGCGCTCGCGGTGACGGGACGCTTCGGCAAAGCCGGCTGCGCTGAGTTGATGCGCCTGGTGAAGCAGTCGTTCGACGACGGAGCCGATACGGTCGTCATCGACGTGCAGGACGTTGTCCTGGAGGACAACATGTGTCTGGAGCGTTTCGCTGATTCGCTCATGGCCGAGCGTTCGGCAGGGCGCCACGTCCAGGTCGTCGCGCGAGAACCAGGCGTTTACGCGGCCTGCGCGGCCCTCGCGGGCTCCAGAGACTGGCTCATCGCCTTCACGGCAGCGGATGGTGAGCGGCGGTCGCCGTAGCGTTCATGTTGACGGCGCTCGCAAGCCAGCTTAGATTCCCGATCGCTGGCGTGTCGGGCAGCGCTTGTGATCGTGCGCAATACGGCGCTTCTCACGCGTCGCGGGCACTGCATTGTGGGCACACGACTTCGTGGGTTTCGCTGACCGTCACGGCCCGACGGCCCCAGCCACACCCGCGACCGCAGCGCTCGCATTTTGTGATCTTCGAGCCCGTGACGATGCGCAGGTTGGGCGCAAGCAGTGGACACATGACGATGCCTTCATCGCGTTATTCTCACACGGCGTACTTCTGAATCGACATGGCGAGGTTCGGATCAGCGATTGCGGTGAAGATTACTTTATAGCGCCGTTAAGGCCGTTTGGAAAGAACGGTTTTGCGATGGCCAGCACTTGCTCGGGCGTACGGACGATCGAAAGCGCGTCTTTGTTCACCGAGAAGATGTTCGTTCCGTTTGCGCCGGGAACGACGTCTGAGGAGTCGAGCGCCGGTACCGTTACGCCATGTTGAACGAGCATGAAGCGGATGACGCCGGCGTGTTGCGATTCTGCCGAAAGTATCCGAGCGGCCGTGCCGAGCGTGTCTTTTGATGCGATGAGCGGTGCTGCGCCACCGTATGCGCTGACACCGGTGTCCTCGAAGGCGCGCGCCAGCGTCAAGAACTCCCCTGGACTACGGAAGCCGAGTTTGAGAGCACTTAAGTCGATCGTCGGCTTGGCAATCGCGTCTTTCCCAAGGGCGCTACGCAGCAAATTAACGTGCGTCAGCTCGTCATAGGCGAGCTGCTGCGCCGTCGCAGCCATCAGTGGATCATTCAGCGCAACCTTCGAGCCGCCAACGGTGGCGCCGCTGGTTCCCGTACCGCGCAGGTCGACTCCAAGAGCTCCAATGCCTCTGCCGTTGACGGCATAGTTGTAGAACTCCGCCTCGAGATATTCAAGATTTAGCGCAAAGTTCAGGATGTCGGTGTCCGAGACGCCTTTCGCGTTGACGGTCGCCGGCGCGGTTCCGACCACCGAGAGGAGCGATCCAAGGACCGTCGCCCCCGCCACATTTCCGATGACGGCTCGGCGACTCGGGTGCTTGGGACGGTTGGTCATGAAGTATCCTCATCGTGACGTACTGACAGAACAGTGCAGCCGTCTTCGAACACGTCAGAAGTGCGTGCCGCGACCCGTATGATTTTAAAACGAAAAACACGGCTTCGTAGATGTACCATATCGGCTAAACGCTCGGGAGCTAACATTCTTGACAGTAATGGCGATCCGCGCTGCTCGCAGAACTGGGATATCACGAACCTTGGCTTTCTGGTTGGCCGCGACTGCGGAGCAACGGTGACATGCGGAGGGGCCTATCTTGACAGGTTGTATCACGCGGAATCGCCGTAGGGATATGGAGCCGATCCGGCCGCGCAACGCGTCAGCATTCACTCGCGGACGTCTTTTATATGGAGCAACTATGGCCAAAGGGATCCCGCCGATTCTTGGAATCGGCGCAACCATCGCTGCTGTCGCCCTCGTTTCGACGTTGTATTCTTCGCGGCCGGTCTGGACCTCAGATCACCAAGATACGCTGCAGCTCGTCTCACGTCCCGGGGCGGACATCACCGACATGTACGTCTTCCCGGCCACGAATCCCAAGGATGTCGTTTTCGCGCTGAACGTTCATCCGCTCATTCCGCGCGGCCTTGGCATCTCCACGAATTTCGATCCCGGCGTGATGTATCAGATCAAGCTGGATACGGTCGGCGATTATCACGAGCACGCGGTCCTCCAGTTCAAAGCGGAAGGTACCGGTCTCAATCAACGCATCACGATGTATGGACCGGCAGCGCCAGAGATGACGGGGACTCGATCGACGTTCGTGCGACGTCTTGGCGCGACCACGTTCAACCGTGCCGCCGCACTGCCGGGAGGCGTGAGTTTCTTTGCCGGACCGCGCCGAGATCCGTTTTATTTCGATCTCACGCAGTTCTTTAAGATCAGTCCGGACCGTAATTACAAGAGCCATCCCCACGTTCCGGCGCCGAGCGCGCAATGTTTCCGGCCGGCCGGTCAGGCCGATAACTATCTCAAGAACTTCAACGTGCTCTCGCTCATCGTCGAAATGCCGCGCGCGGCCCTGGAGACGCCGGCGAATCGGGGTCGCATCAACGTGTGGGCGACGGCATCGGTAGCCGATCCGACCTCGGGTGGCAGCTACGAGCAAGAAGAGCTCTGGGGACGGCCGGCCGTGAAAGAAGCGCTCGAATCATTCGCCGACCACGACAAACCAACCGCAGCGAGCCGTACAACGATCCGGTCCTCGAAGGCGCGATCTATAAGTACATGACCGCGCCTAAGCCGCTGGGCGCCGGTCGGTCAGCTGAGATTGCCAATGCGCTCGTTCGCGTCCTGATTCCCAATGAAATGCAAGTCGATCTCTTGGCACAAGGGCCCGCGACGTATCTCGGGGTCGAAAGTAAAGGCAAGAGCGGACTTCCCGTCGGCATCGTGCGCGTCGTGCCGGAAGCGGGCCTCAAGGGGCTCAAGAGGTCGCTGCGCAATGGCGCACGCGAATTCGGCGGCCGCGATCCGGAGAGTCCGGTCATCGATCTCTCGCTTGGCGCGATCTACGGCAGCATCATTCCGAAGATCGGTCTGGCCAACGACGACCACAAAGAAACGCCCTGCTTAACGAGCGACAACGTCAAGCCGACCGTCAAGGCGCTCAACGGTTTCCCTTACCTTACGAGCGCGATTTAAGGGCGATCTTGGCGCGACAGGTATGGAGTGGGACGGCGCAGCGAGGGATGGCATGATGGACGCTGCGACGCTCGAAGAACTCTATTACCGCCACTCCGCGATGGTTCACGCGATCGTCAACCAGCGCGTTCGAAACGTTTCGGATGCGGACGACATCACGCAAGGGATTTTTCTTAAGCTTGCAAACAAACCGCCCTCCATTCCGGCCAACGGAGACTGTACGCTAGGGCGAACGTCCCCGCTTCTAGTCATTCACGTGGCGGTGCGAAACACTGCGAGCAATATGCATTGTGGAGCAGCACATGCCGTAGCACGCTTGCTGCTGGCGCTTACCTCGAAGTCTCAGCATCGTGCAAAGTGCCTTTCACATGGCGTAGTTCAGCTGTCGATCGCGACGTAGGGACGAGGACGTATTCCGATCTGTTAATGCCCGCGTGATGCCTCGGACATTTCGAATCGACGGATCACACTGTACCTGAAGCAGCGCAGCGGGACGACTCGAGACATGTCGCCCCGTCGCTCGACGCTCAGCTATGTCGTCGTGTCTTCTACCGTGCGAATCGAAGCTGCCTTTGAACCTTCCGCAATGATCCGAGGAACTTGGAGAAGCTACGTTTTCCGTTCTTTTCCCGTAAGGATCGGAACGAGCATGGCGTTTGACTTTCGCATAGCGGTGAGACCTGATCCGGCCGAAGCAAGCCTGAGCGCGAAGACGGACGCATCCGCCGTAGGGTCGCGACCCGCCTCCGTGTCGCTCGCGGTAACAGGAAGCTTCGGCAAAGCGGGCTGTGCTGAATTGATGCGCATGGTGAAGCAGTCGTTCGAGGACGGAGCCGATACGGTCGTCATCGACGTGCAGGACGTTGTCTTGGAGGACAACGCGTGTCTGAAGCGTTTTGCTGAATCGCTCATGGTCGAGCGTTCCGCAGGACGTCACATACAGGTCGTCGCGCGACAACCAGGCTTTTACGCGGCCTGCGCCGGCGGGCTCCAGAGACTGGCTCATCGCCTTCACGACGGCGGATGTGAGCGGCGGACGCCGTAGCGTTCATGTCGACGGCGCCCGCAAGCCACCTTAAATTCCCGATTGCTGGCGTCTCCGGCGGTGCTGCGTTCGTGCGCAATGAGGCGCTTCTTCATGTGTCGCGGGCACTGCATTCCGGACACACGACTTCGAGGGTTTCGCTAACTGTCACGGCCGAGGGCCCGACCCACACCCGGCGACCGCAGCGCTCGCATTCTGCGATCTTCGAGCCCGTGACGATTCGCAGATCGGGGGCAAGCAGCGGGCACACGACGATACCCTTCATCTCCGCGACAGCATTAGGCGAAGCACCGGCTTACCTTCCAATCACCTTATAACTTCCGTTAGCAGCGTAGCGTGAAGCCATGAAAAAGCAGCTGGCCGCACCGTAATAGCACAGAATGGCCAACAGCGCCGACATGCTGCGATGGTCGACCCATGGCCATGCCGTCGACATGAGTGCGTTCACGAAGAAAATCACGCCCATGATAAGCCAGAAGCCGCGATTCCGCCGGCGACCTTCGGCGTCAAGCGCCTGAAGCAACCAATGCATCTATTTCTTTTCTACACGAACGGCGTCAAGACTGCCCTGGAAAGCTCAATGCGGCCGAATCGCCCGGTAGAGCGTCGATCGCCCGACGCGTAGGACGCGGGCGACGTGAGACGGGCTCTCGCCGCGCTCGAGCATCTTGCGCGCCTCGCGGATCTGCGATGACGTGAGCGCCGGCGGCCGGCCGACGTGTTCGCCACGGCTTTTGGCGGCGCGCATCCCGGCGACGGTGCGCTCGCGCAGGACGTCGCGCTCGAACTGCGCGACGGCGCCGAGGACAGCGTAGAGCATCTTGCCGGCGGCGCTCGCCGTATCGATGTGCTCCGTCAGGGAACGCAGGGCGACGCCGCGCTCGCGCAACGTCTCGGCGACCTCGAGCAGATTACGCAGAGACCGCCCGAGCCGATCGAGTTTCCAAACCACGAGGGTGTCGCCGGCGCGCAGCTCGGCGAGGGCGCGATCAAGACGCGGCCGCGATCGCAGCGCCCCGCTCTCCTTGTCTTCGAAGACGATCTCGACGCCGGCGGCGCGCAGCGCGTCGCGCTGGAGCCGAGTCGTTTGCTCATCGGTCGAGACGCGAGCATAACCCACGAGACGAGGGGACGCGTTTTCAATGGCCTGAGAGTCGTCCGCCCGCCCCAAACGCGCTCCTACGGCTTTACTTGAGCCCGCTTTCGGTCGTTGCGGCGCAGGCGCGGCCTTCGCGTCTATCGTCGACGCGGTCGCGACGGAACGGCCGTGGCGAGCCATGAGCGCCGCGAGTCGGGCATCGTCGGCGGATGCGTGCGCGGCGAGCAGCTCGTCGAGCGGGATTCCGCGTTTTCGTTTTGGCACAGACTTACGAGACACGCAAAGCCGCTTCGTGCTTGGGCCGGCGAATCATCCCAGAAGGGACCCCTTGTGGGATTCCCTCGCGTCCAATCGCATTAAGAAGTTTGACAGCTAACGGCTCCCCATTCACCAGGGTCTACATCTCTGACATGACGCGAGAACAGCCAATGATGTCCGTCGACATCTTCGGCTGCGTACTGCCACTCACCGTATATGGTCTCGTGGGGCTCCTCCACGATCTTCGCGCCTTCTGCCTTCGCATGTTCGAAATGCGTATCGACATCATCGATGAATATCGTCAAACTTTGGGTTCCAGCGCCGAGCTGCGCCGGCGTCGCTCTGCCGTGACCCGCTAGCCTGAGTTGAATCCATGCGTTGCCGAGATAGATTTGCGCGCCGCTGATCGGTTCGCCGTAGCGATAATGTTCACAAAAGCCGAAGACCCGCGCGAGCCACGCAATTGCTTCGCTAACGTCCTGATACGTGACGTGCGGGAGGACCGTAGCCGAGGGCACGGAGCGATTCTGTATCACGGAGTTCTTTCTGAGAGCAGAACGCGCAACTTGACAAGTCTGCGCTACATATGTAGACTTTAATTCGTGCGGCGGCTATCACGGCAGACCCTGCTCGTCCTGGGTGCCTTTCTCGAGGCTCCCGGCGAGTGGAAGTATGGCTACGGCATCAGCCAACACACGGGTTTGAAATCGGGTTCGCTGTATCCGATTCTCATGCGCCTCGCCGAGCGGAAGTTGCTCGAAACGTCATGGGAAACTGCGGAAGTCGGAAAGCCACCGCGGCACCTGTACCGGCTCACGTCGGTCGGCGCGCGCTTCGCTCGTGAAGGCACATCGAAGCATCGGATTGCCCGTGTGGGCCGCGCAGTTTTGAGCGGGGGGTGAAACGCTGATGCCGATGCGCCGCAAACTGGCTGCATGGCTTCTACGCAATGTGCTTCAGTATTTGTCGCCGGCGAGTCGCCCGTGGGCGCTAGGGATGCTCCGGGAACTGGATTTCATCGAGGGCGATTGGGCCGCGCTGTTTTGGGCGCTTGGAAGTACGATCGCGATCTTCGGGCATTCCGTCGGCCGCTCGTGGTCTTTGTTGCGAAGTGGAGGATATCGGATGAATGACATCATGAAGAGGTTCCTCGGCATTTTGTCCGGCGCGGCGATTGCTGCTCTGCTGGCCATCATAGCGGTCGCTTTCGTCACGCTAGCTTTTCGGTTCTTTCCGGCGTTCGCGGAGCAAGCGACATGGTTTCCGTGGCTCAGCCTGATCGTAATACCGGTGACGCTTTCGTTTGCATCGGAGCGGCGCTATGGCGAAAAAGAAGGCCGATGGCCGTCGGCATTCTTCTCTCGGCGCTTGTCCTAGGCACGCATTTCGCGATTCACGTAGCGACGCACGCAAACAGCTAGTCCGTGGGGTGCTCGGTCGCTCCCTGGCTTTCGGTTCGCAATAGCGCGCAAGCCGTCGAATTTTACAAGGTGGCATTCGGCGCGACCGAAGTCTATCGACTAGATGGCGGCGACAAAGGCGTTGTCGCAAGACTGTCCGTCGGCGGCGCTGAGTTTTGGTTGAGCGACGAATCTCCCGAACATGGCAACTTCAGCCCCGAGTCACTGGGCGGCGGTTCCGTTCGAATGATCCTAACCGTTCCAAATCCCGATGCCGTCGTTGAACAGGCATTGAACTCGGGTGCATCTGAGGTTTATCCAGTGAGTGAAGGCCATGGGTGGCGACTCGGACGCGTGGTTGATCCGTTCGGGCACCATTGGGAAATCGGGCACCCGTTAGCTGCTTAGATCGCTTGTACGTACTGATCCCGGAACGGACCCGTTTAGGACGCCCTACGACGAGCTCCGTATACATCGTGCCAAATGGGACGCTATCCGCTTTCCCGATCCCGATCCCGATCGCGATCGCGAGATTTTGCCAAGTGTGGTTGTCCAGACGGTCCCCCTCTGTTTCAGTTTCGCTTGAGGCCAGTTAACCGGGTGCATTTACTGAGGGCGTGAAAGGTTTCACGCATGTCAACGAATCCCGCTCCCGAGCCCGAGGTGCCCGCAAAGGCGACCCGCCGGCGGTTCTCGGCTGCCGATAAGGCCCGCATTCTCGAAGTGTACGAGCGTGCGTCCGTCATCGGAAGAGCTCAGCTTTGCCGCCGTGAGCGTATCTACTCGTCGCACGTCTCGAACTGGAGAAAACAGCTTGCTGCCGGCGCGCCGCTCGAGAGCAAACGTGGGCGCAAACCAGATTCCCAAGCCGTCGAAGTCACCCGCTTGAGCAAAGAGAACGCCCGCCTGCAGCAGCGTTTAGTAAGGCGGAACGGGTGATCGACATCCAGGGAAAAGCCTATGCGCTCTTGCGTGCCGTTGCCGGCGAGAGCGCGGACCAGATGGACTTGCCGCCGTGGAGCAAGTCGTAATGGATCTTGCAAACGAGCTAGGGCGTGTTAACACAACGGAATAGTTTTGTGCTATACTTTTGTGGTGGAACTTACAGCAGCACAAGTCGCAAAGATCGAGCGGCACCTTCCACTGCAGCGTGGTAACGTAACGCTTTCGA
>JAABUQ010008940.1_pt1 | contig 13804 bp, 13 predicted proteins | sample 5560001 | NCBI WGS metagenome assembly JAABUQ01 (sample SAMN10711888, study PRJNA513371) | rock metagenome | isolation source: Antarctica rocks | place: Antarctica: Victoria Land, Finger Mt nord | collected 2015-12-18
CAAACGGCGATCCCACTCGTTCCAACCACCTGACGATCCCGCTCCAGAAAAGAGGCGGAAACCTTGCATCACAGGCGGACTCCAGCCGTCAACCGTGAGCAGAGGAAAACTGATGGATGGTGAGGTCTCCATGTCTTCTTTTACTGTGTTGGCGCCGTCTGGACCGCGCGTGCGCTGCCAAGCATTCGAGCGCGCCGGATCATGAGTGTCCATCCGCACCGCGGCTCAAGCAAGTCCCAGGCAAGATCCTTCCGCAAGGACAATGGCGGCCCGCTGCGGCCTGCGCGGGCGCTTCACAGCAGCGAGCCGCCGTGCCGGCGAAGCAGCCGGTAGGCCAACAGGAGCGGCGCCGCGGTGAACAGGATCAGGATGGAGGCCGCAGCCGCCTCGCCCGGCGCCGTCCCTTCCAGCGACTGCAGCATCACCACCGTCATCGTCGTCCAGCGGCTGCTGTACAGAACGATGGTGGAGCTGATCTCGGCCGCCGCCGTGACCCACACCAGCACGGCGCCGCCGGCCAGGCTCCCCAGCATCAGCGGCACGGTGAGGCTGAGAAAGGTCCTGGCCGGCGACAGTCCCAGGTTGATCGAGGCCTCCTCCAGGCTCGGGTCGATCTGCTGGACGATGGCGCTTGCCGACCGCACGCTGAGCGGCAGCTTGCGGACGGCGTAGGCCACGACGAGGATCAGCCAGCCGCCGGTCAGCACGGGCCAGCCGCCGTTGAACGCGAGGACCAGGCCAATCCCCAGCACGGTCCCGGACACCGCGAACGGCAACGTGGCGACGAGGTTCAGCAAGGCGGACAGGCGGCTGCGCTGCCGGGCCAGCACGTAGCCGACCGGCGCGCCCAGCACGGTCGCCGCCGCCGCCGCCAGGCTGGCCAGCGCCAGCGTGTTGGCGAGCGGGCGGTATGACCCCCTCAGCAGGTTGCGGTAGTTGCCAAGCCCCAACTGCCAGCTCATCACCGGCCCTTGGAAGTGCTGGAACGAGATGGCGACGACCGCGGCGAACGGCAGCAGCGACAAGGCAACCACCCCCCAGCAGAACGCCATGGCGAGCAGCCGCCAGCGCCGGCCCGCGGGAATCGGCGGCGCGGCGCGGCGGGCACCCGTCGCGAAGCGGCGACGCGCCAGGTAGGAGCGCTGCAGCAGCAGCACCAACGCCGTGCATCCCACCAGCAGCACGCTGAGCGCCCCGGCGGCGGCGGCGTTCGGGTCGGACTCGCCCGCGAACAGCTTGAAGATGTCGAGCGCCAGGAACGGCCGGTCCTCCGCCAGCACCGCCGGCACGCCGTAGTTCTCCAGCGCCTCGATGAAGACCAGCAGCGCCCCGGCCAGCACGGACGGGGCCACGATGGGGAACAGCACGGTGCGGAACGCATGCCACCGCGACGCGCCCAGGTTGCGGGCCGCTTCCTCCATCGAAGCGTCGACCGCCCGGAACCCCGCCAGGGTCGGCAGCAGCACGTAGGGATACAGCGTCAGGGTGAACACGGCGACGATGCCGGCCATGCCGTAGATGGAGCCGGCCGCGACCCCGGCGGAACGCAGTGCGACGGTGACGACGCCGACACGGCCGAACAGGAGGACCAGGGCATAGGCGCCGACGAACGACGGCAGCACCGTCGCCAGCGCCAGCAGCAGCGGCTTGCCCGGCACGTCGAGCCGCGCCAGGCAGAACGCCAGCGGCACGCCGATGCAGGACGCCAGCGCCATCGACATCGCCCCGGCCGCGAGGCTGTTGCCCAGGCTGCCGAGGTAATAGCGGCTCGACAGGATCTGCGCGTAGGCCGCCAGGGTGAAGCCGCCCGCGTCGTCCTGCACGCTGGATCGCAGGACAAGCCACAGGGGATACAGCAGGAACATCCCGAGGACGGCGAAGGCCGCCAGGCCGATGCCGGCGTGGAAGCGCCCGGATGCGCCGGACTGCATCATGGGGCGGGGTAGGCGATGATCTGCGCCGGGTCGTATGCGAGGCTCATCATGCCGTCCAAGGCCGGCGGCGTCCCCTGCCCGCCCAGGGTCACGACGCGGACGGGGGTGCCGTCCGGCAGCGCGGCATGCAGGCGCAGCAGCGGCCCCAGGAACTCCCGCAGCTCCAGCCGGACGGCCAGGGCCGGGCTGCCGGCATCGAGGCCGTCCACCGGGCGCAGCGTCTCGGGCCGGACCGAGAGCAGGACCTTGGCACCCGGCACGCCGGCCTGGCCGCGCACCTGGAACACCGCGCCTCCCGCCGTCACCGTGGTCGCCGCGCCGTCGAAGCCGGTGACGACGCCGGGGATGATGTTGGCCGATCCCATGAACGCCGCGACGAACGCCGTCCGCGGCGTGCGGTAGATCGCCTCGGGCGGCCCGACCTGCTCGACCCGGCCATGGCGCAGGACGGCGATGCGGTCGGAGATGGCCAGCGCCTCCTCCTGGTCGTGCGTGACGTAGAGGGCCGTCAGGCCGAGCGATCGCTGGATGCGGCGGATCTCGACCCGCATATGCGTGCGGAGCTGCGCATCGAGGTTGGACAGCGGCTCGTCGAACAGCAGCACGGCAGGCCGGATCACCAGGCTGCGCGCGATGGCGACCCGCTGCAACTGGCCGCCGGACAGCTCGTGCGGCCAGCGGGCGCCGTGGCCGGGCATCTGCACCAGCGCCAGCGCCTCCGCCACCCTGTCCCGGGTGTCCTGCCGGCCCACCTTCCGCGCCCGCAGGCCATAGGCGACGTTCTGCTCCACCGTGAGGTTGGGGAACACCGCGTAGCTTTGGAACACCATGCCGATGTTGCGGCGATGCGCCGGAACCTGGTCGATCCGCTGGCCGCCGAACCAGATGCTGCCGCGCTCCACCTCGGAGAACCCGGCGACCATCCGCAGCAGCGTCGTCTTGCCGCAGCCTGACGGCCCCAGCAGGGTGAACAGCTCGCCCTCCGCGACGGCGAGGGAGATGTTGTCCACCGCCCGGACGCTCCCGAACGTCCGGACCACGCCGTCGAGCCGGATCGCGGTCAACGGCTTCGCCCGGCCCCGTCCGGTCAGCGCGTGCTTTGGATCAGCGCCTTCAAGCGGGCCAGGGTCTCGCGGCGCGACGCGTCCCATTTCGCGTCGTCGTACGGGACGATCTTCAGCGCGGAAAGCGGGGGCATGTGGCCTGGCATGGCCGCCAGGTCGATGTCCTGGCGCGCGGGCCGCCGGAAGGTGGAGCGCAGGAGCTGTTCCTGGATGTCTTTTTGGTTGATGAAATCGACAAAGGTTTTGGCCGCGTCCGGGTTGGGGCCGCCCTTGATGATCGCGACGCCCTCGGCGATCGCCACGGTTCCGTCCGCCGGGTAGACGACCAGGACCGGCGCGTTGTTCTGCCGCCACAGCAGCCCGGCGTACTCAAGCGAGAGGCCCAGCGGGTACTCGCCGCTGCCGTTGCCCTCGAAGACGAGGGTGGAGCGGTTCAGCACGCGGGTGTTGGCAAGCAGCTTGCCGAGCCGGGTCCAGGCCGGGTCTCCGCCGCCCCACAGCGACAGGAGGAAGGTCGCGTTGACGTAGGCGGAACCTGAGTTCGCCGGGTCGGCATAGGCGATCTTCTCCTGCCATTTCGGGTCGAGCAGGTCGCTCCACCGCTTCGGCCCCTCGGCGGCGGGGATGGAGGCCGTGTTCTGGCTGATGGTCAGGACCTGCAGGTTCGTGCCGATCCAAAGATCGTCCCGGTCCCGGTACTCCGGCGCGATGGCATTGCGCTCCTTGGCGGCATAGGGCGCGAAGAACCTGCTGTTTTCTTTCAAGAGCGACGAACTCACGCCCCAGATCACGTCGGCCTGGGGACGCGCCTGTTCGGAGGCGATGCGCCGGAACAGCACGCCCGACCCGGTCGACACCACGTCGACCGCGATCCCGGACGCCTTGGTGAACGCGTCGGCGACCATGCTGTTCACCGTGTTGTCGTTGGCCGAGTACAGCACGAGGCGCGGCTCGGCCGCCGCGGGTCCGGCGAGGCCGAGCGCCACCATGCCCCATGCCGCCAGCCCGAGCCGGCAAAGCCAAGATGCTGTTCCCATCCCCATCCCCTTCACGCCGCCATAGGATGTCAGCCAGCCGGCGGCGTGGCAGGAGCCGGCATAGCAGCCCCATCGCAGCGTGCCGGGCATGGCGGCCTGGTTCAACCCCCGTCGCCGCATACCTTCTGCCGCAATCAAACCCATGTCAGGAATATCGAGTTGTTTGGCCGCTACTTCGTGGACTTGACCCCGCATGTCGCCCTGGCCGTGGCCCGCGCCGCCGACCGCGAGGGCAATCTCTACATGGGGCCGAACACCGAGGACTCTCCGACCGTGATCGAGGCGACCGCCTTCAAGCAGGGCACCGTCGTGGCGCAGGTCAACGAGGTGGTGGACAAGCTCCCCCCGGGTGGACGTGCCCGGCGACCGCATCGCCTTCGTCGTGCAGTCCCCCAAGCCGTCCTATGTCGAGCCGCTGTTCACCCGCGACCCCGCCCAGGTCACGGAAACCATGATCCTGACCGCCATGATGGCCATCAAGGGGATCTATGCCGAGTACGGCGTCAAGCGGCTCAACCACGGCATCGGCTTCAACACCGCGGCCATCGAGCTGCTGCTGCCGACCTACGCGGACAAGCTCAGCCTCAAAGGCAAGATCTGCACCCATTGGGCGCTCAACCCGCAACCTGCTGCTGTGCCGCACGGCCGACGAGCGGGAGCAGGCCATCCGCGGCATCGCCGGCTTCACCGAGGCGGGCCGCGGGCGCGACCGCAAGATGGTGGAGCACCTGCGGGAGCGGAAGATCATCCGGCGCCCGGAGGACCTCGGCATCAACCCGCTCGACGTGCACCGGAGCATGCTGGCCGCGCAGCCGGTCAAGGACCTGATGCGCTGGTCGGGCAACCTGTACGACCCGCCCGCCAAGTTCCGCAACTGGTAAGGACCGCCGCGCGATGGAAACCCTGAAGATCAAGCACACGGCCAAGACCCGGCCCGCCGGGAAGAAGGGCCAGGCGATCATCGGCGTGGTCGCGTCCGGCAACCTGGAAGTGCTGCTGGAGCGCGTGCTGCCGGGCAAGCATCGCGAGGTGGACATCGCCACGACGGCGGAGGGCTTCGACGACACCTGGAAGGCGGTCGTGGCCGACTTCGTGGAACGGCACTCGCCCGGCGGCTTGCGCATCTCGATCAACGACGGCGGCGCCCGGCCCGACACGGTGTACCTGCGCCTGATGCAAGGCGCCGCGCTGATGGAGGCCGAGTGATGGACGGCGCCGCGACCCGCGCGCAGGCAAGCTGGTTCCAGGCGACTGCCCGGCAGCGCGTGGACGGCCTGCTGGACCCCGGCAGCTTCACCGAGTCCCCGGCCCGGCGGAACGGGTGCAAAGCCCGCACCTCGCCCTGTTCGACCTGCCGGCGGCGTTTGACGACGGCGTGGTGATCGGCCGGGGCACGCTGGACGGCAGGCCAGTCCTGCTCGCCGCCCAGCAGGGCCGGTTCATGGGCGGCACCTTCGGCGAGGTCAGCGGCGCCAAGATCGTCGGCCTGCTGCGCGCCGCCCGCGACCATGACGTGCTGGGCGTGGTGGAGCAGGGCGGCGACACCCCGATCCTGGTGCTGGTGGATACGGAAGGCCAGTTGATGGCCCGGCGCGGGGAGATGAGTGGACGCCGGCAGCCACGCGGACATGGACGCCGATACGTTCAGGGCCAGCACGGCGGCGATCCGGCCCTTTTTCGCCGACCTGGCCGCTGCCGGCGCGTCGGGCGCCGGGATGGCCGGGCTGCGCGGCATTGGCTTGGCGGCAGAGCGGGCAATGTGGGCCGCGACCGGCGGCGTCAACACGCACCGCGGCGCCATCTTCGGCCTCGGGCTGCTGTGCGCCGCGGCCGATGCAGCGGGCGAGCGGGAAGGAGCTGCATGCGGACAAGGCCGGGCAGATCCTGTGCTGCACGCAGGCGATGGCGGCATGGGCCGTTCTGGGCGATGCGGTCCCGCGCCCCCTGCTGGCGGCGGGCTACAGCGTGGGCGAGCTGGCCGCCTGGGGCGTCGCCGGGGTGCTGGACGCCAGGACGGTCCTCGGCCTCGCCGCGGAGCGCGCGTCGCTGTGGACGCCGCCACGAAGGAGCCGGCGGGTCTCCTTGCGGTCCGCGGCCTGTCCAGGGGCGCGCTGGAACCGCTTTGCCGCGCGCACGAGTGCTATGTCGCCATCGTCAACGCGCCCGACCAGATGCTGGCCGGCGGGCGCTGGCGCACATGACGCAGGCGGCGCCGGACAGCGAGGCTCACAGCCTGTCGGAGTTCCACTCGCTTGAGGGCGTGAAGCGCTGGCTGGGCAACCGGGATCGATGCGCCCGCTTTGTAGAACCCTCCTTCCAAACCGCCCCGGAAACGGCTAATCACGAGGGGCCAGGGTCTCAACGAACCGAAGGCAGCAACCAAGCAATCTGGAGGCAACCGAGTGTCTATCCTGGAAAGCCCGACGCAAGCGTTCACGCCGCCCTCGATGAACGACGAGGCGGCCATCGCAGAACTTCACGCGGCCTTCGCGGCGCAGCGCGCCGCCTTCAACGCCGACCGCCAGCCCAGCCTTGAAGAGCGCAAGGCGCGCATCGGCAAGCTCGTGAGCATGCTGCTCGGCTACCGCGAGCGCATCGGCGCCGCCCTCAGCAAGGACTTCGGCACCCATCCCGTGCCGGCCTCTGACCTCATCGAGGTGCTGGGTCCGGTCGCCCGGGCGCAGTACGTCCTGAGCAAGCTGGAGGACTGGATGCGCCCCTCCATGCGCGAGGTCGACCCGGCCCTGATGGGCACCGCGCAGGCCTACATCCAGAGCCAGCCCAAGGGCGTCATCGGCAACATCGTGCCCTGGAACTTCCCCTTCGACCTGTCTGTCGGCCCGATGATCGAGATGCTGGCCGCAGGGAACCGGGTGATCGTCAAGCCATCCGAGTACACGCCCGCCTCGGCGGATCTGCTGCGCGAGATGGTGGAGAAGACCTTCGACCCGACGCTCGTCTACGTCGCCGTGGGCGGCCTCGACCTGGCGCGCGCCTTTTCCGATCTGCCGTGGAACCACCTGCTCTACACCGGCAGCCCCAACGTCGGACGGCAGATCATGCAGGCGGCGGCGCGCAACCTGACCCCGGTGACGCTGGAACTGGGCGGCAAGTGCCCGGCCGTGCTGACGCCGGGTTCGGTCAACGCCACCAACGTCGACTCCATCATCGGCACCAAGACCGTCAAGAACGGGCAGATGTGCATCTCGGTCGACTACTGCCTGGTGCCGCGGGCCGAGGTGGACAGCTTCGTGAAGCTGGCGACCGACTTCATGGGGCGCATCCCGGCGGGCTACGCGCAAAGCGAGGACTGCACGGGCATCATCTCCCTCCGCCACCTCGACCGCCTCACTGAAATGCTGCAGGAAGCGCGGGACCGGCAAAGCCAGGTTGTCGAGCTGGAGCCGAACGCCCGGACGGACCGCGAAACCCGGCGCATGCCCATCTCGCTCGTGATCGACCCGGCGCCCGACCTGCGCATCATGCAGGAGGAGATCTTCGGCCCGATCCTGCCGGTCGTGCCCTATGACGACGTGGATGCCGCGATTGCCGCCATCAACGCCGGCGAGCGCCCGCTCGGGCTTTACGTGTTCGGCGACGACCCGGCGGCCACCGATCACGTCCTCGGCCAGGTCACGTCCGGCGGCGCCTCGGTCAACGCCTGCGCCATCCAGGGCGCGCTCCCGTCCCTAGGTTTCGGCGGCTCCGGCATGAGCGGCATGGGGCGGCACCACGGGATCGAAGGCTTCCGCGAGTTCTCCAACCCGCGCGGCGTGGTGGTGCGCGGAGCCGGGGACCACTTCGATGCCTTCTATGCCCCTTATGCCAAGGCGGAGGCCATCGTGAAGGGGGCGCTGGGGTAGGCTAGCCTACCAGACATAGCCGAGCTGCCGCGCGCCTGAGAGGCTGGCCCTTTGCAGCAGCCTGCGCGGCAGCCGGCGTGCCTGGAACACCGCGTTGGCCGACGGGCCGGCCAGGACGATGTCCTCCCCCCGCTTGACCGCGCGTACGATCCGCGCGGCGACCAGCGAGGGGTGCGCGCCCCGCGCCTGGTACTGCTGCGACAGCTTGTCGGTGGCCGACGCGGGCACGCTCGGCGCGACCGCGCGGCCGTTGCGGATGATCGGCGTGTTGATGATCCCGGGGCACACCACGGTCACGCCGACGCCCGTATCCCGAAGCTCCATCGCCAGCGCGTCCGAAAGCCCCATCACGGCGTGCTTGGAGGCGGAATAGGCGCTCAGGTTCGGCACCGGGTAGATGCCCGCGGCGGACGAGACGTTGACCAGGTGCCGCGCGCCGCCTGCGGCGATCATCCCCGGCAGGAACGCCCGGCTGACATGGACCACGCCCATCAGGTTCACGCCGACCACCTGTTGCCAGGCGCTCAGCGGCGTGTCGAGGAACGGGCCGAGGAAGCCGACGCCCGCGTTGTTCACGACCACGTCCAGCGGGCCGATGTCGGCCGCGATCCTGGCGGCGAAGGCCTCGACCGCCGCCGGGTTGCTCACGTCGCAGCCGGCTGACAGGCACCGCCGGCCCGTCGCCTCGACGGACCGCGTTGTTTCCGCCAGCCGCGCCTCGTCGAGATCGACCGCCACGACGTTGGCGCCTTCGCGGGCGAACGCCAGCGCCGTCTCATGGCCGATCCCCGACGCGGCGCCCGTCACCAGCGCCCATCGCCCGTTCAGATCGCTCAATGCCATGCGTCCACCATCTCCGTATCGCATCGTGAGGACGCTACGGAGCACCTGATGGCGCGCAGCGCAACCGGGTCTGCTGTTTTGGAGGCGCATCGCTGAAAGCACCCCTTTCGGAGCACGATCAGCGAGGCCGTTCAGGACGCCGGCAGCAGCGTTGCCGGGCGCCGGGCTGACATCATCCTGCGGGGTTGCTGTGGCGGGGGCGTGCCTTCGCCCGCGCGACCGGGCGGCGCGCTGTCGGCGCGGGCTGCGTCCTCGCTTCGCCGACGGCGGAGCCTGGCTGCTGCGTCGGCGTTTCCGTTCCCGATGCCTTCGGCAGGCTGTTCGTCGTGTTCGGCGTTGACTGGCTTGAGTTTCCCGACGGAGGGCTTTGGGTGGTGGTGAACGCGTTCTGCGCGAAGGCAGGGGCGAAGGCGGGGGCGGCGCCCAGGATGGCGGCTGCCACGATCAGGGTTTTCATGATTGGCGTTCCTTTGTTGTTCGATGAAGGCTTGCAGGGGCGACCTGGCCTGGCCGGCCCTGCTTCGGCGTGGCGCCCCATGTGTTTGCCGGAGTGCTTGCCGGGCAGATGGGATGGACGGAATATATCGCGTGGCTGGCGGCGCGTCTTGCCTTGGCGGGCTTTCAGCGAAGCGGGTTGCCGTTTCCGGCAACGGTGTTGCCAGGCCGTAACGCATGGCTGTGCGGACACAGGCCCGCTGTCCCGGATCGGGCCGCGGTTGGGAAGGACCACCTGGCACGCCCCGATCCAAGCCCCGAGCCGATCATCGGCTCCGTCAGGGGCGCCCGGCGGCGATGTCCTCCGCCAGGGACGTGTGCAGGTCCGCCGCCCTCACCCGCGCATCGGACAGGGCCTGCAGCAGGAACGGGATGTTGGTCTTGACGCCCGAAACCTCGAAGCCGCGCAGGGCGTTGGCCAGCGCGTCCAGCGCCGCCGCGCGGTCCGGCGCATGGGCGATCACCTTGGCCAGCAGCGGGTCATAGAACGAGGACACCGTGCAGCCCTCGGCATAGCCGGTCTCCACGCGCAGGCCGGCCGACCCGGCGGGAGGACGGAAGCGCAGCAGCGGCCCCGGCGACGGCAGGAAGCGGCGCGGGTCCTCCGCGCACACCCGGGCCTCGACGGCATGGCCGGACCGGCGCAGCACGGGCGGCAGCAGCGCATCCAGCCGCGCCCCGGATGCGGCGCCGATCATGCCGGCCACCAGGTCGGCGCCCGTCACCATCTCGGTGACGGCATGCTCCACCTGCAGCCGGGTGTTCACCTCCAGGAAGCCATACGTGCCGTCGTCGGCGCGCAGCATCTCCACCGTGCCGACATTGTCGTAGCCGAGGCCCCGCAGCACCGCCGCCACCTGCCCGGCCAGCGCGTCCAGCGGCGCGCGGCCCAAGCCGGGCGCCGGCGACTCCTCCATTACCTTCTGATGCCGGCGCTGCAGGGAGCAGTCGCGCTCGAACAGGTGCCGCAGGTTGCCGTGCCGGTCGCCGAGCACCTGGAACTCGACGTGCCGCGGCCGCTGCAGCAGGCGTTCCAGGTAGATCGCCGGGTTGGCGAAGGCGCGGCTCGTGGCGGAGCGCGCGCGGGCGATGGCCGCCGGCAGCCCGGCCTCGTCCGCCGCCACGGCCATGCCGATGCCGCCGCCGCCGCCCGCCGGCTTCACCAGGACGGGATAGCCGATGCGCCGCGCCGCCGCTGCGGCCTCCGCCGGGTCCCCGCCCAGGACGCCGCTGCCGGCGGCGACCGGCAGGCCGTGCGCCGCCATCAGCGCCCGAGCGCGGGTCTTCTCCCCCATGGCCTCGATCAGGTCCGGGTTCGGGCCGATGAACGCCAGCCCGGCCGCCGTCACCCGCCGGGCGAAGGCCGCGTCCTCCGACAGGAAGCCGTAGCCCGGATGCACCGCGTCCACCCGGCGCGTGGCGGCCAGGGCCAGCAGGCCGTCCTGGTCCAGGTAGCTTTCGCGCGGCGGGCCGGGGCCGATGCGGTGCGCCTCGTCCGCCTGCGCCAGATAGGGCAGCCCGGCGTCGGCGTCCGAGTACACCGCGACGGAGCGGACGCGCAGCGCCCGCAAGGCGCGGATGACCCGCGCCGCCACCGCGCCCCGGTTCGCGACCAGCACCGCCCCGAACACGCCCGTCAGCCCGCGAGGACGGCCAGCGTGTCGCCTTCCGCCACCCCCTGGCCTTCCTGCACCGCGACCGACAGCACCGTGCCGGCGGCGGGCGCCACGACGGGGATCTCCATCTTCATGGATTCCAGGATCATCAGCGTGTCGCCGTCGGCGACGGCCGCACCCGGCTGCACCTCGATCCGCCACACGTTGGCGTTCAGCTCCGACAGCACCTTTGTCTCAGTCATAACCGGCTCCTTCGGATCAGGGGCGGATGGCCAGGGCGGCAGGCCCCGGCGTCAGCAGCGGGTAGGCGAGCGCCGCGAACTCGCACAGCAGCCGCCGGGTGTCCCGGGGGTCGATGATCTCCTCCACCCAGAACGCTTCCGCGGTGCGGAACGGGGACCGGAGCCGCTGCAGCCGGGCGTCGATCTCCCGCAGCTTGGCCGCCGGGTCGTCCGCCGCCTCGATCTCGGCGCGGTAGGCCGCCTCGATCCCGCCTTCCAGCGGCAGGGACCCCCACCACGCCGACAGCCAGGCATAGCGCAGCGCCAGGCGGCCCGCCGGCTGGTGCACCGCGCCGGCCACGCCGAAGGCGTTGCGCACGATCACCGAGCACCAGGGCACGGTCGCCTGGTTCACCGCCGCCATCGCGCGCACGCCGTGCCGGATGGTCGCGGCCTTTTCCGCCTCCAGCCCGATCATGAAGCCCGGGCAGTCCACCAAGTACACCATCGGCAGGTGGAACGTCTGCGCCAGGTCCACGAAGCGGACCACCTTCTGGCAGGCGTCGGCCGTCCAGGCGCCGCCGTACACGAAGGGGTCGCCCGCCATCACCGCCACCGGACGCCCGCCCAGCCGCGCCAGCCCGGTGATGACCGAGCGGCCGAAGCGGCTGCCCATCTCGAAGAAGCTGCCCTGGTCCACCACCGCCTCGATCACCGGGCGCATGCGGTACACTTTGCGGCGGTCCCGCGGCACGGCGGCGAACAGCGCCTCCTCCCGCCGGTCCGGGTCGTCGTCGCAGGGCAGGACGGGCGGCAGCCCATAAACGGATGATGGCAGGTAAGACAGGAAGCGCCGGGCGCAGGCGAAGGCCTCCGCCTCCGTGTCCACGGCGTGGTCCACGGCGCCGCTGCGGGTCTGGATCTCCCAGCCGCCCAGCTCCTGCTTGTCCAGGTGCTGCCCCAGCCGCGCCACCAGCGGCGGCCCCGCCACGAACATGGCCGAGGCCTTGGTCATCACCGAGTAATGGCTGGCCGCCAGCCGCGCCGCCCCCAGCCCGGCGACCGAGCCGAGGCCCAGCCCCACCACGGGCACCACCGACATGTTGGTCGTCGCCAGGTGGAAGCCCATGGCGGTGCCGACGCCGCCGGGCAGGTTGGCGCGGCCCTTGGTCTCGATGGTCTTGACCGAGCCGCCGCCGCCCGACCCTTCGATCACCCGCAGGATGGGCAGGCGGAACTCCTGCGCCATCTGCTCCGCCATCTGCGGCTTCGCGGCGATGGTGGCGTCGGCGGAGCCGCCGCGCACGGTGAAGTCGTCGCCCACGACCACCACCGGCCGCCCGTCCACCCGGCCCCGGCCGAAGATGCCGTTGGCGGGGGTGAAGTCCTCCAGCGCGCCGTCGCTGCCGTAGCTGGCGCTGCCGGCGAGGGCGCCGACCTCGTGGAAGCTGCCGGGGTCCAGCAGCGCGTCCACCCGTTCCCGCACCGTCAGGCGGCCGGCGTCGTGCTGGCGCTTGACCTTGTCGGCGCCGCCCATCTGCCGGGCCAGGCGCTCCCGCCGGCGCAGCTCGTCCAGTTCCGGTTGCCAGGTCATGGCGGGGGCGCCTCATGGTTGGGGGTTGGGGGATTCGGCAGGGCGTCCGGCAGAACGTTCAGCAAGGCCGAAACCTGGGCGCCGGCGGTCAGCAGCAGCGGTGCGGCCTCCGCATGGAGCCGGGCCGCGTCGAACACGCTGGCCAGCACGCCGATGCCCAGCACGAACCCGGCGCCGTCCGGCGTGCGCGGCCAGGGCATCGGAATCGGCATGGCGATGCCGTTGATGTGCGGGCTCCAATCCCCGCAGGAGGTGATGCAGCCGCAGCGCCGCAGTTGCGGCACGCCGCCAACCAGCCATTGCTCCAGCCGCGCCGCCGGGCCGGGCGCCGCGGCGCGCAGGTCCCGCAGCAGCGCCGCGCGGGCCTCCGGCTCCAGGCCCGCCGCATGCGCCCGCCCGGCCGCCGACAACGCCAGCGAGATGCGGGAGCCGACGACGGAATACAGCCCCACCGTGCCGGCGGACCGGGCATACTCGGCGTACACCATGTCGCCACGGTCGCGGACAGTCAGCCCGACCGTGCCGGGCACCTGCTCCGCCAGGTCCTGCATCACGGGGCGCACCAGGCGCCGCAGGTCCATGCCGTGCAGCAGCGCGCTGCTGAGCGCCACGGCCCCGGCGCCCACGCGGTAGCGCTGCAGGTCCGGCCGGTACGACAGGTGGCCGATGCGGGTCAGGGTGTAGGTCAGGCGGGACACGGTGGACGGCGGCAGGCCGGTGCGGCGGCTGATATCCTGGTTCCCCAGTTCGGCCCCGGCGCCCTCGAAGCAGCGCATCACGTCGAACGCCCGGGCGACGACCTGCACGAAGGCCCGGTCGTCTGCCGTCGGCGCCGCGTCCCCGATCCCTTGCTGGCTGGCTTTGCGCCGCACGCTTGCTCCTGCCCCTTGCCGCGGTCCTGATCCTGCCGCGCTGCGGAATGGATTTCCGCTTGTCCGCGACGCTAACGGCGTCCATGCTTCCGGGCAAGCAAGCAAACGGGCAGCCGCAGACGGCAAACCGTGAATGCCGGGGGGACGAGGGCGCATGCCATTGTCGCAGTTCTGCGTGCTGGAGATCGGCGACCTGCCGGCCGCGTCCTACTGCGCGCGGCTGCTGTCCGACCTGGGCGCCGCCGTGATCCGGCTGCGCGGACCG
>JAABUQ010008941.1_pt1 | contig 13803 bp, 13 predicted proteins | sample 5560001 | NCBI WGS metagenome assembly JAABUQ01 (sample SAMN10711888, study PRJNA513371) | rock metagenome | isolation source: Antarctica rocks | place: Antarctica: Victoria Land, Finger Mt nord | collected 2015-12-18
CGTCGCCGCGTTCGAGGCACAGGTCAATCAGGACCCTTGCGCGGTCGCCGACCGCCTCTGGGTCAAGGATCACCTCAATCCCGACGAGGAGAAACTACGGTTCTCAAACTAGACGCGGTTTAGTACCCGTCCAGCAACTCTTTGAACGCCCGTTTTGAAAGTCAGGGAGCAGGCAGCCGTCTATTGTTCGGGCGAGCGCGGCCAGGCGGTTGCAAGTGCGGCCGGCGAACACTGTCCGCAGCCAGCGATAGGGGAGCGGCTTGGGATGCCGGCGCAGGTCGCCTGCGCCGTCCACTTTCTGACTCAAGGCCTGGCCGGGTCCTCAAAGCGGAGCCTAGGGACAATCGCCACTGCATTAGGATCCTTCGAGTAGATGCGGATGTAATCAATTTGCATTTCGTATCGACCGCTCGCCGGGACGGCAACCGGCCACCCTCCCCCCATTGCGAGGTTGAACATCCAATAGAAGGTGTCGATGGTATCGGGACGGTACAGCGGCACCTTGTTCACCAACGCGCCATCGAAATAGACCGAAACGTCGACATCGCCAACCAGATAACCATAAATATGGAAGTCGGCTGTCATGTCGCTGAGGTGTCGGGCGGTGGCGTTAACGTATGAGTCGTCCTTCCAATTGTGAATGGTCGTATGGAATATCGTCATGTCCACGCCGTAGGCTTCGAGCCCGTCGAGTTCGATGGTCCCGAGTGGATCACCGCCGGGCTTCTGCGATTTCAGGTTGCATGACCAGTTGGCGGGCCACACTCCCTTGCCGGCCGGGAACTTCTGCCGAACCTCGACGTACCCCCTGCGGAACGCTGCGCTCGGTGCCCGGCCATCAGAGAAGGCCGTCGTGATCATGCCGGAGAACCACTTGCGCCCCCATTGCGTCGGGTCCGCAAAATCCTCCCGGTAGTTGGCCCTAATCGTCAGGACGCCATTCCCCTCGATGTAAACTTGCGAAAACAGGGCGGCATCCGCCGGGTCTGTGGTCACGAAGTAGCTGTCCGAACCCCACTGCTGGCCGCTTGGGTTGGTTCCAACCTGCCATTTCGACAGATCGAGCGCCGTGCCGTCGAACTCGTCGTCGAGGATAAGCTTGTAGCCGGCTAGGTCGGGCGTGGCTGCCGTGCCGGCCATGGCCGGGAAAGCGTGGAAGCAGGCAGTTGTCAGGAGCGCTGCAAAGCACCGGGCAACAAGGCTCATTCCCACGCCTCCTTCCAAACTGCCAGGCCGCCGCTCCGTCGGGTCGTCAGGGTGCAGCCTCGCGCCGGGCGACGAGCTGCGCAGCAAGCTCGGGAGGTCCGTTGCAGCCCGGCGGTGGAACTCGGTAATCATGCTGCCTGTCTCCCCAAAAAACATCATAGGCCGCGATTGCTCGCGCAAGAGTTCCGGCCTTGCGCAGGGCCGCCGGGCGCACAGCACAGTCAACTGAGCCGCCCCGGCGAAGTTTGGGCGTCGCGTTTCGTGTTCTTGACGAAGCTGGCCTCCAAGTCCAGTTTGCGCCTTGGGCGAGCTGGAGCAGCGCGTGCAGCGTGAGCCGCCATCGCCAATCTGAAAGTGATTGCAGCCTCACTTGGTCAATAAGGTCCCGCGTTGCGCATCCTGCACGTCCTGAACCACACTGGCAGACTCAACGGCAACGTTCATGCGGCCATTGATCTCGCCTGCGCACAGGCGGAACTGGGCCATGAGGTCGCGGTCGCAAGCGGATGGGGCAGCTTCGACGCAATGCTGGCGGCCAATGGCGTCGAGACGATCCGGATCGACCAGAGCCGTCGGCCGCTCGTCGCAGCGGCAGCCGTCGCGTCGCTTGCCAAGCTGATGCGCCACCGGCGTTTCGACGTGGCCCATGCACATATGATGACGAGCGCCCTGCTATGTTGGCCGGCCTGCAAGATCGCTGGCGTGCCGCTCGTCACGACGGTCCACAACGAGTTCGAGCGCAGTGCGGCCGTCATGGGAGTGGGGCGCCGCGTCATCGCGGTCAGCAGCGCCGTGGCGCGCTCGATGGAGCGGCGCGGCATCCCGGCAGGGCGTCTCCGCACCGTGTTGAACGGCACGGTCGGCTCACCGCGTCACGCGGGGCCGCCTGGGTCGCCCGTGGCCCTTGGCTCGCCGTCCATCTTGTTCGTCGGCGGCCTGCACCCTCGCAAAGGTGTTCCGGACCTCCTGGAAGCGTTCGGGATCGTCGCCGGCGTGGTCCCTGGCGCGACGCTCCATGTCGTGGGCGAAGGACCCTGCGAGGCCGAGTACAAAGCTGCCGCCGCGGCCATGCCGTGTGCCGCCGCCATCACGTTCCATGGTGGGAAAGACGATCCCCGCCCGTGGTTCCAAGGAGCCGACGTGTTCGCGTTCCCTTCGCACGCCGAGCCTGCCGGGCTGGTGCTTTCCGAAGCCTGCGAGGCCGGTTGCGCCATCGTCGCCTCCGATGTCGGCGGCATCCCCGAGATGCTCGACGGGGGCAAGGCTGGCGTTCTCGTCCCCCCGAGGAGTCCGGCCCAACTGGCCGCCGCCCTGATTGCGCTTCTCACCGTTCCCGGCGCTCTGGTGGAGGGCGGGCGCCTCGCCCTTGCGAATGCATCCCGCATGTCGCTGGCCCGTGTCGCGCGGGAGACGCTGGACGTCTACCGCGAATGCTTTGCCTCCCGCCCGTCCGTTCAGGCCGGGCAGTTGCGGTTTTAGCAGCGGTGCCGCGGCAAGCGACGCTCAACTGCGGAGCGCCTTTTCGAAGCGGCGAACAGTTCTGATTTTGAAGAAGGCGGGGTCGCCGGTTTGGCCGAACGCATCGTCCTCCTCGGATTCGTCCCTGCCCCAAGACGCTGCTTAATCAATCGGACATCCTCGTCTTGGCGTCCTGCGCCGATCCCGTGTGCAGTCCCGCGCTGCGCGAGGCTGCATACGGTGGTTCGGAGGCGTTCGACGTCGATCGGCTGGTTGAGGACTACGGCCGGGTCTGCAGCGAGGCAGCGAGCAATTGGCCCGAAGGGTTCATGCATGTCTTGCTGGACATATCCTGCTGGGCGGACCCCGGGCTCGAAGGCTTGATGCCGCGATACGAAAAGATGTTCTCGCCTTTGATGAGATAGTCCCTTTTCAGCTTTGAAAGGACCGAGAAGAACGAATGGCCCGACCCGGACCCCGGCGACATCCAATCATGCATTTCGAACACCAGGAGCGGCAAGTCGTCCACCCACTCCGTTCCCGACCTGAACAAGCTGGTTTCAAAGCCCTCGATGTCGACCTTTACGACCATCGGCGCAAACGCGCTTTCCATCGCCATGATATGTGGAATGGTTATGGCCTGCGTGTCCCCGGCGTCCTCTTCCAGGGTTTGCCATGACCACGGCGTGTCGCCCTGGTTGCGCATGCTCACGCGCGAGGCCCTGTTCGAGACCGCCGCGTGCACAGGAATGATGTTGGGGTAGTTCTTTGCCGTGAGGCTCAGGACTTTGTAGTTGCTCATCTCCGGCTCGACCGCAACGACGACGGAGCGCGGGAAGCGGTTCGCGAACCAAACCGACGACAGGCCCACGTTCGCGCCACAATCAATGATCAGCGGAAACTTGCCAGACGCGATGAGATCGCTTTCACAGCGGTCCAGGAACTCGTCATGGTCTTTCGATACCGGGTCATACTCACGGTCAAAGAATATCCGCTCCAATGCGATCCAGTCGCTTACGCCCGGCCGCAGCCAAAATGGCTTGGACGCCGTGCGGATGCTGACCTGCTGGCAATCCCATTTCTTGGATTTGAGGAGCCTATGATACACATAATAGTAATATATCACTAAACCGTTTCTTAGTCCAAGATTTTCAATTGATTTAACAAGACGAACCAGGTGGCGGCGCAACTTGATCTCCCTTGGCATTCCTCCAAGGGGATATAAGCTAGATGAAAAAATACCACTCGCACAGTAATCAGCACGCCCGCCGCCGCTGTCCAGTTGGCAAGCGCGTCACCGCAACAGCAAACTGGCGTGAACTCCGAGCCGAATGCTCGTTCCATTGATCCGGATGCGCCCGCGTCAAAGTTCCAGGGCGCGTTCCGGAGCCATGCGGCTGGCCACAAGGTCGCGCAGGGCGATGGCATTCCCCCGCAGGCGTCCGCGGCGGTCCACATACGGCTCGGGCCATGGCGACCGCGCGACGTTCATCGCGACGTTCCGCGCGATATGGGCGAGCGCACGCCCGAGCGGGTAGCCACGCCGCTTCCCGAATAGATAAAGCGGATTGGCCACCTGCGAGTAGCCCAACCGTATCCCGGAGCCGCGTCCGGACTTGACGCCGAGATGGACGCCGGTTGCGGCCTCGACCAGGACCACCGTGCCGAACGCTGCGAGGCTGCGCGAAAAATCAACGTCCTCCTGCCAGCCGTATAACGGCAGGCGCTCGTCGAAGCGCACGCCGTGCTGGCGCACCGGCGCAAGGCGGACCGCCATGTTGCAGCCATAGCCGGAGAACACAGGCTGCACGCCGCAAGCTCCAGGCTCACGGCCCGCCCGAGCCTTGTTGCCCGTCAGGATCGTGCGGGCTGCTTCAGGTGAAAGGCCAGGGCCGCCGATTCCGTCAGCGAGGACATGCCTAGTCGCGACAACAATGCTCGGATCGGCCGTCATACGGTGCTCAATGGTTGCAAGATAGGTCGGGTCCGGCAGGAAGTCGTCATCGAAGAACACCACGACATCCATGTCTCCGGCAGCCGCGATCACCGCGTTGCGCTGTCTCGGCAGGCCCGGCTCAGCCTCCAACAACCGCACGCCGGGGCTTGCGTCCCCAGCGCCCTCGACATCGGCAGCTTTCGTGCCGCACACGATCACCGCATCCGCCGGCCGCGTCTGCAACCGGAGTTCGCGCAGCGTCTCCCGCAGGACAGCAGCCCGTCCGACCGTTGGGATGCCGACTGCAATCCTGCACTGCATTGAAATTGTTCTCCAAATGCGAAGCGACGCGAGGACGCCAACCGTGCGGCGGGAAACCGGTTAGAAAGAACCTTGAAGTTTTCGTTTTCAACAGCCTGGAGCCAACAGGCCCGGAGTGCCACAAGCGAGGGCAGTTCGTCGAGTGATGGCTGAAGATGGGTTGCGGTGGCGTGGGACCAGATAGCCGGATCGACGCCTCTGCCGGTTGGACCAGCAGGGCACATAGGCCCAGGCTGCTGTTCAGTCCCGGAGCATGATGGTGCAAGCTCACCCCTGACCCGTCAGCAGGAGGGTGCGCCATGGCGGCAGTTCCTCACGCCAGCCCCCCAGTAGCCTTCGGGCGACAGCGCCCGGATCGCGGCATCATGGAGACCTATGCCCTCGCCACGATGACCCGATGTCCACGCCAACAACATCGTTCAAGATCAACCCGCACCATCTCACCCTGGGACTATACATTGCTTCGCTTAGGGCATGAGATGAGCCTCTTGCCTGAGAACAACGCAGAGGGCTGGGCTGCGGAGGTTGATCAAGTTCCTAACCGGGATCGCCCGCAGGCGTCACCATTCGCAAGTCCGCAACAGCCCATGGGCCACGTTTTTTACGGGGTCAAATCCACCAAACAGGTCACGGCCGCTCCCCTCAGCCCAACGGCACCGCCACCGTTTCCACCGCCACAGGCGGGCGGCCCGCACACGTTCGTTTTTTAGGAAGGACGGAGAACCGCCACTCATTGTTGAAAGCCACAAATGGCAACCCGTCGCTACCTGGATCAACGCCTGCGCCTCCACCTGTTGCGGGCCGTGGACGCCATCGAAAGGCACCGCAGCCTCCTCAAGGCATCCGTGGCCCTCGGCGTCAGCCAGCCGGCCTTGACCAAAAGCTTGCATGAGTTGGAGGGCACCCTCCAGCTTCGGCTGTTCGAGCGCCACCCCCGCGGCGTGCGCCCGACCGAGGCCGGCGCCGTGTTCGTCCGGTCCGCCCGGCGCATCCTCGCCGAGCTGCGCCGGCTCGACGAGGAGCTCGACCTGCTTTCCAGCCCTGGCGGCGGCGCCGTGGCACTCGGCGCCCTGCCCGTCGCGGCGTCCGGGGTGCTGCCCGGCGCGCTGGCCCGGCTCAAGGCCGCTCACCCCGGCATCAGGGTGCGGCTGCAGCAAGGGCGCACGGAGGAGTTGCTGCCGCTGCTCGCGTCGGGCGAGCTCGACCTGATCGTGGGACGGCTCTACGAGCCTGCCGTGCCGGACGGCTTCGAGCGCGAGGCGCTGTGGACCGAGCCGATCTCCGTCCTGGCTCGCGCCGGCTACCCGATCCTGTCCGGACCAGTGACGGTCGAGGCCCTGAGCCGCTACGACCTCGTCCTGCCCACCATCACGCAGCGCGTCGGCCAGGAGATCGAGCACCTGCTCTCGCTGCTCGGGATCGATCCGGCGGCCTCCCTCCGTTCGAGTTCCTACAGCTTCATCCGGGAGATGCTGCACGGGACCGACCTGCTCTCGGTCATGCCGCGCCTCATGATGGTCGGCGACCTGCTGCGCGGCACGCTGCAGGTGGTGCCGCTGCCGATCCCGGCGCCGGGCCGGCCGGCGGGGCTGATCCTGCCGCGCGGCGGCGCGCTGGCCCCGGCGGACCTCGCGTTCGCCGAGTGCCTGCGCGCCTACATGGCCGAGATCGCCGGGCGCGGCATCGACGCCTCTATAACCAACGGTGATAGCGAAGCCGGAAAAAGCGATAGGACAGGGCCGGGCACGCGGGGATAGAGCGGGATCGGCTTTGGGCGGCGCTCCGGCGCGGGATGCTGCCGAGGCAACGAACAACGCAGGGGCCGGCCAACGGCCACCGCAGGGAGGTTCCGCCCGATGCACACCGCATCCGCACGCGACCAGCACCGTTCGCCCGCCGCCGCGCCCGTGTCCGGTGGCGGGCAGGCATGGACGTCGGCTCCGCCCCTGCGGGGGGGGGCCGCTATGAATTCAGGAGGAAACAATGGCGAATAACGCCGGACACGCGGAGCCTGCAACCGCAGGGAAGCAGTGGGCGAACAACGTCGACATCAAAGCTTTTATCGACGGGCGGCCAATCTCGGCGTTCCAGTGATTCCTGGTTGCCATGTGTTTCCTGGTGGTCGTCGCCGATGGCATGGACGTGGCCATCATGGGCTTCGTGACCCCCTCCGTATTGCAGGAGTGGGACATATCCAGGCCGGCTTTTGGCATCGTGATCAGTGCCGCCCCTTTCGGCCTCGTGATCGGAGCCTTGGTGGCAGGCCCGTCGTCGGACAGGTTCGGGCGGAAGGTCGTTCTGATAACCTCCATCCTGCTGTTCGGAGTATTAACCCTCCTGACCGCCTATGAGTCCTCGCCCACCGAAATGGCGCTTCTGCGCCTCCTCGCGGGGTTGGGCATGGGCGCCGCCATGCCCAACGCAACGACGCTGATGTCGGAGTATGCGCCGCAGCGGCGGCGCTCGTTGATGATCACGGTCATGTTCACGGGATTCAACCTCGGTTCGGCCGCGGTCGGCTTCGCGGCCGGATACCTGATCCCCCTGCACGGCTGGCGCTCTGTGCTGGTGCTTGGGGGTGTCGTTCCACTGCTGCTTGTCCCGCTGCTGATCGTCTTTCTGCCCGGAGTCGGCACGCCTGCTGGCTTTGCGCGGAGCTGGTTCGGGAAGGATTGCTGCGACGCTCGGCCGGGTGACCGGACACCGCTTCTCGGGTGACGAGACTTTCATCTCGACCGAGCCGCCGTTGCAGGCGCGCAAGCCCATTGGCGTGCTGTTCTCGCGTGGGTACGGCGTGACGACGGTGTCGCTCTGGGTCACGTACTTCATGGGTTTTCTGGTCATCTACCTCCTGACAGGCTGGCTTCCCACGATCATGAAAGACGCCGGCTTGTCCATCGCAACGGCCGCCAACGTCACCGCGTTGTTCCAGGTCGGCGGCACGGCGGGCGCGGTCGTCGTCGGCTGGGCGATGGACAAATCACGCCCGGCGTTTGTGATCGGGGCGGCTTACCTGTGTGGCGGGCTGTGCATTCTCGCCCTCTCGCAGTTGGGCGTGCTGTCGTCCACGTTGGCTGCGCTGATATTCTCCGCCGGCTTCTGCATGAGCGGCGCGCAAACCGGCTTGAACGCCTTTGCTCCAGGCTGCTACCCCACGATGGCGCGCGCGACCGGCGTGAGCTGGATGCTCGGCATCGGGCGTTTCGGCAGCATACTTGGTTCGGCTATTGGAGGCGCTTTGCTGGGATTGGGGTGGGCTTCAGCGCGATCCTTGCGGTCCTGGCTGTCCCGGCAGTCTGCGCAGCGGTTGCCATCGCGTTGACACAGCTCGAAAGCGCCGGCGCGGCAACGAAGGAAGCCGCCGCACACTAGAGCGACATCCGACCAATCTGCTTTTTTGGTCGGATAAGGTTGCTCGTCAAAACAAAGCTCTAGGGGCGGCATGGATGTTCCGCGCCCGCCACCCATCGAAGTCCTGCCTTCCAGCAAGGAGACGACACCATGCACGATGAGCCGGTCATGGACGTAGCCCACCTCGCCCACCTGGAGATGCTGACGCCCAAGCCCGAGGAAAGCTTGCGTTTCTTCGTGGACGTGATGGGCATGACCGAGAGCGGGCGCCGGGGCTCATCCGTCTACCTCCGGGGCTGGGACGACTACGAGCGCTACTCGCTCAAGCTCACGGCCTCGAACACCTCCGGGCTGGGCCACGCCGCCTTCCGCGCCCGCAGCCCGCAGGCGCTGCAACGGCGTGTGGCAGCGCTGCAAGCATCAGGCCTGGCGGTGGGCTGGCACGAAGGGGAGCTGGGCCATGGCCCGGCTTTCCAGTTCCACGATCCCGACGGGCATCTGCTGGAAATCTACTACGAAACCGAGTGGTACGAGGCGCCGCCCGCGCTGCGCCCCGCGCTCAAGAACCAGGCGCAGCGCTTCCCGGCGCGCGGCGTGAACGTGCGGCGGCTCGATCACTTCAACTGCCTTGCCGCCGACATCCGGGCCAACCGCGAATTCTTCGAGCGCCACCTCGGCTTCCGGCTCACCGAGCAGATCGTGCTCGACGACGGCACCGAGGCCGGCATGTGGCTGACCTGCACGAATAAGAGCTACGATTTCGCCTACACGCGCGAGGCCCACGGCATCAAGGGCCGCTTCCACCACGTCACCTTCGCGCTCGACAGCCGCGAGGAGATCCTGCGCGCGGCCGACATCTTCCTGGAGAACGGCGTCTTCATCGAAACCGGGCCGCACAAGCACGCCGTCCAGCAGACCTTCTTCCTCTACGTCTACGAACCCGGCGGCAACCGGGTCGAGGTGGCCAACGCCGGCGCCCGGCTCGTGCTGGCGCCCGACTGGAAGCCGATCACCTGGACGGAGGCCGAGCGCAGGAAGGGCCAGGCCTGGGGCCTGCAGACCATCGAGAGCTTCCACACCCACGGCACGCCGCCGCCGCCGCTGCCGGGGTCCGGGGACAGCGGGGCCGAAGCGGCGGGACGCGCCAAGGGTTGCGTCCGAGGACAGGACGACCTGGCGGAAAAGGGGATCGCATCATGAGTGGGACAGCAGGCAGGACGGCGCTCGTGGTGAGCGCGCACTCGGCGGACTTCGTGTGGCGCGCGGGCGGCGCCATCGCGCTGCACGCAGGGAAGGGCTTCGCGGTGACGGTGGTCTGCCTGTCCTACGGCGAGCGCGGCGAGAGCGCGAAGCTCTGGCGCCAGGAGGGCATGACACTGGGCCGGGTGAAGGCGGAACGGCAGAAGGAGGCCGAAGCCGCCGCCGGGCACCTCGGCGTGGCCGACATCCAGTTCTGGGACCTCGGCGATTACCCAATCACGCTCACGCAGGAGGCGCTCCACCGCCTGGTGGACGTTTACCGCGCGATCCATCCGGCCTTCGTGCTGTCGCACTCGCGCAAGGACATCTATAACCACGACCACCCGGCAGTCACCGACTTCGCCCAGCACGCCCGCATCATCGCCCAGGCGCACGGCCACAACCCCGGCCAGCGCGTGCTCGGGGCGCCGCCCGTGTTCTTGTTCGAGCCGCACCAGCCGGAGCAGTGCGGCTGGACGCCGGACGTGCTGCTCGACATCACGCCCGTGTGGGAGAAGAAGCGCGCCGCCATCGAGTGCATGGCCGGGCAGGAGCACCTTTGGGAGTACTACACCCGCGTCGCCCAGCAGCGCGGCGCCCAGGCAGCCCGCAACTCCGACAAGAAGATCACCTACGGCGAGGGCTACGAAGCAGTGTTCCCGCACGTGGTGGAGAGCCTGGCATGAGCACTGTCCACATGGACCTGCCACGCAATGCCTCGCCGGCCTCCATGCAGGCCGCGGATGCGCCGGACTGGGCGCAGATTGTGCGCGCTGGGCTGATTGGCGGGTTCACAGTGCCGCTGGCGTTGATTGTCAAGCAGCGTCTTGCGCCAGAAGCGATGGGCTGAGGGGCATTGGTTCCCGCCGCACCGGACAGGAGCATTCGTGGGGGCAACGACCCCGGGTCGCGCAGCGCACGCCCGCAGCCCGCAACCCCGACAGAAAGACAACCTGCGGGAAAAATTACGAGACCGTATTCCCTCACGCCATGGAGAGCTTGGCATGACCGCCGCCAACCTAGTCGTTACCAACCCGCCCCGCGTCTCCCCTGAGCTCGCGACGGCGTTCGCACCCTTTGGCGTGGCCACCATACACGAGGCGCAGGGCCGCACCGGCCTGCTCGCCTCATACATGCGGCCGATCTATCCGGGGGCGAGGCTCGCAGGCAGCGCCGTCACGGTCTCCATCCCGCCCGCGGACAATTGGATGCTGCACGTCGCAGTCGAGCAGTGCCGGGCGGGGGACGTGCTGGTCGTCGCCCCCACCTCGCCCTGCGACACCGGCTACTTCGGCGAGTTGCTGGCCTGCTCGCTCGCCGCGCGCGGCGTGGTCGGCCTGGTGATCGAGGCAGGGGTGCGCGACGTGGCGGCGCTGACCGAGATGCACTTCCCCGTCTGGTCGAAGGCGGTCTCCGCCCAGGGCACGGTCAAGGAGACGCTGGGCTCGGTCAACGTGCCCGTGGTCTGCGCAGGCCAGCTCGTCCAGCCCGGCGACCTCGTTGTGGCCGATGACGACGGTGTGGTGGTCGTGCCCCGCCTGGCCGCGGAGGATGTGCTGCGCGAAAGCGAGGCGCGCGAGCGCAAGGAGGCGGGCACGCGCGCTCGGCTGCAGGCGGGCGAGCTGGGCCTGGACATCTACGCCATGCGGGAGCGGCTCGCGGAGAAAGGGTTGGTCTACCGCCCTTTCGCGGACGCGGAGGGCTGAGCGGTGGCGGGCGGCGAGACCATCGCGTCGGTGGCGACCGAGGTGCCTGTCCTTCGCGCGGCGGTCGGCACATACAGGAACACGCAGGCGCTCAAGTCCGGCCAGGTCCGATCCACTCGGCTCCGTTTGGATTTCGCCGACGTGTCGCCCATCAACCGCGCCTTCGCGCCCATGGCGCGCGAGGGGCGCTTCGACGTGTGCGAGATGGCGATCGCCACGTTCCTCCAGGCGAAAGCCTATGGCAAGCCCCTGGTCCTGCTGCCCGTGACGGTCGCGGCCCGGTTCCAGGAAGGGGCCTTGCTCTGCCGCGCCGCCTGCGACATCCACGGCCCCGCCGACCTCGCCGGCCGCCGCGCCGGCGTGCGCGCCTACAGCCAGACCACCGGGATGTGGCTGCGTCCGGGCGGCCGATGCTGCGCGCGGGCGAGCTGGACGCGGTCGTCGTCGGCAACGACGTACCGGACGATCCGGGCCTGCGCACCGTGTTCCCAGACCCGGCGGCTGCGGCCGAAGCGTTCTGGCGCAAGCACCACCTCGTGCTGGTCAACCACGTGGTCACCATCCGACGCGAGTTGGCGGAGAGCCGCCCGGACCTGGTCGCCGAACTCCTGCGCATGTTCCGGGACGCCAAGGCCGCTGCCCCTTCGGACCCCGGAGGTCGCGATCCCTTGCCGATGGGCCGCGCGGCGCTGCGGCCCGCGATTGAACTCGCGCTGCGCTTTGCCGCCGAGCAGGGCCTGCTCCCCCGATGCCTCGGCGCGGAGGCGGTGTGGGAAGGGCTGCCGGCAAGCACAGCGGCAGAGTGAAGACGCCAAAAGCGCGGACGGCCGCGGCTCGCCGCGCGGGCAGGCCGGCGGGCTGCATTTGGGAGATAAACCATGGCGGCATTCGCGACCATCGGTCGGCGAGGTGGGCGGCGTCTTCACCCGCACCCTTCACGCGGCGGGCGGGGCGTCCAGGATCGCCGCTTACGACATAGCCCACAGGCACGGATTTTCACGAGCACATCCCGGCCACTCGGTTCCGGCATCGCGAATACCTGCTGAATCAGCGGTTCCCCCATAGCCCGCGACGGCAAACGCCTTCACGTCCGAGGCCCCCTTGCGTCCCGAACACTTTGCATGTTCCGTCATGGCTGAACGTTATAGCATAACCTTATCAGGCCAGCGCCAATCGACAACGGCCTCAGTTCTCCAAACGGCCAATCGGACCGGTTATGGCAACGCCGTCGCCGCCTTCGCGCGCAGCAGGCCGACGAGCGTCGCGTCCCGGGCGGCGACGATGTCGGCCATTGACCGAGTGGCTATGTCTTGGCTGACGGCGCGCGTGATCGCCTCCACTTGCGCCGGATCAAGCGTCACTTGGCCGAGGTCGCGCCACATCGCCTCTGTGGGCGGGCCGAGATGGGCGAGCATGTGCGCCATCCCGCCTGGGCCGCCGGACAGATGCAGGTTCAGGAATGGACCCAACAGAGCCCAGCGCAACCCAGGCCCGTGCGCAATCGCCGCATCGATGTCGGCCACGTCTGCGACGCCTTCCAGCAGGAGGTGGAACGCCTCCTGCCACAACGCGGCCTGAAGACGGTTGGCGACATGACCTTTCATCTCGCGCCGGAGCCGGATCGGGTGCTTGCCAATCTGGCGACAGAACGCCATCGCTTGCGTGATTGCCCCCTCCGATGTAGCCGCGCCACCGACCACTTCGACAAGCGGGATGAGGTGCGGCGGGTTGAACGGATGGCCTAGCACGACCCGCTCCGGATGATGGCAGCCCGGCTGCACGTCGCTCACCATCAGCGTGGAGGAGGAGCTGGCCAGCACCACATCGGCCGAGGTGGCGGCGGCCATGGCGGCGAACAACGCCTGCTTGGCGTCCAGCCGCTCCGGCCCATTCTCCTGCACGAACTCGGCGCCGTCGAGCGCTGCCTCCAGGTTGGCGTGGAACCGCAGCCGGGCCGGGTCGGCGCCGGCGGCGAGGCCCATGGCCTGCATGGCAGGCCACTGCGCGGCGACGGTGGCGTGCAGCCGCGCCTCAGCGCCCGGCGCCGGGTCATGCGCCGTCACCTCCAGGCCGTGCGCCAGGAAGTTGCTGGCCCAGCTCGCGCCGATGACCCCGGTGCCGATGACGGCGACACGCCGCACCATCAGCCGGCCATGCGCGCCGGGTGCTTCAAGCCCAGCATGTCGCGCGCCTCATTGGGCGACGCCGGCTCCAGGTTCAGCTCCTTGATGATCCGCACGGTGCGGGCCACGAGCTGCTCGTTGGTGGCGAGTTGGCCCTTGCTGTAGTAGTTGTTGTCCTCAAGCCCGACCCGCACGTGGCCACCCAGCAGGATGGCCTGGGTCGTCGCCGGGAGCTGCGCCGGGCCGATGGCGCTGACGCAAAAGATGCTCTGCGGCGGCAGCATGCCGATCATCGCCGTGAGGATGTCGTGGCTGTAGGGCATGGCGCCCTGGAAGCCCTTGTCGGCGCCGAGCACCATGTTGATGTAGTGGGGCGGCTTGTCGTAGCCCTTTTTGATCAGCGTCGTCACGTCCTGCAGGATGTGCTGCGGGCCGAACACCTCCCATTCCGGCTTGACGCCGC
>JAABUQ010008942.1_pt1 | contig 13802 bp, 21 predicted proteins | sample 5560001 | NCBI WGS metagenome assembly JAABUQ01 (sample SAMN10711888, study PRJNA513371) | rock metagenome | isolation source: Antarctica rocks | place: Antarctica: Victoria Land, Finger Mt nord | collected 2015-12-18
GGCTCACCTCCTCGGTGCTCACGCGCGCATAACCGATGACCACGGCGGTCATCGAGGCAGGAAACCCGTGCAGGTGGTTGGTTCGGACACCTTGAAACCCTACACGGGTTTGTTGCCTAGCAGAACGAGTATTTACGTGTCCCCGCGTGGGCTAAACCCGGCGGGCAACAAAGCCTCCGTTTCCCTGCCCGACCCGTCAGTCCCAGCCAGCGTGCGCCGGGGCCGATGATTGCAAGCCCGTCGCGCCGAGCCTGCGCCCAGTGTCACGCAGCGGCTCTTGGCCACTTTCGATAATCCAGGGCTGGACCCGCTGGCGCCGCCGCAGGGCGGTGCCACGCCCTCACTGGCACCGTCATCTAAAGTGGCCAAGAGCCAGATTATGGGCTGGTGCCGATGATCTCGCGCCAGTCTCATCGAGCATGGGTTGAGTCGCAGATAATGCGGGCAGGGTAGGCGCTACAGTCTCGCGGATTACGGGCGCGAAACGCTGATGATCTCGCGCCGGAGCGCGGATGATCTCGGGTTGCTACATCTATCACACTGGGGCGCTCACCAGGAATTGGCCGAACCTCGACCACTGCCTTCGGTGCCGCCTCGATCATCTTGCGCGCCTGCGCCTTGTCCAGGCTCTGCTCGGTGGCGACCCGCTCCGCCAGTTCGGTGAGGTTCATCGTCCCGACCTCCTCCCGTCTTGGCGGGCCGTGGTTCTGCCACAGGCCGCCGCGCTGACCAACCCGGGCAGGCCAAGCCCAGGCTCCCCGGCTGCCCCTCCCTGACCTCGGCGCCGATCGCGCTCTCCACTCGCGTCCGCTTGCGAGACGACGGGGGAGGACGAACGAGAGGAGACCGAGATGGACCTACCGCCGCCGCGGGCCACGCCGCAAGGGGGTGTCGCGCCAAGGCGCTCCCGTGCTGCGCACGCCCTTGCCCCGTGGCCCGCGCCGGCGGGTGCCGGGAGGGGATCAGGGCGGGATGCAGAGGGCAGAACGGACGCGGCGTCCGGCCCCGGCTCCGCCCTGCCACTCCAGGCGGGAACACGGCGATGAGCGGACACGACATGGAACTGGACCAGCTGCGGGCGGGCGTGAGCTGCGCCGTGCTGCTGGAACGCAGCGGCTACCAGATCGACAAGGGCGAGAGCACGGCCAAGTGCCAGAAGTGGCGGCGCGGGTCGGGCGAGATCGTCATCGTCAACCACGACGGCCGCGGCTGGTGGGACCCGCAGCGCCTTGCCACCGAACGCGCCGGCAAGGGCGACGTGTTCACCCTGGCGCAGCACCTCGACCCGCGCCTCAACTTCGGCCACGTGCGCAAGCTGCTGCGCGGCATGGTGGGCCTGGCTCCGTCCTATCCCATGCTGGAGCGGCGGCAGGAGGCGCGCGACAGGCCGGCCGTCCCGGTCGCCGATCTCTGGGCGCGGCGGTCGCGTTTGCGGCGGGGTTCGGCCACCTGGGGCTACCTCACCGGCGAGCGCGCGCTGCCGGCGGCCGTGCTGGAGGCGGCTGACCTGTTCGACGCGGTGCGGGAGGGGCCACGCGGCAGCGGCTGGTTCGCGCACCGCGGCGGCGACGGCGTGCTGACCGGGATCGACATGCGCGGCCCGGACTGGCGCGGCTTCTCCAAGGCGTCGGACAAGAGCCTGTTCCGCCTGCCCGGCGGCACGGGTGTTCTGACCCGGCTTGCGGTGTGCGAGGCGCCGATCGACGCGCTGAGCCTGGCGGCGCTGGAAGCCTTGCGGGCCGACACGCTCTACGTCGCCACCACGGGCGGCATGGGGCCGCAGACGCTCGCCTGCCTCCATGCGCTGCTGCAGGGCCTCGCCGTCCATCCCGAGGGCGTGCTGGCCGCGGCGACCGACGCCGATGCAGCCGGGGACGGCTACGCCGGGCACCTGATGGCGATGGCACAGGCGGCAGGCGTGCGATCGGAGCGGCTCGTGCCGCCAGGCGGGCAGGTGGACTGGAACGACGTCTGCAAGCAGAGGAGGCACGCATGAAGCCCGATCGCGCCTGGGTGCGGCTCGGCTCCGGCCGGCGGCTCGACCTGCTCGACCCGCGACCGAATCAGTGGACGGACCAGGATCTGGCGGTAGGCCTATCCCGGACCTACCGCTGGGGTGGGCACTCGTGCTGGGAGCTGCCGCTGTCCGTTGCCCAGCATAGCCTGCTGGTGCTGGTGCTGCGCCAGCAGATGCAGCCGCACCAGCCGCTGACGCCAGGCGAGGCGCTGCGGGAGTTGTTGCACGACAGCGACGAGTTCGGCCTTGGGGCAGATTTGATCGCGCCAATCAAGCCGCATCTTGGGGCCGAGTTCCACGCGCTCGCGGCCCGGCTGCATGCGGCGGTGGCCCGGCGCTACCGTCTGCCCGACTGGCAGCCGGACGACCACGTGCTGCACAAGCGGGCCGACCACCTCGCCGCGGCGTCCGAGGCCGTGCACGTCGCCGGCTGGCACCCAAGCGAGCTGCCCGAGACGCTCGGCATCCGGCTCCTGTCGCTGCGGGACGACCCGCTGCCGCTGCTCGACGGCCTGCAACCCTGGGAGCCATGGCCGGCTCGACGCGCAGCCGCCCTGTTCCTGGGCAAGCTGCGCGAACTCGACGGCGCGGCCCACGTCGAGGCGCCGGCGGACCTGGCGGCGGTGATCGAGCGCGAGGCGACGCTGGCCAGGCTCGGCGCCGCCTTTTCCCGGCTGCCCCCTCGCTCGCGGCGGCGCTGCGCCCGCCCGCTCACCGGCAACAGCCTGACCGACACGTTCGTCCACGTCGAGGCGGACGACATCTCGCAGCAGCACGTCGAGGGCGTGATCGTCGACGGCGAGCGGGACGAGGACGGCCAGTGGCTGCTGGATGGCGAATTCACCGTGTTCACGACCGACGAGGAGCTTGTCCGTGTCACGGGCAGCAATTGCACGGTCGAGATCCAATGACATGACGACGGCCTGACAGGCGCCGACGCGAGCGAGAACCGCGTCCGAGCAGGCAAGACATCGAGACGGAGCGGAGGACAGGAGAAGCCCTGCCGCTGCGCGCCGTGGTGCGCAAGGGCAAGGGCCTACGGCCCGCGCGTGCCGCGCGCCCCTGCGCACCCCGTCGCGAAGCGGCTGCCGGGCTGGGTCTTCGGACCATCGAGGACGCAGCAGAAGGACGACAAGGATGAAGATGAACTGGAGCGAGCGGCTGCGCGTGGCGATCGGCGCGGTGCTGCTGGCGGCGGTGTTGCTCGCCATGGTGGCGGCGCCGGGCCTGGTGTCCGACCGGGACTCCACGGTGCCGCTGCGGCCGGTGCGGGAGGCCGGGCGGTGACGGACCTGTTGCGGGAGATCGCCAGCCTGCCGCAGCTCGGCGGCACGCTGTCGGTCGAGCTGCTGTCGGGCGAGCCGTCGCGGCGCTTCTACCTGCTCCGCACCGCAACCCGTTCCGGAGCGGACCTCGCCGCGTTGCAGGCCGACGAGACCGGGGGCTATGCCCGGCTGCTGTCGGGTGCCCCGGCCATGCTCGACCTGTTGGCCGTCCTGCTGCTGCGCTGGGACCAGGCCGTCGCGGCGGACGAGGCGATCGACGGCGGCGAGGCGGTCGCATGGCTGTCGGAGTTCGTCGTCGAGGTCCGTGCGGCGCTCCAGGGGATCGTCGGCCCGCGCATGCCAGAGACGACGCCATGAAGCGCGGCCTGAGCATCGCCGAGCTGATCCGCCAGGACGTGCTCGACCTTTATCCCGAGCCGCCGCGGCCGCCGTGCCCGATCCCGCCGCGGCTGCTGATCCTGGCGTGCTCGGCCACCAAGGCGGCGGGGGAGGGGCTGGCTCCGCGCGACCGCTACGCGGGGCCGCTGTGGCTGTCAGGCACGTTATAACCTGCAAACCGTATTCGTGATCATCCAGGGACTTTACGGTAGGCTCGATCTCATATGATGCAAAGGCTGAGGGCCAAAAGACAAAAATGTGTTCCTGAAATAGCCGATAAGCTGCAAACACTGGCCGGTACGTCGAGATAAACAAATCGTCCAGTCAGCATCGGCTCTACCGCTGGTTTTGATGGATTACGGGACTACAGCGTGCCGCCAGTCCGGCTCCAAATCCTTAAATGCCCTACAGTCCGGAAGCCGACCTGGTGTGCAGCGGCCAAGTCGTTTCCGCTCTCGTAGCCGACGAGCGGTAGTCCAGGGAATCTTACGGTGGCGAACCTCGCCAAGCCCTGCAAAACGACATCGACAGCAACCTGGGACGCGAAGAGATTGGATACGCCAGTTACGCCTGCGGCGGCAAACAATACGCCGCCACCTACGGGCACGCCATCTACAAGACCGTAGACAAACTGGATTGCGGGCTTTGACAGGAGATTTGCCCGAAAAGTTCGTATCCTTCCGCAATTAGCGGGTAGGCGCCATGCCTGTTCCCAGCGCGCCAGATCAGCATCATCGGTGATCAGCACCCATTTCACGTCCTCCGATTCCTTCAAACCGATGGTGCCGAGCGAGGCTGCCCACAGCCACTCCGCGCTGAACAGCTGAGTAAAGCCGGATGCCTGAAGGTCTAGGCAATTGAAGCTATCCTTAACAGAACGGCTGTCACGTGGTGCTTGTTGAAGCAACGTCGCGAGCGCCTCGGTTTGCGCCGAAACGCCCTCCATGCCCGTCAGCGTTACCAGATCAGGATAGTATTGCGGAACACCCCGGCGATTGAGCCAGCAACTCGGGTGAAACTCACCAGGACCAGAGTAGGTCGAGCAGACAGCATCGCACCACATGGCATTGTTATACGCGGCCTGTCGAACGAGGACTTCTGTCAAGTATGGTCTCCTGCTCCAGCCGCCCGACAATGGTCTCACCCAGCGTGACGGTCTGCAAAGGATTGAACTCGGCGGTCACGGTAAAAGCCGGGTCACTGCCGAAGCTGGTAGGCAGCGGACATAATCGGCCACACTGCAACTGCTTTGCCCCCTGGTATCAGAATGCCTCTCCAGATCGTTGTCTCGCTACGTTCACTCAGATAGCTATCGTGTCGCTAGGAAAAGAGGACTGGTCGCTGATGGAGCACTGTAGGATTCTCCGCTCTGACATCCATCAGCATCCCTTGTTCTTCCATTTCGTGGACACGATCTTCCACGGCGCGAGACCCGAAAGTTGGACGGTGTGGCGCGATCGAGGCGGCTGGACGGGCGACTACGAGGTCTTCGCCATCGTCGATGATGGCAGGATCGTCAGCACCATCGGGCGAAGTCGAATGCACATGGTTATCGACGGCGAGGACCGGGTGGGATATCAGCTGGGCGCTGTCGCGACGTTCGGCCGCTATCGTCGCCAAGGGCTCGCACGCCAACTCATGAACTGGGTGATCAGCGAACTCGACGAGCCGGACCAGCCGATCATCTTGTTCGCTAACAACAGCGTCCTCGACTTCTACCCGCGTTTTGGTTTCAGGCGCATCCCGCAGCGACGCTCCTTCACCCGAAACGTCATGCAGCCGTCCAACGCACAAGTACCGCGCTTCGACCTGTCGAATGTCTCGGACCGATCCCGTTTGGCCACGCTATGCGCCGTATCGCGGCCGACGCGAGGATACCTGACCGCGCGTGACTATTACTGGCTCGCCTTGTGGAACCTGAGCTGCGGGTCGGCAACCGTGTCCTGGGTACCCGAGTTCGAGGCCGCCATAGCCACAACCATCGAGAACAAACGGCTTGTCATTCATGACGTATTCGCGGCGCAGCCGTTCGACCTGGGCCTGGTGCTGCCGATGCTGATCACGCAGCCGGTCATGGAACTGGAATTCCTCTTCGACCCCGGACACTTCTGGCAGACGACAAGCCACGCGGACTTTGACGATACCGAATCCGCACTGTTCGCCCGCGGAGCTGCGGCGTTGATCAATGGTCCCGTTCAGTTTCCAGTATTGGCGCAAACTTGAGAGGGCCAGCCCGAGCCAAATCAGATGCCTCGTACGTCTGGTTTGGGTCGGATGCGGCGGTCTCGGTTCACGCTAAACCTGTTATCAAGATATAGTCGCGCAGGTGGGGTCGAGCCTGGGCTGACCGATGATGCGACCTTCACGCGTCGTCTGAAGCATGGTTAGGCTTCCGCCCGCGATGGGAAGAATGCATGCCCGCAGCCGTCTCTACGATACCACGAACGGGCGCTATGTCTCGGTCGAGCAGCTCCGGGGCTGGACCGTCGACCACGTCGCCTTTGCCGTGATCGACAGCCAGACAGGCGCGGACATCACGCGCGGCATGCTGCCCGCTGGCCTGAAAGTCTGTTGAGGGATGCCTTGCGGGTCGGGTCGGGGCCGCGCCGTCTCCGATCAGTGCCGCTGCGTGCCCAAGTCGTCATGATCGTCAGACGGTAGAGAGAGCGGATACTGGTCATTGCTATCTCCCTCGGCGTCGCGCAGCAGCGACCTGATCTCGCGGACCGCACCCTCCTTTGCCCGGCCAGTTTCGCGGAGGGCAGCCTGCACGTCCTCCTTAGGAGCGCCCAGCAGATCTGACTCTAGGGCGTCCAGCAGCGCGGTAAGTGCAGCCGGGGTGTCCCAACGCGCGGTCATGGCCAGGTCCACGCCAAGCCGTGGCGGAGCAAGGCCCGCCGCATCCGGCGCCGGGCCGTGTCGTACTCGACCGCGCTCACGCCGTAGAGGCGCTGGATCTCCTCCGCACTCAGGCCGTTCGTCAGGCCGGCGATCACCTTCAGCGCCATCGCGTCGGACGCGAACAGCCGGTCGACGGCGGCAAGTGCCTCTGCAGCCGCATAGACGCGCTCCGGATCGGCGTTGGAAGCTACATCAATTAGCGTCGCTGCGGCATCCCCGGGCTGCGGCGATAGGCTTTCGCGGCGGCGCCGGCGCCATTGCTCGTCGCAAAGGCTGCGCATGATCCCCGCCAGGAATGCCAACAGGGGCACGCCTGGCGGCCAGCGTCGCGTCCCTTCAAGGGCGCGCAGCACCGCCTCATGCAGGAGGTCCGACCAGGCCACGCCGCCTGGCAGGCCGCGGGCGCGCAGTCGAGCGAGCGCACGCAAGCGCAGCAGGTCGTCGTCGGACAACGCTTCCAAAGCGGGGCCAACATCTCTTGGCGGAGGCGCGGCTGCTCCTCCCACCCGCTCCTTCCAACGCTGAATTGGTTCTGTCATCGGGCTCCTATGCGCTCGCCGGAGACCGACGCGGACAGCTCAAGAAAAATAGTCTCATCTGTCCGCGTTCCTCCAAGTTGAGCGCATGGCTCGGTGCAAGCCTGGTGGGAGTGGCCAGGTTGGAGGGACCCTATGCCATTATTGACCGAGAGTGACGTTGCCACCGACACAGCCCGAGCGTGGTTTGCCGACGAACTCCGCCATACCGCCCGGGTGCAGTCACCCGCAGTGGTCGAAGCCTTCGCGACGGTGCCGCGGGAGCGCTTCTCCGGACCCGGCCCCTGGCGGTTGCTGAGTCCAATGCGCATGGCGGATTACTGGACCACAGAAGACGCCGATCCACGGCACCTCTATCATGATGTCCTGGTCGCAATCGACGAGACCCGCCGGCTCAACAATGGGCAGCCCAGCCTTTGGGCCTGCCTTTACGACCAGCTTGACCTCGTCGGTGGAAACCACGTCGTCCATGTCGGTGTCGGTGCCGGCTACTACACCGCCATTCTGGCCGAGATTGTTGGCAGTGCTGGATACGTCACGGCGATCGAGATCGACCCTGGCTTGGCGGAGCGGGCGCGGAGTAATTTGGCAGCCTGGTCGCAGGTGGCCGTGATCACCGCGGACGGGTTCACGTTCCAACCCGAACGGCCTGCCGATGCGATCATCATCAACGCCGGGGTTTCCCACCTCTCGCTCGCCTGGCTTGATTGCCTCTCGGCCGAAAACGGCCGCCTTTTGGTGCCGCTCACCAATGCCGAGTGGTGGGGCGCCTTTCTGCTGATCACGCGCACCGCTTCCGGGACGCAGCGCTATTCGGCCAAGTTCGTAAGCCGGACCGGGGTCATCGCCTGTGTCGGAGGCCGCGATGCCGAAGCGGAAGCACGATTGGCCACCGCCTTGCAGAAATCCCCGTTCACCGCCATCCAGTCGCTGAGACGCGCCCCCGAAGAGCCGGATGACACCTGCTGGCTTGCAGGGAACGGCTGGTGGCTGTCGACCAGCCCCGTATTTGACGGCGACGAACGTGAAGCCTGATGAGAGTTTTGGCCTGCGTCATGTTTATCTCCCGTGATGAGGGACGTCATCATGGGTGAAGCTGACAGCGGAATGTGTCGGCTGTTGGCGAGTGGGAAGCGGACAGTCAATCGCCGGGCGGTTCCGACCATCCGGTGACTTGCGCCCAGGCGTTGGCCCCTTCGACAATGATGTCGAACACTGGATCCTTGATCCAGTAATAGGCATCCGGGTCTGTCGGGAAGCGCTCGGCCAGGCGTTGCTTGATCAGGCCGTATGCGCCCGCTGCCACGGGCCGGGCGCGCAGGAAGTCCCTGCAGATGATCGCAAAACGTTGGTTGAAGCGGCCCTTCTCACGGACATGCACGTTCGCCGCCCGGCCGCGGCTTCGATAGAACCGCTTCCTCAACTCGCGTTCCGGAAGATCAAGTCCCGGGGGACAATGGTCGGTCAGGATGCTCGTGCTCTCGAAGCCCTCTCGCTTGAACGAGGCGTCCTCGACGCGGTCAAGATCGTCCACCGTGACCTGGATGTCGATCACGTCCTTCGCGGCCAGCCCTGATACCGCCGTCGATCCGATGTGGTGGACATATGCCCGGACCGGCGCGGCTCTCAGCAAGGCCGGCTTCAAAGTCATGAAGTCAGCCGCCCAACTTGCTCGCGGCGGTACGATTACGATGCGCATGGATCTGTCCAGGATGACGCGGCCGGCTTGGATCGGCAATGGCCGCAGCGCGACCGAGCGTAGCAAAGAGACCTCGAAAGTAGCCTTCCTCCAGCGTCCGCTATGGGTCGCAACCCGACCTCACGAGCATGATTTTGTACGATAGATCGCTGAAGGAAGCTCACAGCTGGTTTGCAGTTTATGCCGACAGGTCTTGCAGCTTATGACCTGTCTTACAGTGGCAGACCCTGCGCGCGGCCGACCCGGAGGGCGGCAAGACCTTCGTGTGCTTTTTGTCGGCCAAGTTCGGCCTGGGCGACGCGCGCGACCTGCTGCCGCACTACGACCGGGTGCTGACCGACGCGGACGCCGAGCGCATGGTCCGTTCGAACACCTGGGAATGTTACCCCGAACTGCCGCAGAGTAGCCGGATGACGATGGCGGCCAAGCTGCGCGTGGCGAACCGGGACGGGCCGCGGCGCTCGCCGTCGGGCGTGCTGACGCTGTTGGTGCGCGAGTTGGGTCAGCCGTTCCGCGACGTCGCGATCTGCGGCGGGCACCGCTACGTGCGGGTCGCGTCGTCGTGGCTGCCGGACTTCCGCGTCATGCGCCAGCTCGCCGCCGACGCCCCGGTCATCGTGATCAACGGCCCGATCGGCGTGATGCGCGCGAGGCTGCGGGCCTGGGTGGCACGATGACGGGCCGACCGGGAGGGAGAGGCCGGGAACGGCAAAAGCCGGACGAGGGAGCTGTGCCGCAGCGCCGTCCGCCGCCGCAAGGGCAAGGGCCTGCGGCCCGCGCCAGGGCGCGCCCTTGCCCCGCCGGCCGGGCCACGGCGCGTGGGAGGCGTTCCAGGACCATGAAAGGAAAACGCCGATGAACGACGATGCCGCGCATGACGAGCTGACCGACGAGGAGGCTCCGGCGACGCCCCCGGAGCCGGCCTTGTATTGGACGGCCTGTTTCCTGGTTTCGCAATGCTTCGGAGATCGAGCCGAAGGCGGCTGGTGGTTCAACCAAGGCGAGCTGGCCACCACGCCCGACATCTACCGCACCTTGGGCGGCACGCCGCGCTCCTTCCTGGCCGAGGACGACGCCTGTGCCTACGCGGCCAGGCTGCGGACGAAGCTTGCGGCGCTGAACGAGGGACGCCCGCCCAAGCACAGCGTCGCCAGCCAGGGCGTCTACGAGATCCACGTGCTGCAGGCGGCGAGCCTGCCGCTCGGCTTCCCGGCAGTCCGGCCGCACTACGAGTAGCGGCAACGCCGCGACCTGGCGGCGACGCGCGCTCCACCAGTCCAACCACCCCGGAGGCCCGCCATCGTGCGGGCCTTCGGCGTTTCTGGAGAACCATCATGGCTGATTACTTCACGTCCTTCTCGGTTCTGCTGCCAGTCGGCGCCGGGAACGTCGAGGCGGCGCTTGCCCTTTACGCGCAGATGCAAGCCGAACGCGAGGCTGACGACGAGGAGATCGGCTTCGAGGCGGAGCAGAACGATCCCGACGACGACGGCACCCTGTGGCTGTGGGATGGCGGCGGGTCAGGCGACGTCGAGAATGTCATGGCGTTTGCTCTTCGAGCCGCGGAGGCATTCGATCTTGCCGGGCTCTGGGGTTTCACCTGGGCACTGACGTGTTCCAGGCCGAGACCAAACAGTTTCGGCGGTGGTGCGCAGATGCTGGACCTCGGCCGGCGCAAGAGCCTGGACTGGTTGGACCTCGAACACTGGATCGAAGAGCAGGCCGGCAAGGCCGAAATCCAGGTCCAGCCGGCGGAGACGATCCTGCAACCGGCGGTCCAGGCGCAGGGCTGGACCCACCACAGCCAGGCATCCGTGCTGCTCGGCTTCATCGACGGCCTGATCGCGGACGATCCGGTTGTCGCCGAGCGCCTGCGCGCGCACGTCGCCGCGGTGTCCGTAGCGGATGACGGTTTCCTTTGCCGGGAATGCGGGGCCGAGGTGTTCATTTCGGATGCCGGCACGTCCCACCACGTCGGCCGCGGCATGGACGGCATCGACCACGCACGCGACCGCGACCACACGGCCCTGCCCGAGAAGGAGATGTAGGGCCGGGCCGTCCGGACTCGCAGACACCGCCGCGGCGGCCTGGCCCGCAACACCCACCCATGCCTGCGCCCCGCTGTCCCAGGCAGCGGGGCGCGTTCGCACGTCTGCGCCTGAAAGGAAGCCCCATGGCGATCTGCCCGAGCGAGCACATGCACCTGCTGCTGCAGGCGCTGAAGGACAACGACCGCGAGGGCGTCACCATCTATCCCGCGGAGATGCTGCTCTGGCTCGTGGTCGCCGGCAACCCGATGCCCAAGCTGCGCATGGCGGTGGTGGGCGAGGACGCGATGGAAGCGGCCCAGGACACGCTGCGCGGGACCGCACGACGCCTGCGGGCGTTGATGCGCCACAACCCCGGCCTGGCCCGGCAACTGGAGGACGAGGCCGCCGGGCACGAGCAGGTCGCCGAAGCCCTGAGGGCACTCTGCAACGACACCGACTTCGTCCTGGTGCAGCCGTGACCCCGCTCTGCTTTTGGTGCGGCGAGCCCGAGGTGCTGGAGATCGGCGAGGTGTGGTCCGACTCAAACTTCACGCTGGCCACCTGCTGTGAGGAACTGCTGACCAGCGTGTCGGCCGAGATCGGCGACGATCCCGCGTGGGGCCGCGACCTGCTGCGCCGGCTCGGCGCGGAGGCGCTGACCGGCCACCGCCTGCGCCGGGTCAGCGACGGCCAGGGCTGCCATCCCATGCTGGACTGGCAGCTCGACCTGCGCCCCATCGGCTCCGCACCGGCGCGGGCCTTCATCGCCCGCCATCACGCCCACTGCCCGCCGCCCGTCGCTTGGCGCTGGTCGCACAGCGCCTGGTCGGGCCGCCAGCTGATCGGGGTCGTCACCGCCGGCAACCCAGTGGCACGCGCCTACATGGGCCGCGGCATCGCCGAGGTGAGCCGGCTGTGCATCCGGCGCGACATCGCGCCCCTCCTGGTCTGGAACGCCGCCTCCATGCTGTACGGCGCCGCGTGCCGGAGCGCCGAGTGCGCCGGGTTCCAGCGGATGGTCACGTATACCAGGGCCGAAGAGGGTGGCGGCAGTCTCGCCGCGGCAGGTTTCGTCCGCGACGGCGTGGTGCGCGGCCGGGGCTGGCACAGCGTGCGGCGGCGCCGGAGCAACAGCAATGCCGGCGACAAGATGCGCTGGTCACGCACGCTGCGACCGAAGCCGGCCGTCCCGGCAACGCCGCCTCGCTCCGTGCAGCACGGCTCAGCCTTCATGGCGCGGGAGCACGAGGCCTCGCGCTTCACCGTCAGCCTGTCGTGACGGACCGGGGCTGGGCGCGTCGGATATTCTGGATAATATGGACGGGCGAGAACGGCGCAGCCGTATCGGGGAGACCATGGCCCATGCGCAGCTTCACCACCGCCGACCTCAACAAGCAGGTCGGGACCGTCACCGACGCGGCCCGGCGCGGGCCGGTCGTCATCACCCACCACTGCAAGCCCCCGCTATGTCCTGATATCCGTTGAAGCCTACGAGCAACTCACCGGCACGCCGCCGGCCGACCCGCGGACGGGCTTCACCCTCGATGCCATGCCGGACGACCTGCGCGACGGCCTGCTGGCGCTGGCCGATGCCTTCGAGGAGGGCAGCGATGACGGACGGGGCGCCTGAAACGGGCCTGGTCATCAGCTACCGCTTCCTGTGGGCGCGCGAGCATGACCAGGGGTTCCGGTAGCAGGCGAACCGAAAGTGCATTTCGCCAGCAACCTCCGTGCGGGCCGTTTGCTGGCCAGAGGTATGTGCATGGGTTGTTGCACGCCGGCAGCACCCGAACACGAGCGTTTCGGCAGGCCCCGGTGCCGTACATCAAAGGAGGGTTTGTTGCACGAAACGTAGGACCGCAGTTGGTGGGAAGCGGGCATAGCCCGTGCCGCCCGGACATGCTGTAGTCGGCTCAAAATAGGAAGGTCACCATGGCGGCTGATGGAGAGAGATCAATCCGGCATCTCAACCCTCCGGAACTCGGATCACCGCCCGGCTACTCGCAGGTGGTGGATGTCCGGGCCAACCGGATAATCTTCATTGCGGGCCAAACAGCGATTGATCGCGATGGCGAGTTAGTCGGTAAGGACGACTTCGCCGCCCAAGCTGATCAGGTGTTCCGCAATTTGAGCGCAGCCCTACAAGCCGTCGGCTGCGACGCTAGTCACCTTGCTAAGATGACTGTTTTTCTACGAGATATGAGCAACCTCACAACGTATCGAGAGTGCCGCAGCCGGTTCTTTGCGTCGACAACGCCGCCCGCAGCCCCCGCCGTCACACTGGTCGAAGTGTCCAAGCTCTATGGACAGGACTTCTTGATTGAGATTGAGGCGATAGCGGCACTGTAGCCATCCAACCTCCGCAATGGATCGAACCCAGCCGCGGGCGAGATCGCCGAAGGTGGTGGAGAGCGGACAACCAAATATATCAGCGGCGTTGCGAGACACCGTCGCTATTAGCTTGTTTGATCTGCTTGCGAAGCCAGAGACCGTCTTCGTCAAGACCTGCTGCAACTAGGCCTCGGACGATCCATAACTGGTCGTCAACATTCAGATTGGCGTCCTCAATGTCGCTCCAGATTGCCGCCGCCCCGCGGGTTCGCGCTGCGCGGAGTATGCGTCTAACCGGGACGTCGTGGCGGCCGTAATCGAGCCATGTCAACGAAGGCCGAGAGCCAGGCATTAGGCCAGAGACGATCTCCGGCATGACGGCGAGGCCCGACGCGCCATTCGTGAAGATCACAAGCGCCTCCCGGCTCTCCACTGATCCCACTGTAAATGCCTTGAAACCACCGTTGTCGCCCCAGTGAAAGAAAGCGCCCTCGTTTGGCTCCAAACCTCACCATCCATCAGTTTAGCAGGCACTCCCAGAGTTTTGGCAGGGGCAGGGCTTGGAGTATGAGCCTGGCAGCTTTGCGCAGTCCTCGGGTGAACCAGGAGAGCTTGCTCCTGACG
>JAABUQ010008943.1_pt1 | contig 13802 bp, 12 predicted proteins | sample 5560001 | NCBI WGS metagenome assembly JAABUQ01 (sample SAMN10711888, study PRJNA513371) | rock metagenome | isolation source: Antarctica rocks | place: Antarctica: Victoria Land, Finger Mt nord | collected 2015-12-18
TCTACCTGGCCGACCAGATCGAGGACTCGCTCAACCAGCTCGTCATCGAGCACGACGACTGCCAGAACTCGTTCCTCTGCCGGGTCCTGGGCATGTACTCCGCCCAGCTCGAATCCAAGCACCAAGGCCTCGGCGACAAGATCTCCGAGACCTGCCAGGAAGTCTACGTCACCGTCCGCGAGTTCGACGCGGCCTGACAGCTACGCGACGAGCGATCAGCGGTCAGCGGTCAGCAAATGCCGGGAGGCGGAGGTCGATACCGAGCTGATCGCTGACCGCTCATTTCGCGGAGAAGGTCCGGATCAGCGACTCGACGTCCGGGGTCTGGTCGAACGGCAGTTTCAAGGTTCGGGCGTAGTCGATCAGCTCCGCTTCGCGGCGGGGTCGCTCGCGAGGTTCGGCCTCGGTCCGGATGGCGATGGTCCGTTTCCGGCCGTCGCCCATCGAGATCGTCAGGCCACCCGGGCCGGCGGCGACCCGGAAGTTTTCGATGGCGTGTTCCAGCATCGGGATCATCGCCCGATCGTCGGGCCGGGGGCTCGTCTCGATCTGCTTGAGGATCGACGCGGCGTCCTCGGGCGAGACCGGGAATCGAAGCTCGACCTTGCCCGGCGCGATCGTCAGCCAGCGGTGCCCGGCCCGCGCCGCGGCCTGGAGCGCGACCTTGGCGGTCCTGGGGATCTGGACGCCCCCCCCGGCGGTGCTGGGATTGGCCAGGTCTTTCGTGATGCCGTCGTCGATGGTTTGCGACAGGGCCTCGTTGACGGCCCTGGCGAGCGCATCGGGGTCTTCGATCGTGATCGTTTGGCGGAGGCAGAGGCCCTTCGGCGGGTCGAGGAAGAAGGCATCGTTGCGGATCTTGATCGCGTCGGCGATCGACTTCCGGATGGCCGCCGCAACCGGGGTGTCCTCGGGGTCCTTTCCCAGATCGAAGTTGTCGATCCTGCCGAAGAGGAAGAGGCCGAGCTTCCGGCCGCTGGCCAGGAAATCGGCGAGTTGCCGCTTCGCTTCGTCCAGGTTTTTCGCCCGCTCGGACTCGCCCGACCCGACCTCGTCGACGTGGAGCCCCTGATAGGCGAACAGGCAGGTCAGGCCCGGCGATCCCTCGTCGAAGCGGATGACGACGGCCTGCTGCTCCTCCATCAGCCCCCCGCCGCAACCCGACGAGGAGGCGCCAAGGCCGGCCAGGAGGACGAACCACGCTCGGTGTCGGATCATCGGAGGTGCCCCGCTCGCGACGCTGGGTCGAGGGCGGGCCCGGACATCCGGCCGCCCATCGGTCTGAATTCTTTCATCTTTCGGGGTCGCGAAGCAAGTCGATCCACCGGGGATCACGAGCCGGACCGGCTTCACGAGCCGCCGGCGTGGTGGAAGGGGCCACGGCGGCGGTCATGAGGGCGGGAAGATCCCTTCTTCAATCAACCCTCCTCGCAACTCGACCCGGTAATCGTCATTGATGTGGAGCAGGGCGACCGTGACGCGGCCGTTCGGCGTAAGCCCGATGAGCCGTGCACCCGCCCACCGGGAATGCTTGGACCATTTGTGGCGGCGTGGGTGGAACAGCGACGCCAACTTGCGCGTCTCCGGGTCGAGACCGCCGAGGTCCGAGCTTTTGAACGAGTTGCAATAAAAGCAACTCAAGCATAAGTTGCCGGGGCTGGTCGGTCCCGCGTGCTTCCGAGCGACGATGTGGTCGACCTCGAATCCGGCGTCATCGGCGGCCTGGGGCATCTGGCAGTATTCGCGGCGAGCCTGGGCCCGGAGCCAGACCAGCCGAGTCAGGGCCGCCTTCATGGTCGGTTCAAGAGGCCGTCAGCGACTCGGGCTTCACGCCCAAGGTGAGACGGGCCTTGGATTTCAGGACGGAGAGGAGGGTTGCGGCCTTACCGAAGGCGAACATCTCCTCCTTTTCGGCCGGCGTGAGGGAGTCGCCCTGATTCCGCTCGGCCAGGTCGTGCATCCGGGCCTTGTCCCGGTCGCCGATCCGAAGATCGAGGAGATACCGGGCGAGGTCGGCGGGAAGCTGGCCGTCCTCGTCGCCGAGGATGCGCGAGAGGATCGTTACCTCGGTTTCGCCGGCCTGGGCGATGCCCGGGTTCATGGGGGATCTCCTCCTCGGACCGAGGGCGATCAAGAAAGTCGGGTCCGGCCGAAGAGGCGGGCGACGCCGAGCTGGAAGATGATCTCCAGGGCTTTCACGGCTTCCCTGGTGTTGATCTTGGAGTAGCCGGAGCGGCGGTTCTCGAAGAGGATGGGGGTCTCGCCCATCTTGCAGTCGACGGCTCGGCACCAGAAGAGGATTTCTTCCATGAACGAGTAACCGCGCGACCGGACTCGGCCGAGTTCGATCTGGCGGAGCTTGGCCACGCGGTAGCAGCGGTAGGAGCCGCTGTTGTCGCGGGTCCGGAGGCCGAGGAAGAGCCGGGCGTAGGCGTTGATCCCGTAGCTCATCGCCTTCCGCTTGAGGTTGAAGTCCCCCTCGACCCCGCCGCCGGGGACGTAGCGGGAGCCGATCATCACGTCGTTCTCGGCCATCCCGGCGAGGAGCTTGGGGATGAACCGGGGCGGGTGGCTGAAGTCGGCGTCGAGGTTGAGGAAGTAGTCGAAGTCGTGGTCGATGGCGAACTTCATCCCGGTCAACACGGCCGTGCCCAGCCCTTGCTTGCCCGAGCGGTGGATGACGTGGACCTCGGGCAGGCTGGCGCGAAGTTTGTCGGCGACGGCGCCGGTGCCGTCGGGCGAGTTGTCGTCGATGATCAGGATCGAGGCGTGCGGGGCGAACTGCCGGATCGTCTCCACCAGCGGGCGGATGTTCGACGCCTCGTCGTAGGTCGCCAGCGACACCAGGAGCCGTTCCGGGGCCGCGGGCGGGGCCAGCTTGGCGGTCGGGGTTGTGATGGGCACGACGGATGACCTCGGCACACGAGGACGCGGAGGGGCGCGGCGGAGTCGCTCGACCGGCCGTTCTAACCCAATCGGTCGGATCCCTCAACCTCAAGCATACGGCCGCCCGGCCGGCCCGCCCACTCCCCTGGGATTCTCGCCCCGGAATCGGGGCCCACGATGCGGGGGAAAAAGCAGGTGTCGCCCATCGTCGGCGCCTCCCCCTTCGGGAAAAAGGGGAGGACGGGAGCACCGAGAAACGACGGTGGGGCGACACCTGCTCCTTGCCAACCGCGGCGGCCCCCCGCTTCGGCGGGCCGCCCCGGGCTGGTTCGATGGTTCAATCGGGCTCGATCGGCTCTTGCCGGGGCTGGGCGAGCTTGGTGAACAGCGGGCCGAACGGGGCGAACCCCTGCTGCCCCTCGGTCCGATAGCTGGGCCGGCCGAAGACCGGCGAATCGTCGTCGTCGGCCCGGTCGTCGACCGCGTCATCGGCCTGGCGAGGTGTGGGTGGGGCGACCTCGCGGCGGGCCTGGTTCGCCGTCCACTCGCGCCAGGCTTGGAGCGCGGCGTAGGGGTCGTTGACCGATTCCTCGCCGGCCGGGCGTTGGGCGGCACCCGGGGCCGGCTCGTCGTCCTCGTCGATCGGCTCGGCCTCGTCCTCGGGCGACCAGCCCACCTCGATCAGGTGGTCCTCGACCCGGATCGGCGGCCGGCCCGGCCCGAGCAAGGGCTCCGAAGGCTGAGGCATCGGCGCGGCCGGTGCCGGCAGCGGCCTGGATTCGGGCGGACTTTCGGCGGCGATCCGGGGGTGATCGAGCTGCCGAGGCAAGCCGACCTTGCGGATCAGCCGCCAGGGATTGCCGGCGGAGTCGCGGTGGAGCCGGTCGACCTCTTCGGTCGACCACCGGCGGTCGGGGCGGAGTCGGGCGAGGAGCTCCATCGCCTCGTCGGCGTCGATCGGCCCGAGGTGGACCCGGGCGGCGAGTCGGGCCTCAACGCCCGACAAAGCCCGGGTCGAGAACCGGCGGGCCAGGGCGGTCTGGCCGACCACGATCAGGGCGGCAAACCCTTCGGGCCGGCCCAGCCGATTGGCCAGGACCCGGACCTCCTCCCAGACTTCGAGCGAGAGGTTCTGCGCCTCCTCGACGACCAGGGCCAGCCCTCGGCCGTCGGCGTGGTTCTCGGCCAGGTGGTCGGCCAGGTCGACCCGCGACGCGCCGAGCGTGCGGGCTCCGAGCAGGCCGAGGCCGTGGCCGATCAATCGGTAGAGGTCACCCGGGTCGTTGGCCGGGGTCAGGTCGACGCCCACCCAGCGCCAGGAGGCGGGGGCGTGGCCTTCGAGCCGCCGCCAGAGCCAGGTCTTGCCGACCCCCGAGTCGCCCGTCAGGAGGATCGGCCCCGCTTCGAGCGAGCCGAGGCAGGCGTCCCAGGCGGGGCGCCGGCTCGGCAGCAGGAATGCCCCGAAACGGTCGGCCGGGAGGCCGTGGGCGTCCGCATCCGTGCGGGTCGTCGGTCGATCCATCGCTCTCCCTTTCCGGGCCCATCGAAGCTCGGCGGACCGGCCAAGAGCCGGGTACCGAGCATCCTCGCCGCTCCGGGCGAGTCCGCCAAAGGCCCGTTCGGTCGGGCCCTGGCGGTCGCGAAGGGCCGCCTAACAGGGACTATCGGAGCGATCCGCCTCCGGCTTGAACGCGAGCGTCCGTTGAATCGTCCGGGGCCATCCCGAGGGTAGGCATGGGGTGTGCGCCCGCATAGAATGATCCCTCCGAATCGGCCCGACCTCGCGGGCCGGACCCGGAAATCCGCTCAAGACGGGACGACCGACGATGGGCGATTGGGCCATCAGGGTGGCGGGCCTCTACAAGCAGTACCCCGGCCGCGACGGGCCGGTCGACGCCGTCAACGGGCTCGACCTGGAGGTCCCCACCGGCGAGTGCTTCGGCCTGCTCGGGCCCAACGGGGCGGGGAAGACGACCACGATCGAGATCCTCGAAGGGCTCAACCGCCCCACCTCGGGCGACGTGGAAGTCCTCGGCCGCCGCTGGGAGACTCAGGCGGTCGAGATCCGCGAGCGGATCGGCGTCACGCTCCAGGAGACCCGGTTCCCGGACAAGTCGACCGTCGGCGAGCTGGTCGCCCTCTTCCGGGGGTTTTTCCGCAAGGGGCTCGACCCCGACGAGGTCCTGGCCCGGGTGACGCTTGAGGCCAAGGCCAACGCCTTCATCGAGCAGCTTTCCGGCGGCCAGCAGCAGCGGCTGGCCGTGGCCGTGGCCCTGGTGGGCGACCCCGAGTTGCTCTTCCTCGACGAGCCGACGACGGGGCTCGACCCCCAGTCGCGCCGGCAGCTCTGGGACGTGATCGGCGACCTCAAGGCCCGGGGGCGGACCACCGTCCTGACCACGCACTACATGGACGAGGCCGAACGCCTCTGCGACCGGGTGGCGATCGTCGACGCCGGCAAGATCATCGCCCTGGGCTCGCCGGCCGACCTAATCGCCCGGCTCGGCGGCGAGCACGTCGTCGAGTTCGCCCTGTCGAGCGGGTTCGAGGCGATTGACCCTTCGGCCTTCGCCGGCCTGGCCACGGTCCTCGGGGCCAGGGCCGAGGGGGACGGCTACGCCCTGACCGTCGGCGCCCCGCACCGGGCGATCCCGGCGCTGCTCGAGGACCTCGAAAGCCGGGGGGCCCCCCTCGCCCGGCTGACGACCCGCCAGGTCGGCCTCGAAGACGTCTTCGTCTCGCTCACCGGCCGCCACCTCCGCGAGGACGAGTCGGCCGACGCCGCCCCCAAGGCCAAGCCGGGTCGGAAGCGGAAGCGTTAGAGCGACTTCCCGTCGACCGTGCCGCCGCCGGGAAGGGGGACAGGCACCGGCCGAGTACAGCCGGAGCCAGTCCCCCTTCCCTCGACCGGTCCACTCAAAAAGAAGTTGCTCTAAGCCCGCCCCTTCGGATGCCCCGCTCCGCGAAGGAACCGGTCCCCCATGTCGCTCTACCACCCGCTCCGCGGCCTCTACCTGACCCGGCTCCGCGAGTTCTACCGCCAGCCGGCCCGGTTGTTCTGGGTCTACGGGTTCCCGACCGTGCTGGCCCTGGGCCTGGGCCTGGCCTTCCAGGGGAAGGTGCCCGACGCCGTGCCCGTCGACCTCGTCAAGAACGCCCTGTCCGACCCGGTCGAGAAGGCGCTCCGCGACCACGACGCCAGGGCTAGGGCCGAGAACCGTCCGGGGGTCCAGCTCCGGGTCGAATCCGCCGACGCCGCCGGGCTCCGGCTCCGGACCGGCAAGACGCCCCTGGTCGTCGAGGCGACCACCTCGGGCATCGCCTACCGCTTCGACCCCACCCGGCCCGAGGCGACCACGGCCCGCGCCGCCATCGACTCGATCCTCCAGCGCCAGGCGGGGCGGGTCGACAAGCTCGCCACCGAGGACCGGATCGTCAAGGAGCCCGGCTCGCGCTACATCGATTTCCTGATCCCCGGCCTGATCGGCTCGAACACGATGGGCGGCGGGCTCTGGGGCGTGGGGTTCCTCCTGGTCAACTTCCGGATCGGCAAGCTCCTCAAGCGGTTCACCGCCACGCCGATGCCCCGCCGGGATTTCCTCCTGGCCATCCTGGGGGCCCGGTTGACGTTCTTGATCCCAGACGTGGCCGTGCTGCTAGCCCTGGGCGTCTTCGCCTTCGGGATGCCGATCCAGGGGGACTTCCTCTTGATTTGCGTGGTCGAAGTGGTCGGGGCTTTGGCGTTCGCCGGGATCGGCCTGCTGATCGCCAGCCGGGCCACGACCACCGAGACCGTCAGCGGCCTGATGAACCTGGTCATGCTGCCGATGTGGATCTTCTCCGGCCTGTTCTTCTCGACCGAGCGGTTCCCCGATGCCCTCCAGCCGTTCATCCAGGCCCTGCCGCTGACCCAGCTCCTCAACGCCCTCCGCGCCGTGATGCTCGAAGGGGCGGGCTGGACCAGCCACGTCGTGGTGCTGGCCCTGGCCATCCTGGGGGCCTGGGCCGTCGGCTCGTTCGCCCTCGCCCTCCGGCTGTTCCGTTGGCAGTGAGGGCCGGACGAAGATCGGCCGTTTGAGCACGGCCCGGACGTCGTCGAGGAACCGGTCCACCGGGGGCGAGGCCAGGGCGGGGACGTCGACCTCCTCGATCAACTGGGTCAAGAACGTCGCCTTGGCCAGGATCTCGACTTCGAGGAACCGCGAGGCCGACTGGGGCACGATCCGCTCCAGGGCCGACCGGCGGTGGACCCGGCAGGGGGAGAAGACGTCGGCCGCCGGCAGGGCGAAGATCAGCCGCCAGGGGAGGGTGGCCAGCCACCGGCGGACCCGGCCGCCCAAGGTCGCCGGCCGGCGGCCGATGACGTGGTCGCGGCGGTCGATCGCCTTCAAGAGCGGGTCGAGGTGGGCGGCGGTCCAGGGCTCGGTGGCCGAGGTGATCAGGACGATCGGGTGCGGGCCGTCGGCCAGCCCTTGTTCCAGGGCTTTGGCCCACCCCTCGGACCCCGCCGGGACCACGAAGGCGTCGGCCGGGCGGCTCCGGGCGGCGAGGAGGTCGAGCAACCCTTGGCCGATCCGGTCCGGGTCGCCCCCGGCTCCGCCGTCCATGACGATCACCCGGACCCCGCCCTTGGGCAAGGGGTCGCGCAGGGCCGCCGCGTCAAGGGGGTGGATCCAGTCGTCGCCATCGCCCACGCCGGGAAGGAGATCGCCGTCGACCGGCGGGTCGGGCAAGGGCCTCATGAGAGAAACCCCCGGTCGGAGATCGGCCCCTCCGCCTCGTCCACCGCCATCAAGTCGCCGTTGAGGCATGCCCGACCCGCTTGCATCACAACCATCGTCCTGTTGCCAGCCTTCGTCCGGTCGTCGATCGCCATCGAGGGTAACGAGGGGCCGGGGGCCGGGCAATGGGATGGTGCGATCGACACGCCAACCCTCCCCCCTTCGAACGCCGAGAGGCCGGCACCCCTTGGGCAAAGGGTGCCGGCCTCCCGGTGGGTTCTGTCGAGGAAAGGGCGGCGCGAGGGGTGTTTCGGAGCAGGGCAGGCTTATTTGTTGCCGAGCGTGACCTTGGCGGCGAGGGTCTTGTCGAGGAGGATCTCGACCTCGCCGGCGGTCCGCAGGCCGCGGTGGATGACGGTCCCATCGGGGCCGACCAGGAGGATCGTCGGCAGCGAGATCACGCCGAACTCGGCGGCCAGGCGGCCCGTCATCCCGCCGGGTTCGAAGACCTCGGGCCAGGGCATGGGGTTGGCCTTGAGGAAGGCGTCGAGGTCGGCCCGGTCGTTGTCGAGGCTGACGGCGACGACCTCGAACCCCTTGGCGTTGTACTTCTGGTAGAGCTTGGCCAGCTCGGGCAGGTCGCGCTTCGCCGGCGCGGCCATCGTGGCCCAGAAGTCGATCAGGAGGTACTTGCCGCGGTACTGGGCGGCGTCGACCGTCTGGCCCCGGGTGGTGGCCCCTTTGAAGGCGATCGGCTTGCCGACGAGGTCGAGGCGGCGGATCGCCCCGGCCCCCATCTTGCCGGGGTCGGTGGCGGGGAACTGCTCGACCAGGCGGGCGTAGTATTTCCGGGCCACGTCCTCGTCGCCGTTCATCTCGTTGGTGCTGGCGAGGAAGAGCAGGGCCTGGGGCGCCTCGTCGCACTGGGGATGCTTCTCGATGAAGTCGCCCAGGCTGGCGAGCCAGTCCTTCTGGACCTTGAAGACGTTGCCGCCTTGGTCGTTCTGGAGCGAGAAGTCGGCCTCGATCCGCTTGAAGGCGGCGTAGGTCGCGACCTTGCCCCCCTTGCCGGCCAGGTCGTCGAGCGCCTTGGCCCCGGCGGGGTAGGCCCCCGAGGTGTAGGCGGCGGCCAGGCTGTCGACGCTCGACTTGAGGTGGTCCAGCTCCAGCTTGGCGTCGCCGGCGGCCTTGGCGGCCTCGGCGACGTTCTTCAACGGGGCGTAGCGGCCGACGTGGAACCGGGCGACGTCCTTGGGGGTGCCGGAGTTCAGGAGCGGCTCGTTGGCCTTGTCGTAGGCGGCCAGGGCCTGCATCGCCTCGGCGACCCGCGGGTCCTCGCCGCCTCCGCCGCCGGGGGCGCCGTCGTTGTTCCGGTAGACCCAGGAGCGGATCCCGCCGTCGATCGCGGTGATCACCGCGTTCTTGTTGGGGTCGATCACCCGGGGCAGGTCCACGAACTTCCAGGCGTCGCCCACCTTGACCATCTCGCCGACCTGCAAGAAGGCCAGGCGGCCGTTGTTGGCCCCGTTGTTGGCCGGGCCGGCGAAGATCACGGCGTTCTCGTAGAGGAACACGTCGTCCTTGACCCCGGTGTCGGCGGGGATCAGGTGCGGCACGCCGCCTTGGAGCTGGAGCCAGATCGTGTTGGCGTCCCAGCCCGAGGCCGTGACGCCGGCCCGGATCGCCTTGACCTGGGCCAGCCGCTGCTTCTCGGCGGCGGCCACCTGGTCGATCTCCCCCTTGGGGACACCCAGGGCGGCGAGTTCGGCGGGCGAGGCCATCACCAGCTCGAGCTGCTCGAGGTCGCCCGCGACGAGGGCCTGCACGAAGATCCGGCTCGACTCCTCGGCGGAGATCCGGGTCCAGGAGACGACCTTGCCGCCGACGACCTTGCCGACCCGGGTGCCGCCGGCGTTGAGGTAGCGGACCTCGTCGATCCCCCGGTCGTTGTTGTGGTCGAGCTCGCGGTAGACCTCGAAGCCGTCCTGGTAGTACCCCCACTGGTCGAGCCGGCCGTTGCCGTCGCGGTCGAGCAGGCGGAGCAGGATCTTCCCCTGGCCGTCCCGGAGGATGAAGCCGCCGGGGATCTTCTCGACCTTGCAGGCGGCGATGGCCGCCGGGTCGGTCGGGGTATCGTACTCGACCCCCTTGAGGTTCGGCTTGAAGACCAGGAGGTCCTTGACCGAGGTCTCGGCGGCCGTCGCGGCCGGCGCGGGGGCCAGCATCAGCAGCCAGGCCGCGGCCCATTTCGTCCGCAAGGTACGCACCGGCGTCTCCTTACTCGAGTCCCTTCGGCGAGAGGCCGGAGCCCTCGCCCCCATCCATCCGTCGTCTTCAACGTCGCGATCGAACGTCCGCCCCGAGCCCGTCCAAGCCCCCGGCGACCGTCCGCACCCTCATGATCGGCACGATCGGTCCGCCGGCTCAAGGATACGCCCGGATTTCGTCGAGGGGAACCCGTCGAGATGCGATCGAAGCGGACGGCCCAAAGCTCGACACGCAAGCTTCGTGCCGGCCATTTGCGCGAATCCCCAAGTCCCCGGCTAACGAGGGATTCCGGCGATCGGGGCCGAAATCTCGCGCAGGCATCCGGTGGTGAGATGGAAGAATTTTCACGAAATCCGCGCGATCGTTACAAAAGGCTCAACCCGGTCCGATCACCCCTGGATGCTCAGCGGAGGTGGATCAAGGTGAACGATCGGGGGGCGAAGGTGAACGTCGCGCGACCTTGGGCCAGCTCGTGCCGCCAGGTCGAGGTCGAGGGGCGGATCCGGTCGGGCTGGGCCGCGGTGTTGGCGGCGTCGGGTGCGCCGGCGATCTGCTCGACTTCGGCCTCGGCTTGGGCGGGCGCGAAACCGGCCGCCTCGATCCGGACGGGTCGGGGCTGGTCGTCCCAGTTGACGACCTGGAGGACCAAGGTTTTGCCGTCGTCGCTCCGCTTGGCGTTGATGCTCAGCTTCTCGGCCGGGCCGGCCAGCTCGGAGTGGACCAGCAAGGGTTGGAAGTGGCGGCGGGCCATCTGGATCACGTAGCCCGGGGGCTGGAGCCAGGTTGTCGAGGGGTTGAGGAAGAGCATCCCCTGGTCCCAGTCGTTGTCGTTCTGGCCGTCGGGCTGGAGGCAGTTGGCGACGCAGGCGATCGGCATCCGCTCGCCGATCCGCTCGGCCTCGTTGGTGGCCAGGGCGTTTGACAGGGCCCGCCGCTGGGCGTGGTTGCCGGAGTTGTACTCGAAGATGACGACCTTGGATTTCGCCTCGGGGACCATCCGGACGATCTGGTCGATATAGCTCCGCTCGGGCAGGAGGCCGCGGGGCTCGGGCGGCTGGTTGGTGCTGATGTGGATGTCGAACCAGACCTCGCGGTCGCGGGCCTTGGCCAGTTCGAGGATCTTCCGGTGCGCCGCGAGGGTCCGGACCTTCGAGGCCGCGCCGCCGAAGTCCTCCGGGTCGCGGATGGCCTGAGAATAGGCGAAGTCGCCGACCACGAGGATGATCGCCGGGTCCTTGGCCCAGATCGCCTCGGCGATCGGCCGGAACTTGGTCCAGTACGTCTCGTCGACGGCCTCTTCATTCCCCAGCTCGACGTGCTTGAGGCCGTAAGGGGCCGGGTGGCCATCCTCGGCCCGCTTCCGTCCCCAGGGGGAGTCGGCCGGCCCGTTGGCGTACTCGACGAAGTCGGCCATGTCGCCGGGGGTCTCGTCCATGTTGAGGGCGGGGATCCCGGGGATGCCCATCCCTTCGCAGAGGTTGAGGAAGTCGAAGATCCCCCAGCCGTTGCTGGAGTAGGCGTACCAGGTGCCCGGACCCGGCGGGCGGAGGGCCCGAGGGCCGATCATCTTCTTCCAGCGATAGCCCGGGTGGTTGATCATCGACCCGCCGTACCGGAGGACCGACACCCCTTGGGCGATCAGGCCGTCGACGACGTCCTTGCGATCCGGCAATCCCCGGAACCGGCCCCACTCGCCGGGCTGGAGGAAGGCGTAACCGAGGTCGATCGACCCCGGCCGCGTCAACTTGATCGCGAACCGGCCGGCCTTGTCGCCCGGGTCGGTGGCGGGGACGGTCAGCTTGAAGTCGCGGCGGACCCAGGCCGAGCCGACCGGGAACGTCACGGTCGAATTCGCCAGGATCCGCGAGCCGTCGCCGGTTTCGAGGGCGACGGTGACCGGGGTTTCTTCCCTCGCCCTGGCCCAGAGGTAGCCTTCATACTCCCGACCGGGGGCGAGGTTCATCCCCCAGCGGTTGAGCCCGCGGTTCTCGATCCCGACCTCGCCCTGGCCATCGGGGTCATGGGCGAGCTTGAGGTACTGGGCGCCGGAGAAGGGGTTGTCCGAATCGAGCGAGAGCTTGCCTTGGGCCCCCCCGCGCCGCAAGCTAGCCCACACCCCCATGTGGACCGGGGCGGAGTCGTCGAGCTCGAAGGCAAGCGCGGTCGAGGGCTGGCCGCTCGGGCCGACCCGGAGGTTCCGGAATTGCGCGGGGCGCCGCCAGACCCGGAGCCCGACCTGGCCGGGGCCGAGGGGGTGGTCGCGGTCCTCGATCGTGGCGAGGCTCCGGCCGTCGACGAACACCTCGAACTTGCCGGGCTCGAACCGGACCGTCAAGGCGATCCAGCGGTCGAGCGGGACGTCGACCGGGACGACCCGGATCGGCTCCCAGTTCCGGCGGTGGCGGCCGATCACGAGCTTGTTGGTCGTTTCGAGCGAGACCTCGTACCCGGTCCAGGCATCGGCGCCCACCCTGGGCCGATCGACGTTGACGATCAAGCCGGCGTTGCCATCGCGCCGCCGGTCGAACCGGACCTCGACGCCGACCTCGCCCGAGCCGATCGGCGGGCCGTCGGCCACCAGTTTCGGGCCGTCGCCGGGCGTGGCGTCGACCCCGCCCTCGACGGGGTACCAGCCCCCGCCGAAGCTCCGAAAGCCCTTGAGGCCGGGCGACTGGGCCGGTTCGGCGAAGCTCTCGCCGAAGATCATCTGGCTGTCGATCCCGCCGTGAATCTCGTGGTTCACGTCCTCGATGCACGCCCCGTAAAGCAGGGGGGAGACCCGATGCAGGACCCGCCCGGCGTCGACGCGGAGGACGGTCTCGTCGGGCGCGAAGCCCGTCGCCAGGGCCATGATCCAGATCGCCGCGATTGTCGTCATTGATCCGCTCCCGATCGGGGCCCGATTCGATCACCAGTGCATCACATACCCGCCGTCGACGTTGATCGTCTGCCCGGTGACGTTGCCCGCCTTGCTCGACGCGAGGAAGACCGCCATCGCCGCGATGTCCTCGGGCGACTGCCATCGGCCCAGGGGGACGACCGCGCGGACCTTCTCGCTGGCCCACTCCTCGTAGGTCCCGCGACCCCCTTCGACCTGCCGGCCCGCCCACGCCTCGTATACCGAGCGGTTCAGGGCGGTCTGGACCATCCCCGGGCAGATCGAGTTGACCCGGACCCCGAACGGGGCCAGGTCCTTCGCCGCGCACTGGGCGAAGTTGATCAGGCCGGCCTTCGACGCGCTATAGGGCGGGTCGGTCTGCGACCCGATCTGGCCGGCGACCGAGGCGATGAACAGCATCGTCCCCGCCCGGGCCTCGGCCAAGCCCGGGGCGAACGCATGGGCCACGTTCGCCGCCCCGATCAGGTTCACGCGGAGCACCCGGTCCCAATCCGACGACTCCAGCTCCCAGAACGGGAAGCCGAACTTGCCCGAGCCGACCCCGGCGGCGAACACCACGTGGTCGATCCGGCCGAAGTCCGAGCGGACCAGATCCCTGGCGGCTAAGATCGCCGAGTAATCCGCCACGTCGGCGACCAGGCCGATCGATCGGGATCCACCCCCGAGTCGTCCGGCGAGCGCCGGCGTGTCCGGGTCGCGATCGACGACGGCGACCCTCGCCCCCTCCGCCGCGAACGCCCGGGAGATCGCATGCCCGAGCCCCTTCGCCCCGCCCACGACGACGGCGACGCTCCCGGCCAGTTCGAGATCCATCGAACCCCGCCCTCTCGACCCGCTGATGATGACGGCCCAAGCCTCGCCCGATCGGCGTCATCATACCCGGCCCGACCGCGACCGCTAGCGCGTCGACCGGGCGGGCGGGAACTGGCCGCAGGGCCATTCAAAGGTCGGAAACGGGTTGAAAATCGGGGACTGGCTCCGCAGCGCAGCGGAGGTGCCTGTCCCCGATTTCGCCGAGGACCGGGGAC
>JAABUQ010008944.1_pt1 | contig 13801 bp, 10 predicted proteins | sample 5560001 | NCBI WGS metagenome assembly JAABUQ01 (sample SAMN10711888, study PRJNA513371) | rock metagenome | isolation source: Antarctica rocks | place: Antarctica: Victoria Land, Finger Mt nord | collected 2015-12-18
GTAAAGTGCAGTACGGAATGGTGACTACGACAGCGAGCTATCAATCCTCGCAGCCGAAGCGATTGTACTTCGGTCTGGGGCAAGAGACGGCTGTGAACCGGATAGAAATAAGCTGGCCCAGCGGTATGAAGCAGACGATCACGAATCCGCCTATTCGGAAGATTTTGCCGGTAGTTGAAAAGTAAACGAGCGGGCGCAGCTACTCCCAATCGGCGAGCTTGTTCACATATTCGGCAGATCCATCGCGCAACCAGCCATCGAGCTGAGCCGGTTCCTTCAGTTGTTGGCCGCGCTGCCGGGACACTAGGGCGTAGGCTGCATCGAGCTCATTCAGGGCAGTCATGTCGACGAAGAGCTTTTCAAATTGCGCAACGGGAAAGACATCCTCCTGCCCTTTGCCCCAGCGGCGCTTTACGTCTTTCAAAGTGATGTAGCTCGGCATGCGTGCGGCCACTTTCCGGACTGCGCGCGTGACTCGATCGGCATCGGTCAGCGACTCACGATCGAGTGAAAACACGGCCAATAACCGGTCAATATCGATCCAGAAGGTATTGGTGTTGTAGAACGAGAGCGCCCATTCCACTTCTTCCGACGGTAACGCAAGGCCTTCCACCAGCCGTAAGCGGCCATCCACGCGCGCCAATCCGCCGCCATGATCCTCGATTTGCCTGGCGATCACTTCCACGGTTACGCCGGCGTTATGTTCTATGTGATAGCCGAGCAGACCGGGATCAAGATTAACGCCGGCAGTATCGATGTTGTGGACCATGAGGTGGCGCAGTTGCGGCCGGGCAGCAAGCAGGCGTACCAGTACACCGTTGCGCAGCATGTTCGGGATTTCGTACCAATGGCCGGTGGGATGAATACACTGCAGCGGGAGATTGTCCGTATAATCCGCGCCTTCCCCGGCAGTCAGAGACCACTGCGTCAACGCGGCACGAACGCTCTCGCGCATTTTCTCCTTCTGTTCATCAAGCACCTGCTGAGAAGTTTCCTCCCAAGCAAAGCGCAGATCACGCGACATGGGAATCAAGCGCAAGCCAATGCTGCGGCCCGGAGACAAAAGAACCGTGCCATCGTAACCGAAGTTCCGGCTCTCTCGCAGGTGAGACGCGATCGGTTCATGAGTCAAATAGCTAGTCGTGATCACATGAGGGATCTGGTTCCGGCACGAACGACTCGAACGGCGAGTCTTGGCCAGATGAAGCTCGACGAAATTGCGGTATTTGCCAGCGAGTTTGCAAAATGGATTTAATGCTTTGACGACACCGGCGCCGCGCGTCCAACGGCTGCCTGCGCCTCCCGCCAGCGATACGACGGCAACTAATCCGTTCTCGAGCGCCTTCAGGCCCTGGGCGTACATGTGACACGGCACGTCGAAGCGGGCATCGAGTACATCGCCTTCCGCCGCATCTTCGATCCTGACACTGACTGGCAATCTGTTTTGCGCAAGTCCGATTCTTCCGTTCCGCAAATCGGTCCGGATCGCTTCGTGTTCGATGGGGTCGAAGCCGTGTTCCTTCAGAAGAGAAAACAACGTTTGCGATTGTGATTGGCTTTCGTCCGCAGAGGATGGCAGGAGGCGGTCAAACAGATTTTGGACAATCCCGGCGTAAGCAGGCTTGACGCGCGACGCCTCGGCTAGCCGGTCCAGTTCGCGCCGTTTCGCAGGAGAGATTAGCCTTGGATCCGTGCGCAAAAGAAGCGGCACGGTGAGCGCGTAATATCCATCGGGCAGCAGATTCGCTCCGTCGGTAATCAATTCGGCGAAAGAGCCGCGTTCGTTGATAGCGAAGTCGTACACGACGGGGTCCATGGCGAATGGCACGGAGTCTTCGAGCCGCCGCTTGGTCTCGAACATCATGGCTCGCATGCGGTCCTGCGCTTCGGTTTTCCGGCTGGGATTAAAGATGAAACCCATACCGCCGCCGGCCATTCCGCCTAACATCCAGAAGCCCCAGAAATCCGATTGGAGGGCAGAGCGCGCCTGCTGGATGAGGCTCTCCGTGTAGAGATTGCTCGCCCAAGGAATAATGCTTTGAATAGGCCCAAAGAAATTTCGCTCTGTGGCCTTGCCGATCGCCCTGACGTCACTTTGACGGAGATCCGCGAGAATCTCATCGAGAATCGCAATGGCTTCCCGCCGCGCAGCCCACTCTTTCGGAGCGCGCAGGAGATACTTTTCGGTCACCATTTCAAGAACCGGGCCAACATCTTGCGCCATGCCGCCATGCACGAGCACCAGCGACCGTTGCAGTTTCTGGCGCGCTTGTTCCGGGATGTCAGAGGCAGAAAAAACGTGATGGGTGGGTAGCAAGCGGCCCCTGCTGATGCCGAATTCAGGATCGCCCGCCGTTGCTCCGCAGCCTTCAATGAGCTTGATGCCAGGCCACACACCGCCCGAATCCTGCCAGCCTCCGCCCGATCCGCCGAGCCACTCACCCAGGATTGCCCGGGCCGCGACGAGACGGCGATCGGCCTCGCAAAGTGGTCCGGTTAGCACCTCGGTCTGCTTGGTGGCCCGCATGCACGCTGAAATCACACTAGCCAAAAGATTCGTCGATACGGCTAACCGGGAACCTTTCGGAATATTGCGCACGACCGTGACAAGTTCGAGGCCGCGCCCTTCGCCGACTAATTTGGACAGAAGCGCGCGCAGGGGCTGAACAGCGCCCTCCATAGCGGGTGGAACAATGCCGGACGCGATCACGCCCGCTTTCAGCAAGCCCAGGTAATCTCTTGCGAAATCAAAAACTTCATCGAAGGTTGTGATATCTGTCGTCGCGCCGAGGTCTACACTCGACAGACGCAAGACGGGTTCATCAATCACCCGCAAATAAGCCTCCACGGGAGGCTGCGGGACCGCCGTACCGCCGTCGCGCACACTCAAGTCGATCGATACATTGAGCACGCGCGCGCCTTCGGGAAAATCCATTCCCAGGAAAAAGATATCGCTCCATCCGCTGTGCGTCAGGTCCATGCGGACCGGCGTCGATTCTTTAAGGACGGGATACGGATCGCTTTCGGATGCACGCTCGAGCAGTTCCGGACGAACGCTGAGGGGATAATCATCCGGATGGCCAATGCGCGACATCCAGTGATTCCCTCGTACGGAGCGTACGCTTCTGCGCACTTGATCAGCCAGGGTTTTGAACGCCAGGCCCTTGTAGGCAGCGGCATAAGCACTTGAGAGGGCCGCATTCAGTCCGCTCGTTTTCCCTGCGCGTCCGAGCACTTCGATCGCTTCTTCGAACCGTCGCTTCAAAAGATGCGCAGCGGCTTCGAACGGAATGAGACCGCTGGTTTGGATCTCGGTGCGGTATTGCAGGTGAAAACGATGAAGCGAATAGAGGAAGAACAACGAACGGACGCGTTCGTAAAGATTCTCGCTCGACCGGCGAAAACGATCAAGAGCGGCGCATTCGTTCAGCAGCGTTTCGGTAGAAGCGCGCGAACAAAATTCATCTATTGAGCGATCGCGCACATCCGGATCCGGAGACGTGATGATGGCGATCAAATCGCTCAAGCGCCCTGTCCAATCTCTCGCGCATCCGTGGTGTGCAAAGCCACCAATTCCAGAAGTTGCGCGAGCACTGCATCCCGGTCCTGTCCATCGAGAGCGAGCGCGAGCTGGGCACAGAACAAACCGTACTTTACGCCCACATCGTAGCGGCGGCTGCTCTGCTCGAGAGCTAAATATTGTTCGCGCCCGGCGAGTTCGGAAAGCGCACTGGAAAGCGTTACGTTGCCTACGTCCTGAGCGAATTTCCTCTCAAGGATCTCCATTATGCCCGGCGTCAAAACGTGCATTCCGAAGAAGCAAAGATAATGGCCGGCGCGCATACCGGAGATGGCCAACTCCTGCTCGGCTTCCGTGGGAGTGGGTTTTTCCACTACCTTCTGGACACGATACAGATCGTGCTTGCCCTGGATGCGCTGGCCGCCAATCACGCCGTAATACGAGAGCAGAGTCTCCCGAGTGGCTTGGACGGCGGAGACAGAACAACCTTCCGCCTCTGCAACTTGCACGAGCCTCCTGGTACCGCTTGTGCCGTTCATTCCCGCATAGAGGTGATCCCCCACTAAATGCAAAAACGGATCGACTCCGGTGAACGATCGGGTGCAATAAAGCGCCTGTGCGTAACCGGGCGGCTCGTGCTGCTCTATGAAGCGGATAGTCCTGTCTCCAGCAGCTCGCGAGAACGATTCTTCGTCTCCCGGCGGAATCACGACGGCAATTTCGTCGACTCCAGACCGTCGGACCTCCTCGAGAATGATGCGCAAAACCGTCTTCTCGTGCCCGTCGCGATCAATCAAGGTCTGCAGCGGAAGCGTTCGTTGCTGCCGCGCGGCTGCCGTGATCACAGCTTTTGTAATTTTCATCGGTGACGCAAAAGGAAATTTTAACTTGAGAGCACTTGCAAGTGTAGGTGAGTCAAACTGGGAGCGTGATCCGTCACACTACACTCACTATTTCGACTCCCGGGAAAGGACTCTATCCGTTCACGCGGGACGCTCAGGACTGGCTCGTCAAACAAGGCGTATCCGGCGGGTTGCTGACTGTCTTCATTCAGCATACTTCGTGCTCACTAGTAATTCAGGAGAATGCTGATCCCGATGTGACACTCGATTTGCGCGACTTTTTCGAACGTTTGGTTCCGGAGCAAGGTGAAGACTTTCGACACACGGCCGAAGGGCTGGACGACATCACCTCGCACATCCGTTCGACTCTGACTCAGACGAGCGTATCGATCCCGGTTGTTGACGGCCGGATGATGCTTGGCACGTGGCAGGGACTATACGTATTCGAGCACCGTTCGCACCCGCATAGGAGGCAGGTGATTTTGCATTTGATGGGGGAGAAGTAACAGCGTGGAGCGAATCTAGTTGTTCGCTCCACGCGCGCTCTGGCCAACTATTGGACCATTCGCCTCTGTTTCCGCAAGATGGCGGGCATGTCGTAGTCGTCTGCGGGCACCTCGTCCGCTCTCGACTCCGGTTCTGCATCGTGAGCCGCTATTATGGGTTCCGACTCGTGATTCACTGACGAATGAAAGGAGACCACAGGCGCTTCCGGGGAATTGGCCGGAGTAAACAGGAAGTGCGGATTGCGGCGGTCGATCTCGGGCAGACTGTCGCGTTGGAATCCCGTGGCGATCACGGTAATCTTGACGCGGTCTTCCATCTCTTCGTCGAGCACGATGCCGAAGTTGATCTGGACATCGTCATTCTGAGTGGCTTTCCGAATCAGATTGCAGGCCTCGTTGACGTCGTGAATGCCAAGCTGGCTTGAGGCAGTGATGTTGATGAGGACGCCGCGCGCACCGAGGACGCCGCCTTCTTCCATTAGGGGGCTGTTGATCGCCCGCTGGGCAGCTTCCACGGGCGCGTGCTCGCCATTGGCGACCGCTGTGCCCATCATGGCGTAACCCATGCCGAGCATGTTGGTACGAATATCGGAGAAGTCGCGGTTGATCAAACCGGGGGTGGTAATTATGTCCGCAATGCCCTGCACTGCCTGCCGCAGCACATCGTCGGCCATGCGGAAAGAGTCGATAAAGCTGGTGCCTTTGGGGGCCAGACCCAGCAGCTTTTCGTTCGGGATGCTGATGAGTGTGTCGCAGCTGCCGGCGAGTTCGGCCAGGCCTCGCTCCGCCTGCTTCATACGCCGCGGGCCCTCAAACGCGAACGGCTTGGTGACCACGGCAACGGTCAGGGCATTCAATTCTTTGGCGAGAGACGCCACAACCGGGGCTGCACCGGTTCCTGTTCCGCCTCCTAGGCCCGCGGTGACAAAGACCATGTCGGCGCCTTCGAGAATCTCGATGATCTGTTCGGTATCTTCGAGCGCGGCTTGCCGGCCGACGGAGGGATCGGCTCCGGCTCCGAGACCACTCGTCAGCTTCTTTCCGAGCGCAATTTTGTTCGCGATGGGAGAAGCCGCCAAGGCCTGTTTATCAGTATTGAGAACGTAAAAGTCGATCCCAGCCAATCCCTCGTGCAGCATGCGGGCAACGGCATTCGAGCCGCCCCCACCTACGCCTACGACTTTGATGCGAGTTCCCAGTTGGACCTCATCTTCGATAAGAAATTTCAAATCATCTGCCATGTGCCAATCCTTTGCTTGTTGGTTTTATTTAACGATCAGTCCTGCGAGTCCCGCCGAAGCACGTTTCCAGTCCCGCTTCATCTTGAGACGGCCCGCATACATTGCGAGGCCGGCAGCCGTGGTCCAAATGGGCGTATCGAGCTCGGAGGGCCAGTTGTCGACGCCGTTCGCTAAGCCATTTCGCGCCTGACAGTTCAAGACACGTTCGGCGATGTCGCACATACCAGGCAGGAGTGTTCCGCCGCCGGTCAGGATTGCGCCTTCCAGCAGTGATTGCTCCATTCCCACTCTCAAGATTTCGGCATAGATTCGCTCGAAGATGTCTTCGGCCCGTGCTTCCAAAATTTCGTTTAGCTGCCGCCGCGGTGCTTCGCGCATCCCGCGGCCTTCGGCTGTCGGAATCTCGAGAAGGCTGTGGTCGGATTCGGTACCGGTGATCGCGCATCCGTATTCGCGTTTCAGGCTCTCGGCATCCTCATAATTGACTTTCAAAAGCCAGGAGACATCGCGTGTGAAGTGATCGGCTCCAATGGGAAGCGAGGTCGCGAGGAGAAGGGCATCACCGTCATAGACGGCCAAGTGCGTAGATTGCGCGCCGACATCGATCAGCGCAACTCCGCGCGCGCGATCTTCAGGCAGGATGGAGGCGTAAGCGGCCGCGACACCCTCAAAGATGGACTCTTCGACCGCGAGATGAGCTTTGTGAACGGCAGAGATGAGACCTTGGTGCTCACCGAAGGAGGCCGTAATGACGTGAACATTTGCTTCGAGGCGCGCGCATTGGATGCCTTTCGGATTGCGGTAGCCGGCGCGGCCGTCGAGCGTAAAATCCTGTGGGCAGATCTGCAGAATCTGGCGGTCCTCTTCGAGGCGGACACGCGAAGCGAGCTCGACCGAATAGCGCAGGTCATCGGGTTCAATATCACGCCTGCGGCCGAACTCGTAGAGACCACGGCTGTTCACGCCTGAAACGCTGCCGCCTACACCGATCACAGCGGATTCGGGTGATGCCTGGGCGCGCAACTCCGCCTCATGCAGCGCAAACTGAATGCTTTGCGAAAGCACTTCCTGATCGGTCAGACGCCCTTTGTTCCAGGCGTGCACCGGCGCTTCGCCATAGCCGAGAAATTTCACGCTCTGCTCTTCGAGCGCGCAGATGACTACCCGCGTGCTGGTGCTGCCGAGATCTAGCCCGACCGCTAATTTTGCTTTACTCGCCACCGCCCTCGCCTCCTACCGCAGTGATTACTCCATCTACTCGCAAGTCGAGCGTCTTTGCATCCGGGCGCTTCACCTTGATCTCCGGATAATTACTCAAAAAACTCTGCAGCCGCTCAGCATAGTTGTCATCACCGAGCATCAGGTTCAACACTGCACCATCCACATGCTCCGCTACAACCAGATTGTTCGGGTCTGAGACGTTGATCTCTGAAATTTGCCCGGCCAGCGATCCGAGATCCTTCAGCATGCCGAGCACGCGGTGCACTCTTGCACGGCGATTTTCAATCGGCTCGGACTCTTTGATACCGCTCATCACGGGCAGTGTGAACTGCGCGGCCACGCGAGGCCGCAGGATATGCCCATCGGCATCAATCAGCGCTAGGCGGGACATTCCATCTTTTCGATTCGGCACCAGGCGCACGAAGGCAACCGGCACGCGTTCGCGAATAAACACCTTCAGCGTGCCCGGCCAAACCTTCGAAATCGTTGCGTCCTCCACCCAGTCGATTTCCAATAGTTCAAGCCTGCGTTTTTGTATCGGAACCAGGTAGAGACTCCGCCCGAAGTCTTCCGCGAAGACATGACGAATCTGGGAAGTCGACGCATACTTTACCCCCTCCACGATGAGATTTGGACTACGCCCGCGAAAATCTTCCGACTCGGCGACACGAAACCGGCTGTCTTTAATGAGAAAGTTCTCGGTTGTGTGCCAGGCAAACAACGTGCTGACCATGAGCAGAATCCCCGTCACCAGCCACAGCGTAAAACGCACCCAACGTATGCGCTCTTGCGGCTCGGGAGGCGGAGCGAGGCGCCGCGACATTTAGAGAGTTTCTCGCAATCTTTCCAGAATTTTGTCTGCCGCTTGCGAAACAGTGCCAGCGCCGAGCGTGATAATCAGATCGCCCGGGTGCGCGCTGTCCGCAAGTTTACTAACGCCTTCCTCGATGCTGGAAGCGTACTGCGCCGAGCGATGCCCGTGCAAGCGGATCCGTTCGAGGAGGCTTTGGGAATTAACTCCTGCGAGCGCCTCCTCGGACGCGCCATAGATGTCTAGGAGAACGACGTCATCGGCCTGGTGAAAAGCGGTCGCGAATTCATCGAGCAGATGTTTAGTTCGTGAGTATCGATGCGGCTGGAAGAGAACCCGGACACGTCGATAGGAAGAAAGCTTTGCCGCGGCCAAGGTTGCCTTTATCTCGGTTGGATGGTGGCCGTAGTCATCGACCACCGTCACGCCATGCTCGCGCCCGCGAACCGAAAAGCGCCGGTCGACACCGCTGAATGCCGCGAGGCCCTGCGCGATTTGAGAAACCGGCACATCGAGCTCGAGAGCCACCCCAATTGCAGCTGTTGCATTCAGTACGTTATGCAGACCGGGAACATTGAGCTGAAAGCGCCCGAGCTCGCAGCCCCGCCGGCTCACAACAAATTCGCTACTTTCACCCGCAAGCACCACATCCTGGATCTCCAGGTCGACTTGAGCGGAGCGGCCGTAAGTAATCGTGCGACGGCGCACCTCCGGGAAAATGCGCTGCACATTTTCATCCTCCATACAGAGGACCGCCGCGCCGTAGAATGGCACGCGATTGACGAACTCAGTGAACGCTCTCTCAATTTCATCGAGTGAGGAGTAATGATCCAGGTGCTCGCGATCGATGTTAGTCACCACAGCGAGGATCGGGGCAAGTTTAAGAAAAGAGCCATCACTCTCGTCCGACTCGACAACCAAGAGCGTGCTTTTTCCCACGCGTGCATTCGAGCCCTGCATCGCAGCTACTTTTCCGCCTACGACGACCGTCGGGTCGAGGTCTGCCGCATTGAGAACACTCGCGACCATGGAAGTTGTGGTCGTTTTGCCGTGGCTTCCAGCGATAGCGATTCCATATTTCAATCGCATCAATTCAGCCAGCAGTTCGCCGCGCGGAATGACCGGCATCTGCAGGCGCCTGGCCTCCGCCACTTCCGGATTTGCCGCATCGAGAGCCGAAGTGACAACCACGGCCTTGGCTCCTTCTACATTCGATGCCTGATGCCCGATTTTGATAACAGCGCCCAGTCTGGCAAGCCGGTCGGTAGTTGCACTCTTCCGAAGATCGGAGCCCGAGACCTGATAACCCAGGGTTAACAGGACTTCCGCGATCCCACTCATTCCGATGCCCCCGATTCCCACGAAGTGCACGTGCTGGGGCTTAAAAAACATTTCTCAACGTATTGTTTCGGCTTTCGATGCTCGTGTCAAGGCTTACTCGTTCTGCCGGCCTGCTCTAAGAGATCGGCTGCCCGATCGGCGGCTCCGGGATGAGCAAACTGCCGCACTCGCTCGCGCATCATGTTGAGCGTGCCGGGGTCGCGGCGGAGTTCTTCAACTTCAGCAAAAAGTCTTTCGCCGTTCATTTCCTCATCCAAGACCATCCGGGCAGCTTGCACTCTGGTCAACGCCTCGGCGTTTCTTCGTTGATGATCATCAGCGGCGAAGGGAAACGGAACCAGCACGGAAGGCATACCCGCGGCGGCGATTTCGCTAACGCCACCCGCGCCCGCGCGGCCGATCACCAGATCCGCCTGTTCAAAAGCTTCGGCCATATTTGCGATGAAAGGCACAACCGCGCCATCCATTCCTGCGCTCGCAAATTCCTGCGCCAACGCTTCCTGTTCCTGTGCTCCGCTTTGGTGCACGATACGCACCGGCGTCGCCGTTTTGCGGAACAAAGGCCAACTCTCACGGGAAGCACGGTTCAGCGTACGCGCCCCACGGCTTCCGCCTGTAATGAGAACAGTGAAAGGGCCGCTCTGTTTTGGCTGCAGCGCAAAGAATTCCGCGCGCACCGGCAAACCCGTGACTTCGACGGCGGGCTTCGGAAACCAAGCTGCCGTTTCCGGGAAAGCAACTAGCGCACGAAAGACCCGGCCGGCCACCCGGCGATTCGCAAGGCCAGGAACGGCATTCGGCTCCATGACAATCAGTGGAATATGGGCCAGCAGGGCCGCCAGCATCACCGGACCGGCCACGTAGCCGCCCATGCTGAAAACAGCTCGGGGCCGAAATTTGCGAAGGAGTTTCCACGCTGCAGCGATGCCGGGAGCAAGATCTGCAGCAGTTCGCATTTGCTGCCGGATGCCGACTCGGTTCAAGGCCCCACTACGAATAAATTCGATATCAAAACCAGCTTCCGGCACCAGACGCGCCTCCATGCCGGTGCGCGTACCGATAAACAGCACTTTGTGTCCCCGGTCGAGCAGAACGCGGCCGGCAGCAAGTGCCGGAAATATGTGGCCCCCAGTGCCGCCACCGGTCAGTATGAAGGACTGCTGCATCAACCCGCATGCTCACTCACACTGAGCAGGATTCCCATCATCATCAGAGTGCTCAGGAGCGAGCTTCCGCCCGAGCTGATGAAGGGCAGCGGAATGCCTTTGTTGGGGGCAAGTCCAAGAACGACGCTGATGTTCAACAACGCCTGCATGACCACACAGACGGTGACGCTCAAGGCCAAATAACGTCCGAAATTATCACCGGCCCGAACGAACGTTCGGATTCCGCGCCACAGCACCACTCCAAAGCCAACAATCAGGAGTGCGGCTCCGAAGAAACCAGTCTCCTCACCGACAACGCCGTAGATAAAATCGGTGTGCGCTTCGGGCAGATAGAGTAGCTTCTGCTTACTTTGCATCAACCCGACGCCGAGCATCCCGCCAGAGCCAACCGCAATTTTAGATTGCAGCTGCTGATAGCCCGGATCGCTTGTCGAGGCGGTCTCGTGCGCGTAACGCAGAATACGGCCCTTCGGGTCGATGGAGGACAGAAGCTTGTGGTCCTTGTCGACAAACTCGATGGCGCGCATGAGGCGGTAAGGCTTCATGGCGATGAAACCTACGCCGAGCATGGCCCCAAGCACACCGCACAAAAGCAAATAGCGCGTCTCGATGCCGGCCACAAACAGGACAGCGACTGTCATGGCGACCAGTACCACCGCTGTACCGAAGTCCGCGATTGCTACTGCCAACGCAACCATTGACACAGCCCCAGCAATCGGAGCTAACGTGTGCCGCTCGTTGACTGTGCCAATGCGGCGGCATAGAAAAAAAGAGAGAAACAAAGCGAGAGCAGGTTTGGCCAATTCGGACGGCTGCATCGAGAAAGGTCCGGCCTTCAACCAGCGATGACTGTTGCTGTCGGTCAAGTAAACCGCCACGAGCAGAAGCATCACACTCGCGAGGCTCGCAAAGGCGATCTTCGGGTTATTCCACTGGCGATAATCGCGGCGCATGAAATACAACAACAGAAGAAACGAAACCGTTGCCCATCCCAGCTGCCGCAAGAAGAAGTGCGTACTCGAAACGTGATACTTCAGTTCTGCAATGAACGAGGAAGCGCTGTACACCATGACCAGCCCGAAGCAAACGAGCGTAAGCACGGTGAGGAAGAGAATCCAGTCGGTTTTTAGACGTTGTGCCATTTTCTGCTTTAAAACAATTCTGCCACTGCGCGTTTGAACGTCCGGCCGCGCTCTTCAAAGTTCTGGAACTGATCGAAGCTTGCGCAGGCGGGAGCGAGCAGAACGACATCGCCCGGTTGAGCATGCTGCCTCGCATAGGAGATTGCATTTTGAACGGTTCCACAGTCGGCGAGCGGGACGGCCCCATCCAGAGCTTCTCGAATGAGGGGCGCAGCTGCGCCAATTAGAAGCGCGCCTTTGGCACGCTCCCGGAGAGGTGTACGAAGCGACCGGTAATCGCTTCCTTTATCTTTTCCGCCCAGGACGATCCACAAATTTCCCGAAAATGCCGCGATAGCCTTTAGCGTGGCGTCCACATTGGTTGCTTTCGAATCGTTAAAGTAGGCAACGCCGTCTAGTTCCCGAACGAACTCGATGCGGTGCTCGATACCGGGAAATGTAGCAACGGCTTCGGCCAGTTGGTCGAGCGGCGCGCCGGCGAGATGAGCAATCAGCGTAGCGGCCATCACATTCTCGACGTTGTGCATACCGCGCAGGCGAATGGCCTCGCGGTTCATAAACGGCTCGCCGCAGTAGAGCAACTGCTCTCCTTCGAGAGCGACTCCTTGCGGAACTGGCTGTGAAGAGCTGAACCAGTAGTTATCAGCAGGCGTTTTGGAGGCGTACGACCGGCAAATCTCGTCGTCGTAATTCAGCACCGCCCGGTCGCCCACGATTTGAGTTTCGAAGAGGCGTGCTTTGGCGGCGGCATAGCTGTCTAGGGTACGGTGCCGGTCGAGGTGATCTGGCGTGACGTTCAGGCAGGCCGCGACGTGCGCGCGAAAGCGATTTATGGTCTCGAGCTGAAAAGAAGACAGCTCCAGAACGTTCCATTGCTCTTCCTTCGATGAAGCAACGAGCGAGGTAACAGCCGTCCCGATATTTCCACCGACCTGGCAGGCGATCCCGCACTCACGCAGCAGATGACCGGTTAAAGCCGTAGTGGTCGTTTTACCATTGGACCCGGTAATTCCAACGACAGGCCCCTGGAGGAAGTAAGACGCTAGCTCCACTTCGCCGATAACTGGTATGCCACGCTCCCTGATAGCTGCGAATAACGGTAAATCGTAAGGTACAGCAGGAGAGAGCACGACCAGATCTGGCGCGCGGCCTTCGTGGACGATATTCTCCGGCGATTGAGGAATCACCGCGACTCCGAGCGCGTCAAACCTCGCACGTTCTTCCGCCGGGAGGGGCTTGGCATCCATCGCACGGACATGCGCGCCCCGTTCACGGAGCAGTTCCACGGCTCCCAAGCCTGAGCGTCTGGTTCCGACCACTAGGATGTTCTTGCCCGCAAACTTCAACTTACTTTCCTTTGTAAAAGCCAACGACGCTCGTCCAAGTTATCTCAGTTTCAACGTGGTGAGCGCGAACAGAGCCATTACCAACCCAGCGATCCAAAAACGCACAATGACCTTCGATTCCGGCCAGCCTAACGCTTCGAAGTGGTGATGAATGGGCGCCATCTTGAAGATGCGTTTTCCGCCACGCAGTTTATAGCTGCCCACCTGCAGGATGACCGACAGCGCTTCAATAACGTAGACGCCGCCGATGAACAACAGCAGAACTTCCTGCTTGATCAACACTGCAACGATTCCCAAACCACCTCCCAGCGCCAACGACCCGACGTCTCCCATGAAGATTTCAGCAGGGTGGCAGTTGTACCACAAGAAGCCAAGGCTCGCGCCCACCATGGACGCGCAAAAGATCGTCAGTTCCTGCGAGTTCTGAAGCCGCGCCAGATCCAAGTAATTGGAAAAGGCAGCGTGACTCGATACGTACGTCAGTGCCGTCATCGCGCCCGAAGCGATAATCATCAACCCGATCGCTAGGCCATCCAAACCGTCGGTCAGATTGACCGCGTTCGAAGATCCCACCATGACGAGCACAATGAAACCATAAAAAAACAGAAAGGCGAGCGGATACGTCCAGTAACTCTTGGTCCACGATTCAACCAGCAGGTCCGGTT
>JAABUQ010008946.1_pt1 | contig 13797 bp, 12 predicted proteins | sample 5560001 | NCBI WGS metagenome assembly JAABUQ01 (sample SAMN10711888, study PRJNA513371) | rock metagenome | isolation source: Antarctica rocks | place: Antarctica: Victoria Land, Finger Mt nord | collected 2015-12-18
GGTGTATGTACTAACAAGCACTAGGAGGGTAGTATGGCTCATCTTGGTTATATTGGTCTAGGAGCAATGGGGAGTCGTGTTGTAAAGCGACTTCTCGATGCGGGTCACAGCGTTGTAGGATATAACCGCACTAAAACGAAAGCTCAATGGCTTCTCGACGCTGGCATGCAGTGGGCTGAGACACCTCGTGAAGTGGCTGAAAGATCAGATATTCTATTTAGCATGGTCACAAATACGAGTGCGATGCAAGAAGTAGTTGGTGGTGATAATGGCGTTTTAGCAGGTTTAGAGCCTGGCAAGATTTACATTGATATGAGTACGATTAGTCCTGCCGCTACGCGTGAGGTCGCTGGTTGGGTTGCAGCAAAGGGAGCGCAGATGCTCGATGCTCCTGTCTCCGGTAGTGTTATTACCTTGGAGCAGGGGAACCTCTCGGTCATGGTTGGCGGCGACTCTGCAACCTTCGAGAAGGTCAAACCAGTATTGTTGGATATTGGACCAAAAGTGAATTATGTCGGCACAAATGGTCAGGCTGTCTTGATGAAGATCGCTATCAACCTCAGCTTGCAAGTTCAGTTCCTGGGCTTTTGTGAAGGGTTGCTGCTCGCCGAAAAGGGCGGTATTCCTAGAGAAACTGCTATCGAAACTATGCTTAACAGTGTTATTGCCTCTCCTTCCCTGAAATACCGCGTCCCATTTATCCTCGACATGCCAGAAGAGGCATGGTTTAATGTCAACATGATGCAGAAAGACATGCTGCTTGCCTTAGAAATGGGTAGAAACCTCAATGTCCCGCTTCCAATCGTTGCGGCCTCTAACGAACCTCTTACTGCGGCACGCGCCATGGGGCTAGATAAAAAAGACTTTGCTATTGTCTACGAGGTGCTGGCATACATATCTGGGCTACATACATAGTAATTCACCTTTCCAGTCTCATCACACTTCTACAAGAAGAAATAAGTACGCGTACTGGACTACTCAAACAGCGTAGTAACGTCATGTGTCTCATACTCTCGTCAGGCCATTATGTCATTGTACAATGTCTACTTACGTGTCGTACTCGCGATCTATAAGTAAGGATAGAAAAGAAGAATGTTACATCCTGAAACCTCTCACTCTAACGCATTAGAGGACCCTGCTAGTACTAAGGAGGTGTCAATCGTGAAGCGAGAGCAATGGCTGCATATGTACGAGCAGATGCTCAAGATTCGCGTCTTTGAAGAACACGTCAATATCCTGTATACCACCGCGAAAATGCCTGGTCTTGCTCACCTCTATATTGGTGAGGAAGCTATCGCCGTGGGAGTGTGTGAAGCCTTACGCCGCGATGACTACATCACCAGTACTCATCGAGGACATGGACACTGCCTTGCCAAAGGAGCCTCAGTTGACCTCATGTATGCCGAGTTGTTAGGCAAAGAAGCAGGCTATTGTAAAGGCAAAGGCGGGTCTATGCACATAGCCGACCAAAGTACAGGCAACCTGGGTGCCAATGCTATCGTTGCGGGTAGTACGGGTATTGCTACCGGAGCCGCATTTTCAAGCAAGATGCGTGGTACCGACCAAGTCACAGTGTGTTTCTTTGGTGATGGCGCGCTTGGTCAGGGCTTACTCTACGAAGTCATGAACATGGCCTCGCTGTGGAAGTTGCCAGTGATCTACGTCTGTGAGAACAACCTCTACAACGAATACACGCACTATTCTGAGACGACCGCTGGAGATATAAGTGCCAGGGCGAAAGCGTTTGGCATCCCCACTGAAGAGGTCAATGGTCAGGATGTGCGCGCGGTCTATACGACAGCGCAACGCCTTGTGGAACGTGCGCGACAAGGGGAAGGACCTGCATTCCTCCTATGCAACACCTATCGCTATCTCGGTCATCATGTTGGCGACATTCAACGCTCGTACTACCGTTCAAAAGAAGAGGAGGAGCAGTGGAGAACAGAGCGAGACCCTCTCAAACTGCTTGCCGAGTGGCTGACGGAGCAGCAGATGCTTGATGCGACAACGCTCGAACAGATAGAGCAACAGGTGCGCACTGAAATCGAGGTTGGTGTCGAATTCGGATTGAACGCACCATATCCAGAGCGAAATGAGGTGGATCAAGATGTCTACGCCTAGTACAATCGTCAGCCAGAACACGAGTAAAGTGGTTCGAGAGATCACGCTTGGTCAGGCTATCCGCGAAGCCTTGGCCGAAGAAATGCGTCGAGACCAGTATGTATTTATCATGGGCGAAGATGTAGCCGAAGCGGGCACACCATTCAAGGTGCTTTCCGGTCTGGTCGAAGAATTTGGCACAGGTCGCGTCATTGACTCACCTATCTCTGAGGCAGGCATCACAGGTATCGGAGTCGGTGGAGCGATGACGGGTCTGCGTCCGGTCATCGATATCATGTTTGGTGATTTTCTTGGGATTGCTATGGACCAACTCTTCAATCAGGCTGCCAAGGTTCACTATATGTCGGGTGGGAAACTCAAGGTCCCAATGGTCTTACGCACAACGCTAGGAGCTACACGCCGCACTGCCGCTCAGCATAGCCAGAGCTTACATGCTTGGGTAAGTCATATTCCAGGCTTAAAGGTCGTGCTTCCCTCGACACCTTATGATGCGAAGGGCTTGTTGAAAACAGCTATTCGTGACAATAATCCAGTCGTTTTCTTTGAAGATAAAATGATGTATCAACTCAAGGGACCCGTACCAGAAGAGGATTACACGATTCCTTTTGGGGTCGCTGACATCAAGCGTACAGGAACCGATATTACCTTGGTTGCAACGAGCAGCATGGTGCAGATCGCCCTGGCAGCTGCCGAGATACTAGAAAAAATGGGGATTAGCGCGGAGGTCGTCGATCCCCGCACGACTGTGCCTCTGGACACAACTACACTGGTTGAATCGGCGAAGAAAACGAGCCGCGCCATTATTATGGATGAGGGCTATGAGCGGTATGGTGTCACGGCTGAACTCGCATCGGTTATCGCTGATGGGGCATTCTACTACCTGGATGCTCCCGTCAAGCGCATGGGGGCAATGAATGTTCCGGTGCCATTCTCGCCTGTCTTGGAAGATATGACCGTTCCCACTGCAACCTCGGTGGCAGAGGTTGCCAAAACACTCTGTGGACGAGTGTAGAGAAGAAGAATTACGCACTCTCGCGCTCGCTGCTTTCGCAGCTAGCCTCTGGCTTAAGAGAGTGAAAGGAGTTATCATGGCGATCAAAACCTATGGACTTATGGGCGTGGATTGGGAAGAACGAACCAATTTTGAACGTCTTCGCACCGAGCGCCTGGACCGCATCAAGCACTTGCTCAAAGAATCAAATATGGGTGCCTTGCTATGCTTTGATATGAATAATATTCGCTATATCACGGCAACACACATCGGCACCTGGGCTATGGACAAGCTCACACGTTTTAGTCTGCTCGCACAGGATGCCGAGCCGATTTTATGGGACTTTGGTTCGGCGGCGCGGCATCATCAAATCTATTGTCCCTGGTTAGGCGAACGGTCCCGCGCTGGCATTTCTACACAACGTGGAGCTATGTCACCCGAATCTGGACGAGCTGAAGATGTCGCACGGAAGATTCGTATTGAACTGGAAGAGCGCGGCTTGCTCAACGAGCCAGTTGGCGTAGACATTGTTGAGCTTCCTGTGCTCTTCGCATTGCAGGCCGAGGGTATCAAGGTGGTGGATGGTCAGCAGTTGATGCAGGTCGCTCGCTTGATTAAGACGCAGGATGAGATTACCTTGCTGAACACTGCTTGTATGATGGTGGATGCAGCTTACGACGAACTGTACCGAGCTATGAAGCCCGGCTTTCGTGAGAATGAGTGTGTTGGTCTGGTCAGTAAAGTGCTCTACGATATGGGTTCTGAGCAAGTGGAAGGGGTCAACGCGATCTCTGGTGAGCGTTGTAGCCCTCACCCACACGTCTATACAGACCGTGCGTTGCGACCAGGAGACCCGGCATATTTCGATATTTTACATAGCTATAATGGGTATCGTACCTGTTATTATCGCACCTTTGCGATTGGCAGTGCTTCCCCTGCTATCGTCGAAGCCTACAAACGGTGCCGCGACATTTTAGATCGCGCCATTGCTGCGATTAGGCCAGGAGTGACGACCGCCGATGTGGTCAAGCTGTGGCCGAAGGCGGAGGAGTTTGGTTTTCCGAACGAAGAGGCCGCATTTGCACTTCAGTATGGGCACGGTGTCGGACTCTCCATCTGGGAAAAGCCCATTTTTAGCCGACTCGTCTCCCTCGATCACCCCGAAGTGATTGAAGAGGGCATGGTCTTCGCGCTCGAAACCTTCTGGCCTTCATCGGATGGCTGGTCGGCGGCCCGTATTGAGGAGCAATTAGTTGTCACCAAAACTGGCTGTGAGGTAATTACGCGTTTCCCGGCTGAGAAATTGTTGATTGCGGGAGTACGCTACTATACGACGACAGGTCCATTGCCGACGATTCGTGAGTCTCAATCAAATCTCAATGCGGACCTCAACGGCAGTCAGGCCAATGACGTAGCACATAGCGCAACAGGCAACTCTTCACTCGTATAGACGTGAGATTTCAGGAACACATCAGACATGGAAGGACAATGTTGACATAGTTCTTTTGTGGAGGAGACCGACAATGGCGACAGATGTAATATTGCCAGTGCTTGGCATGGCACAGGATACCGGAAAAGTCGTGCAATGGCTCAAGGCAGAAGGCGAGCAGGTGACAAAAGGCCAGCCTATTGTCGAGGTAGAGACCGATAAAGCAACTGTTGAGCTTGAGGCACCCGCTGACGGTGTGCTCACTGGTTTAGCCGCAACGGCTGGTGATGATGTTCCAGTCGGGCAGGTGATTGCTAGAATTCTTGCTCTCAACGAGGTTGCTCAAGCAGAAGTTGCGCCCGTAACTCAACCACCTGTGGTTCCAGTACATGAAGCACAAGATGTGCCTCCCATCTTAGAGAATCAGAGGGCCAACATCTCTATGATGCCTCCTAGCCGACTCGCCTCGCGCATTGCCGACGAGTATAAGGTCGATTTGAATTTAGTCACACCGACAGGAAAGCGTATTCAGAAGGCGGACGTGCTGGCCTATCTACAAAACCAGCAGCAGACAGAACACATGACCGAGGTGTCTCCTGGAACACGGGTGATAATAGCTTCACCAAAAGCGCGTCGGCTGGCGATGGAGCAAGGAAAAGATATTGCAATTGTGAAAGGAACTGGACCTGATGGTGCGGTGCTAGCTGCTGATGTGCTTGCTACGCCTACTTCTGCCCCTCCTCTACAGTCTTTAAAGGACGAGCCATTAGAGGTTGTTGCACCTGTCGAAAAGGTTCCCGCGAGTTCCAATGGGTCGGGTGGAGTGTCTCTCAGTACGACCTGGCGTATTATGGCAGAGCGTACCACACAGAGTTGGACAAGTGTACCCCACTTTTATCTTGCACGTGAAGTCAATGCGAGTCGGCTCATCAGCTGGCGCGAAGAGATCATGAAGCGTTCCTCGGTGAAAATAACCTATACTGACCTGCTCGTGAAAATTGTTGCGATCGCTTTACATGTGCATCCTCGTATCAATGCATCTTGGAGCGACGGCAAAATAACGCTAATGCCAGAGGTGCATATGGGTTTAGCTGTGGCTGTTGAAGATGGGTTAGTTGTGCCAGTTATCCACCGCGCTGATGCGCTTAGCCTGGCAGAGATCGCTCGGCGGCGAATGGAGTTGGTTGCGAAAGCCCAGGAGCGAAAACTCAGACCACAAGATATAGACGGGGGTACTTTCACGATAAGCAATCTTGGTATGTACAATGTTGATGCATTTAATGCTATTATCAACCAACCTCAAGTAGCTATTCTGGCTGTGGGTCGCATAATCGAGCGAGTTGTGCCTATACATGGTCAGCCAGCAGTGCAACCTATGCTCGTGCTTACTCTTTCTTGTGATCACCGTGCTGTAGACGGAGCGCGAGGAGCACAATTTTTGGATAGTGTAGCGAACCTGATAGAGGAGCCATTAGGACTTGTAGTGTAAGTTGGGTTGTGGCGAGTCAAACAAGTTCCGCAAGTTGAAACAGAGAATAGGAGGGTTCTTAACAAGTTCGTACCTTTTCTGGCATTTTGCAAAAAATGCTACCCAAATTTGCTTGCACGCCATAGAGGGTGTGAAGAAGTCGGGAGTAACGATCCTAGTTACTCCAGTAAATGGAGTAACCACGATGTTACCTCTAAGTAAATGGAGAACAACCATGAGAGGACGACCTTCCTTATGGAAAAATCAAGTTTTGAACAGCGCAGGTGTGTTATTCGTGCTGCTCTTCATCCTGAGTGCTTGTGGTGGAAGCAGTACACCTACTACAAGTGGTACTGGTCAGAATAAAGCACCTATCAAGATTGGTATTTCACTTTCGCTTTCTGGTGACTTTTCTGCCGATGGCCTTGCTTTCCAGCAAGGATATAAACTGTGGGCTGCTACCGTCAACAAAAATGGTGGTGTACTTGGTCGCCAGGTCCAACTGGACATCCTCTCCGATGCCAGCAGTACAGCGCAGGTTGTCACTAACTACCAGAAGCTGATAACAGTTGATCATTGTGACCTGGTATTTGGACCTTTCTCTTCCTTGCTCACAAAATCGGCATCGGTTGTCGCTAATCGTTACGGGTATGCGTTCCCTGAAGGTGCTGGTGGTGGGCCTTCCGTCTTCACTCAAGGTTTACACAACCTCTTCGATGTTTCCGCACCTGTGGCAAATCTCCTCGTCAGCTTTACTCAGTATATCCAGTCCTTGCCAGCGGCTCAGCGGCCCGCAACGGCAGCTTATGCTTCTCAGGATGACCCATTTACCCAGCCACAGGTAGATACTGCAAGAAAATACCTGGAGCAGGCTGGTGTTAAAACGGTTTCTTATCAGGTGTATCCAGCAGAAACTACCGATTATACCCCCATTGCTCAGAAGATGGTTGCTTCGGGCGCACAGGTGATTGTAACAGGTACATTGCTGCCTGATATCGTTGCATACATCCAGGCTTTCAAGCAACAGCACTACAACCCACAAGCCATTATTGCCACGGCTGGACCAGACCAGGGTGTACAGTTTACCAAGGCTATTGGTGGTATTAATAATGCTGAGGGCATCTTCGTTCCAAATGGCGGATGGTATCCAGGTATCAAAACCTTTCAGAATGAACAGATGGTGAGGGACTTCCTGGCACAGAATGGTGGAACTGCCGATGCAATTAGCTCAGACGTGCCGGAGGCATTTTCTGTAGGGCAAGTAATGCAACAGGCGGCGACCAAAGCGAATAGCATCGATAACAAAAAGCTTATTGATGCGTTACACTCAGGCGACACGTTCCAATCTGTTCAGGGACCTGTGAAGTTCAATGATCAGGGGCAAAATACTCTTGCGACAGGATATCTATTCCAGTGGCAGAAAGGGTCACTGGTCTCGGTCTATCCAGCAGCGCAGGCATCGAACGCTCCTGAGTATCCTAAGCCCAACTGGTCCTAGTACTGCGTTTAACAAGGTCGACACGAAGGTCAGAGATATGCTTGCTGTCATATGCTGGCAGCAAGTACTCTCACCATTCTATAGGGCTTATGGTGCGTAGCACCTTGAAGGTAGAATGGGCTTATCGTGACCAGAATCTCTGTCAGAAGGAAAAGAGGACGCATCATGAACCTTATCTTACAGGCAATTGTCATAGGGTTACTCACTGGAGGTGTCTATGCCCTGATGGCATCGGGGTTGACACTGGTTTTCGGGGTGATGAACATTATTAATGTTGGTCAGGGAGCTTTGGTCATACTGGGTGCTTACTTGAGCTATTTCCTGCAACAACGCTTGCATATTGATTTGTTTTTGGGTCTGTTCATCACGCTGCCAGTTATGTTTGTACTGGGCCTGCTGATCGAGTGGTTCTTCATACGCCCAATTAAGCGTGACCGCACCATGCTCTCCATCCTGGTAACGTATGGAGTAGCACTGGTTATTGAAGGCTTACTGAACCTCGCTTTCTCTGCTAACAACGTCAAATTGCAGGCTTGGTACATCACCGACTCGTTTCAGGTCGGAGGCTTCTATCTCCCCTATATCTACCTGTTTGGCTTCCTGCTAGCATTGGGCTTGCTGGGCGCACTCTACCTGTTGCTCTACCGCACCAAGTTTGGCTACAGCTTGCGTGCCTCGATGGAGAACCGTACTGCCGCAGAACTCATTGGTATTAACGTCGAACGGGTTCAATGCTGGTAGTTCCTATGATCTGATCTCGCGTCTACTCGCCATCATCATCTTTGGAGGGATGGGGAGTTTATCAGGTGCTTTGATAGCTTCCTTAAGTATGTTAGTAATTGAAGATGTTACTTCGGTGCTCTGGTCACCAGTCTGGGCCAGCACTGTCTTTTTCATCCTGCTGGTGATTATCCTGTTGATCCGACCACAGGGATTGCTTGGACAGGTAGAGGGAAGGAAGCAATGAAGACGTTCAAAACGGTTGGGCTTGTGCTCTTGCTCGTGCTTGCCATCGTATTCCCATTGATATTCCCAAATCCTGCGGTGACTACTATCGCGGTCTTTACGCTCATCTTCGCCGCCGCCGCTACGGGTTGGAATGTCTTTTCAGGGTACACAGGCTACGTGTCACTTGGTCATGCTGCCTACTTTGGATTGGGTGGTTATGCGATGGCTATTCTGTGCCAGGATTTGAAGGTTCCTGGTGGGTATTCTCCCTTCCTGCTTGTTCCCCTTGCAGGCTTGGCGGCTGCGATCTTCGCTATCCCTTTGGGCTGGATTGCCCTGCGTGTACGACGCCATACCTTCGTTGTAATCACTATCGCTATGTTCTTTATCCTGCAACTTCTGAGTTACAATCTGCGAGATATCACGAACGGTTCTACCGGTCTCGGTCTGCCTATACCAGCCGATTGGAACGGTGACTTCTTCGCCTTCCCGTTCTATTATGTAGCCCTGATCTTGCTGATCGTCTCTGCCGCTATAGCGTGGTGGGTACGAAACTCCAAATATGGCCTGGGTTTGCTAGCAATACGTGATGACGAGGATCGAGCACTGGGTCTCGGTGTGAATACAGGACCTTCCAAGCTGGTAGCTTTTGTCATTTCCGCTTTGATTGTGGGTATGGTTGGAGCTATCTGGGCCTACTTCGTCGAGTCGATTTACCCGGCATCCGGGTTCGACGCAACCTTCGATGTTGCGGTAGTTTTGATGGCCTATCTGGGTGGTCTGGGAACGATTAGTGGCCCAATTCTAGGTGCGTTCATCCTGGAACCTGCTCAACAGTATTTCACTTTGCAGTACGGTGCGAGTGGCTATTACCTCGTGATCTACGGGGCACTCTTCCTAGTAATCATGCTATTACTGCCCCGTGGCATTGTTCCCACGTTAAACGAGCGATGGGTCAAATATCAATACGCGCGTCTCCGCCAGCAACCAGAGAATGCTCCACCTGTTGCCGCTCTTTCCACTTCAGGCATGTCAACAATACCTACTGTGCCAAGTAGACCTGTTGGTACCGAGAGAAAGGATGGCATCAATCTATGAGTTTGCTAGAAGCACAGGGCATTTCTAAGTCCTTTGGGGGCATTCGTGCGCTGGATACCTGTTCGGTGAGCGTGGAACCAGGCTCTATTACCGGCCTGATCGGTCCCAATGGATCGGGGAAAACCACCATGTTTAATATTATGACTGGCTACGAACAGGTCGATAGTGGACAGGTGCGCTTTCGAGAACAACCGATTACCAATAGCGCACCCGACAAGGTTTTTCGCCTGGGTATTGGGCGCACCTTTCAAATGACACGCATCTTTCCACGTCTAACGGTGCTGGAAAATATGCATGTGGCGGCTCAACGCAATGACTTTAGAGGTCTGATCAGTCGCTGGAGTTCAACTCATGAGCAGAAGCGTGCGATAGAACTGCTAGACTTTGTAGGGTTGATCTCGCTGAAAGACCTGCTCGCGGGGAATCTGTCATTTGGTCAGAAGAAATTGTTGGAGTTTGCCTTTGTGTTGATTGCTGAGCCGCAGGTCATTTTGCTGGATGAGCCAGCAGGTGGTGTCAATCCAACCATGGTGAACTACCTGGCAGATCGCATTAGTACCTTGAATAAGCGTGGTGTAACCTTTCTGGTGGTCGAGCATAATATGGAATTTGTGATGAATCTATGTCATAAAGTAGTTGTCATGCATCGTGGTACCAGGATTGCTGAGGGGACGCCTGCGGAAGTGCGTGCGAATCCCGCCGTCCTCGAAGCATATTTGGGAGATTAAACATATGCTATTGACATTAAAAAATATCTACGCGGGCTACGATGGAAGTGATGTGCTGAAAGGCATAAACATAGAGGTGGAGCAAGGGACCACGACGTGTATCGTTGGACCCAATGGAGCAGGGAAGTCCACAGTGCTACGCGTACTTAGCGGATTGTTGAAGCCACGACTAGGCGAGATTATGTTCGATGGTCAGTCGCTGCTTGGGCTACCCCCGCGTCGTATACTCGGGCTAGGAATAGTGCAGGTTCCCCAGAGCCACAGCCTGTTCCCAAGCATGACAGTACAGCAAAACGTGCGTTTGGGTGCTTTTACGTTACATGATAGATCACTTGTTGAGCACCGCTTACGTGAAGTCGAAGAGTTGTTTCCTGTGGTCAAAATACGTTCGCATGAGAAGGCGGGTAACTTATCAGGAGGCCAGCAGCGCTTGGTGGAGTTCGCACGTTGTATGATGCTAGACCCACGTGTGATCTTACTGGACGAACCGTCGATGGGGTTGGACCCTAAGACATTCAAACAGGTGATAGAGACGATCAAGGTCATGCAGAATAGCGGAAGAACTATCTTATTGATCGAGCAAAACGCACGGACAGGGCTGAGTATTGCTAACAACGGGGTTGTGTTGGAAAGCGGACAGGTGCGCTTGGTAGGAACACACACGGAGATTCTGGACAATCCTGAGATTGGTCGCCTTTACCTTGGCGGCACACTTTCTAACGCGTCATAAAGCAAGGATACATACATGGCAAGAGATGAACAGGTACAAAGTGCAATCGACAACTGGGCACCCAGATTTGTTTCTAATGGTGTGGACAACAATGATTTTCAGCGCGTCACCAATAGTATAGAGCATTGGGATGATTGGTGCCGCAAGTGGTCCGAATGTGGTGCTATGCATGAGCAAATGGGTGAGCAAGCTGAAGCCCATGGATATTACGAATCCGCAGGTCAACACTACTTCCAAGCAGCAATCTCGTATCACTTTGGAAAGTATCTCTTCGTGCGGCATCCTGAAGAATTGCGCATCGCGCACGAACATGTGGTGCGTGACTATACACAAGCACTACCCTATTTCGATTTTCCAGGTGAACGCGTAGCTATCCCCTACGAGGGCGGTGGAACCATGTATGGCATCCTGAGAAAACCCTGGCATACACCCAAACCTCCGATAGTGATTCTTGTGCCAGGACTGGACTCCGTGAAGGAAGAACTGCATGTATACGGTGAAGATTTCTTGAGGCGTGGCATGGCTGTGCTGACCATTGATGGTCCTGGACAAGGTGAAATGGAGTTCGAGTTTCCTTTGCGCCATGATTATGAGGTGCCTATCAAACATGCCGTTAATTACCTGGAAGGCCGCTCTGATGTGGATGCCAAGCGTGTCGGTATGATGGGTGTAAGTTTTGGAGGCCAATTCGCGGTGCGTGCGGCGGCGTTTGAACCCCGTATCAAGGCGACAATTGAAAATTGCGGACCATACGACCAGTCCGAAAATTTCAGTTCACGCCCCCTGATCAGCCGCGAAACGTTGGTGCATCGGCTCAAAGTTGCTAGTGAAGAGGATGCAGTCAACACGTTGAAGCAATTCAATTTGCAAGGCGTGGCAGAGCATATTACGTCCCCACTGCTTGTTATACAGGGTGCTAAAGATAGGCTGGTGCCACCCGCACAGGGGAAGCGCATAGCGGCAGAAGCAGGCGCGGAACTATGGTTTTTCGAGGACGGCAACCACGTTTGCAACAATATCCCTTATAAGCACCGTCCGCAGCAGGCTGATTGGATGCGTACAAAACTACGTACCTTATAGTTGGCATCGCATGTAAAAACGGAAGAGAGACAGAAAAGGCAGAGAAAAAGGTATTTAGGATGACTGTAAAGTGAAAGTACGCCTGATTCATGAGCACTAAGACCTTGTATCCCAGTTTTTCTGAAGCCGAATTTTCCCATCGGTATAGGGATGTTCGAGAGGCGATGCGAGCAGCAGACGTTTCGGCACTTATTTTTTATAGTACGACAGGGTCGTATCACGAGGTGCTGTATCTCTCAAACTTCATTACGGCTAGAGAAGCATGTCTCGTTTTTCCTGCCGAAGGTGAACCAACGCTGTTGATACAGATGTTCAATCACGTCCCCAATGCACGCCAAATAGCCAATGTTGCAGACGTGCGATGGGGAGGACCAGATACTGTGCTTGCGGTTGCTGAAAATCTGCATAAGAGAAAGCTAAACAAGAGCCGTGTCGGACTGGTAGGCTCTTTCTCCTTCAAGCAATACGAGCTGCTGAGGAAAGTGATCCCCCAGGTGGAGCTTACGGATTTTACGCCACAGATATCGCGTCTCCGTCTCATCAAGAGTGAGGAGGAGATAGAATTCTTGCGGAAAGGAGCGGAGTTCAGTGATCTTGCTATCGAGGCACTCGAACGAGAGGTACGTCCTGGTATTACCGAACATGAACTGGCGGCTATAGTTGAAGGGGCATATCTAGGCTTAGGTGGTAAGAATCATATACACTACATGGGTACGACACCGATGAGTAATCCAAGTCTATGTGTTCCTAGTCAGTACCAGTCAAACCGCGTTATTCAGACAGGCGATGTTCTAATCACTGAGATCAGTGCTCACTATCACGGATATGCAGGACAGATTCTTCGACCTTTTGCCATCGGTACACCTCCTACGCCTGAGTACCTACACATGTATGATGTAGCAGTTGAGGCGTTCAACCGTATCGTAGCTGTTATTCATGCAGGTGCAACAAGCGATGAGGTACTTGATGTAGGTGACTATATTCATCAAGCAGGTTTCACTGTTTGCGATGATCTCGTTCACGGTTTCGGTGGCGGCTATCCAAAGCCAATTCTACGAACGCGACAAACAAGTACTCAAGTATCAGAACCGTTTGTGTTTCGTGAGGACATGGTTGTCGTGATTCAACCAAATGTGATCACAGAAGATAGACGTATGGGTATACAGGTAGGTGAGATGGTGAGGGTGAGGCCGGAGGGCGTTGAATCACTTCACCAGTACCCGATGCGTTTTGTGCAATGCTGACATACGTCTGCAATGACGGTGCGGTAGTAACGAGAAGTGGGAACTCTCATCGTCGATTACGTATCTAATAGTTTGCAATGCTTGTGAGGCGAACTTGCCTTTTACATCTATATAGAATGGGAATGATAGAGTATGCCAACACCAGACCTGGACGAACGCTTTCGACGCTGGCTCAAACTCACAAGTGAGATGCATGACAGTGCCAATTTCACGGCAAATGCATCAATAGCTTGGGTCCCTATGACCAAGCCACTCGCGGAGTGTACAATTGCGCTGATTTCCACGGCGGGCGTACACTTGAAGAGTCAACCCGCTCATGATCTCTTAGACCCGCATGGCGATGCTAGTTTCCGTGAAATTCCAGCACATACACCAGCCTCGGATCTGGCTGTGGACCATACGCATTATGATACAACGGATGCTAATGCCGATCCCAATTGTGTCTTTCCCATAGATCGGTTG
>JAABUQ010008947.1_pt1 | contig 13796 bp, 14 predicted proteins | sample 5560001 | NCBI WGS metagenome assembly JAABUQ01 (sample SAMN10711888, study PRJNA513371) | rock metagenome | isolation source: Antarctica rocks | place: Antarctica: Victoria Land, Finger Mt nord | collected 2015-12-18
GCGACGCATTCATGCGCTGCATCACGGAGCGCGACTTCATTGGCTGCCTGATCGTGCAGGAGATCATGCTCGAATCCTTTGCCGTCGCAAGCTATGCACGCGTCGGGAAGGTGGCGCCGGGGAGTCTTGGCAGGACCTTTGCCGCCATCGCAGCGGAAGAAGAAGGGCACATTGAGCATGCGATGGCGATTCTCCGAGCGGAGCGCGCCTCCGACGCGCAGCGCTTCGACGACAAGGTGTACCGGCTGCATCTTGAGGTGATGACTACCCTTGCGGAGATGCTGGCGAAGGAATGCAAGCATGGGCATTGCGAAGTGTGCCACGGCAGTTGCGTGAAGCCATCGCTGCCCGAGATTAGCTTGACGCCAGCCGAGCTGCGCGGAGCGTCGTTGCAACAGTACCTGAAGACGCTGGACATGCTGGGGCTGCCCGGCGAGGTAACACTTGCATGGGTGAGTCAGTTGCCAGTGTAGTCAGGCAAGGGCAGACGATCGAGGCCGATTTCGCCCTGATCGGGCATCAGGAAAGTTGGAGAGCGGCAGCGGACGTACTCGCGGTCCTGCGCGGACCGGAGCATCCGCCTCTGCCGGAGGACGAGATCAAGGACATCCTTCCCTGGATTCCGCCCAGAGCAGTCTGTCACGTCGAGGTCGGATTGATCGCTGATGCGAAAGCGCGGGGCCTCTACATCGATTCCTTCATTCCTCCCGACCGTCTGGAAGCCGCCCACATGCGCGACAATATCGTCCGGGTTCGAGGGGCGGCCGCCTACGCGATCAAGGCAGGAGCGAAGATCGTGAGTCTCGGCGGATTCAGTTCCATACTGATCGAAGGCAACTTCGATCAGCTTCCGGAAAGGCACGGTACGGTCTTCACCACCGGCAATACGTTGACAGTTGGTTTCATTGTTCAGGGCATCAAGAAGATGTGCGTGTTAGAGGGGCGAGACCTCCGAAGATCAACGCTGCTCATCGTGGGAGCAACAGGAGACGTGGGTTCCGGCTGCGCCCGTTGTTTAGCGCCTCTCGTTCAGCGCGTGCTGCTCAGCGCACGCAACGTGGAGCGGCTACGCAGGCTCGCCGCGGAGTTGGAAGTTGAAGGAGTTCCGGTGGAGATCGCGACGGGTCTCGAGCATTTCTCCGCGGAGGCGGACGTCGTGATCTGCGCGGCGAGTCTGGCCTCCCCTTCGCTTCTGTTGGGCCGCATCGCGCCCGGTGCCATTGTCTGCGATGCGGGCTACCCGAAGAACCTGTCCCCCAGCGCGGAGATGCTTGACGCCAAAGTTTTCTTCGGCGGTCTGGGACAAATCACTGGCGGATTGAGATTCACGCCGGATTTTCATGGAATTCTGAATCGGCATCCATTCCCCGATGTGGTCCATGGATGTCTGCTTGAGGGCATGGCTCTTGCTCTGGAGCGCCGGTTCGAGCCTTTCTCCCAGGGAAGAGGGTTCATTACTCAGGAGCGGGTGGAGGAGATCGAGGCAATTGCGGCGCGGCATGGAATCTTTCTCGCGCCGCTCTACAACGCCGACGGACCGGTAGAGGAAGGCATTGATTGCCATACCGAATGCGCGAGAGGATAAGCGTATGGGCGAAGGACCAGATCGAACCGTAATACTGGTTTGCACTCTGGAAGCAACTGTTCGGTTGCCGCGTATACGGCCAAGTGAGATTCAGCTCTCTACCTGGCGCCGTTAGCCTAACTTCCGGATGGCGCGTCATCCGGCCGCTATCCGGACGATACGGGTCGCTATACGCTGGAGAGGATACATAGGTCACATATATGCAGTCCAATCGTTCGAAAGCCAAGGGCCAGATCGACAGCGCAATGCTGCACGAAGTTGCAAGTCTGTATCGTGAGACGAATCCCTCCAATGCTGTGGATTGGACATGGCAATCCAGTATTGAGGTCACTGTTGCACTTATAGAGACATCTGACCTCCGAATAGCCGCACCCCCACTGACCGGGAACGCAGAGGACGATAACGGTCCAATTGCCCATTTGCACTCCGAACTCGGAAGCGAATTCCAAATGCATGTACCTGACGAGGAAATAAGGAAGTTAGTGTTCGAAGCAGTTAAGGTATGGGCAGAACGTAACCCGCTTGTCCTCAGGACCGCTCTACATGAATCTAAGAAGCATGTCAGACAGCTATCTCGCTGGAGAGAAGAGTCCCGAAAGTTCAATTGGATCAGTTTTTCTCACAGAGGTCATGGCCTTTTCGAGGAACAGCTGATACCAGCTTTCGAAAATACTACCAAGATGTCGGGCCACTACATTCGTGAACTATGGGACAAAAGCAACGATAACGAGATTGTTAAGAAGTGGGTTCGACTCGATGCGACACCCGGGTCCGATGTCGAAGCTGTTCTTGATCTCTATTTTTACTCTGCGCTCATAAGAGGGCGTTACCACGATGAGTTGGCGAAGCAGGCGAAACTTCAGATCACTCACCACCCTTTTCGTGCAAGAGTCCTTGACCCGATTGATGGAACGCCGCAAACTTCTCTAACTGTCCCAACTGGCGTGATGTATTTGGCCCACATTATTGTTGCTGACTCCTTCGGTGCAAAAACTCAACTCGAAAGAATAGATAGATGGGCACAATCAGTTAAGAGAGCGCGAGACTTCTTAGCAGAAAGCGAACGATTCTTCGAACCTCATCAATATGACCTGAAACGGGGAGCAGCAAAAGCCGCGAGACAGATCGGCCTTGGGACATCATCAGCCAAACTGGAGTTGCTCTCGGAGGAAGCTCTAGCACTCATGGCGACCCTCGGTACTTTGGCGTTCAAACAGCACCTTCAGGGTTGGGAATATCTAACTATTGACAGAGCAACAAAGGCTCTGTTTAAAGGCTCTGGCATAGCGAAGGTGGGAGGCAACTTAATAGCTAAGAACGAGACGAGACTCAGGAACCTGGCGGACGTACCGGCAGGGCGTATCGAACGGTCAGGCACCCCGATCGCCCGATCCTATGAAGAGGGTTCCTGAGTGAAGTGGCTGCTGTATTGTCGGCAACACGAAAGTTAAACGTGCTAGTACCTACTTGCATAAATCAGAGTACTTGCGTTTTGGTCCAGACGGAAAGACAACGGCCTTTTTCCATTCGAACGGAGCAGCTTTCTCGTTGTAGGCGGACACGAAGTCATTGATGGCTTGCCGCAGTTGCTTGGGAGAAGTAAAGCTTGCGCCGCGTAGCGCTTGTCGGCTCAGGATACTGAACCAACATTCGACCTGATTGAGCCAGAAGAGTAGGTCGGGGTAAAGTGCAAATGCACGTTCGGATGACGCTTCAGCCAACGATCCTGCTTTGGCTTGTGCGTATTCAGATTGTCCAGCACGACATGGATCTCACGGCTCGGATAGGCTGCTACGATCTCGTTCATGAAATCCAGGAACTCGCGGCGGGTCTGCGGCTATAGTGCGCGGCCTTTACCAGTCCCGTGCTGATCTCTAGCGCCGCAAACAGTGTTGTCGTGCCGTGACGCTTGTAGCAGTGGCTGAACCCGTTAACCGCTTTGCCGTCCGGCAGACGCAAATAGCCTTGGGCCCGCTCCAAGACCTGAATGGATGGTTTCTCGTCGTCGGCGATCACAAGTGCTTTCTCGGGCGGATTCAAATAAAGCCCCACCACATCGGCCGCCTTGGGGCCAAACTCCGGATCTGTGCTGATGCACCAACTGCGGCGTCGTTGTAGGCAAATATCATGCCTCCGCAGAATACGCCAGACTTGGTCTTTGCTTACACCCGGCAGGGCTTCCGCCAGCAACGGGCCATTTCACTGCGAGTAGCCTTTCGGCGGCGGTTCGTCGAGTAGAGCCAGCACTCGTTTTTCCGTGCTCAGGTCGTAGGTGGCGGGTTTACCGGAACGCCCGGCGTCACTCAAACCAGCTAGACGATTGGCTCCGAAGCGCTGGCGCCACTTCGAAACACGCGCCGTCCGCGTTTTCAGGGCAGCCGCGATCTGCTGGTTCGTGCGACCTTCGTTGGCCAACAAGATGACCTTGGCCCGCTCCACTAACCGGTGCTCGCTCTTGCCGCGTCGAGTCCACTGCTCGAGCGCCCCACGTTCGTCGTCCGTCAAGTGAATGATTGCCGGGGGCTGGCGCATGCCTCAGTATGCAAGAGTACGCTAATTATTGCAATTAGATACTAGGTCCGTTAACTGGCGTTATCGGTAGTTATCTCTCTGCAGGATGAGGCGAACCATGGACCTTCCGCCTTCGCGAGTGCCGTTTTCGATAACGCCACGTACCAGGCGCACAAAAGGATTGTTTCCGGTTAGCGCGTGATCCGCTCAGTCCGGGTTTGCAGGACGGCTTCAGTGAGCCCTAAGCCTACGAGCACTTTCACAGTCCGGTTACCAGCTTCGGTTCGCCGATAATGGAGTTTATGCCCATAGTGCCCAGCGGTTTTGTTCATCAGGGCCAACTGGATCGTGAGGTCGAGAAGGCAGTCGCGAAACTGATAAAGGGAGAGGTTGTCCGCGTCAGGCACAGTGTTGGAGTCGACTCGACCGGGGAACCGGCGATCTTCTTCCGGATTGTCCTGACCGATTCGGCGAGCAAAGCGGATGCACTTCCGGACGTTACTGGTCGCGTCTCGGCGACACTCTTCAATGAGTTGCGCCCACACGAAAACTGGGGGCTTATCCCGTACTTCAGTTTTCGCAGCAAGTCTGAGCAGGACAAGCGGAACGAGCCGGAGTGGGCCTAAACCTTGGCCTACCACGACGATCTTCTGGATCAAGCCTTAACGCTCGTTAAGAAGGAACCCAGGAAGCCAAAGCAGGCGAGCTTGCGCCGCGCGGTTTCGACCGCTTACTATGCGCTGTTCCACCTTCTCGTAAGCGCGTGTGTCGCCAACTGGAAGCGCCCGGATCAAAGAGCCGCGCTCGGCCGCGCCCTTGACCATAGCAGCATGAAATCGGCGTCCAACCGCATCCAGGACACACGGCAGTTCCCGTTTACGGGTGAAGACCCGAGTGTTGTTTCCGATTTGAGGTACGTCGCCAAGACTTTCGCTCAACTGCAGGAACAACGCCATGTCGCTGACTATGACAACGCCAAGTTCTGGACGAAGACGGAGGCACTCTCGCAAGTTGCGTCTGTTCAACAGGCATTTCCCGCCTGGAAGCGGATCGCGAAGGAGTCGATCACGCAGGCCTACTTGATATCGCTGCTCGTCAGGAAAAGAGATTGACGGTCGAAACTTCAAGACACAGTTGCTGATTGCGACGCGACGTGTTTACCGATTTATCGGCTGATTGAGGTGCGCAGTTTCAGGTCGATGCTTTCCTCGAAAGCCATACGGATAGTGCTCTAAGCGGATCGTCGGCGATCCGGAAACAATCGATTCAACGGTCTTTCAACCCCGTTTTCGTCTTTTACAAATGAGTAGTCGCCAAGGGTTGTGTAATGGCGACCACGCCGCGTTACCAAACACAGCGCCGTCAGGGAAGAGCTAGGGAAAGGGCGTCCGAACGCTCGAGAAAATCCGCAAGCTACGGACGGAACGCTACCCGCGAGAGTGCGCGGATCGGGCGGAAGTGTTTGGCGTTGGCTGTGCATAGGGGGTGGCCCGATTCGATGGCTGTGGCGGCGATTAGTGCGTCGGCGACTTGAATACCGTGGGCGAGGGCGTGCTGTTCGATGAGGGCGGCCGCAGTGGCGCCGATGGGTTCGGAAAGAGGCAGGATGCGGAACTGGAGTTGGCGAAGCGACTGCTGGATCTGACGGCCTTCCAGCTTTGAGCGGGCGCCCTGGAGGAGTTCCATAAGGGAGACTATGGAGAGTGCACGATCCGTGGCGGAGTCGATGATCCAGGCAGCGCCCAAATGGCCTCGGGACACCCAGATTAGAACGTCAGTGTCGAAACCATTCCGGTTTCCCGGGCTCGGTTGCTTCTTGATGCTGGTTTGAGAGCGAACCGGGCGCGATTGGCGCAGTTTGCGGACGTAGGAAGCCGGATCGGTCAGACCGTCGCGATCGCTCCACAGGCCAAAAAGGGGTTGATCCCTAATCTTTAGATGCGCCCTTCTCTAATCCTTGCGATGCCGGAGCAATAGGCTTTAGCTTGGCCTTTTCTTTTCCGCGATAGAGGCGGTCACAGTTTCGCCACGGTCGATGGCGCGGAGTACGTCCTTCATGCGGTAGCGGAGATCGACTATGGCCGCGTTCACGAGATGTCTAGATACAAGTATACTTTTGCATTGACCAAGCATGAAGCTGGGGAGACTCTAGGCTGCGCCGTCACTGACGGTTGCTGGTAACCCGGCATTCCGACCGTCTTTATTCGACGGGCGGGTAGCCGAGAGGCGACCCGTAAGGGACAGAATTCGCTTAAGTAGTAGTCGTTCGCCAACCCAAAACCTCCCCTTGCTTACCTAGATGAGTTTCTTATATACTCATCTAGGAAACCGATATGAGCAAACCGAACGATCTGGTCCAGGGCACACTCGATCTGCTGCTTCTAAAAATCCTGGCGCTGGAGCCCTTGCACGGATGGGCCATCAGTCTGCGCCTGAAATCCATATCGGGAGACGTGCTGCAGGTCAGCGAAGGATCCCTATACCCCGCCTTGCACAAACTGGAGCAGGAAGGCTGGATCGCGGCCGAGTGGAAGCAGACCGAGAATAATCGGCGAGCGAAGTTTTATTCGCTTACCCGCCTGGGCAAAAAGCAACTGCAATCGGAGGCGGCGAACTGGCAGCGGCTGTCGTCCGCCATCTCGCACATCATTCAACTTTCGGAGGCTTAGAAAGTCATGCGATGGGAACACTGGTGGTTTACGACGCGCTTGCGGTTAAGATCTATTCTGCACGGCCGCCAAGTGGAGCGAGAGCTCGATGAGGAGCTGCAGTTCCATCTCGAACACAAAATCGAGGAAGGCATTGCCAATGGACTGTCTCCCAATGACGCGCGTTACGCAGCCATGCGCGCGATGGAGGGACTGGAACAACGGAAAGAGGAGATGAGAGATATGCGGCGCATTCATTGGTTGACGGATTTCTTCGATGACGCGCAATACGCGATCCGGAGCCTGCGCCGCACGCCTGGATTTACAGCGTTCGTGGCGATCACGCTCGCACTGGGGATCGGGATGGTCTCGGGGACATTCAGCATGGTCGATGCGCTGATCTTTCGGCCGTACCCCGTACCGCATCCGACGGGCGTGGTCACTCTGGTGAGCACCACACATGACACTCGCTTCGACGATTTCTCTTATTTGGAATACCTGGATATCCTCGGCAAGACAAAGAGCTATGACGGCGTGATCGCCAACGCAGATATGGAGGCTGTCGGCTTCAGCGCCGAAGCCGGAGCCACGCCGCGGATCAAGGGCGGAATGATGGTTTCCGGTAACTACTTTCACGTGCTCGGCGTGGAGTCGCGGCTGGGCCGCGGTTTTCGAGAGGACGAAGACCAGGTGCCCGGCCGCAATGCCGTGGTGGTGCTCGGCCCGGCCTTCTGGAAGGCGGAATTCGCGAGCGACCCTTCCGTTCTCGGCAGGCATATTCGCCTGAACGGCACGGAGTTCACCGTGATTGGCGTCGCTCCGGAAAGCTTCCCGGGCATGGGCATATTTGGGCATCCCGACTTCTACATGCCGCTGGCGATGGCGCGCGTGTTTGCGACCAACCGCCAGAAGAATTTTTTCGAGGACCGCGACGATCGCGAGTTGAATGTAAGCGCGCGCCTGAAACCGGGCACGACGCTGCAGCAGGCGCAGAATGAACTCGCCGTGCTCGCGAAAGGCTTAGAGCGCGAGTATCCGAGGGTCAACCGCAGCCGCGGCGCGACCGTACACACCCAATTCGAAATGCGGACTCGAGAGGACGACGGCAATTGGAAATTCATCGTGATCTTTGTGATCCTTGGGCTGGCTGTCCTGCTGGTGGCCTGCACCAACGTGGCGGGACTTCTTCTGAGCCGTGCACGGGCGCGAACCCGCGAAATCGCCGTACGGCTAGCGATCGGCGCCGGGCGCTTTCGGCTCATCCGGCTGCTGTTGACCGAAAGCCTGATTCTGGCGTCCCTTGGTGGACTGGCCGGGATTGCCATTGGGTACGGCTTCGTAGAGTGGTTCCGCAGTTATCAAAATGTGATATTCATGACCGATTTGCCATTCGCGGTGCCTATGCGGATGGACACGCGCGTGCTGCTGGCAAGCCTGGCGCTGTCCGCCGTGAGCGCCCTGCTTTGCGGCCTCGCGCCGGCGCTGCAGTCGACGCGCGCCGACCTGGTGAACGGACTCAAAACCGCCGACGTTGACGTGCCTGGACGCAAACGCATGTGGGGCCGCGATGCGCTGGTGGTGGCGCAGGTTTCCACGTCTCTGATGCTGCTAACGGCGTCTTTCCTGATGGTGCGGGGTTTTGAGCATAGCTTGCTGGATGGAACCGGTTTCGCGAAAGACCATCTGCTGATGACCAGCTTTGATCCGCGTCTGGTGCAGTACAACGCAGCTCAGACGCAGCGGTTCTATAAGCTTTTAGCCGAACGCGTGCGGGAAGCTCCCGGAGTGCGGAGCGAGGCTCTTACCCAGAACGTTCCGCTCGGAGACAACAACTGGGACGGTGTCGCTTTCGTGCCGGACGGTTTTCAGATGCCGCGCGATCGCGAGAATTTTAACTCGACCATGGATACGGTTGATGAAGGGTACTTCGAGACGATGAGGATTCCGATTTTGCATGGTCGCGGCTTCCTCAAGTCCGATACCGCGGATGCGCCGCGTGTTGCCGTCGTGAATGAGCAGTTCGCGAAGCACTATTGGCCGGGCGCCGCTGCCGTGGGCAAACGCATCCGGCTCGAGAGCCGCGACGGCACGCCGGTTGAAATTGTAGGCGTCGCGCAGACCATCAAATATCAACAGACCACCGAAAGGCCAATGGATTTCGTATATATGCCGCTGGCGCAGCATCCCGTGGCGCGAATGGTCTTGATGTTGCGCTCGAGCGGCGATCCGCTGCAATTGATCAAGCCAGTGAAGGACGTTGTTCGGACACTTGATCCGAATCTGGCGATGTTGAACACCAGGTCTTACGCGGACTACTACCGGAACCAGGCCGTGGAAGGGCCACGAATTGCCGTAAAACTGGTGAGCACCATGGGCGTGGTGGGGCTCCTGCTGGCCATCGCCGGATTGTACGGACTTGTGGCTTACAACGTGAACCGCAGAACCCGCGAGATCGGCATACGGATGGCCATTGGCGCGGCAAGCTCGGACGTGCTGCGGCTGGTGATGCGCAAAGGCGTTGTGCTGGTGGGGTTCGGAACGGTGATCGGGCTGGCGATGGGTTTCGCCGTCGAGCGCCTCTTGAATTCCATGATTTTCGAGGCCGGGGGAGTCGATGTCGCGGCTTATGTCATCGTCGTGCCGTCGATGTTTCTGGTGACCATGCTGGCGGCCTACGTGCCCGCGCGAAGAGCCTCCCGGATTGCGCCAACACAGGCGCTGCGATACGAGTAAAGCGGTGTTGTCCCGCACGAGTTCGTACTTAACGCCAATGAGGCTTCACGGTTGTAGCGTGGTGTGAAACTCTGTTGCGGCGAGCGGGCTCTCCTTCACGTGGCGCGCATTGTCCTGAATACATTCGGATCGCTCGGCGATCTCCATCCGTACTTGGCTATTGCGATTGGACTGCGCAGGCGGGGGCTGGACGTGGTAGTGGCGACCTCCGAGGTGTATCGCGACAAGGTGCTGGCGGAAGGCGTGGAGTTCGCGCCGGTGCGCCCGGATGTAGGGGAACTGCTCCATCGTCCTGAGTTGATTGAGAAGCTGTGGGATGGGCGCACGGGGAGCGAGTTTCTCATTCGCGAGTACATCCTGCCGCGGCTGGAGGAGAGTTACGAGGACTTGCTGGGTGCGTGCCGCGGAGCGGATCTGCTTTTGACGCACGTGGCCGGGTATGGGGGGCCAATCGTGGCGGAGGCGCTGAAGATTCCGTGGATCTCGCTTGCCTTGCAGCCGATGGTTTTCTTTTCGGCTCACGACCCGCCGGTAATTCCGGGCGCGGCTTGGCTGCGTCATTTCTATCGCTGGGGGCCGTCCGTGTTCAGAGCCTTGATGGCCGGCGGGAGATCGCGGCTCAACTCGTGGGCCGAGCCTATCGTCCGCCTTCGCACACGGCTGGGATTGCCGGGATCGAAGGCGAATCCGCTGTTGGGGGGACAGTTCTCTCCGGCAGGGACGCTGGCGTTGTTTTCCCGTCATTTTGCCGGGCCGCAGACGGACTGGCCGCCGAACTCACGGCAGACGGGGTTTGTGTTCTATGATCGCCAGGGACGCATTCCCCGGGCAAGCGAAGAAGCGGGAGATTTCGGAAGTGAGATCGAGCGTTTTCTCGCCGCCGGTCCGCCGCCGGTGCTGTTTACGCTGGGTTCCTCGGCCGTGACGCATCCGGGTACGTTTTTCCGTGAGAGCATGGCCGCCGCTGAGGCGTCGGGCGCACGCGCCGTCCTGCTGACGGGGCCTTTAGAACGCAACGTACTGCCGCAGCCGATTCCGGCGTCCATCTTTGTCGCGAACTATCTGCCGTATTCGGAGATCATGCCGAGAGTGGCGGCGGTTGTACACCAAGGAGGGATCGGGACCACGGCGCAGGCGTTGCGCTCCGGGCGTCCCAGCCTGGTGGTTCCGTGGGCGCACGATCAGCCGGATAATGCCGCTCGTTTGGTGAAGCTTGGGGTTGCCCGGACGATGGCGCGCGATCGATATACGGCGAGACGAGTGGCAGGAGAGCTTTCCCGGCTATTCAAAGATAACGAGTATCGGCGGCGCGCTGGCGAGATAGGGCAAAAGATAGCTAGCGAAGATGGTCTTACGGCGGCGGTCGATGCAGTGGTGGAAATCGTTAGCAAAGCTCGCGGTCTAACGCAGACCAAATCCGGTCAACGGAAATAGAAGCAAAGGCGTTCACCTCTTCCAGCCGGTGATCGGCCCAACGGAATACAATTCGAGCGCCCGGGTCGACGACGTAGACTTCCTGGAATCCCCAGCTCTGGTACGCTCTGCACTTCTTCAGAACTCGGGACATGGGATCGTCTTCAGAAAGAATCTCAACCACTATCTCCAGCGGCTTTGTCGGATAAGGCAATTCAATCCGGGTACGCGTGGCAATCACATCCGGAATGGGCTGAAATTCTGAATCGATCTTCAGCTTGACCTCGGAGGCTGCCTTGTAGCCGGCCTGAGAGAGTAACTCCATCACAATTCTCTGTAGAAGACCGTGCATCCAAGTAGGCATTGACTTCTGTACAGGCTCTCCGAACCAGAATTCGTAGTATGGTTTGGCCTGGCCATACTGCCTCTCAAATTCTGCTACTGTGAGCTTCGCCGCGACTGTTGCCATGCAAATCCTGACTTTATGTTAAGGTGGGCGGCTTTTAGAATCGGAATGTTAAACTTCAAAGGCGAGGGAATTATGAACCGCTGGAATGTTGTCTTGATCCTTCTTTTCCCGCTCAAGTTTACGGCATCGCAATCGGCGTTTGGGGCGGATGTGCAGGGATCAGCGGTTTCCAACCGGCATTATGTAGGGTCACTGGCCTGTCGCACTTGTCACCCGCAGATTTATGAACGCTGGAAAACGACCAGGATGGCGAACGTGGTTCGGGATCCTAAAAAGCATCCCGATGCAATCATCCCGGATCTATCGAAACCGGATCCGCTTCTCACTTTCACGAAGGACGACATTGCCTTCGTATATGGAAGCAAATGGAAACAGCGCTATTTCAAGAAGGTGGGTGACGACTACTTCCCGCTGCCGGCTCAATGGGATATCAGGCACCAGGTCTGGCGTCCTTATTTTGTAAAGAACGGGACCGATTGGTGGTCGACGCTCTACCCGCCCGAGAATATGAAAAGGCCGACTGGACCGTTGTGCGACGGCTGCCATTCCGTTAACTATGACATCAGGACAAAAGCTGTAACCGAATGGAATGTAGGCTGCGAGCGTTGCCACGGCCCGGGTAGCGAGCATGTGTCTCACCCCTCCAGCGCCAGCATCGTGAATCCAGCCCACTTAGACTTCGTTCGGGCAAATGACATATGTCTTCAGTGTCATTCGCAAGGGCAACCACTGAACAATCCGATCGAAGGCAAATACTACGATTGGCCGGTGGGCTTCCAAGTTGGCGGAAATCTGCAAGATCACTGGAAGCTGGAAGAACACAAGCTGGGTGAAACGACGTTTACCCATTTTGCAGATGGAACGGCTCATAAAAACCGCATGCAAGGGAACGATTACGTGCAAAGTCTGATGTACAACCGCGGCGTTAAGTGCTCGAGCTGTCACGACGTCCACGGCACGGACAACAATGCCCTTCTGCTTAAGCCCGCTAACGTGATGTGCCTTGAATGCCATGGCCCCGGATCACCGAACGGCCCGCATACGACGACGGTGGAAGAACACACGCATCACCAGACCGTAAGTCCCGGTAACGACTGCGTTTCTTGTCATATGCCCAAAATCGAGCAGACTATTGCAGACGTAAATGTTCGCAGTCACACCTTCCGTTTCATAACGCCCGCAATGACAGATGTTTACGAAATCCCAAACCCTTGCACGAGCTGTCATAAAGACAAGTCCACCGCTTGGGCAAAGGCGCAACTGAAAGCTTGGCCGAACCTTTCGCCGTGGAGAGTGGCGCAATGATGGCCTGCGATTGCGGTAGCACTCTGGCTAGTTGCAGCGTTCTGCTCAAATTCAAGTGCGGTCCGCGGCCGCTCTTAATGCGGTAGAGGAGATCCTCTGCGCAGAATCGCCAACTCGGGCGCTTGGTATCGCCCCAGCGCTCACACACACGGGCTTTGACACCAGCTCCCAGTCACTCTACAATTGCGAGCATGGAAGTCCATTTTGCTCCTGAGCTGGAAGCGAAGCTGAACGAACTCGCCGCGACGACCGGCCGACCGGCTGATGAACTGGTGCAGGACGTGGTAGCTGGTTACGTCGATGAACTGATCGAAGTCCGTAACACGCTAAACGGGCGCTATGACGACGTAAAAAGCGGCAGTGTGCAACCCGTGGACGGGGAGGAAGCGTTCGGAAGATTGAGAGAACTGAGTGCAGCGCGTCGCATCAGAAACTCTTAGAGGCGAGACGACCAGAAGAGCATGACGCGATATGCTCTTCATCCAGAAGCTTTCAATGACCTTGCTAGCATCTGGGAGTTCATTGCCAAAGACAACCTTGACACCGCTGATCGGGTACGTGATGCGATTACGAGGCTATCCGGTTCCTTCCCGGAAACCCGAATATAAGCCATCGTCGCAGCGATTTAACTTCGCGGCCCTTACGTTTTTGGCGCGTCCACAATTACCTTGTCGCCTACGCACCGCAGGAGAGGCCACTACTGATCGTGAGTGTGATTGCACGGCAGTCGCAGCCCACGCGTGATGGCCGCTACTCTGCGCGGAAGGGAACAATAACTGAGTCACTATTCGCTCAGTTAATGACACGGCCGCCCCACTTCACTAAAGCTTGCACTCAGGCCGATGATTCCTCGGGCAGCGGGCATGGTCGGTAAGGTTCGGGGAACGCTTCAGCGCAACCTGTGTATGGCAAGACGGGCGGCGAGAAAGGCCGTACAATAGACGCATGGAAGTGCAGGCACAGCGCGATTGGTCCGGTTGCGATATCGTCGAGTACGATCTTCTGAAGATGGGCGGCGCGCCGACTGTACGAGGGCGCAGAATTACTCCGGATGCTTACGTGGACAATTTCAACGATGGCTTTTCGGCTGAGGAAATAGCCGGCTCAATTTTTGACGAGCCCGTTGAGGACG
>JAABUQ010008948.1_pt1 | contig 13796 bp, 15 predicted proteins | sample 5560001 | NCBI WGS metagenome assembly JAABUQ01 (sample SAMN10711888, study PRJNA513371) | rock metagenome | isolation source: Antarctica rocks | place: Antarctica: Victoria Land, Finger Mt nord | collected 2015-12-18
GCTAAAGACTATCCGACGCGGGTCGATAGAGGTGGGTTATCGCTCTTTCAAGCCAGTGGTTGCGAGTTCGATTCTCGCCATTTCCGCTTCGTGCGGGGATGTAGCTCAACGGTAGAGCACTGTCGAGTGTCCGCGGGCGCCCGGCGACGGGCCTGGCGGACGCTCATTTCCCTCCTTGCCATCTTATCCGCGTCACCAGCACGGGCCGGCGGCCGTGGGTTATCGTTCTGGGTCCCACGGCTACCACCCTTGTCCGTGCTGTCTACCCCCTATCCCCATCGGAGGAACGAACACGATGTCGAACATTATCCGTCCCATCGGCTTTTTGCCCACCGCTGGCCACTCGGCTCGCGACGCCGAGCGGGAACATTTCATCAGCACCGTCCTGCACCTGCCCCTCGCCGCGATGGCCTACGACGTGAGCGAGCGCCTGACCGCGCTCTTCCCGCACAAGGCCTTGCTCGAGACGAGCGACAGCGACTTCAACCTCGCGGAGTATGCCCGCGCCGGCCACTGCGCCCTGGCGCACCGACCGGCGCCGCATAGCCATCGCACGGTCTACTGGCGCCCTGGAAGCGCGGACTGCTCTTCGCCGGACCGCCGGGCAACGGCAAGACGCACGCCGTCAAGGCGCTGGTCAACGCCCTGGGTCAGCCGTGTCTCTACGTCAAGAGCTTCAAGGCGGGGCAGGAGCCCGACGAGTTCGGCATGGGGGTCGTGTTCGAGCGAGCGCGCACGACCGCCCCCTGCGTCCTGGTGCTAGAGGACCTCGACTCGCTGGTCACGCAGCACAACCGCTCGTTCTTCCTCAACGAGATGGATGGCTTCGCCGCGAACGGCGGCATTCTGACGCTGGCCACGACGAACCACCCCGAGCGGCTCGACCCCGCCATCGTGCACCGGCCGAGCCGCTTCGACCGCACCTATCACTTCGATCTGCCCGCCGTAGCGGAGCGCGAGGCCTACATCGCGCGCTGGAACCGCTCGGCGCCGCCCGCGATGCGGTTGTCCGCCGCCACGGTCTCCAGGACGGCCGAGCAGACCGAGGGCTTCTCGTTCGCCTATCTCAAGGAGCTGTTCCTCTCCGCGACGATGGGCTGGTTGGCCCGGTCCGCGGCCGGGGCCATGGATACGGTGATGGGTGAGCAGGTATCCCTGCTGCGCCAGCAGATGTTCAGCGCCGCGACGCACCTAAGTGGGGCACAGTTGGCGACTGTCGCCGACTAACGATCGCTCATCGTTGGGCTCGCCAAGACCTCCTGGGAGCGCGGGCGGCCCGCCCGCCTCGTTCGGCCGCCACGTCGTACGGGGACACCAACCCGCGCGGTTGCGACGGAAGCGGGCGGGCCGCCCGCGCTCCCAGTAGGACGCGCCGTACACGGCGAGACACATCGTTTGTTCCTATGGCCCTGTCATCGTGGTGGGCCGGCTGGGGTGGGTTATCGGTCTGCAAGGTTCGAACCCTTGACACCTCGCCCTTCGGAGCGCGGTGTTTGCCCACGCCAACACACTTGTCCACCACGTTTGCTCGTCGGCGCGGGCCGGATGGCGTAGGTTACCTCTTTCCAGGTGTTCCCCTACGTCAGTTCTCTCGTCCGCGCCGCTTAACCCTCACTTACTCATCGCCCCTCACTCACTCAACTCGGACCAGCAGGCGCGCGTTTTGGGTCAGCAGACCCGCGTTCCCCCACAAGACACGTCAGTGTCCGTCGTTTGCCATGCGGCTTGGGTCAAAGGCCAGCGACCATGCCCTTAGAAGGAGGTATCCATATGTCCATCACGGTGTTGACGCGCTACTTGAATCCTAAGAAGACCCCGCAGACCCAGCCCATCCCCGGCCGCGCGCAGGAGCAGGTGCGCAACGACGCCGGCGGCTACGTGTTCCCGGTCGATGACTGGGCGCGCCTCGACCGCTTCTTGCTGCTCGGCAGCGAGGGCGGCACGTACTACGCCAGCGAGCAGCGCCTGACCTTCGACAACGCCGAGGCGGTGCAGCGCTGCATCATGGCCGACGGCCCGCGCGTGGTGCGCCGCGTGGTCGCGGTCTCGGATGCGGGACGCGCCCCCAAGAACGACCCGGCCATCTTCGTCCTGGCCATCTGCGCCAAGCTGGGCGACCCTGACACGCGGCGGCTAGCCCTGGACGCGCTGCCGGTGGTCTGCCGCACCGGCACGCACCTGTTCGCCTTCGCCGAGGCGCTGCAGACCTTCGGCGGCTGGGGCCGCGGTACCCGCCGCGCTGTCGGGGCCTGGTACAACCGTGCCCCGCGCGACGTGGCCTTCCAGGCCGTGAAGTACGCCCAGCGCAACGGCTGGACGCACCGCGACCTGCTGCGCCTGGCGCACCCGCGGCCGGTCGACGACGAGCACAAGGCGCTCTTCCGCTACATCACGGCGGGCGAGCGCGATCTGGTGCGGCCGGAGTACGACTACGCCGCCCTGCTGGAGGCCATCGCCGAGCTGGCCGCGACGACCAGCCCCGCGCGGGCGGCGGCGCTGATCGCCGAGCACCGCCTGCCGCGCGAGGTCGTGCCGACCGCGTTGCTGAGCAGCGCCGAGGTCTGGCTGGCCCTGCTGCGGGACATGCCGCCCACGGCGCTGATCCGCAACCTGGCCACCATGACGCGCGCGGGCGTCTTCGCGGGCCGGGGCGAGGGCCTGCGCCTGGTGACCGACGTGTTGGGCGACGGCGAGCGGCTGCGGCGGGCGCGCGTCCACCCCATCGCCGTGCTGATGGCGCTGCGCACCTATGCCTCTGGTCGTGGCCTGCGCGGCGGCCACACCTGGGAGCCCGTGCAGCAGGTCGTCGACGCCCTCGACGCCGCGTTCTACCTGGCCTTCAAGGCCGTCGAGCCCAGCGGCAAGCGCACCGTGCTGGCGCTCGACGTTTCGGGCTCGATGACGTTCGGCAACGTGGGCGGCGTGGCCGGCCTCAGCCCGCGCGATGCCTCGGCCGCGCTGGCGCTGGTCACGGCCGCAACCGAGGCGGACTACCGCATCATGGCCTTCTCGCACCAGCTGGTCCCGCTGCGCATCTCGCCGCGCCAGCGGCTGGACGACGCGGTGCGGGCCGTCTCCGGCCTACCCTTCGGCGGCACCGACTGCGCGCTGCCGATGGTCTGGGCGCGGAAGGAGCGCGTCCCCGCCGACATGTTCGTCATCTTGACGGACAATGAGACGTGGTTTGGACAGGACGGCCACCCGGTTCAAGCACTCCAGGAGTATCGCCAGCGCATGGGCATCGCGGCCAAGGTGGCGGTGGTCGGCATGACCGCCACCGGATTCAGCATCGCCGACCCGACGGACGGCGGCATGATGGACCTGGTGGGCTTCGACAGCGCCATGCCCGGTCTAATCTCCGACTTTGCTGCTGGCCGCCTTTAGGAACGGCTGCCCTGAGTTTGGTCGACCTTCGACCCGCTTCTATCAGGCGGGCCAGGAATGCACGCGCGTGCATTCCTGGCCCGCCTTTTATATCTTATCGAAAGGACTGGGGCTAGGCGGCAGAGACCGCTGGTCGGCTCGCCGAATGGTAGGCTTATCCACGCGCCGATCACGGCTACCATACGCTATGACGTCCTTCCTCCAGGCAGGCAGGTGCGCGTGTCTGTGCGCCCCAATCGCAACCGTTTGGAGCGATGCGGTGTTCTACCTGACGTAACGAGGATGATGCGAGGAGGCGCCGGTGAGCGGGACCAACACGGACACGAGCCAGGACGTGGACCGGGATCAGGCGCTACGCGCGGCGCTGGCGCGCGACGTCGACGCCGCCTTCGAGGGTCTGGTGCTGGCCTACCAGCATCGCCTCTATGCCTTCGCGCGTAGCCTCGCGGCCTGTCCTCCCGACGCCGAGGAGGTGGCGCAGGAGACGTTCGTCCGTGCGTACCGTGCTCTGTGCGCCTATCCCCCCGCGCGGGTGGGCGCGTTGGCCCTCCGTCCGTGGCTCTTCCAGATAGCGGTTAACGTCGTGCGTAACCACAACCGTACCCAGCGCCGCCGTGTGACCGTCGTGTCGCCGGCGCGGGGACAGCCGTGGGACGCCGACGGTGGCAGTGAGGTGACCGGGCCGCTGGAGCCGGCCGACGACGCCCGTGAGCGCCCTGACGCTCGCGCGGAACAGTCCGAGCAGCGCCGGGAACTGGCCAGGCTGGTCGCGACGCTGCCCCCACGCTACCGCGTCCCCCTGGTGCTGCGCCACGTGCAGGGCCTGAGCTACGACGAGATCGCGACGATCACTGGCAAGCCTCTCGGGACGGTTAAATCCGACGTCCACCGCGGCGCGCGGCTGCTGCGCGCCGCCCTGGAAGGCAACGAGTCAAGCCTACACCGCAGAGGAGAACCGAGCGGTATATCGTAACGATCCACTGGCAACCGGCAACTGGCAACTGACAACTGGCAACCGGCAACTGGCAACTGGCAACTGGCAACTGGCAACTGGCAACTAGCGAAAGGGCTCGTGGCGATGAACATGGAGACGCCGAGTGGGCACGGAGATGGGCGCGCCGCGGCGCGCGCGCGACAGGTCGTGGAGGGATTGCACATGCTAGCCGAGGTTCAGGCGCCGGCCGCGCTGCTGCCGGTGGTGATGATGAGGGTGGGGTTGGGCGATGCGTACGCGCCGCTCGACACTCCGGCGGGTCGCGTCTTCGTGGCCTACAACGACCGGGGCGTGTCGGCCATCGGCCACGCGGACGACGCGGAGGCCTTCCGGCAGCGATTCCACGCCCGCTTCGGTCGGGCGGCTTACCTGGTGGAGGCCGTGCCCCCGGCGCTGGCCAATACTATCGCGGAGGGGCTACGGGGTCAGGGCGGGAGTAGCACGGCGCGACGCTGCGCCGTGGACTTGCGCGGGCTTACGCCGTTCGAGCGGGCCGTGCTGGAGAAGACGCGCGCGATCCCGAGCGGTGAGGTGCGTCCCTATGCCTGGGTCGCGCGCGAGATCGGGCGGCCGCGCGCCGTGCGGGCGGTGGGGACGGCTCTGGCGCACAACCCCATCCCGCTGCTGATCCCCTGCCACCGCGTGGTGCGCAGCGACGGCGCGACCGGCGCCTACAGCCTCGGCGGCGCGGACGTGAAGCGGGAGGTGCTGCGCGCCGAGGGCGTCGACCTGGACGAGCTGGCGAGCCTGGTACGCGAGGGCGTGCGCTACATCGGCAGCGACTCCACGCGCGTCTTCTGCCTGCCGACCTGCCGCCATGCCCGCCGCATCGGCCCGCGCCACCGCGTCCGCTTCGCCTCCGAGGCCGCTGCCGTCCGGGCCGGCTACCGTCCCTGCCTTGTGTGCCGCCCTGCGGTACTGGCGAGTGCATAACGATTCGTTACGTCTGGACCGGCCTTATGGCTTGCAAAGAGCTATATCAAGCAAGTATCTACAGCCGAGCGGTGGGAACTTCCGTATCGCGCCGGGATAACTCGGGAGCGGTCACGCGTTCCTCCCACCTTGTCGCAATGCGATCGAGTAGACCGTGAAGGCGATGCCTTATCGTGGTAACAGCCTGTAGGTCTGTTTGTGCGAGATCGTGCGTGTAGGCTGTGATGAACCATTCACCCTCTTGACGTTCTCTCTCCAGAGTCAGGTACGCGTTTCCGGCGAACCATCCTTTGCCAGGAGTGTCTTTTCGTGGATTACGAACGTCACCGATGATCATGCCGGTCACGGACTTGAGTTCCTCGATGTGTTCTCTCGTGAGCGGCGAAACGAAATCCAGTTCAAATAGTGTCGTCGCCATCTGTAGTCCTCCGCTCCTTATCAGGATTAAACGACTATCCAGTCGTCAGGTTTAAAGCGCGTCCCTTCTTCTTGCGGTCCCTTACCCGAGAACGACGCGAGATTGACCTGACGCCCCGTCGCAAGCGACCATTCTTTGGCCCACTCGTCTAAAGCTGGAAACTCGCGTTTGACCAAGCCGTCGCGGAAGTGGCCGCCATGGTCAGACCGAATATCCCTTCCTGTCTCATCCTTACCGTCAGGATAACGCCAACTCAGATGTACCGCCAGCGTATCACTTGACAGCTGAAAGTCATAGTCGCTCTTCTCGGTATCAATGCCGAGGCTGAACCTGCTATCCCAGAAATGCTTCCGTGGCAGTTCGGCGCTAGCGCGTCCACTGAATGGAGAGGCTTGCCACGCAGTTCGCGCTCCGTTCTCGAATAAACCGCTCATGTGTGCTTGCGTCGCAGCATCATCCTCGCTCGTCGGAAAGTATTTGTCGGGATTGTCCGAGAAAAACGTCGTCGAGCTACCTTTGAGACGAACGTCGGCATCAATGATGCCGGACCGTTGTAAGGAGTCCAGCAATTCTCTTCGACACGCGTCCCATTGCTCCCTGGATATGAACCCTAGAGGTTTGGTGCGCGCCTCCAGAGCCAGTACGTCCTCGTCGCTGACGTGAGCATATGCGACGTCACGCGGCGTTGCTTCGTAACCACCAGCGTCTTTGATCATCAGCTCCTCACGGTTGATCCAGTTAGTGATCTGGTCGTCTTCATCATTGTAATGCTTGTATGTGTCAAGATGAAATGGCTTGCATCCAGTACAATACGGGCATCCTCGCTTATGTAATCGACGCACTGCGGACATGTGAGGCTGACGGATGGATGAGATACAGTTGCTGGATGCGACCGGCCACGAGCCTATAGATCGGGTGCTGCGCGGCCTCGTCGGGGTCTTCGAGACGGCGTTCCCCGGCCGCGTCCGCGGCTACTACGTCGAGGGCAGCCATGCCTCCGATACGGCCGTTGCCGCCAGTGACCTCGACCTCACCATCGTCTTTAAGGGCTCCTTTCAGGCCGGTCATGACAATGACGAGGAGGAGCGCGAGCGGGCCGCGCGTCTGACTGCCTCCTATAGCGCCGCGAGCGCCGTGGAGTGCGACGCCGAGATCGTGGACGAAGAGGGGCTGCGACGGGGCGTCTATCCCGCCTTCAAGTTGGCCAGCCGGCTCGTCTACGGCGACGACGTGCGCGACGAGGTCCCGCTGCTGCCGCTTGACGAGTGGACACGCCAGCGCATGCACGCCGCTTGCTGGTTGATCGTCGGTCTCTATAGGCGCCCTCTTCCCCTACGGCTGCCCATCGACTACCCGGACCCGGTTGGCGCGTTCTACGGTTACGACCACCGCCCGGCGCGGTTGCCCGACGGCCGTACGGTCCCGACGACGCGCGACCTCATTCGGGTCGTCGGTTGGGCCGCCACCGCGCTCGTCGCTCTGCGGGCTGGCCGCTACGTGGCCCGCAAGCGCGACTGCCACGTGCTGTACCGCGCCTCTATCGGCGATGAGTGGGCCGACCTGCTCGACGATATCGACGCGCGCTGCCGTGGTGAGTGTGGCTATCTGGTCCCAGATGACCCGCATGAGCGCCGGGAGTTGCGCGACATCTGCGCCCGCGCGTTGGGCTTCGAGAATCACTTTCTGCACCTGCATCGGGAGTTTGTACGCCGGGAGCTTCAAGAGGGCATGCGCGAGGGACGGCTTGGGGCTCTGTGGCTCCTGGCGCGCGTGCCTCACCAGGACGAGGCGATCCTCGACGCCGTTCGCGCGCTGGTCGGATCGGATGGTGAGGACGACGAGGTGATGCGCGGGGCCGCGCGGGAGGCGCTTGGCGCGATGCAGGGGCCAGAGAGAATGATGGAGGTTGGAACCGCATGATTGAGACTGTTCGGACGGTGCGCGGCGCCTGCCCACACGACTGCCCCGACACCTGCGCCACGGTCGCCACCGTGCGCGACGGCCGCGTGGTCACCTTCGCGGCCGAGCCCTCCCACCCCTATACCAACGGCTGGCTGTGCGCCAAGGTGCGCCCCTACCTGGAACTGGTCTACCATCCCGACCGCCTGCGCTATCCGTTGCGCCACGTCGGACCCAAGGGCGCGGGCTCCTGGCAGCGCATCGGGTGGGACGAGGCCATCGCCGAGATCGCGGCGCGCTGGCAGGACATCATCGCCGCCGATGGCGCGGCGGCCATCCTGCCGTACTCCTACAGCGGCACGCTGGGACTGGTGCAGTTGGCCGTCTGCAACCGGCGACTGTGGAACCGCATGGGCGCCAGCGGCCTGCGGCGCTCGATTTGCGGCGCGGCGGCCGAGGCGGCTGTCACGGCCACGCTTGGCGCGCGGCGCGCGCCCGACCCCGCCGACCTCGCCCACAGCCGGCTGATCATCCTGTGGGGTTACAACCCGGCCAGCACCGCTCCGCACGTGATGCCTCTGCTGCGGCAGGCTCAGCGCAACGGCGCCCACGTGGTGGTGATCGACCCGCGCCGCACCCTGACCGCGCGTTCGGCCGACGAATACATCCAGCCGCGCCCCGCCACCGACGCCGCGCTGGCCTTGGGGCTGATGCACGTGCTCTTCGCGGAGGGACTGCACCACGAAGAGTGGCTACGGGCCAACACGGTCGGTTGGGATGCCCTGCGCGAGCGCGCCGCTGAGTACCCGCTCGAGCGCGTCGCCGCCATCACCGGCGTCCCCACCGACACCATCGTGTCCCTGGCCCGGCGCTACGGGACCACCAGCCCGGCCATGCTCAAGTTCGCCGACGGAGTCCAGCGCCATGGCAACGGCGGCCAGACCGTCCGCGCGCTGTGCTGCCTCCCCGCCGTGGTCGGCCAGATCGGCGTGCGCGGCGGCGGCCTCTTCTACAGTACCAGCGACGAGGTAACGTGGGACGCCGCCGTGGGGCACGCCCACGAGCCGGAGTGCCCGCCGACGCCGCGCACGGTCAACATGAACCGTCTAGGCGCGGCGCTGGCCGGCGAGGCAGCCGACCCGCCCATCCACTCGCTGTTCGTCTTCTGCGCCAATCCGGTCGCCTCGTCCCCCAACGCCGGCCTGATTACGCGGGGACTGGAGCGCGAGGACCTGTTCACGGTGGTGCACGATCTCTTTATGACCGACACGGCGCGCTACGCCGACATCGTGCTCCCGGCGACCAGCCAGCTCGAGCAGGTCGACCTGCACAAGCCCTACGGCCAGCGCACCTTGCAGTACAACCAGCCGGCCATTGCTCCTCTCGGCGAGGCGCGCGGCAATTGGGACGTGATGCGCCTGCTGGCGGCGGCTATGGGCTATGACGAGCCGTGGCTGCAACAGGACGCCACGGCGGTCATCGCCGAGGTGCTGGAGGCCACGCGCGCCCGCTCGCGCTCGCCCCTGCTCCAGGACGTGACCCTGGAGCGGCTGCAGCGCGAGGGGATGGTTCCGCTGCGCTTCGACGAGGGCGACAGCGTGCCGTTCGCCGACCTACTCTTCCCCACGCCCTCTGGCCGGGTCGAGCTCTCCTGCGCCGCCATGGCCGCGCAGGGTCTCGACCCGCTGCCCGACTACACACTGCCGGCCGAGTTCGCGCGACCCTCACCACCCCTCCCACTTCGTGGGACCCCACCCCTCTTCCCTATCGTGGGAGAGGGGAGCGAAGGCAATCAGCTAGAAACTGTCGCGGGAGAGGGGTCGGGGGTGAGGGCTATCGCGGACGGCAGGAGCGACATCGACACGCGCCTGGTGTTGATCTCGGGCGCGTCGCACCACTTCGTCTCCAGTTCGCTGGCCAACCTGCCCAGCCTGCGGCGCAAGGAGGGCACGCCGCACGTCGAGCTTAACCCGGCCGACGCGGTGTCGCGCGGCATCGCCGACGGCGACGACGTGATCGTGGCCAACGAGCGCGGTGGCTGCCGCCTGCGCGCCGTGGTGACGGAGGACGTGGCCGCGGGGGTCGCGGTTGCGCCCAAGGGCCACTGGCCGCAACACTCGCCCGACGGCCGCAACATCAACTGGACCACCTCCGACGCCCTGGGCGACCTGGCCGGCCAGAGCACCTTCCACAGCAACCTCGTCACGATCCGTCCCGCAACGTTTCTTGTCTAACTAGACTCCTGATACGGGCAAACGTGTTGCGATTGAGTCAAGTTTTTGCAGCACGTCTCGTCGGTCTGAGGCGGAGCCTCGCTAGAGTTACTCCGCAGGGGAAAGAGTCAACGTCGAACTGCTTGCTGCCACCCGTCCATTGGGTTCATGAGTGCGACGTCAGCACGCGCAGCACGCCCTCCCGACTCCATCGGCCCGCGCGTTTCGTTTCCCCTTCCAAGACGAAGATGCGATGGTGTTGCTCGTCGATCGCAACTTGTCGCACCGCGTAGCCCAATGGGAACGTATGCGTGATACGATAGGTCGTCTCATCGATGAGCGAGAGACTACCCGGTCCACGCGGAGGAAGCCCAGAGCTTATGGCCGCGACGAGAGCTTGTCGTCCATCGACGGCCAGGAATCCTGTACCATGTGCGTCCACGTCCGGCGCTGCCAAACGGACGAACAGCAGTCCATCGTCTCGCGGATCGACGGCGTACAAATAGTTTCCGGCCGGGTCTTGCTCGATATCCGTCGACGTCACGAAGATTCGCTGCATGCGTGGCTCAATGACCGTAGCGCTGGGGATGCCACCGCTCCCACCAAAGGGCATCAACTCCTTGAGTGCGCCGGTGTGCGTGTCGACAACGCACAGCCCAGATTCGCCGCCCAGGTCTACCGCGCCGATGAAAGCCTTGCCCAGCACCGCGTCGACCACTGGATGGCTACGTTGCAGACCCCTGCACACGATAGCTAGGCGCCGGCCCGTACGTATATCGATCGTCGCAACACCCATAGTGTCAGTAGCGGGTTCATCGCCGGATCGCGGCAGATATGTTGTGATGACTACATGGTCCGCGCGAGCATCCGCGGCCACAGCCGCAGCGCCTCCAGGAACGTGGAATGTCGCCAGCAGACGACCACTTCGGGTCGAGAGCATCACCAGGCCCACCTTCGTGGCCACGAACAGGTGATGGTGGTTGCTGTCGACGGCAGCCCGCGCATCACCGTCTATGTCCCCGACCCGGAGCAAGGGCAACCGCGTGGTCCGTAGGATGGTACCCTTGTCGACGTCAACCATGCTCAAGCTGTCATCGCCAATGATGAAGGCGCGACGTGCTGCGGCGTCGAGTTCCAACGCATAGATGTGATCGTGAAACGTTAGGGTCCGTCGTGCGCGCTCCGATTCGACATCGATAAAGCGTACGGTGCTATCCCCCGACCGCGACGAGGCGTCCACGACCAGGACTTGATCGGCGCGATAATCGACGGCAATGACAGTTGCATCTGGGCCGGCGGGTAGGGTGTGGATGGAGTACGTGACACCCGGATCGGCCCGGGTTGTGAGCAGCATGACGGCTACCGCAACACCGGCTACCGCAAGGCTGACGGTCGCTACAGTCGCGACCGCAAAGACAGGCTTCTTGTGTGTGCGCATGCTGCAACTATAGCTTATATCCGTGGACGCTGCACGAATATAGGATGATTAGAAAAGCACCTGGAGGATAGGATTTGTGCCCGCTAAGGACTACAGCCACCGCGATGCCGTGGACAAGCTTGGCATTCAGCCAGGATATGGCATCGTTTTTATCGACGATGCATGGCCACTCGACGAGGCGTTGCGCCGACGGGTGCTGGACCGGGCTGATCGCGCGGCCGTGGAACCAAAGCATACGAACGATGCGGTCGATGTGGTGCTGGTGACGGTTGACGACACGACCGCCGCCGTCGCGGTCCTGGCACGATGGAGGAGTTGCATACAGGCGGCGGGTGCGATCTGGCTGTTGAGCCCGAAACGCGGGCAACCGGGCTATGTCGATCAACGCACACTCATCGACGCCGGGCCGAGCGCGAGGATGGTCGACAACAAGAGTTGCGCGGTCTCCGAGACCGTTAGCGGGCTGCGCTTTGTCATCAGGCGGATGGATCGGGTATGACCATCGAGCAGAGAGGAATCGGTCGAGAGAAGTTGCGCTACGGATCGAGCAGGTCGCGGCTGTGATAGGCCAACCAGAGTCTCTTCGCCTCATCTAGCGATAGGGCAGCTATCTGTTCGGGCGTCAAGTGCTCGACATCGTGCAAGAACCTCTCCAGGTAGCGTGGCAGCGGCTCTATTGCTGGAGGCGCGGGCGGAAGGTTAGAGCGGACGCTCTGCCCATTCAGACCGGCCCAAAAGTCGTCCTCGGCGACAAGTTTAAGCTGATCGTGCCAGACCTTCTTCCATAGATGCGAGCCAATCTGTTCGTCAGCCTTACTGAACGAAATCTGTGTCCACGACATGAAACCGGGGGCAACCATTTTTTCGTATTGCCAGTGCGTCGTCCTGTCTTCCCTGTAGCTCTGTTCACGGCAGAATTGTTGTACCTGGCTCCAGCGTGGTCGGCTCATACGCCCACTGACTCCGGCATCACCTCCGAGCGTGGTATCGATTCGAGCAACATGGTTAAAAGTTCCCTGTCGTCGTGGGCCAAACTTGCGCGCAGGACATATGGCCATTGCTCCCTCTTCTCAGGGATGTGCTGCCAGGCGTCATACCGGTCCCAATACTGCCGGACATATGCTCGCACAGCTTCGACGAGAGCCTGCCTCGCCTCTCTTATCGCCTTGCCGGATTCTCCCACGCTCAATTGAGGTACCCACAGGGTAAAGGCGCCCTCTTCCTCCGGCAGTAAATCCACGGTAAAGCGGAAGTTTGTGAGCATACGCGCCAGGTCCTCGCGCGACACGACGACCGCGCCAGGATCGCGATACCGTGTGATGATAAACGGACGTTTGCTATGGACGACATTGTCGTAATGCTGGCGCATCTGGCGCGCTTCGGTCACACTAACTTCGTCTAGAAGTGTTGCTTCGTCGCTCATTTGCTCTCCACCTTTGTGGTGCTCATTTTAGACAGAATATACAACACTTCACGTCATCGGTGCAAGGCCATGGTCGCCTGTGCGGACTAGCCCGATTCGTCCGGTTCAAGCAACTCCATGCGGTTGCCGAAGGGGTCGTCGACATAAAAACGGTCATGGCCGGGCAGCGGCTCGTCGGCGGCGACGGTGTAGCCGGCGTCGATCAGACGCTGGCGCAGGGCGGCGAGGCCGTCGACCTCGAATGCGACGTGGGCCTTCTCGGCCGGTTGGAACGCCCGGTCGACGCCCAGGTGCAGCTGCAGGTTGCCGGTCATGAACCACACGCCGCCGCGCTGCCGCAGGTTGGCCGGCTTCTCTATCTCGTCGAACCCGAGCAACGCGCCGTAAAACTGGCGTGCCCGGTCTTCCCCTCCCGCCGGCATCGCGACCTGGACGTGATGGATGCGCGGACGCATCGCCCCGACCTCCTCTCTCTCTTATCTCTCCGCCTTCTCTATCACTCGTTACCACCGGCCGGGCTGCCATCGCGGCGATGAGATCCAAAACAGAGGCCTAGAACAGGTGATTGGCCAGTGGGATCACGTTCACCAGCGGTTCCTCATAGGGATGGACGCGACGAATGGCCGCCAGCGCCTCCGTCACGTCGCGCCGGTCGCAGCGTACCTCAATCTTGCATTCCGCGCCCTCGGATATCTCCCCTTCACGGCCTTGAAACGGAGCCGCTCCTTCCAACGGACGCCAATATCCGCGCACGCTCATGACGGACAGGCAGTGATCGTAGTTGCCGACGCGCCCGGCGCCAATCGCGTGCAACGCATCGCGCAACAGCTCGACGTAGTCCTCGGGGATGTAGATTTCCAGCTTGACCGTGGTAAATGTGTCGATGGGATGATCTCCTTACCGTGGACCCCGTCATACAATATGACTCGTGGATCATCAGCTGTTTGGCTTGCCGAACTACCCGTACCAACTGGCAACTGGCAACTGGCAACTGGCAACTGGCAACTGGCAACTGGCAACTGGCAACTGGCAACTGGCAACTGGCAACTGGCAACTGGCAACTGGCAACTGGCAACTGGCAACTGGCAACTGGC
>JAABUQ010008949.1_pt1 | contig 13793 bp, 12 predicted proteins | sample 5560001 | NCBI WGS metagenome assembly JAABUQ01 (sample SAMN10711888, study PRJNA513371) | rock metagenome | isolation source: Antarctica rocks | place: Antarctica: Victoria Land, Finger Mt nord | collected 2015-12-18
ATGTGGCGGCTCAGTTCGTCGCATGCGACGGTCGCGATCGGCGTATCGTTCGGCATGCGGTCCCTTACCCACAATCGAACGAGCTCGCTCCATGATCGAATTGCGACGATGGACGGACGACGACGAGCCGCTGCTGCGGTCCACCGTCGGCGATGCCGCGATGATGACGTATCTCGGCGGCCCAGAAACGGCGGAGATGATGGCGGCGCGGCACGTGCGCTTCCGCGATTGGGCGGGCGACGACGGCATGTTCACGATTTGGGTGCCGACCCAGAGGGTCGCCGTCGGCACGATCGGCTTGTGGGACTCGGCGTGGTGCGGCGATGAGGTCTACGAAACCGGTTGGATGGTGCTGCCCGCCTTCGCACGCCGCGGGATTGCCACGGCGGCCGCGCGCGAGATCGTGGCACGCGCCGCGCGTTTGCGCGAACACCGATTTCTGATGGCCTTTCCCGCCGTCGACAACGTGGCATCAAATCGGGTCTGCGTCGGCGCGGGCTTCACGAATCTCGGCGCGTACGAAGTCGACTATCCGCCGGGGCACGCAATGCGCGCGAACGCGTGGCGCGTCGATCTCGTAGCGGTTCGGGCCGCGTTCCCTTAGCGAAGGCTCCCGACGCGGCCGTCTGCAGCACGGTTCGAACGCATGCGGCACGGCACGCCGCCCACGAACTGCGTCACGTCGGCCGGCGACGCGGCGCTTGGTGCGCGCTTCTCCATGAAAACGCTGGTCGCGATCGAGCTCGCGCTCATCGTGCGATACGAACCGAATACATCGGTCCTTACGAACCCCGCGCGTTCGTAGACGTGCAATGCCGCAAACTGACGCACCCCGGTTTCCAAGCGCAGCAGACGCACGCCACGTGCCGCGACCGCCGACTCCACGTGCACGAGTAGTGCATCGGCGATACCCTCGCCCCGTGCGTCATCGCGCACGAACATGCGCTTCAGTTCCGCGAAATCGTCGAAGAACGCGACCCCGCAGCAGCCAACGGCACGTCCCTCGCGGCGTGCGATGAAAAACTGGACGGCGGGCTCGAAGAGTGCTTCGATCGCGTAGCCGTGCCGCTGCGCGGGCGGATATTCTGCCGCAAGCGCCGCTTCGAGCTCGCCGACGAGCGCGCGTGCGTCGGCGCTCGGTTCGGCGACGCGTTCGATCAGCAAGGGAGAGCCGGTCATCGTCCCGAGTGATTCGCGACGGCGCCCGAGCGCTCCGTGTAAGCGGTGTGCAGACGCCTCCGCCTACGCGACGGAGTCGACCGTGCCGCGTGGGTTAGCGCACGCCCAGCGTGAAGTTCAAGTAGATCTGCCGATATGGGAGACCGTACAGCTCCGTCGCGTTCGAACCGATCAACGGTGTGTAATTCGCTGCCGTCGCATATTGATTGAGCGGTAGCGGTCGGCCGTGGCCGATTAGTCCGTTGTACTGAATGAACTGATTGAAGAGATTTTGTACGGCTATATTGAACGAGCCGTGTCCGACGGGGACGTTGAGCGACGCGTCGTCATAATTATACGCTTCGTTGTTCTTGGCGTTGTTCGCCGAGACGAAGTATTGAGTCAGTCGTAGATCGATGTTCTTTCCGAAGGTGGCATCGGCGGCGATCTGAGCTTTGTGCAGCGGAACGCCGGGCAGTTGCGCGTTCTGAATCAGCGTGAGATTGTTCCGCAGCAGATCGGCGGGCGCCGAGCGGAGCGACGACGATTCCGTCGAGTAGTCGTAATCGAAGAACAGTTGACGGTTCACGCGCGCGCGTCCCGAGATATCGAAGCCTTGCGCGAGCAGACGACCGACGTTGGCCTGCGAGTTGACGCCGACGCCGGTGAGGCCGCTCGTGCCGCACGCCGCATTGATGCGCGACTCGAAATTGAGCAGGGTCGTGGGGTCGATCGTCCCGCCGGGGAGGCCCGCGGTTGGAATAACTTCGCTGTAGATCTTGTTGTTGACGTTCTCGCTGTAGACCGTAACTTGGATCTGCGAATCGCCGCGGAAGCGATGACCGACGCTGATCTCTTTGTCGTTCGCGCGCTCGGGGCGAATATTGGGGTTGGCGACCTGACCGATCGTCGTGAGACCGGTGCAGTTGGTCACCGTTGAGCGCGCCGAGGGCGATCGGCGAGTACGGGAGATCGATGTACGTCGCGTACGGCTGCACGGTCGCGGCGCCCGCGGCGACGCGGATCACGTCGTTCTTGGTCGCGTTGTACACGATGGCCAAGCGCGGGTCAAAGAGGGTCGTGTGCGTGATCGTCGATGTCTTCTCGGCGGCATTCAAGTACGCGGAAAAGTGACCGTGTTCGGGGTGGAAGACATCTTGGAAAAAGATGTTCGAGTCGTCGACGATCGGTGACGGCACGACGTTGCCGTTGGATTTGAAGAGGTACGCGTAGTTGTTATACGAGTAGCCGATGCCGATGTCGTTGTTGCGGCCGGGCAGTTCGTCGCTGAACGAGACGCCGGTCGTATTGACCGACGGGCTCAGATAGAACGCGTTATCGCCCGGCGCCTGGACGAACGGCAGTTGGAACGTACGGTCGTACAGCTGGTAGAAGCGATTCGTGTAGGCGTCGGCCGTGAAGTTCGTCGCGCCGTACGGCTGTTCGTATTTCAGGTGATAGTCGTTGATCGTAAAGGTCTGAAACGTCGTGCCGGCGCCTTGGAAGCCGCTCACGTAGCCAGCGTATTGCTGTGGCGTGAGGCAGCTCTTGCCGCCATCGGGCATGCCGTCCGGGCCGAATCCGTAGGCCGACGCGTTGGCGTTGGTGCCCAGGAACGTCCCCGCGCCGCATGCGGGCGGATTGCTCGGCGAGAACGGGCCCGTCGGCGCGGTCATCGGCGGCGCGTAGGCGGCGAGACCCGAGTTACCGATTGCGAGCGCGGTGTCGAACGGTAGAAAGTCTTGGTCGCCATTTCCCGTCTTGTCGTCGAAGTAATAGGCGGAAAGCGCCGAGGCCGTGACGTGCGCGAGTTTCTGCGGGTTGCCGAACGCGTACTTGAGCTTGAGGAAGTCGCCGCGATTCACCACGGCCGAGTCGTCTTTGTAGATGCCGAGGTTGTAGACGGGCGATCCCACGGGTGCCGTCGGATCGAACGCGGCGCCGGGCTGAAAGATGTTGAGGTTCTTGTAGGGACCGTCGATGAATTGCGAACCGGCCGCGACGGCGAAACCGAGGCGGCTGGAGATCGGCCCCGTCACGTTCGCGGTCGTCACGTATTTGTCGAACGTGCCGAAGCCTTGCGAGATGTTCGCGCGGAAATTGGGCGTCGGCTCGAGCGTCTGCATGTCGACGACGCCGCCCACAGAGCTGTAGGCGATGAGGCCCGAGTTACCCGAGCCGTAGTTGACCTGCACGTTGCGCAGTGCGAACGTCGGCGAGACCTCGAAGTTATAGCCGAGATTCTTGCCGCGATTGATGCCGAACCCGAGCGGATGTCCGTCGACGAGGGCCACGGTCTCGAGGCCGCCGATGCCGCGGATATCGATGTAGAGGTCGTCGCCGGCCGAGGGTGTGTCGCTGCCGCCGGTCGCCGCGCTCAAGTTGACCTGCGGGAGGCTACGTAGGTAGTCGCCGACGCGGTAGAAGCCTTCGCGCTCGATCGATTCGGCGCTGGCGTCCTTATAGATCACGGACGACTTCTGCAGCGATTCGGCCGCACGCACGCTCGTGCGGCCGATCTCGCGCAACGATGTGTTGCCCTCACGCTCGCGCGTAATCGAAAGCGTTACCGTCGGCGACGAGCCCTTCAACACCGTGAACGAATCCGACAGGGTCGTCTGATAACCGGCAAGGGTGACGCGCAGTTGGTACACGCCGAGCGGAAGGTCCGTGACGCTGAAGCGCCCCGAGCCATCGGTCGTCGTACGTTGCACGGATTGGCCGACCGACGAGACGTTCGCGCCGTTTAGGGGCAGCCCCGAGCTGGCGTCGACAACGATGCCGCTCACGGTGCCGGTGTCAGCGGTCTGCGCGAACGCGCCGGTCGCTGGCATAAAGAGAAAAGAGATCACCAATGCGATGATCTTACGCATGTCGTCCGTCCTTATCAGTTCGTTCGTTCATGAGAGTTGGGCGGCGCCAGCGTAGGTGATTCGTCTTAAGTTTCGTTTAATATCAAATTAAGATCGTCAAGTACCCCATAAAAAAAAAGACGGCCCCGTATCGGGACCGTCCTCGTCTGCCCGCGCGCATCGATTACATCATGCGGAACCCGTGATCGGCGCTTCCAGCCGCCTCGACGGGCTCGGGTTTGGTTTGATTCGCGCGCATCCACGGCATGAGACCGCGCAGCTTGCGTCCGACTTCTTCGATCGGGTGTGCGGCGTGCTTCTTGCGGTAGGCAACGAACGCGGGTTTGCCCGCGGCGTGTTCGGCAACCCACGCTTGCGCGAAGGTGCCGTCCTGAATCTCGGTGAGGATCTGCTTCATCGCGACCTTCGTCTCGGGCGTGATGATGCGGGGGCCACGCGTGTAGTCGCCGTATTTTGCCGTATTACTGATGCTGTCGCGCATGCCTTCGATGCCGCGCTCGTACATGAGGTCGACGATGAGCTTCACTTCATGCAAGACTTCGAAATATGCCATCTCCGGTGCGTAGCCGGCTTCCGTCAGCGTCTCGAAGCCGGCTTGCACCATCGCGGAAAGCCCGCCGCATAGCACCGCCTGCTCGCCGAAGAGATCGGTCTCGCACTCTTCTTTGAACGTCGTCTCGAGAATGCCGGCGCGGCCTCCGCCGATCGCCGAGGCATACGCGAGGGCGACCTCGCGCGTGTCGCCGCTGGGATCGGCTTGTACGCAGATGAGGCACGGCACGCCACGGCCCGCTTCGTATTCGCTGCGCACGAGGCGGCCGGGCCCCTTGGGCGCGCACATGAAGATGTTGACGTTCGCGGGCGGGACGATCGTGCCGAAGTGGATCGCGAAGCCGTGAGCGAATGCGAGGTATGCGCCGTCCTTGAGATGTGGCGCGATCGAACGCATGAAGATCGCGGGCTGCTCTTCGTCGGGCGCGAGGATCATCACGATGTCGGCGCGCGCCACGGCGTGTTCGATCGAATCGTAGGGTACGCCGTCCTCCGCCGCCGCGCCGCGCGAGGGTGAATTGTCGCGCAGCGCCGCGATCACGTGATGGCCGCTATCGCGCAGGTTGCGCGCGTGCGCGCGGCCTTGGCTGCCATAGCCGATGATGGCGATCGTCTTGCCTTCGAGTTTTTGCGGATTCGCGTCGCGGTCGTAGAGAGCGTTCATCGGGACATTTCCTTTTCGTCGTTGAGCAGTCGGGTGAGTTGAGCGTCGAGACGGCGCAGTGCATCCGGCGGTCCGACGAAGTCGATGGTGGCGTGATAGTACCGATCGCTCGGCTTGACGGAAAGATTCGTGTACGCGCAGCCGAGCCGATTGGTGAGCCCGACGATGCGCTCCAGGAGTCGCCAGTCGTGCATCACGAGGGAGAGTTGCATCGGCTAGGCGATCGCCGGTTCCGGTTCGGGTGCCGCCGTGCCGTTCATCGCGTCGTGTACGGTCGCGCCCGGCGGAATGAGCGGCCAGACGTTCTCCGCGGCGAAACATGCGCAGTGCAGCAGCGTGGGCCCGGGTGTGTTGAGAAACGTCGCCAGTGCCGCGGGCAAATCTGCCGCTTCGCGTACCGATTGCGCCGGGATGCGATAGCCGGCCGCAATCGCGGCGAAGTCGGGATTATCGGAGAGATCGGTGTGCGAGTAGCGCTTGTCGTAGAAGAGTTCTTGCCACTGCCGCACCATGCCGAGGCGCTGGTTGTCGATCAAGAGGATCTTCACCGGGATATCGTAGCGGCGCAACGTCGCGAGCTCCGGTAGCGTCATTTGAAAACCGCCGTCGCCGCAGATCGCGACGACCGTGCGATCGGCGTTCGCGAGCTGCGCGCCGATTGCGGCGGGTAATCCGAAGCCCATCGAACCCAAACCCGCAGACGTGACGAAGTTTCGCGGGTGAATGGCGCGCTGACGCTGCGCCGCCCACATCTGATGTTGCCCCACGTCGGTCGCGACGATCGTGTCGTGCGGCGCGACGGCGAAGAACGCATCGAGCACGCCGGTCGCCGACATCGCGCCATCCGGCGGACGATCCGAGGGCAGCGGTCCACCGAGCGCGCGCGCGTCCGCGGCCCACGACGTGAAACGCAGTGGCTGCGATTGCGCGGCCCGACGCACGAGTGCGCCGAGGGTCGCGCGAAGATCGCCGCGCAGCGCGATCTCGACTGAGATGATCTTGTTGAATTCCGACGCGTCGATGTCGGCGTGCACGATTTTCGCGTTGCGCGCGAACTTGTCCGGTTTGCCCGTCACCCGGTCGTCGAATCGCATGCCGAGCGCGAAGATCACGTCGGCGTCGTTGACCGCGATGTTCGCGGCTTTCCAACCGTGCATGCCGAGCATCCCGAGAAAATTCGGATCGCCCGGAGACGCGCAACCGAGACCGTTGATCGTCGCTGCGTACGGAAGATCGAACATCGCGACGAATTCGCGGAAGATGTGCACGGCGTTCGCACTGCGGGCGCCGCCACCGACGATTGCGACCGGATGCTTTGCGTCGCGCAACAGCGCCAGCGCCGCGTCGATCGACGCATCGTCGGGTCGTTCGTTCGGTTGTGGCACCTGGCGCGGGGCGAAGTGATCCATCTTCGGGCATCGCGCTTTGAGAATATCGCTCGGAATATCGACGAGCACTGGGCCCGGACGCGGGCCGCGCGCGACGCGAAATGCCGCGCGCAAGACGCGCTCGAGATCTTCGACGTGCCGCACGCAGACCGCGCGCTTCGTTACCGAGCCCATGATCGAGGTCACGTCGGCTTCCTGGAATCCGTCGGTGCCCATCAATTCCGAACGGACCTGGCCCGTGATCGCGACCATCGGGACGGAGTCCATTTGCGCGTCGAGGATGCCGGTGACGAGATTGGTTGCGCCGGGACCGCTCGTAGCCATACAGACGCCGACGCGTCCGCTCGAACGTGCGTAGCCGCCCGCCGCGAACGCAGCGCCCGCCTCGTGCCGGGTGAGGATGTGCTCGATCGGATGCGAGAACATCGCGTCGTACAGCGGCATGATCGCGCCGCCGGGATAGCCGAACACGACTTCGACACCCTCGTCGGCGAGGATATCGAGCACGAGTTGTGCGCCGGTGGAATCGGCGGGCAGTGACACAGGTGGCTCCTCGGGCATGTGCGTGTGGTGAGAAACGAAAAGCCCCCGCCGGTTCGGCGGGGGCTTCGCTGCGACTCGGGGTCGTTACGCGAAAGCTCTACGCCGAACCGTGGGGTTCGCGAATAAGGAGGCCGACGACGACGACGAGCAGTTGCGACATGTGCGTCAGTTGTACCGTGCGCCACCCTGCGAAGTCAACGCAAGCCGCATGCGATCTGCCAACTCCTTCGCATTGCGAAAAGCCTTACACGATTCGGCTTGACGCCCTCGCAGAACGCATGGTACGGTGCTCGAGCATGAACGGCCGACCGATTTCGTTCGACCTCCTCCTTAGCGGCACGCTCCAAGCGTAGTCGCTAGCGCCGTTTGCTCCACTCTCACGAGGGGCCGTCGCGAAAGCGGCGGCCTCTTCGCATATCTCACGACAGGTAAACACTGCACGATGGGCTCGATGTCGGTTCACAAATACCGACCGTTTGGTCGGATCGATCTTCCCGACCGCCGCTGGCCATCGCGGACGATCGACCGCGCGCCGCAATGGTGTAGCGTCGATCTGCGCGACGGAAATCAAGCGCTCGTCGAACCGATGGGGCCGCAGCGCAAACGCCGGATGTTCGATTTGCTCGTGCGACTCGGCTTCAAAGAGATCGAAGTCGGCTTTCCGTCGGCGTCGCAGCCGGATTTCGATTTCGTGCGCGATCTCATCGAGCATCGCTCGATTCCGGACGACGTGACGATCCAAGTCCTCACGCAGGCACGCGCCGACCTCATCGATCGCACGTTCGAAGCGATCGCGGGCGCACCGCGTGCGATCGTGCACGTCTATAATTCGACGTCGACGTTGCAGCGACGCGTCGTCTTCGGGCTCGAGCGTTCGGGCGTCGTGCGGATCGCGACCGATGCGGTCGCGCGCATCAAGCGACTCGCGGCGGCGATGCCCCAGACCGACGTGCGTCTGGAATACTCACCTGAGAGCTTCACCGGCACCGAACTCGATTTCGCCAAAGAGATCTGCGAAGCCGTGATGGACGTCTGGGAACCGACGCCCGAGCGCAAGATCATTCTCAATCTACCGGCGACGGTCGAGATGGCGACGCCCAACATCTACGCCGATCAGATCGAATGGTTCGGTCGCAACGTGGCACGTCGCGAGAGCGTCATTCTCTCCGTGCATCCGCACAACGATCGCGGTACCGGCGTCGCGGCGGCGGAACTCGCGATGATGGCGGGCGCGGATCGCGTCGAGGGCACGCTCTTCGGCAACGGCGAGCGCACGGGAAACGTCGACGTGGTGACGCTCGGCCTCAACATGTTCTCGCAGGGCGTCGATCCGCAGCTCGATCTTTCGAATATCCCCGAGATCGTGCAGACGGTCGAGTACTGCAACCGGCTGCCCGTCGACGCGCGCCATCCGTATGGGGGCGAACTCGTGTTCACCGCGTTCTCAGGGTCTCATCAGGACGCGATCAAGAAGGGCTTCGCGGCGCGCGACATGCGCGGCGACGTCGTATGGGAAATTCCGTATCTGCCGATCGATCCGCAGGACGTCGGCCGCACGTATGAGGCCGTCATCCGCATCAATAGTCAGTCGGGTAAGGGCGGCGTCGCTTACGTGATGTTGCACGATTTCGGCTACGATCTACCGCGCGCGATTCAGGTCGAGTTCGGTCGCGCGGTGCAAGGTCTCTCGGAGGAAACGGGGGCCGAGATTGCGCCCGCGGAAATTCTCGCAGCGTTCGAACGCGAGTATCTCGGCACGAAGACGCCGCTGCGACTCGTGGAATATCACGTGGCCGATGACGGCTTCGGCCGCGCGACGATCGAGGCGACGATCGGCGATGGAACCTCGATCCGCACGCTGTGGGGCAACGGCAACGGTCCGATCGACGCGTTCGTCGCGGCGCTGTCGAAAGATATCGGTGTCTCGATCGCGGTCGGCGACTATCACGAGCATTCCGTCGGTTCCGGTGCCAATGCCGCCGCCGTCGCATATCTCGATGTTGCGACCGCCGGCACCTCGCACTTTGGCGTCGGCCGCGACGCCAACATCATCACCGCGAGTTTGCGCGCGATCGTCAACGGCGTCAACCGCGCGATCCGCATCGATCATCTCCGCGCGCCTGGTTTGCGCGGCGGCCCCGCCCACGAGGAAACGAAGGGAATGCATGCCCCAGTCACTGTTTGAGAAAGTCTGGCGCGCGCACGTCGTCGAGACGTTGCCGGGCGATAACGCGCTCGTTTTCGTCGATCGCGTCGTCGCGCACGAGATCACGACGCCCCAAGGCGCGCTCGAGATCGAGCGCAAGTTCGGCGACAAGCTCTACGACAAGGATCGCATCGTCGCGATCAACGACCACGTCTCGCCCGCCAAAGATATGGAGACGGCGATCCAGGCGAAGGTGCTGCGCGACTGGGCGAAGCGCCACAAGATCGCGCTGTTCGATATCGGCCAGAATGGCATCTGTCATGTCGTCACGCCGGAACGTGGCTACGTCGAACCGGGCATGACGCTCGCGTGCGGCGACAGCCACACGTGCACGCTCGGCGCGTTCGGTGCGTTCGCACTCGGTGTCGGATCGACCGCGCAAGGCGGCGCGATGCTCGCGCAGACGCTCGTGCTGCAACGGCCGAAGGTCATGCGCATCACGGTCGAGGGCCGCCTCCAAGGCGGCGCGACGGCCAAAGACCTCGCGCTCTTCGTGATCAATTCGCTCGGCTTCAAGGGCGGCACGGGCTACGTGCTCGAGTATGCGGGCTCCGCGATCGATGCGCTTTCGATGGACGAGCGCATGACGCTGTGCAACATGGCGATCGAAGCCGGCGCGACGACGGGCATGTGCCAGCCGGACGAGACGACGTTCTCGTATTTGCGCGGTCGCGAGAATCAGCCGACGGGCGAGGCGTTCGAAGCGAAGGTCGCGCATTGGCGCACGCTGCGCGCCGACGACGAAGCGACGTACGACACCGAAGTCACGCTCGACGTCGATGGCCTGCGGCCGATGGTCACCTGGGGCACGAATCCCGGCGAAGCGATTCCGCTCGGACATCGCATTCCGCTCGATGCCGATGCTTCATCGCTGAAGTACATGGGCGTCGCCGCCGGCGGCGACCTGCGCGAGCTCATCCTCGATCAGGCGTTCATCGGTTCGTGCACGAACTCGCGTCTCTCCGATCTGCGTGCCGCAGCCGAGGTGCTGCGTGGCCGCACGGTGACGATCCCGACGATCGTCACGCCGGGTTCGCAGGCCGTCAAACGCGCGGCTGAACGCGAAGGTTTGCACGACGTCTTCCAAGATGCCGGATGTCTCTGGACGCATTCGTCGTGCGGGCCGTGTCTGGGGATGTCGATGGGCGTGCTCGCGCCGGGCGGGCGCTGCATCTCCTCGACGAATCGCAACTTTCCGGGCCGCATGGGCACGGGCGGTCGCGTGCATCTCGCGTCGCCCGCCGTCGTCGCAGCGAGCGCCGTCATGGGTCGGATTGCGAACCCGAATGAACTCGGTTCGCTCGTGCCAGCAACCGGAGCGGAGGCGCACGCATGATCGTTTCCGGCACCGTGATGCCGCTCGATCGGGCGAACGTCGATACGGATCAGATCATTCCCGCGCACTATCTCACCGGTATCGAAACGACGGGACTCGGCAAACATCTCTTGACCGGGATGACCGGCGGAGCCGAACTGCTCGCGGGGCATCCCGAAGCGTCGATCCTCGTGGCACGCGAGAATTTCGGGTGCGGCAGTTCCCGCGAACACGCGGCGTGGTCGCTCGCCGACCGCGGCTTCAAAGCCGTCGTCGCACCGAGCTTCGCACGCATCTTCTACGAAAATGCGTACAACAACGGCATCGCGCCCGTCATCGTCGATGCAGCGGAGATCGACGCACTGCTGGGCTCGATCTTCGCGAGCATCGATCTGGAGCGCGAAGTGCTCACACGCGACGACGGCGGCGAGGTGCGCTTTACGCTCGATCCGTTACGCAAGCAGTTCTTGCTCTCGGGCGGTTATATGGCGTTCCTCGCGAGCAAGATCGAGACGGTTCGTACGTGGGAGGCAGCGCGCGGTTAGTTTCCGGCCGGAAGCACCGAGAGCTCTTTGGAAATCCAAGCGCGCCAAGCGGTATCGATTTGTTCCGACGTGAGCGCTTTGCTGAGATCGGGGCCGAACGTCGATTTCTTGCCGGCCGTCACGATCGCGATCGGTTTGCACATCATCATGGCGTGACCGGCCATCATCATCGCATTGCCATGTTCGGTTGCGGTCGCGGGACGGCAGACGACGGTTGCGGCCATCGAGGCCTTGGATTCGGCCGCGCGCGCGATCGCCGGCGACGTAAGAACGAGGGCTGCGGCGCCGAGCGCCGGTAAGAAGCGGTACATCGAACTCTCCAGTAGCGAGGCTCGACGTCGATATAACGTCGCGTCGGTAAGCTCGCAGGACGAACACGAGTATCGCACGGCGCGCGATGCATCGTCCGTAACAGCGCTTACGTCGCGCGCATTGGCGATGCGCTCAAGGCGCGGTCGGAGAGAAACGCCAGGATGGCGCGGGCGAGGTCGTCCGGGCGATCCTCTTGCAAGAAGTGGCTCGCGCCCGCGATCGTCGCGTGCGCGATGCCGCGCGTGCCGGGTACGCGTTTCATGAAGGCGCGTTCGGCGCCGCGTGTGATCGGATCGCCGTCGGAAAAGGCGCACAGCATCGGTTTTTCGCTGCGTTCGAGCGCGCGCCACGCCGCACGGTTGGCGTCGGAGGCCGGGTCGTCGGGTCGCGTCGGCACGAGCATGGGAAATTCGCGTGCAGCTGCGACGAACGTTTGGTCCGGAAACGGCGCGTCGTACGCTGCGATGACGGCGGCGGACGGCTTTGGCGTGCACGTCGCGGCGATGACGCGCGCGGCCGAGAAGGCGGGCATCGCTTGCGACGCATCGCGCCAGCGTGCGAACGCGTCGCTCGGCGGTTCGTCCCCCGTCGGCAAGAACGTGTTCGCTACGACGGCAGCTGCGAAACGTTCGGCACGCTCGACGTAGAGGCGGAGGCCGAGCAGGCCGCCCCAATCTTGCATCACGAGCACCGCGTCTCGAAGCTCGAGCGCGTCGATCACGGCGGTGAGCCAGGCGACGTGACGCGCGAACGTGTAGTCGGCGCGCCCGGTCGGTTTGTCCGATCGTCCGAAGCCGATGAGATCGGGCGCGATCGCGCGGTACCCGGCCGCGACGAAGTGCGGGATCATGTTGCGATAGAGAAAACTCCACGTCGGTTCACCGTGCAGGCAGACGATGGGACGCGCTGTTCGCAGGCCCTCATCGACGTAGTGAGTTCGTAGCGACGTCCCGTCGCCCGCGGGAACGTCCACGTAGTTGGGCGCGAACGGATAGTCGGGAAGTGAGGCGAAGCGGTCGTCGGGCGTGCGCACGAAATCCATGCGCCCGGATTACGACTACGTAAAGTCGTTTTCCATCCGAAATCTAAGAGCGGGCAATCGGCGCGCGCGTATCCGAATTTCGGGGAGGGAATGGTATGGCACGTGTAGTTGATGCGCTTCCGCTCGATGCGGGCGCAACATTTCCCGAGATCGCGTTCGTTACGACCGACGCTGCGACGGTCGATCTTCCGAGACGCGGGCGATGGACGGTCGTCGTTTTCTACCGGGGTGAATGGTGACCGGTCTGCCATCAGCAGTTAGCTGATTTTCAAGCCAATATCGCGGCGTTTTCTGCAGTTGAGATCGAGGTGATCGCCGCATCGGTCGACGATCTGGCCGATGCGAAGAAGATGGTCGCCGCGGAGCATCTATCTTTTCCGGTCGGCTACGGTCTCGATGCGCGCACCGTGGCGCAGAAGGTTGGCGGATTTTACGAAGCCGATCCGGATGGCGACTACTTGCATCCAGCCAATTTCATCCTCGAGCCCGGCGGAACGATCGCATCGGCGACCTACAGCACCGGGTCCGTCGGGCGCCTCATGGCGCGGGATGCGCTCCGCTTCATCGACAACCAGTAGACGAACGAGACAGCACGCCCGGATCTGACGCTATCCGCCCGTGACGCGGACTGCAATTGCCGACGTCGTATGTCGTTGCGGTGAGCCTTCCCGTCACGTTCGCCGACATCGAAGCTGCCGCACACCGGATCGCCGCGTACGTCGTGCGCACGCCGACGCTCGCCGCTCCGAGTCTGGGCGAACGTACGAATTCCGAGATCTTCCTCAAGCTCGAGACGCGGCAACGCACGGGCGCCTTCAAAGATCGCGGCGCTGCGAATCTCCTGTTGCAACTCTCCGCAGCCGAGCGCGAACGCGGCGTGATCGCGATGTCGGCGGGCAATCACGCCCAGGCCGTCGCCTATCAGGCGTCGCGTCTGGGCATTGCGGCGACGATCGTGATGCCTGAAAGTACGCCGTTCACGAAAATACGTCGCACGCAAGGCTTCGGGGCGCGCGTGGTCCTCGCGGGTGAGGTGCTCGCCGATGCAGCGGAACGCGCGCAAGCGATCGCCGTCGAGGAAGGCCTCACCCTCGTGCATCCTTACGACGACGCGCGCATCGTCGCGGGCCAGGGTACCGCGGCGCTCGAGTTCCTCGCCGACGTGCCAGGTCTCGACGTTCTCGTCGTGCCGATC
>JAABUQ010008950.1_pt1 | contig 13793 bp, 8 predicted proteins | sample 5560001 | NCBI WGS metagenome assembly JAABUQ01 (sample SAMN10711888, study PRJNA513371) | rock metagenome | isolation source: Antarctica rocks | place: Antarctica: Victoria Land, Finger Mt nord | collected 2015-12-18
GAACTGCCTTCGATCCGCTCCCAATCACTCAGGAGGGCGCCGATGCCCGAGGATAAGCCGGACCCCCTCACGACGGCCGAGTGGAAGGTCATGAAGATCGTCTGGCGGCGGAAGAGTTGCGCGGCACGCGACGTCTACCAGGAGGCGGGCGAGGTTTTTGGCTGGGCGCCGACGACGGTCAAGACGCTGCTGCGGCGGCTGGTGGACAAGGGCCACCTCGTCGCGACGCCGGTGGGGTCGAGCTACCTGTACAAACCCTCGCGACCGGCCTGGAAGTCGCTCTTCGGCGCGGCCGACACGCTGCTGGACAACGCCCTGGACGGGATGGACGGGCGACTGCTGGCCTACATGGTCAAGAAGAGCAAGCTTTCCTCCGACGACCTGGCTGAGCTGCGTGCGCTTCTGGACCAGCACGACGAACCCGCCGAGGAGGTCTAGCCATGCACCGAATCGCGATCATCGAGATGCTCAACGCTTGGGCCGTACCCTGGGCCGAATTCATGGCCCGCGGGCTGGTCGACGCGACCGCCCTCCTCGCGATCCTGGCCCTCGTCTGGCTGCCCCTGAAACGTCAGTTGTCGGCGCAGCTCTCGCACGGCCTCTTCCTGCTGGTGCTGCTGAAGCTCACCGTGCCGGTCCCGATCTCCGTCCCCCGTTGGCTGGCGGAGTGCTCCCCCACGCGGCTCGCGTCCCGATACGTCGCGGGGTCCCCGGAAGCGGTCGCCCCCGAGCCTCCCGCCACCGAGGCCCCAGCGCCGCCCGCCGCGTCACCGGCCATCGCATTCCCCACGGCCTCGCGGGACCGCTCCCCAGACTTCGCGAGGACCGTGAATTCCGAGGCGAATCGCAACCTAGCGGTCCCGGACCCGGCGACTCCCGCCGCCCCGCCGATGGCGTTCTCCAAGGACCCGTCGCTCGAAACCGCGCGAGCGGAACCCCCTCCGCCGCCGACCTCCTCGATGCCAGCGGCGGAACCGCCGACACCGCCCGCGCTGACGATCCGTGCCCGGCTCATGCTCGGCTGGGCGGCCCTCACGGCGCTCTTGCTGGCGAGGTTCGTTCGAAGCCTGGCGCGGTCGCGCCAGCTCATCCGAGACGCCTGCCCCCTGGAGGAAGGCGACCTGGCGATCGACCTGGAGGCCCTCCAGCGCTCGGCGGGCGTCCGCATCCCGGTGCGGTGGGCGTCCAGTCCCCGGCTCAGCTCGCCGGCTGTCGGCGGCCTCTTGCGCCCAACGGTGGTCATCCCGCCCGACCTGGCTGAAGGGCTGACGCCCAACCAACTGTCGTGGGTCCTCCTGCACGAGCTGGCCCACGTGCGCCGCGGCGACCTCTGGATCGTCGTCTTCCAGAGAGTCATTCAGTCGGTCTACTTCTTCCACCCGGCCGTGTGGGCGGCGAACTGGATCATCGATCAGCTTCGCGAATACGCCTGCGACGACGCCGCTCTGGTCGCCGCCAACGTCCCCAGGCGCGATTGTGGCGAGGGCTTCCTGTCGGTCGTCCGGCTCTCGGTCGCCGCCGACGCCCCGCTGGCTCCGGCACTAGGGCTGTTTGAGTCGCGGATGTTCATTCGTAACCGACTGGTGCGCATTCTCGACCGCCGCCGAGTGGTTCACCGCGCCCTGTCCGCTCGCTCGGCCGCGGGGCTTGCGGCCCTCGCGCTGGTCGTCCTGCCCTACGCCCGCGCCCGCGACGACGTTCCCGACCCCGGCCCGTCCCCCGTCCAGCAGCCGAAATCGGAACCGAAGTCGCAGTTCACACCCACCCGGGCGGCTGGCGAGGAGGCCACGGCGCCCTCGGACGGCCCCGAGCCGACGCACTACAAGGAGCGGGCGGGATTCCCCAAGGACGAGCCCACCGGCGTCTGGAGCGCGGCGTTTAGCCCCGACGGCAAGCGGCTGGCGACGGCGCACGAAGGGGGCAAGAACAAGGCCTCGACGGTCAAGGTCTGGGACGTGGCCGCTCGCAAGCCGGTCCTGGTGCTGGTCGGCCCCGGCACCTTCCGCAGCGTCGCCTACAGTCCCGACGGCCGCCTGATCGCCGCGGGCAGCTTCGACAACTCGACGCGGATCTGGGACGCTGCCACCGGCAAGCTGCTGCACACGATGATCGGCACCAGCGGCATCAACACCGTCGCCTTCTCGCCCGACGGCAAGTCGCTCGTGACGGGGAGCTGGGACAACGTCATCCGGGTCTACCACGTCGCCAGCGGGCGCGAGTCGCGCACTTTTAAAGGCAACCCCGGCCAGCCGACGACGCTGGTGTTCAGTCCCGACGGCAAGACGCTCGCCGAGTCCTGCCTGGACAAGACCGCGATTCTCTGGGACTTCGAGGCCGGCACCATCACGCGGGTCCTCCGCGGACATACCGAGCATGTCGAGTCCGTGGCGTTCAGCCCCGACGGCAAGACGATCGCCACGGGGAGCTGGGACAAGACCATCAAACTCTGGGACGCGGAAACCGGGGCCGAGCGGGCGACGCTGGAAGGGCACACCGAGGAGGTTCTGAACGTCCGGTTCGCGCCCGACGGCAAGACCCTGGCCTCCTCCAGCGGAGAGTTCCACAAGGACTACTCCCCCGGCCCCTCGGAGGTGAAGCTCTGGGACCTCGCCAAGAAGGCCGAGATCGCGACGCTCCGGGGGCACAAGAACCGCACGTTCGCCCTGGCGTTCCACCCCGACGGCAAGCTCCTCGTCACCGGCAGCGGCGACCGCTCGGCCAAGCTCTGGGACACCGCCAATGGTGACGAGGTCGCCACCCTCGGCCCGACCGACGAGGCCCCCGAGGCCGGCGCTCCGGTGGTCGCGATGGCCTGCTCGCCCGACGGCATGTTGTTAGCCACCGCGAGTGAGGAGAAGACGATCGAGATCCGCGACGTGACCACGGGCCGGTCCCTCGCGACCCTCGACGGCCACGACGACGCCATCGCCTGCCTGGCGTTCAGCCCCGACGGCAAGACCCTCGCGTCGGGCAGTTTCGACAAAACCATCAAGCTCTGGGAGCCGGAAACGGGCCGCGAGAAGGCAACCCTCTCTGGCCACACGAACTGGGTCTTCGCCGTCGCGTTCCGTCCCGACGGCAAAAGCCTCGCATCGGCCGGCTACGACAAGACGGTGCGGCTCTGGGACCTGGAGACCAGCGCCCAGACGGCCGTGATGGAGGGGCACAAGGCTTCGGTACGCGCCGTCGCCTTCCGCCCCGACGGCAAGGTTCTTGCCTCCGGCGGCGGCGACCGGATGATCAAGCTCTGGGACGTGGCGACGCACGCCGAGACGGCCGCGCTGAAGGGACATAAGGGGACGGTCCGCGCCCTGGGGTTCGCGCCCGACGGCAAGACCCTGGCGTCGGGCGCCGAGGACGACGCCGTGAAGCTGTGGGACGTCGCCAAGGCGGCCGAGCGCGCGACGCTCTCCGGCCACACCGACATGGTCTGGACCCTGGCCTTCTCGCCGGCCGGCACGACCCTGGCCACCGCCGGCCTCGACGCGACCATCCGGCTCTGGGACCCCACCACGGGGACGGCCCGGGCTGCCCTGCCGGGGCACACCGACGGCATCTCGGGCCTGGCATTCGCGCCTGGGGGCCGGTTGCTGATCTCGGGGAGCTTTGACAGGTCGGTCAAGTTCTGGGAGCCGTCCGTCCCCGTCATCGAGCCGGCCGCGGGGGTGGAGTCGGACGCGGAGACCTGGGCGGTCGCGTACGCGCCCGACGGCAAGACGATGGTCTTCGCCGGGAAGTCGCCGACCCTGGTGATCTGGGACACCGCGACCCGCAAGGGGCGACCCGCGCCCGGGGACCACGCCGCGACAACGGTCGTCGCCTTCTCCCCCGACGGCGATACCTTCGCCACCGGGCGCTGGGACGGCAAGGTCCACCTCTGCGACTCCGGGACGGGCGAGATCCGGGGGACCCTGGAAGGCCACACCGGCCCCGTGCGCTGGCTGGCCTTCCACCCCGACGGCAGGACCCTGGCGACCGCCGGTTACGACAAGACGGCAAGGCTCTGGGACCTCCGCACCAAAAAAGTGACCCTGAGCCTTCCGGCGCAACCCCTGCCCGTCAACCGCATCGCCTTCAGTCCTGACGGCAAGACGCTCGCCACGGCGACGGGGGACTGGCAAGCGCCGATCGCCGGTGGCGAGGTCCGGCTCTGGGAGGCCGCCACCGCGAAGCCGCTGGCCACCCTCCGCGGCCATGACCAGTGCATCTTCGGCCTCGCCTTCTCGCCCGACGGCAAGGCGCTGGCCACCGCCTCCCTCGACAAGGCCAAGCTCTGGGACCTCGCTACCTCGCAGGCCGCGGACCTGGAGAAGCCACACGCGCTGGCCCTGGCGTTCGCTCCCGACGGCAAGACCCTGGCGGTCGGCTACGCGCCGGGTGAGACGGTCCTGTGGGACCGTGCCACACATCGGCAAACCGCCCTCATGAAGGCGCATAAGGACATGGTCTTCGCCGTGGCGTTCCGCCCCGACGGCCGCGAGCTGGCCACGGTCTCCCGCGACGGCTCATTGAAGCTGTTCGACCTCGCCCCAGCACCAACCGTGGCGTCATCGTTGAGGGTCATGGGCACCAAGACCAGCATCAGCGCGGCGATCTCCACGTCCGCCTCTGCCAAGGTCGACCGCACCCGGGCCCTCGCCGTCGCAGCCCGTCCCTGAATCGAGGCCCGCCCCGGTCGTCCATCTCCGGGTCAGTCCTTCATCGCGGAGTTCCGAAGGAATTCGGAGAATATCCGGCCCGAGCCTCCGAATAGGGAACCAGGAGAGGACTCGACTCGTCCCATTCCTTGGGAGTTGACGACCGGCCGAGCATCGAGACTGAAGGCGGGCGGACGACATGCCCGGGTTCTCCGGGGCGTTCGCGGTGCGCGTGGGCTCGGGAAACTCGGCGAATGGGGATCGCGATCGGGGGTTGAGACAACCTCTCAATCCGGCATTTTCCCTGGTCCTCGCACAGCGTCCTCCTCTCGTCGGGATGCTGACCGGGACCGACCGTTGACCCCATTGGGGCTTCTCTTATGAGGAGGATCTTGCGATGCCTCTGCGTCCACTCCGCGCGCGTCGAATGCCTGGCGAATTCGGGGACAATGAGGACCGGCCAACCGGCCCGTGGGTCTGGCTGCTGACCGGGGAGCTTCACCTCGTGGGCCTGCTGGTCGTCGGGATTGCCATTGTCGCGGCGATGTCGCGCTCCGCCTTGCCGACGCCGGTGGCGTCGGTCGTCTCGACGGAGCCGCTGATGGGGGTGGTCGAATCCCTGGCGATGGCTCCGGATGGCCGGACAATGGCCTCCTGCGGCGGGGGCGGGACCATCCGGCGCTGGGTACCCTCGAACTGCCGGTACCTCGGGGAGTTCGCCGAGCACGGCCTGAAGGCCAACTGCATCGCCTACCGCCCCGACGGCAAGGTCCTCGCTTCCGGCGGCGTGGATTGCGTGGTGCGGCTCTGGGACGCCGAGACCGGCGCCCTCCTTCAGGCACTGGAAGGGCACGAAGGGATGATCCGCGGCCTCGCCTTCTCGCCCGACGGTAAGCTGCTCGCCTCTTGCGGCCGGGACAAGGCCGTCCACCTCTGGGATGCGCGGACCGGGGCCGACCTCAAGGCGATTTTCTGCCATTCGTGGCCGGTCCGCGCCCTGGCCTTCTCCCCCGACGGCCGAACACTCGCCGTGGGCTCCAGCGACGGTGAGGTCGCCTTGTGGGATGTGGAGGGGCATCGCGAGCGATTGCACGTCCGCGCATTCCAGTGGTGCGTCCACTCGCTGGCTTTCTCCCCGGATGGCCAGACCCTGGCCGTCGCCGCGTTCGACCCCGCCATCCGCCTGCTAGACGCGACGACTGGATGCACGCGAACCGTCCTGCTCGGGCATGACCAGGAAGTCTTCGGCGTCGCCTACAGTTCCGACGGCCGGACCCTGGCCTCGGCCGGAGTGGACCACCTCGTCAAACTCTGGGACGCGCGGACAGGTCGCGAGCGGGCCAGCTTCGCCGGGCACCTGGTGGCCGTCAAGGCCGTGGCCTTCACCCTCGACAACCGTGCGCTCGTCTCCGGCTCGGGCGACGCGACATTGCGGGTCTGGGACCTGACCGCAGGACTTGACCAAGGAGTCGCGGAGGACGCGGAGTGACCTCTGGAGCGGATTCGACGCCGCGTCCACCGTGTCACCGTGATTCGTTCATTTGCCCTTGTCGGCCTTCTCCTTGTCCATGCGATCCTTGTCGGCCTTTTCCGCCTTCTCCCTCGCGGCAACGGCCTTGGGGTCCTTGCCGCGCCCCTTGGGCGAGGGAGCCTTGCGGGCGTCCTCGACGTTGCGGTCGGTCTCGCTGTAAAGGGGGAGGTAGCGGTAGTAGACCTCCAGGGTCAGCAGCGACATGCACGTCAGGAAGTGCCGGCCCGCCTCGGCCCCCCACTGGTCGACGACGGGCCGCGTGGGGTCCCAGCTCCCGCGATCGCAGCCCTTGTAGCCAGAGCCGGAGCCGACCTGAATGGCGACCAGGCCGTCGCGCACGCGGACGTTCCACTCCTGCCAGACCTGCCCTTGCATGTTGTGGAGCATCTGGGTGGCGTAGTACCAGTAGTAGATGTTCCTCGCTTCGGACTTTTGCAGGTCCTCGGCCACCAGCGTCGCGCCCTGGATGAGAGCCTCGTTGTTGCGGTGCCAGCCGAGGTACTGGCGGCTCAGCAGGGCTTCGGCGGTCATCACCGCGCTATACGCGCCGCCGGGCTCGTACGAGTAGGTCGCCTTATAGGGGTCGGCCGCGGCCTTGTCGAGGTAGTCGCGACACCCCTGCCAGGTCTCGTTGGAGATCTTCAGGCCCGAGAGCGCGCCGCTGCGGAGGGCGAACATCTGCCAGCCGAAGACCGAGGTATCGCCGGCCGCCCCCGGGTTGTATCGCCAGCCGCCGGGGGGCGTCTTGCAGCGCGCCGCGGCGATGAAGTCGATGGCCTTCTGGGCGGGGGCCTTGAGCTTTTCGTCCTGCGAGAGCCCGTACGCTTCACAGAGCGCCATCGTGGCGATCGCGTGGGAGTACATCTGCGTCTGCCCCGAGCCGCCGGAGAACAGGTCGCCGTCTTCCTTCTGGTGGGCCACCAGCCAGGCGAGCCCCTTCTTCACGCAGTTCTGATATTTCGACGGCTCGGTGTGGATGTTCCCGGCGCCCAGCATGGGCATCAGGGCCAGCCCGGTAGCCGCGGCGTCGGAGGGGTATTTGTTCGGGCTCTTGGGACAGCTCGCCCCCTTGCACTGGGGGGACGGGTCGAGGTTCCAGCTTCCGTCCTCGCGCTGGTGCCGGAAGATCCAGTCAAGACCCGTCTGCACGGCCCGCTCGGAGTGGACGGACCCCCCCTGGCTGATGTTCATCTTCGCCCGGATCTTCGTCCCGCGCCCGGAGAATGGGGCCGATAGCTTCTCTCCGCTGGTCATCGAAACGCCCCGGCCACTGCCGTCGGCCGACTTGGTCATCGCGACCGATTCCGTCGGCGCCTTCAGGTTCAGCTCGGAGCTCATCTTGAAGTCGGCCGGCAGTTCCGGGACGTTGAAGACCGTCTCGTCCGTCTGGGACGGGTCAAGCGTGATCGACGGGGGCTCGGGTGACTTGATCGTCGATAAGGGGTCGCCCGCGTGGTCCGACTCCTGCAGGGCGTTCATATCTTCCAGCAACTGCTGCGGGAAGTCGGCGTCCAGCGGCTTCTGCTCGGCGCCGGTGTTGTTCGCCAACACGAAGATACCCAGCAGCAGCAACGCCACGCCGTGCAGCGTGATGCTGGTGCCGTAGGGGGTGATCCACTGCATCCACTCGGGGGTATTGCGGTCGATCCGGGCCATCGCGCGACGGTAACGGACCCGGACGATGCGCAGAAAGCGGGAGCCCTTGCGTGCCATCGATAGTCCCGTCCCGATTCTGGGGTGGAGAAGGCGTCGAGAGGCTGGAGACGGCTTCGGCTCGGCCGGGTCGCGGGGGCCCGGCACCTTTCCTCTCATCTTACGCTGAGAGTCCGCCCGGCTCAACACGCCACTCGCGGCGAAGTTTCGAATCCGCGCGGACGCCACGGCCTGAAGTGAGGACTGGAGCCGGACCCGGACGGAGTGGCAACTGGGTGCATGCCCCCAAGTCGCCTAGCCGGTCGGAAACCCGTGCCGAACACGCCCGGATTTCTCGTTTCGGCAGGCGAGTCCGTTTCGCCATAAGTCGTGATCTGGTAAGAGTGGGCAGAGGCGGGATCGAACCGCCGACACCGGCATTTTCAGTGCCGTGCTCTACCATCTGAGCTATCTGCCCGCGTTTTCTGGACGGATGTGAGGTTAACGTCACGCGAAGGGATTGTCAACCACCTCCACGGCATTCTTGCAGCCACGGACCTTTTCAAACTCTGGGAAGCGGGTGAGGCCGAACAGGGCCCTTTCGGCGTCGTCTTGAGACCCCGCCAAGAACCCGTCTCCCACGTAGGTCCTGAATCCGAAGGCCGTTGCGGAAAGCGCCGAGGTTGTGGTGCTGAGATGTCCACGCCGCTTCGGTCGGTGCTTTCTCTCCACGCTTTTAGCGAAAGGGAGCGACTTCGCGCATCGAGTTCACACGCAACGGTCCCTCGTCGTAGGGTCTCGGAGGATGCACGGATTGCCCGCCGGACGAACGGTCGGGTTTGGCGAGCGAGGTGTGCGCATGAACTCGGGAGGCACGGCGGGCATCCGGATCGCCAGGCTCTTGCGGCTGCTGCTGGCGGTGCGGGGCGACGGGTGCCCCAACGCCAGGGTGCTAGCCGAGGCGTGCGAGGTCAGCCGCAGGACGATCTATCGCGATCTGGAATTGCTGGCAATGGCCGGTGTTCCGGTGCAGTACCAGGCCGACCGGCTGGGCTACGCGCTGCCTCCGACCTATGCGTTCGAGGCCCCCTGCCTGGACGCCACCGAGGCCGCCGCGATCCTGGTACTGGCCCGGCAGTCCTGGCCAGGGGATTCGCTGGGCCTGGCTCGCGCCGCCCGCGCGGGGGCGCGGAAACTGCTTCTGGCCCTCCCCGCCGAGATCCGGGCGCGTGTGAAAGGACTCGTCGAGCTGGCTGGCGAGGTCGACGACCCGCCGCCTCCGGCCCCGGAACGGCAGGCCGTCTTCGACGCGCTGACGCGGTCGCTGGCCGAGAGGGTCCAGCTCCGCCTCTGGTACGATGGGGGACCCGGCGCGGCGGCCGAGTCGACCAAGGTCAGCCCGTATCGCCTCCTGTGCGAGCGCGCCGACTGGCGGCTGATCGGCCGCTCCAGCGCGGACCGAGCGGTGCGTTCCTTCGCCGTGCCCCGCATCCGCCGAGCCGTCCCGACGGGCGACTCGTATGAGATCCCCCCCCGGTTCGACACGGGGAGGCTCGCGGTCGCCGCGGCGTGCCGGCGGGAGGTCCGCCTTCGGTTCTGGGAGCCAGCCTCCGCCGATGCCTTGGACGCCCCGCCTGGGCGAGTCCTGGAGGTCCAGGAGCCCGAGGACGGCGCCGCCGTCGTCCGCCTGGAGGTCGAGGGCCTCGACGAGGCGCTCCGCTGGATCATTGGCTTCGGCGACCGGGTGGAAGTCCTGTATCCGCCGGAACTTCGTGAACGCTTGCGCGACCTGGCCGCCCGCGTGGCCAGGGCCCACGCCCCGGCCCCCCCGCACGACGCCGCCCGCGACCGCGAACCTGCCGGAGCCCGAATGGGTCGAGTGGGTGGTTGACGGGACGGGCCGAGTCATTACAATAATCCCTCATCCCGACGACCCCGCGATCGGCCGGTTTCGGGCGCATAGCTCAGTTGGCTAGAGCGCACCCCTGATAAGGGTGAGGTCCGAGGTTCGAATCCTCGTGCGCCCATTGACATGGTAAGACAAGTACAAGCGGTACGAGCTGTCTTGGGGGGCTCAATGACCCGCACCGCGTCCCCGCGGGAGCCGCGACGGCAATCGACCAGGCTCTTGTAGACGTTGGCCAGGGCTACGAGCCGTCGGCGGTTCCCGGTTTGAGGGGCTTCAACTCCCTCCCCCTCCGGGTCGGGGCCGAGGCCGGGGGTTCGGCTCAAATCTCCACCCAGACCTCGCCATCGCGGACCTCGCACCGGAAGGGGTGGAGCGACTCGCCTCGGATGGTCGTGCAGCGGCCGGTGGAGAGGCGGAAGTGCCAGCGGTGGAGAGGGCAGACGGCCTCGCCGGCCTCGATCCAGCCGCGGCCCATCGCGCCATTGGCGTGAGGGCAGCGACCGGAGAGAGCATAAAACCGACCCCCGTCCTGAAAGACGGCAATCCGCACCCCAACCAGTTCCAGCGCAAGGCCACGCCCCTCCGGCACCGCGTCCGCCCGGCAGGCCGCCACAAAGGTCCCCATGTCGCACCCCCTGGACCAGATCGTCGTGACAACGAAGAGTTTCGGAGTTGCATCCGCGGGTCCGCCCCCTGTACAGTGTAACGCTGGGTGACGGCCTGCCCCAGGGTTGGCCCATCGAGGGCGGCGGGATGGAACCGACCATTGACACGCCTGAGATCCCTCACGACGATCGCGCTGATCGCCCTCGCACTCGTCGGGTGCGAGGTGGCCGAGGGCCCGACGCCCGAGCAGGTCTGGGGCGTCCACGGGACGAAGCCGGGATGGCTGCACCGACCGCGCGTCGGCACGTTCGACGCGGACGATCAGCTCTATGTGGCCGACCTGACCGACCGCATCCAGGTCTTTGACCGCGAGGGAAACTACTTGAGGGGGTGGCGCACGCCCGCGCTCAATGTGGACGGGCCGAGCGGGCTGACGGTCGACCGCCTCGGGCGGCTCCTGGTCGCGGACACGCATTTCTATCGCGTCCTGGTCTACTCGCGCGAGGGGAAGTTGCTCCAGCAGATCGGCGACGGCATCCAGGGGGCGACACCGGGGCGATTTGGGTATCCCACGGACGTGGTGATCGACCGGGAGGGGAATTTCTACGTCAGCGACTACGGTGAATCCGACCGCATCCAGGTCTTTTCGCCGAAGGGGAAATGGCTACGGCAGTGGGGAGGGCACGGCACGGAGCCGGGCGAGTTCCTCCGGCCGCAGGCGCTCGCGATCGACGAACAGGATCGCATCTACGTCGCCGACAGTTGCAACAACCGCATCCAGGTCTTCGACACCTCGGGCAAGCTCCTCCATTGCTGGGGGACAAGGGGGGCGGGGCCGGGGCAGTTGTCGTATCCTTACGGCGTGGCGATCGGGCCCGACCACTCGCTTTACGTCTGCGAATACGCCAACATGCGCGTCCAGAAATTCACTTTCGACGGGGTGCCGCTGGGGACCTGGGGCGTGCCCGGCAAGGGGCCCGGCCAGTTGTTCAACCCACGCTCGCTGGCCGTCGACAGCCGGGGCTCGGTCTCGGTGATCGACTCGGACAACCATCGCGTCCAGCGCTTCCGGATGTAGAACGGAGCGAGAGCCAGCCATGTCCGCCATCCTGGGGCGATACTCGATCGGCGTTGGCAGCCCCTGGTGGCTGCTGCTGATCCCCCTGCTGATCCCCCCCCTGATCTGGGCCAGCTACCGCAGCCTGGCGGGCCTCGGCCGGGCGCGGCGGGCGGTGGCGATCCTGCTGCGCACCGCGGTCGTGACGCTGATCGTGCTGGCGCTGGCCGAAACGCAGATGGTGCGGCGCAACGACAAGATGACGACGCTCTTCCTGCTGGACGTGTCGCAGAGCATCCCGCGCGACCGGCTCGGGCCGATGCTCGAATACGTCAACGAGGCCGTTCATTTCAACCAGGTCAAGGGGCAAGGGGACCTCGCCGGGGTGATCGTCTACGGCAAGTCCCCGAAGGTCGAAAGCCCTCCCGCGACATTCACCCCCGAACTTTCGGCCATCGAGAGCACCGTGGACGGCGAGTACACCGACCTCGCCGCCGCGATCAAGCTCGGCCTGGCGACCTACCCGGAGGACACCGCCAGACGCATGGTCATCGTGTCCGACGGCAACGAGAACCGCGGCAATGCCCTGGAACAGGCCCTCGCCGCGCAGGGCCTCGGCGTGCAGATCGACGTCCTACCGGTGGAGTACCGCTACGACCGCGAGGTTCTGGTCGAGCGTGTCTCGGTCCCCCCGGACGTGAAGAAGGGCGAGACGGTCAACATCAACGTCGTCGTCCGCGCGAGCGAGCCGACGCGCGGGGCGTTGCAGATCTACCAGAAATCCGACAACCACGTCTCGTCGGCCAGCGGCAACGAGAAGCCGATGCCGGTGGAGTTGAGGCGGGGGATCAACGTCTTCACCGTCAAGCAGACGATCACCGAACCGAACTTCTACACGTACACCGCCGAGTTCGTCCCCGAACGCCGCCCCGAGGACGACGGCAAAGGGTCGGGCGACCGCTCGGTCAATAACATCGCCGAGGCGTTCACCCATGCCCGCGGCGAGGCGAACGTCCTGCTCATCGAGGGCAAGGCCGGCGAGCACGATGAGCTGGTCCAGGCCCTACGCGCGAAGAAGATCGAGGTCAAGCGGCTGATCGCCCCGACCATCGATGGCGGCGGGGCCGTCGGCGACGATGCGATGCCCGACGACCCGGCGGAACTCCAGCCTTACGACGCGGTGATCCTCGGCAACGTGCCCAAGGACGCCTTCACCGACCGTCAGCAGCAGCTTTTGGAGACGAACGTCCACGACGGCGGCGCGGGGCTCATCATGCTGGGAGGGCCCAACAGCTTCGGGGCCGGCGGGTGGATGAACTCGCCGGTGGAGAAAGCCCTGCCGGTGGATATGCAGATCAAGGCCATGAAGGTGCAGGGCAAGAGCGCCATGGTCATGATCATGCACGCCACGGAGATCCCCGAGGGCAACCACTGGATGAAGGTCGTGGCGCGGGAGTCGCTCAAGACCCTCTCCGCCTACGATTACGCCGGGTTGCTCCACTGGACCGGCCAGGAGGCGTGGCTCTTCACCGTCCAGCCGATCGGTGAAAACAAGAGCCGGATGCTCCGCCTCATCGACGGCATGCAGCCCAGCGACATGCCGGATTTCGGCCCCTCGGTGCAACAGGCCGTCAACGGCCTGCGCTCCGCCCGGGACGCGATGACCAAGCACATCATCGTCATCAGCGACGGCGACCCCGCCCGGCCGACCAACGCGATCTTGCAACAGTGCATCGCCGCCAAGATCACCATCACGACCGTCCTGACCGCCGCGCACGGCAACGACCCGATGTCGCGCGGCACGATGAAGGACATGGCCACGATCACCAAGGGCCGCTTCTACGAGGTCACCAACGCCAACGCCCTCCCGCGCATCTACTGGAAGGAGATGCGGCTGATTTCGAAGCCCTTGATCTTCGAGAAATCCCCCCCCTGGGCCGTGACTGTCGACCACACGAGCGAGCCCGTCGCCGGGCTGACCGGGAGGCTGCCGCCGATCTCCGGCCTCGTCCTGACCAGCGTCAAGGAGAACGAGCTGGTCGAGGTTCCGCTGCGATCGGCCCTGCCCGCGGGCCAGATGAACCCGCTGCTCGCGCACTGGACCTACGGCCTGGGCCGCTCCGTTGCGTTCACCTCCGACGCCGGCCGCCGCTGGACCTCGACCTGGCCGAGCTGGGAGGGCTACGCCGCCTTCTGGTCGCAGGTCGTCCGCTGGTCGATGCGCCCGGTCGACAAGGGGAACCTCTCGCTGACGCTCCGCCGCGAGGAAGGGCGGATCAAGGTCGTCGTCGACGCCCTGGACAAGGACAACCAGTTCCTCAACTTCCTGAACGTCCGCGGCAATGTCGTCAACCCCGAGTTGAAGCGCGCTCCGATCGAACTGGTCCAGACCGCGCCGGGCCGTTACGAGGGAATCATTGT
>JAABUQ010008951.1_pt1 | contig 13792 bp, 6 predicted proteins | sample 5560001 | NCBI WGS metagenome assembly JAABUQ01 (sample SAMN10711888, study PRJNA513371) | rock metagenome | isolation source: Antarctica rocks | place: Antarctica: Victoria Land, Finger Mt nord | collected 2015-12-18
CTCAGCGGCGGTAATTGCTAGGAGCAGATTATACCTGTCTTTGCCCTGCCAACTCTGCTTACACGCTGTCCCACAATTATGCCTCAAACCCAAAATACTCAAGCCATTACCGGTACTCCAGTTGACGTAGTTCTTCAACCCTTCACTCCTTTGTTTCGGACAGTCGGCTGGGAAGGACCTGCACTGTTGTTACTCATGGCTGTCTTCATCTTAGGTGAGAGACAGAAAAAGGGAAAGTTGGCCTCTGGGCGCAGGGCTGGGGCCGCAGAAATTGCCAAGGCTAGAAAAATAGCACTGCAGCAGATCCGCGCACGTAAACGTGATGGGGTGACGCTATACCTTGGTACCCCTGGTCTAGGTGGGCAAACCATTTGGGTGCCCAATGCTCAAGAAGGCATTGGAGTCTGTGGTGCTCCTGGTAAAGGAAAGTCTGCTTCAGCGATTGAGCGGCTGATTCGCAGTGGTCTAGAACAGGGCTTTGCGACAATCATTTATGACTTCAAAGGAGAGCAGTTACGCCGCCATGCTGCCTATGCTGCCGAATTAGGGTATGAAGTGTACGTGTTTGCCCCAGGCAAGCCCTACAGCGGTACGATCAATGTCCTCGACTTTCTCAAAGATGCCAGCGATGCCGTAATGGCAAAGCAAATCGCGATCGCTATCAATCGAAACTCCAAAGCTGGGGCAGAAAGCAAGCAAAAGGACTACTTTTCAGATGCCGCCGATTTACTGGTGCAAGCGTTGTTGATGATGGCCAAGGGGAGTCCTTATCCTGACCTGCTACAAGCTTATGCAATTCTCAGGCAACCAGACGTAGCAGAGCGGATGCTGCAGGCGCAGAAAGAGGGGTGGCTGGATATTTGGACAGAGGCTCCTGCTAATTCTCTGACTTCGGTTGCCCATGCCGAACAAACGTCTGGTGGTATCGTCTCGACCACGAACAACACGTTCGCACCAATGATCAGCCGGGAGTTCGTTGCTAGCATTTGTGGCAAGACTACAATTCCCTTAGAGATGAAGGGTAAGCGGCTACTGTTCTTCCAAATGGATAAGAGTACACGGGATGTAGTTGCGCCGTTACTTGCCTCGGTGCTGCATCTAGTGTTGATGAAGAATTTGGCACTTCGGAGAACGGAACCGCTGATCCTGGCGATGGACGAGTTCCCCACACTGTATCTCCCTGATATTACTAAGTTAATGAGCGAAGAGCGGGAAAACGGGTTAGTACCGATTATTGGGTACCAGTTTACCCCTCAAATGGACAATAAATACGGCAAAGACCTAACTCGGATCATTTTAGGTGACTGTGCTACTAAATTCATCTTCAATCCCCAAGAGCAAACCACAGCTGAGGATTATTCTAAGTATTTCGATGAAGAAGAAATCGTTATCGAAACTCGCTCTCGCACTTCTGGGAAAAACCCTAGCACCACGAGGGCTGAGCAGTATCATAAACGTCGAATAGTTAGTGCCGGAGAGATTCTAAAGCTGCCAAGAGGCAAATGCATTTTTGTTAACCCCAGTTATGAAGGACGAGATGAAGCTGCTCTTCCCTGGTTCATCCGAATTAAAATCCCGAATCGAGATCGGCAAATTGAAAGTCGCAGCGCAAAACTTTGGGATCAAAAAATAGCGCCTCGTTTAACTGCAAGAGCCAAACGTTTGCAGTTATCTCTGGATGATGCTCAACTCACGCAAGAGCTATATGACCGCTTAGACGTAGCTGAATCATTATTCCCGCCTCTGCCTAAAGAACTAGCACTAGCAAGTTGAAAAGTTAAGGAGCAGTTAAATGTCAAATGGATCGGTCCCGTTGCCTCAAGGCCACGATCTCCAGACGGAAAGTACGCAAGCAATGATCGCTAAAGGTCAAGCAGTGCAGAAAGTGATTGAAGAAGCAGCTGGCTTAGGAGTACGCCTGCACAACCATCAGAAAAACAAGCCACCTCAAGTCAAAGCAGAAATTGAGCGAGGCACTACACACAAAGCCTTATGGGAAAAGTATAGTCAAGGAGAGCAATCTGCACGTCCTGTACAACGCACTTTAGCTGTTGCCAGAACGGCACTGAAGGCAGGAACTTCACCAGAAGAAGTGCAAATAATTTTACAGCACGACCCACAGTTTACCAAAATTCAACAACAGCAGGGAGGTGAGAAAGCGCAGGAATACACCAAGGTCATGGTGCGCTCGGCTGCCCGACGAGAGCAACAAGTACAGAATAATCAACAACAGTCACGCCAACAGCAAAAGACTCGTACGGCGACCAAAAAGATTGGAATCGAATTTTAGCTTTCAAGGAAATTCAGCGATGATGTATGAACTTGCACCGGCTCAGATCGAAGAGATTGATAGCATACTACCTCCTCAATTTGCAAGACTTAGAGACAAATATCCCTTGACAATTTACAATATTTCGGAAGTTTGGGATCTTCCTTCTCATCCAGCAGGTTATGTTCCGCAATTTATCGATATTTACTACGAAGACTGTAGCGGACGTCAGCCTGCCATAAAAATTAAGGATGGCAAACTAACTTACGTTGAGTTGTCAGATCCTGTAACTGACCCCACTTTAATCTATTTAACAATCGAAGACGATCCTGCTTATGTCCAAATTGAGGGTCGAGTCATTCTCAATCGCTTGGGAGGTACTGTGTTACCTGATGTGTTAACTAATTTGGAAGTAGAGCTAAGGTTTATTCTTAACGGGATCTCGGCACAGTCCTCTTAAAATCTTCACCTTTAAAGGCTATGTAGTCCAAGATATATTCTTTCTGCATAGCCATCACAGAACTTTAGGAGATCAGGTCATGGACAATCCAGACAATGCTAGCAGTCAAACAGTGGAAAACCAAATAGGAGGTTCGCTAAAAAGTGTTGCCTCTCAACAGGCTTCAGTCCCTACCCTTGACCCTTCAGTGAATGACACAACAAATCACCCCCCCTCCGTCTCAGAGCAGTTAACTGAAGACCAAAAGAAATTAATAGCTGAAGCTCCCGCTTACGGTGCTTCAGACTGGATTAAAAATCATCCGCTGGAAGAAGCGCTATGCCGGATGGAAGTGGCATCCACGCAACATGCTTTATCTGAAGATCCGGCATTACAACAGCAAGCAGATAAACTTTCTGCTTACGTTAATAAGTTACTCCAAGCAGGAATTAAGCCATCATCTGAAACCATGGCTCAAATGCCGGACAGCGATCGCGCTGCTCTAGAACAAAAAGTTGAGCATTTCACGTCTCAACAGCAGAAAACGAAAATACCACAAGTACAGCAAATTGAGCCGAATCAGCAAGAGGAAAATGTTGTCTCGAATTTAGACTCCCAGGCTCCCCTAGGGAGCGAAGTTAATAAATCGCCGACTGAACCAGTTAAGTCAAACCAGCAATTTTCTACCTCCGGCCCTGCCCAGCCCGAAGACTCCAAAGCTTTGGAGGAGGTACTGAAGAAGATTCATGTAGCATTTCAGGCTAGACAATTTCAAGGTAATTTGCCATTAGCTATCAAAGTTGATGGCGAGGTTGTTTTTAAGGCTATTCCCGGTCGAGAGCCAACTGTCAACAAAATTAAGCCAGAGCAAGTTGCATTACTCCAAAAGGCCCTGGAAGACCCCTATGGTGTTCAAGGCTCAGTTCGGATACTAGTTGGGCGAGAGACGGTATTCCACGTTAAAGATGGACAGGTCATTAGTGATAAACTTGGGTTGGCACCGCAGCCAACTCAGACTCAATCATCCCAATCACAGTCCGCTCAACCATCACCCAGTCAAGCTGTTCAACCTCAAGCTAATCAATCTTCGGTGATGACCCCTCAAGAGCAGATTGCTGCACTTGAGGCAAAGATTGAGCGGATGCAAAAACAGATTGATCAGCTGAGTACTATTCATAAAAAACTAGATAAGTTTGTTAATCATTCCTTGTTTCAGAACATTGGGGATGAACGACTAAACCATTGGCTTAATAATGTCCATTCTCAAATCCATGCAACAGGGCAACAGGAAGTTACTCTTACCTCCAACGATTTGCAGCAGAATCAAGCTAATCTGCTGTCTAAAGTCCAACAGCTTTGGCAAGGACTGAAGGAGAATATTACAGACGTACTTCATGCAACCCACTATGGTGTACAGGGAATAGCTGGTCAAGCTGCGCTGGGTATGACTGCTGCCTCTGCCAAGCTTGCCTCTACTGTAGGCCAGAAGCTACCTGATGGGTCTGTTGTACTTGAGAATCGCAACAGTAATCAGCGATTAGAAGTTAATGGTAATAATGTTGCTATTAAGGAGCGACCTCAACTTGAACCTCAAACACTGTGGGATAAGTACAGCCAAGGTTTATCAGCAGACCGTCCAGTCCAACGCACGCTGGCAGCAGCACAGAATGCTATCCAGGATGGCATGACCAAAACAGCGGTGGAAGATATGCTCAAAGCTGACCCACAATTCCAGAAATTACAACAGCAGCAGGGGCTAAAGCAAGCTCAGCAGTATGCCAACCAGATGACCCGCTCTGCTATCCGTAGAGAGCAGCAAACTCAAGCGAAAGAGCCGCAGCAGCATCGTCAACGTAGTCAGAACAGTGATTTGCAGCAGTAGTTTAATTTTTGCATTCAGTGATTGAACTGATAATACGGAAAAGCTTTTGTCCAATCTGCCGGACTCCCCTAAAAATGTTACAGATTCGTAGATTTTAGTAACAAGTTGTGTCTTCCCTTCAAATAGCTCAACAACCTTCTGCAACCCCAACAACACCAATACTCAGACCATACCAAAAGCAGTTCATTTCGGAAGTGTATTCTCACATTAGAGCCGGGTCAAAGCGCATACTAGGCGTGGCTCCCACGGGGGCAGGTAAAACCCTAATCAGCGCTCAGATTGTTCAACATGCTGCTTCCAAAGGTAGACGCACGCTCTTCGTTGTTCACCGGGACATCTTGATTTCTCAGTCCGCTCAGAAGCTCTGCGTTTTCGGCATCAATCCTGGGTTCATTAAATCCGGGTGGCAGGAAAACCGTGAATCATTCGTACAGGTTGCTTCTGTACAAACTCTATGTAAGCGTGATTGGTGGCATGATTATGCTGCTGATGTCGTGATCTTAGATGAGTGCCACATTCTAGCCTTTGCCTCCGTAGTGCAGCGGATGATGACTCAGATCTACCCACAAGCCATTTATCTGGGACTTAGTGCCACACCTTGGCGTCTAAAAAAGCGTGAGGGACTGGGTGATATCTTTCAGTCTTTGGTATCCGCACCAATGCCCCATGTTCTTATAGATCAAGCGTTTTTGGTCAAACCGTCCTACTTCTCGGTCACTGAGGCAGATTTGGCAAGCGTGGGTACGACAGTTAGTGGAGACTTTGATGAAGGACAGCTCGCCCTAGCCTGTGATCGACCGGAACTAATTGAGCAAGTAGTAGCAAAATGGCATTCTTTAGCGTATGGCAGGACAACGATTGCCTTCACTATTAATGTTTTACATGCTAAGCATTTAGCCGAGGCGTTTCAGGTAGCAGGGATTTCATCTGCTTACGTGAGCGGCTCAACGCCCGCTAAAGACACAGGGCGGATCTACCAACAACTTGGCAGTGGAGAGCTGAAGATTCTTTGTAGTTGTATGAAACTTACTGAAGGATTTGATGTTTGCTCAGTTAGCGCTATTTTATTGTGTCGTCCTACGATGTCTAAGGCACTGTATTTTCAAATGGTTGGTCGTGGTCTTCGGCTTTCTCCCGAAACAGATAAGCGTGATTGTGTTGTGATTGACCAGGCTGGGAATGTTCAACGGCATGGATACATTGAAGAGTTGAAGGAAATCAGTTTAGACCAGGGGGAAGAACCTCAAGAAACTGAAGCTCCCAAGAAGATCTGTCCGACTGAAAAAGGTGGCTGTGGCGCGATCCTCTACGCCTTTCACATGAAATGCTCGGCATGTGGTTACGTCTTTGAAATACCCAAGAAAGTTTACTTAGTGCCAGGGCTAGAACATCTTATTAGTGAAGAAGACTTAGAGCGGTACGAGTTCTACCGTAATAATTTACATACAGCGTATGATAAGGGATTCGCACCCGGATGGGCAGCGATGATCTTCAAAGAAAAGTATGGACATTGGCCCCCTGATTCCTGGGCAAAGGGAGCGGTATTTGGAAATAGCCCTACAGCAAAACAGCGAAGCGCTTATTACGAATACCTCAGGATACTCGCTCAACGTAAAGAGAAACTTGACACATGGATACAACGTTATATAGAGCTTGAATTTGGGTTTGAACGCACAGCTTAATTGTTCTATTCTAGTAAGTAATTTAACTTGTTCTATCGTCGGCATCGATCAAAACAAAACGGAGTCTGAAGGACGAAGGCCGATCGCCTAGCTTTTGGCCATAGGAGAGCGACAGAAGAGCGTTAATTATTACAGTTGCAAACCCGTCTGCTGCTTCTGCTGGCACTGCTGGTTGTGTTGCTGTGGCTGCTTCTGCGATCGCACTTTGTACTCCGCCTTCCGCATTGCTAGTTTAATGTGATTCTGCGTTGCCTCCTCTCCGGCTCTTTGCTTAATTTTGATCAGTTGTGGATCATGTTCTAGAATTTGGTGGATGGTATTAGATAAATGACCATCCTTCATAGCAGCATAAGCAACAACCCCGGCTGTAGCCATAGGTCGATTAGGGTCAGCATTTTGGCTGTAGTGTTGCCATAACTTTTGTGTTAGCTGTTGTTCGTACTGTGACAAATCTCGTTGCATGGTGACAACAACATTCTCTAGTAGAGAAGACGGTTGAGTTGGATGATGGAAAGCGATCGCTACATCGGCAATCCGTTTTTGATAAGCTTCAGATTTACCAAGAGTTTTCGCTGCCATGTGCCACTGCCAAAGGTCACTAGAAGCCTGCTTGTAGGCGTTGAAATCTTGCTGCATTGCCTTCAAGCCCTGCTCTGGTAAAGGGTCTCCAGATTTAAGCACAGCGGCAATCCGATTGATATAAGCTTCAGATTTGCCAAGTGCCTGTGCAACCCGCTTCCACTCGAAGGGGTCTAAGAATGTTTTAGCTTGCCCCAGGAGTTGTTCATTCCAATCCTTGCCATGAGCGGGTGCCGACCTGGTGACCGCTGGTATCACTTGAGCAATCTTCCATGCCATTTCTTCGCCAGCGCGGTCGGCATCTTGAGCAACCATGATCTGAACCCCTGCTGCTTGATGCTGCCGCAGCAAATCAATTGGGGCTGCCCCTGTCCCATCGGTGGCAATAAACATCGTTGTACCACTCTTTGATTTAGCAATTGCTGCTGCTGACATGGCATCAATCGGAGACTCAGTTAACAAAATCCGCTCGAGCGGCCCTTGTCCCTGGCTAAGGGTAAACCATCCCTGCTCTTTACGGCTACCAGTTGCTAAACCCTTGAAATGGCTATCTTCTGCAACCCCGCGCAGGGAAGCTCCGGTGATTTCTCCTGTATCGGTAGAATGTAGGAAGACCGCATTTGTAGAACCGATTTTAATGGAGGGTTGGGCGTTGGACTCTGATAAAGGCTCAGGTTGCGAGACCAGATTACTGTCAATTAAATCTTTGTGTTGTATTTCTACTTCCGTTGGAGAGTTGATCGGTTCTAGTTCAGAGTTATCGAAGCCCGGTGTGTATTTCCCAATTTGAACCATAACCTGAACGCTTCCGGCAACCCGAATCCGCCCCACAACTACTCCAACTTCGTTGTTATATTGCTCCACCTGTGGTCGAGCAGTTTTAATCCGCACCCATTCGCGCTCATCGGCAACTGCCATTATCGGTTCTAGAGTTGTATCTGTCGGCACTGACGGCTCTGCCTGTTGAATCTGGTTCCGGGACTCAAGTTCAATTTTATGAATGTAATTTGAGATTGCTACTCTAAGCTGCTCAATCGAATTGGTGGGATCGGAAGTTTGTAGTCCATTCGTCTGTATCACCATCCGTTCAATTGCTAGGGCGATCTGCTCAGCACTAACCGATGCATGTTCAACGTAATCTGAGATCACTTCTACAAGCTGTTTAGTCGTCTGCTCTTGAATGCCAACACTTAGAGCCTTCGCCTGTTGCAGCAAATAGTCAGATGCTATGGTGTTGAGCTTCTCGGCGGCTTGGGTAGTTCTCTCAGTTGGCAACTGCTCCAGTTGTTCAGTCAGATTTTGCAAGGCTTGAACAATCGCTTCAGACTCAACAGCACCTTGTTCAAAATGGTTCGCGATCGCCTCAGCAAGTCCTTTAGCAGTCTGCTCTCGCTCTATTGCGACTTCACCTGGTTTCTCAGTCAGTTGTCTGTAGCTTGAGATTACTGCATTGAGTTCCTCAATCGACTTAGTAGGATCAGCAGGCTGTAGCCCATGCATCTGTGTTGCCAACTTTCCAACAGCTTGAGCAACTTGTTCGGAATCAACTAATGAATATTCAACGTAATCTGAAATCGCTGCTGCAAGCTGCTTAGTTGTCTGCTGATGAATGCCAACGACTTGAACTTTCATCTGTTGCAAGTAGTCAGCTACTACTGTGTTAAGCGAGTTTTCTGCTTGAGTAATTTCTACAGGTGGCAGTTGCTTTAGTTGCTCAGTCAGCCTCTGCAGTGCATAAGTAACAGGCTCAACCTCAATAGCAACTTGTTCAATATTATTAGAGATTGCCTCTGCAAGTTCCCTGACAGTCCGTTGTTGGTCTATTGGGACTGTCTCTGGGTTTTCAGCCAACTGTCTGTAGCCTGAAATTGCTGTATCGAGGTCCTCAACGGCCCTGGTGATTTTATTGGCCTGGAACTGGTTGAGTTGCACCCTCAGTTCTTTTAGTGCCGTTGAAACTGGAGAGACGTCAATGGTTTCTTGCTCAACATGTTTGACGATCGCGTCTACTAGCTGTTGAGTTGTCTGATCACCCGATGGAACCACAGGTTGCTGCTCAATTTCCGGCAAATGCTCAGAGATTGCCTTGTCAAACCCCTGAATTGTTCCGATGGTTTCAGGATTCTGGAGTTGTGCTGAGACTGACTGGAGCGCTTGGACAAATGGCTCAGAATCGAGCGCTGCCGCCTCAACGTGAGCACTGATCGCATTTAATAGTTGTTGAGATGGCTGTAATCCAAGCTCTAGATTTGTAGATGAGGGTTCTATAGGCTGCTGATGAGCCGCGATCACCTGATTTAAGCGGTCAACTGCTTTGGAAGTGTGATCGGCTTCGAGTTGGTTTTGATGCAGCTTTCCTGTAACTGCTTCTAGAGCCTGGACAAGGAGCGCACTCTCAATTGTTGTTTCTTCAATGTGGTTGGAGATCGTGTCGATAAGTTGCTGAGTAGTGTGCTTGCTCTCTACTACACTTAGCGGTGGGTTTCCGACCTGCTCTGGCGCTCCTGTAATTGCTGTATTAAGTTGTTGGACTACACTGTTCGTTCCCAAGCTCTGAACTTGATTTAGTTGCAGTGTGAAGTTTTCTAGAGCCTGGGTGAATGAGGCAGATTCGATGCCAGTCAGTTCGACGTGTTCTGTAGTGGCATTGATGAGTTGTCCTGTTTTGTGTTCAAGACGCTCATTAATTGATGCATGGTAGCGTTCAATCGCTCCTCGGAGTCTCTCTGTGCCTCCACGGCTTCTCTTTGCGACTCCAGCTGAGAACTTGTATTGTGCAAGGCTTCGGTTAAGTCCTTCAATAGATCCTGCAAGGGACTGGGCTTCTTGGAGTTCAATTGTGCTGCTAATTCCTTCAGAAAGTTCTCTTGTGACTGTATGAGAGTTTCGGTTAGCTCCGCTTGGGCGAACATGATGGCTTCGGTCTGCTCCTTTTGGGTCTGCTCCAGACGCTTGATGCGCTCTGCCAGGGGAGAAATTACCCCGGACATCAGAACTAGAAAGTTGTTGGCGGTTAGAAGTTCGGACTGGTTGATCTCTTCGTTCATCAGATTGCTCCTGCTGTGGGGTGTTTAAAGATTGCACCTGTTCGGAAAGTGCTGTTAGAGATATAGAACGGTTGGTTGCCCGCAAGCTAATTAAGCTTTGGGACAGTGTCTGGACAGCTAAGGCTAAATCAGGAGCAGCAGCTTCGAGCGTCAACTGCTCAGTGGCAGAAGCCACTGCTTTTGCTAAGGAAGCGGTTGGACTTTGACGCTCAGCAAGGCGCTGAACAAGGGGTGTGATTGCCTCTACCAGGACTTCAACTTGCTGCGATTCAACAGCTTCGCCCATTGCTACCGCTAACTCTTGGGCAATTTGCGTCAAGGAGCCGGTTGGCTGCTGTACTGAAGAAACTTGCTGTTGCTCGATGGGTTCATCTTGACGAGTCTCTTTTGCCTTTGCTATAAGCGGTTGATATATTTGTTGTTCAATGTGCTGAATGTAGGCAAGTGTTTTAGCATGAACTTCCTCTGAGAGAAGCTCTGCTTTAAAGGACCGAGCCTGGTCGCTTTGGCAGATCGCCCTAGCGCCATCTCGAATGTCTCCCTTAGATATTGCAAGCTTATAGACTTCTACATCAACTGCCTCACTGGTCAAAGCAGATTGAGAGTTCCTGACTTGTCTGGCTAAACGTGTGTACTCACTCCTATAGTGTTTCCTAGCTTCCCAGTTCAGAGGAATGGCATTGGAGTGCGCCTGAGCATAGGCAAATGGACCTTGATTTACAATCAGGTCATCCAATCCTTTGTCATCTTGCCACTGCACCACCTGCACATTGCACCCTTCTTGCTCCAGTAGCTCTCCAGTGCGAACGAGTTCCCGTCTCACGTTAAAGATTGTGGACAGTTTCGTATCATGGTCAAACGCAAAGCGGAATTCTCTACCGGGGGTAGCAAATACTCTTAGCTCAGGATGTAATAGTCTCTGGTCTAAGCGATTTTTATCCTGATCTCTAGTGGTGTACCCGCCGTTCACGCCAGAAAAACCAACAGTGATTTTCCCTTGGCTCAGGCTGGAGAGGGTCTTTTTAGCTCCCTCCGTGAGGGTGATTGGCAGATTGTGTTTGTAGACTACATACCAGAAGCCACTCTGCTTTTCCGTCTCACTGGGCTGGATATTGTGTAAGTTGTAGATCCGCTCAGCTAGAGCATCTGGCAGCTCAAATAAGAAGAGTTGGCGTTCCTCGCCCAATGGATGCTCGTATTTAATGAACTCTGTGTTTCCTTTGCGCTGGCTCTTTTCAGCATCCACACGAGGATTGTTGGCTTTAAAACTACCCCAGGTCTTAAGTTCTGGCTGTTTACCAGGTTTGAGATTGGGAAGTGAACGGGCGTCAATTCCCGACTTCGCCCACCAGCCGCCTTCTGCGACCTGCTCATAGGCTTTCATTAACTTGGCAGCAGGCTGAGTTACATATTGACCGCTGCCGCCAATCTTCTCTAGCCGAGTAGACAGCAGGCGGTCATAAACTCCATTACCGGCTACAGTCTGAATATTGCGCTGGACCAACTCTGGATGAATGGCACTACCCTCAACCAGCTCTTTCCAGTGTGCTGGGTCAATATTAAAAGGGGCAGCACTGACGCTGCCTGGAGTCCAGAATGCTTCTACCTGAACAGCCCTTTTTGGTTCAACAGCATTGGACTTCTTTAGCACCACCATATCAGTCTGTTTTTCAGTCGAACGCTTGACAGGAGGCTGTTGGGATTGGTTGGATGTTACCCGTCTACGCTCGTCACCACTTTTAATAGGTGAAGTGACTGTTGACCGGAATGGAACGTTTGGAGTTGGAGACTGGTTACTATCGGTACGTTTTATCGGTAGAGCAACTGTTGACCGGTTTTTAGTACTTGGACTGGGATGCTTTGATTGGGAGCTTTCAGTTGCCGTTTTGCGCTCTGGCAAGTGGCTAACTTTCAATGCCAGCTCTAATTCCTTTTGCTTGACCTGTTGCCGGATCAGTTCTAGTGGGTTCTCCTGCCCCTTGGACTCCAGTGCCCATTCCAGCAGGTCGCGCTGATTTTGGGTATAAAAGCATAGCTCCAGTCTCGCTCGGCTAGCTGCAACGTAAAAGCTCTCTTTCCCAATAGTCGAATCAGCCGCAACAATCACTCTGTCTGCTGTCTCGCCTTGCGATGAGTAAGTGGTTCTGACGATAGCATGGTCTAGGTGATGGGGCTGGGCTAAGTCGATAGTCCGTATCTTTCCATCTTGTTCTTCAATTTCAACCCGACTGCCGTCAATCCCCTTGACCACAACTTCCTCTCCGTTGACCTGCTCTAGAGCTTGGTTGTTCTTCTTCCACATCAGGCGATCGCCCACGGCAATCTGAATCTCTTCCCGCTCGAAAACAGCTTTCTTAAAGTCCAAGTTAACTTCTACGACTTTGCCATCAGCAGCTTTTAGCCTCAGATGCTCTGCCGTTTTTCCTACGACCTCATACAGTTCGTTTTTGGTCAACCCCTTGCGTTTATAGTCCCGTAGGGGCATCACCATATTGCCGATCTTGAATTGACTGATGTAACCCTGCCTCTCGACCTCAGAGAGATCCTTAGCTTTGAGTTGAGTCAGGGTGATGTCTTCCCCCAAGCTTCCTGATGATTTGAGTGCTAGACGGAGTGCATCGGTAATTCTTTTCCGTTCATCGTGTGTGCCAGCTAGCAACAGGCACTTAGACCGCTCAGCTGGTGTCAGGCTTACATAGTAACGGACGATCTCATCTATTTTCGTTTCCTTAGTAACCTGTTGAACACAACCGTTAGCAACAAGTCTCTCAAATCCAGCCTCTATGCGCCCTTCAGCTAGTAGATCAACCGCTAGCTTGAGATTTGGCTCCTTTTGCCGTTGGGATTCAGTCATGTATGCAGTTCTCATGCCCGCTTGCTGCAGGGACTTGAACGGGGCACCTGCTTCAACCGCACTCAGCTGCTTAGTGTCTCCTACTAGGATTATTCGTGCTTTTTCCTGTTCGGCCCTTTTCAACAAGCGGTAACATTGCTTGGCGCTTAGTAGTCCTGCCTCATCGACAAACCAATACTGGTTAGTTTGGGGCTCGGCTGGCAGTTTAGAGTTCAGTAGTGTGTCTACTGTATGGGCTGGGGACTCTAACTCTCTGCCCAACACTTTCGTTGTCTTGGCATTTGGAGCAAAAGCTTTGACAGTGCCTCCTCGTGCTTCAACCAGTTCTTTGACTTGTTTGAGTGCATAAGTCTTTCCAGCCCCAGCTACCCCCTGCCACGCCACAACTCGATCCGTGGTAGCAAGTGCCAACATTACTGATGCTCGTTGCCCCTGATTCAGAGTCGTCTGCGTCAGGTAATGTTCTAAAACTTCTGAGTGTCCAATTGACTCAACTGATCTCTGACCCGACTGCATTAGGCGGATAGTTGCTAACTCCAGTTGAACAGCAGTTTGAGTTGTGTAGCGAACCCCATCCTTTTCTTTAAGGTGGATCAACTCGGCACTACTGTTGATTAAAGGCTGGAGAGCATCCACATTTATAGTGTGACGGCTGTGACTTAGGATGAACTTCTCAATGTCCTCTACCTTGAAAGCTACCCGCCGTTCCGAGCAATGCTTGATGGCATCATCAAAAACTTTCTGTAGGTTTTTTTGCTTGGCTTGTGCTATCTCTATCTCTTCTGCTGGCTCTAGCTCTAGCTTCAGTCTTGGTTTGACGATTTCAAGTCCGATCACTTTTGCCTGTTCCCGCCATCCACTCTTTAACTCATCAAGCGGGACATACTCCTTGTTCCGGCGTGTCTTCTTCCATGCTCTCTCCCTCTCTGCCCAACTAGCATCAGCTCCAGCTACTGCTAAAATCTGCTGCCGACGTTTGGACATAGCCATTAAATGTTCTTCCGGGTAACCCTTGATCTCGAATTGCCCGTTTTCCTTCC
>JAABUQ010008952.1_pt1 | contig 13791 bp, 23 predicted proteins | sample 5560001 | NCBI WGS metagenome assembly JAABUQ01 (sample SAMN10711888, study PRJNA513371) | rock metagenome | isolation source: Antarctica rocks | place: Antarctica: Victoria Land, Finger Mt nord | collected 2015-12-18
CGCGGCGTGGTGGTGGGCTCGGCCGTGGTCGTGGGGACCGGTGTAGTGGTGGGCGCGGCCGTGGTCGTGGCACGCGGCGTGGTGGTGGGCGCGGCCGTGGTCGTGGGAAGCGGTGTAGTGGTCGGCGCCGAGGTGGGCGCAGAGGTGGGCGCCGAGGTGGGCGCGGAGGTGGGCGCCGAGGTAGGAGCCGAGGTGGGCGCCGAGGTGGGCGCCGACGTCGGCGCCGAGGTCCGCGCTGCACACACAGGCCAGCGTCAGGCGCGGTCTGTGCCTGCCTTGGCGCCAAGCCTGTGTTGCCGCTCTTGGCTGAGGCCTGACCGGTGGGGCAGCCTCAGGCGCGCGCCCGTGGTGGTGGGCGTCGGCGTGGGCGACGACGTGGCGGACGACGTGGGCGACGACGTGGGCGACGACGTGGGCGCCGTCGTGGCCTTGTGCTTGAGCACATCGCCCAGGCCCAGGTGGTCGCCCAGGTGGCCGCCGACCGCGTCTGCGATGGCCTGGACGCCCGGCGCCGAGAGCTGCTCCCCCAGAGGCACACCCGTTGCTGGGGCTGCATGTGAGGGCGTGCGTGGTGGCAGGTGAGCGCCGCGACGCCCAGGGCAGGAGAGGCGCGAGCGGAAGCGGTAAGCCCACCTCCTGTGCAGCGGTGAGGTTGAGCGCCAGCAGGGCAATGGCCACGCAGGCGGCCGCGCGCATCATGGCGCTCTCTTTGCCGGGGCGCGTTGCAAGCTCTGCGCAGGCGCGTGCAGAGGTTTAGGCGCGGCTGTGCACCTGAGCGCACTGGTTCGCACGCTGCACCCGCAGGCAGCCTGTGGTGGGTCCTGTAGTGAGGACCCTGCACAGGCCAAGAGGAGGCCGTTCTACAGAGCGATCAAGCTCAATACGTGACAGGTACGTACCTGTATACGTATCAGCCGCCGATTGATCAGTGTGCTCGATCAAAGAAGGCTAGCTACCCAGCTTGCCTACCTTATGGCAGCGCAACGAGCAACGTCTGGTCCCGTGTCGCCTTCGGGTGTGCGTGAGACTGAGCGGAGACTGCTGCAGGAGTTGCGTGGGCCTTGCAGGAAGAGATTCTGTGGGACCCACCTGTGACAGCCGCCTGCATAAATAAACTGCGCATTTCGCAATTGAAAGCACTCGCCCTCGGGGCCTTGAATTGCTAGGGTCCACATGCCTGCTTGCACAATCTGGGTACTACTAGAATATAGGCATCATCCGACACTGTCCGTGACAGCACGAACATGATGTTTGCACGATGTTGCTCGAGGCAAAGTTCATGCGCATTGCGTTAGATAGTAGGTAACGGCGGGTCTGAAAGAGATGAGGGTATGTGCGGTGCAACGTCAGCAGACAAGCAGAATAAGTGGACCTCACAGTCTGCATGTTAAACTTTCAATGGTGCACGTTAAACAATGGTTCAATGGTGCACTCATGATCAGCCCCACATGATAACCAGGGGTTGCAGGGTCCAGGTGCAGAGCCTGTCAGACTTGCTGGTTCATGGCCAGGCTGATGCATTGTCAGGGCCGTATATAATGGTCATGACTTGCACATACTACGCTTACAATTGACAGAGACTTTCCTCCACTTCGCTGATCACAACCGCAGCACTCTCCACTTCACAACGGTCATGACCGTATCCCCTCCTACTAACGCCCAGAGCAGCTCCATAAAAAATGCTGTGTTCATGAATACGCCCGAACAAGAAACTCGCCAACGTCCTAGCCCAAAATGCAGTCTATAACCCCGAATGGCAGCAGTCGCTAGCGTTCCGGCGCGTGTGGGTATGCACACGTGCAGATCGCCCCTGAATAGCGATGCACAGCGGGTGCCAGGTCGCTTGGGAAGCCGCGTCGGGCATGCACATGCAGCTGTGCGCACTACATGCTCGCATGTAGGACGCAGTGCGCTGCGTTTGCATGTCTGACGCGCAGCAACCCGGCACCTCCTGTCACCAGCAGACTGAACGGCACGCAGGGAAGGAGCGGGGGCCCGGACAGGGCCAGCTGGACGAGCAGCTTGCGACGCAGCAGCAGGGGCACAAGCAGGTCATTGGAGTGCACGCTGCCCGCATTGGGGCCGGCGGGCGCGCGCTCTCAGACATGCTCATGGCCGCGCCTGCGCTGGGTGACAAAAAGGGCAGCACACCGGATCCCCTTCACTTGCATGGTCCTCGCGCATGCGCACTTCGGTACTAGCAGTCAAAACTATGTCGGTGGGGCGAGGCTAACTCTAGCGGTAGCAGGCGCCGGTGGCGCAGCAGGCGTTGGGCTGGCCCAGCGCGCAGTTGGCGGAGAACGTCGGCGGGCTCTTGTCCGCATAGCTCGTGACCTGCGTGCACGCGACAGAGTGGGCGCATCAGCGTGGGCAGGGGCTGCTGCCTGCCTGCATTGCGCGTGCGTGGCTGCTGCTGTGCACGACGGCGCTGCCCGTCAAGACAGCGCTGCCGGGCAGGAGCCAGCGCTGCTGGGCGTAGGCTGCCAGCATGCGCCGCCGCACCCAGCCGCTCCTGCACCGCTGCCTGTCCCTCGTGCCTTGCGCACCCCACAGTGTGTGAGCAGGGGCGCCACAGCCCGCTGTGAGCGATATCGGATGTGTCGCAGCACAGCTGCGCGCTTCTCTTTTTCTTGAACAGGGTGTTGATAAATATATTGACGAGGTGGCTGCGCGCCGTGCACTGCGGGTATGTGGAGCCGAGCGTGTAGTAGTCGCTGCGCCATGTGGTCGCGGTCGCCGTCACGAGGATGAAGCCGCCGTTGCCGCCGTTGGTGTACAGCGTCGGCGTGCACGTGTCGGCCGGCTCGCCCCACGAGCCCGCGCCCGAGGTCTGGTACGTGATGTAGCCGTTCCACCTGGCGGGCGGGCCGCGCCACGTCAGCTTACACCCTCAGGTTCACGATAGGGCTCGCCGGTGCACCTAGCGGCGGCGAGGCGTGCATGGGTTGCTCTGCGGTACGGTTTGCAGACATGCATCAACCCGGCCACTGCGCCCTTGCGTCTCCCAAGCAGGCGTGCGAGGCAGAGGAGGGTGGCCGCACGGCTGGGCGGCCGTGGCGGCGGCGGGGTTGCCCAGGCTCAATGCGTGGTCGTGGCCTGCCGCGCCGGGCAATACCGCTCAGCGCCTCAGCCGTTCGACCAGCATGGTAGGGCCAAGCTGGCGCCTGAGCGGGTCTAGGGTAGGCAGGCATGTCGCGAGTGGGCGCCTGAGCTGGCCGCCCCGGGGCTTGCGCAGCCAGGCCGCCCCGCGTGCGTGCTGCCGGAGCATGCGAGGGCCACACTCAGCATGCCAGGCGCGCGCTATAAGATGCCGGGCGCTGCGTGGGTATAGGGTTAGGACATCACCGTTGAAGTAGGTCACCACCTTCTTCGAGGCGGCGTTGATCGTCGCCAGCACCTGCCGCGCGCGCGAGCGCGTCAGGCGGTGTGTGCTCCGCACGCGCTGCGCCGAGCCCCTCCTCGACAGCGCGCAGCAGGCGCCCTGCCGCACTGAGGGGCTGGGCGCCTGTGCGGGCCGTCAGCGCCCAGGCGTGGGCACTGCGCGAGGGCCGCGACGGGGGTAGGCGGCAGGGCGGGCAGGGCGGGCCACGCACGTCGGCCCAGAAGTTGAACTGGCCCGGGTAGGCCGCCCCGGTGGCGCCGTTCTGCGTGGCGCCGCCGAATAGCGGGCTGCGCGCCCGGGCGCGCGCGCGCGTGAGGCGCTGCTGCTTGCTGTGCGCCTCTTGTGCAGGCGCAATGGCGCCGCCACACACCACCTTTCTTTCTCCATCAGTGCAGCGGCGGAAGCTGGACAAGCGACGCGCAACGCAAGCGCTGGCCACCGCGGCCTCGCACAGCCACTCAACACAGACTGAGCGCGGCACGCTGCATGCCTCCCGCGCTCAGCCAGGGAGCCGTGGATGCCGGTGCGTCGAGGGACAGCCCCGTGTACTTCGACAGAGGGAAAGTTTCTCAAGAGGGGCCGCGCGCACTAGTGCGCGGTGACAAAGTTGTACGTTGCGGTGGACGTTGCCAGCGCGTTCTGCAGGAACTGGATCTGGGCGGACTCGTACGCCTGGGTGGACTGCGCGCGGCGGCGCACCACAGCGTCAGAGTGGGGCCAGCAGGCTTGTGATGTCAACACGTTGCTCATGCACCCGCCTTGTCGAAGAGTAAGCTTTGCAACACCAGGCGCGCCTAGCTTGAGGCTGACCTCTGCCCCACAACACTTGCTGCCCACCAGGCAGTGCTTGACGCGCATGAGTGATGGTGCAAAAGGGTACACCACAGCAATGTCATGCTTGCCATGCAATGCCCTGCGCTTCAGAAATGCAGCTCCGCATGTCATGCGCAGGAGACACTCACGACCCTGCAGGGGCTGCCCGGGCGCGCGCACAAAGGTCGAGTAGTAGCCGGTGTGGTACTTGTTGGTGGTAGGCGCGTAGGACGTGATGAACGGGTTGGCGTCCAGGAAGATGCCGCGGATGGTGACCTGGGCGCGGGGCACACCGGGTGGAGCATAGGGTAGGGTAGGATTGCTGGGCGGTTTAGTGTTGGTGGAGTAGGCGCTCTGCAGACGCTTGCGCCTTGTGGGCGCCAGCGTCAGGCGGGGAGCATGGGAGGGCCTTCAGCGGCCTTGAGCAGTATAGTTTCGCTCCAAGCGCGCTGCCCGTGCGCTGAGCGCGCGCTGACCGTATGACCCGCATTGATGCGGAGGCTTGCTGCATGCGGTGCAGGACGTGCCCTGAGCCTCTTCCAAGCACCTTCTGCGGGGGCTGATACATGAAGGACCTCATTGCAGTGCATCAGCAACCCTGCTACAGCTTGCCTCAAGGCGCAGCTTGCTGCCTGCACGGGACCTGCTGCTGAACGCTGCAGACGGCCCCGCACGGCCTGCCACCCATGACAGCAAGCGCTGCCAGGCTGCGGCATGCGCGCAGTGCACGGTCCATGCGATGAACCACAGAGCGCTCTCGCCCGGGGCATGCAGCGGGCGGGCGGGCGCGGCGGCGCGCGCACCCCGTTGACGGCGTAGTCCCGGACATAGAACTGCGAGGGCATGTTCCACAGCTTGGTGGTGCCGGGCAGGGGGCTGGCGGCGTTCCTCGGGCTCGCGTTCGATGTGTCGTACGCGATCTGGGTCGCCACGCTGCCTGCGCGCGCACGCGCGCGGCTCGGCTCGGCGTGCCGCCGGCGAGCCTGAGCGGCCCCTGGTTACGTGCCGGGGCTGCAGCAGCCGCCTTTGGCTGTCTTGCGGCTTGGCAGAAAGCAGGGCATCATCAGGGGCACAAGACCGGGGCCGCGTGCGCTGTTGACAGAGCCAAAGGCCTGTCAGCCATCAGAACGCAGTCGAGCGCGAGGACAGGGAGGCCGGGCGTGTCGGTGCGCGAGCGCGGGCGGCACCGTTGATGACGATGTCGTGGTTGCCTGCGCGGCAGCAGGCAGCCCGGTCAGCCCCGGCGTGCCCTGGCGGCCAGGTGAAGGGCATCGGGGTGACACAGGCGCCGCATGTAACTGCGGTGCCGGGGGCGCACCGAAGACGCTGAACCAGGGCAGGGGCGCGATCGTGGGCGTGTAGGGCGTCTGGTAGACCTGGATCCAGTCGCTGGTGAAGCGCGAGTAGTCACCGGGGTAGATGCCGCACTGGTAGCTGCCAGGCACACCAACGCGTCAGGCGAGCGGCCCCCAGCGGTGCCCAGGCCCGCCCACGGCAGGGGCAGGCGGCGCGAGCAGAGGCCGCCGTGTACGGCGCTCGCGGCTGCCAGCCGACATGGCGGAAAGTGCAGGTGTGCGAGCGCGGGCTCGCACAAGTTGTCGCCCGTGTTGATCACAAACTCGCAGCCGCCGACCAGCCGGCAGACCTGGTCCATCAGCAGCGCCGTCTCGTTCTGCTGGAACCCGCCTGGCGCCGCCCGGCAGCACGGCCAGAGTCAGCCACATCCGCACCGTGCCGCTACACGCGCCCGCTTGCAGCGCGGCTCATAACCGCGCAGCCCGAGGCAGTGCCGAACAGCTCGTGCGCGCGTGCTTTCAGCAAGGGCCAAGGCGTTTGCACTGTGAGGGCTGCGCACTCATCGTCGCAAGGGCGGCGCACCCTGGACATCGTTGTTGCCGCCGATAGCAGCCACCGAGCACTGCGGCTGGCCCACGCTCTGCGGCGCGCGCTGGCGGCCGATGTCTGCATGCACAGGCGCCCCATTAATCTTCAGCACGTCAACCACGATGCAGAGCAGGATGAGGCAAGATGTGCCAGCCAGCCAGATGCAGCCTTGCCAGGGCCACAGCGCCCCTGAGCCTCTTCCCTGTGAGCAACACCATGGCCTCACGGGCTGGGCAAGCTCCGGCTGGCCAGGCCACAAAGCAGAACAAGCAGCAGGTTGATTGAGCCAGATGCGACGCTGCTTGCTGAGCGGAGAGGCGTGGCGTGCTATTCAGCGTGCGCGCGAATGCACTGCGCACACCAGGACTCTGCTGTGCCACAGGGCGGCCAACACAGGGAAGGTCTCGTTTGGCCAGCGCCTACGCGCACCGCCAATGACCACGAAGCGTGCGATCGTGGTGTTGGCGATCGGCGGCTCGCTCAGGGCGTAGCTGCCGCTGCCCTCCTGCACACAGCGGCGGATTGCGGTCACGCTAAGTGCAGGATGAGCGCAATAGAAGTGCTCGTCTGGGAAATGGGGCAAGGGCTTATGAGTGTGCAGTGTCGTGTCACTCCTGCATGCCGTGACACTGTCACACGGAAACGTCACGCTGCCGCTGGGTCAAGGGCAGCACTGCGCTCCAGGGGCACGGCAGCCTGTGGTCGAAGCCTGATGCGAGGGCGGGCGCGGCACAGCACAGCGCACTGGCGCGCACAGCCAAGCAACAGTACATGCTTCAGAGAGGTGGACAGGCTGTGCCCGCAGCCCATAGGGCACGCGGGACGCCCGTCGTTCGCTGGGCGCGCGCCTGAAGCAGGTTCGGCTGCGTGGCGTTGATCAGCACGACGGGGACGTTGAACGTGACGTTCACCGGCGACGTGGTCGGCGCTGCGTCCCACAGCAGGCATCAGCGCGTGCACCTGACGCAGGCGTCAGTGGACCGGCGCCATGCAAGACCTGTGCGCGCTTGCACAGGCGCGGGCGGGCAGCGTGCGCGGGCAGCTCGCTGCTTGCCCCTGCCGCTGGCAGGCCCTGCCGTGGCTTGCAGAGGGAGCTCAGCAGCACGGCCTGTGCCGGCACTGCGCAACCCCGTGCGCAGGGCAAGCAAGCCTGGCCCGCCTCTGGACCCAGCATCTTGGGCGCATGCAACAGGACCATCAGCTGGGCCCAGCAGCCCCCTCACCTGCACCTGCCACCTCGCGCGGGGCGCTCTCCAGACAAACGGGGGCTGCCACACCCTGCTCGCCCTGCACAAGAGGGGCTGCCCAGTTGAGGCGGCTGACGGCGCACCCGGTGTGGGAGAAGACGTGGCCGCCGGCGTGCTGGTGGCTGCCGGCGTGCTCGTGGGGTGCAGGATGTTGCCCAGGTTGCCAGGAAGGACCTGGTCCTTGATGGCCTGGGCGCTCGCCGCGTCAAGCTGCCCCCACGCGCAAGCCCGTCAGCGACCATGTTAATGCGCGGTGGCAAGCTTGGACACTGCTCCGCTCCAAGCTGTCACTGCAGGAAGGGCCGGCGATGCACTGGGGCCAACCTGCGCCGCCGCAGCGTCCAGCGCCAGCAGAGCGAAGGCCACCACAATGCATGCCCGCATCATTTTGCCTGTACGCTGCAGCCTGCGCGGGCGTCATGCGTGAGGTCTGCAGTTGTGCGTGAGTGCGCACAAAGCAGGCTCCTAACCCACTTTCACATTTGGCCCCAGGCAGCCTCTGCACGGCCCGCTACGGTGCTAGGTCCGATGATCACCAAAGCGTGGGCCAGCGCTTCCCGGCAAGCGCAGGCAGCGTAAATACGGGAGGTGCTCTTGCACATGCCGCTCGCGCCGTTCCCAAGCCCACTGCATTGAAGGGCATTGCAGCCAACGGCACAGCAGGCGTGCCGCACCTTCTTTCGCGGCAGGTTCTTCGTAGGAACGCCGGAGTAGTGTTGTGCAAACGCAGAGGCTTTGAAAGAGATGCTGCTTTGGCCACTGCCAAGGGGCAGCATGGCCTGCATATTCGTTTTCAAAATGGTGTGGGTTTCTGGGAGCCCCACATGTCAGAGAGTCAAGTGCCACTTGCAAGAGAGAGAGAGAGAGAGAGAGAGTCAAGTGAAGTAGAGTCCATACTGTGTCCCCGGGGCTTTGTTCAATGCACAGAAATTACACTGAATCATCACACCAGAAGCTCACTACAGTGCTTGTGCAGAAAGCGGCACAGGTTACTCTTTTGCCAGGGCCCCCCTGCACTGCACAGCGCACGCAAGTCATATGCAGCCTGCATACGCACGTGCTCCATCATGATGGCAGCCTTACAAAGACTGAAAGCCGGGCGCAGTGCGAGGCATGCCGTCGAGCAGCACCCTGCCTTTCATGCAGGCGCGGGCGCTGCCGGGAAGGGCGGAAGCCCCCAGCGCTCCGGGCGGAACTCCTCCAGGCTGGCGAGCACCTCGTCGGCGCCCCGCGTCTCCGCCGCGTCCAGCTGCGGGTCGGGCACCATGACGACAGACCTGCGCGCATCACAGGGCCGCGCGTCAGCAGCACCACAGCTGCCGGCAGCCCCCGTGCACAGGCCGCTTCCCGGCATCGCATCTGCCCGTGCACAGGCCTCCGCCTCGGACATCTTGGCACTCTAGCCACAGCATGCGCCTCTGGAGCAGTGGCTCCACGGGCCACGCATGCATGCCCAGCTTTGGGCCAGCGTGCCGCACTGCCATGCAAACGCCGCAGCACGCTGCATGTCATGATGTCAGCCACGGCCGGCGTGTCTCCAGGACAGGCGCCCTCGGCCGCGAACGCAGCTGGGCCGCACATGCCGGCGGCCTTGCCCGCCGCGACGCCGGTGGGCGCGTCCTCAAACACCAGGCAGCGCTCGGGCGCGGCCGGCGGCGAGAATTTGGCGGCGGCCGCCAGGAAGATGTCGGGCGCCGGCTTGCCGCAGGCCACCTGGTCGCCTGCCGCGCGCGCGCCGGCGTGCGCGACTTGAGCTTTGTACCAGCAGCATGCCTGGTGTGATACCGCAAGGACACTCACCTATCTGGCACAGCATTGTAGCATGCAGCATGCACCGCATTGCTGCAGGTCTGGTTGGCACGCGACCACCCTCCCTGTTGGTACATCTGCATACCAAATCCACTCTCTCGTGCAGCGGCGGTGACCGCTGGACACCCCATTTATGACTGCTGACCCAATCTCGCGCCACCCTGCCTGTTGCATGGCAGACACCCTTCAAGCACCCCTGCATGCAGTGCGGGTCACAGGCGGCGCGCGCGTGGGTCGCGACGCGCGCGCGCCTGTGACGCGGTGGCTGAAGAGCGAAAACAGCTCAGTGTGGCGCTGCGTCTTCACAGCATAGTGCCGCTGGTGCGAGGAGGTGGCCAGGGCGATGGGGACGCCGTGGCTGTGCAGGTGCCGCAGCAGCCGCTCCGCGCCTGCCCGCGCCCGGGGCCACGTTCGGCGAACTTCTGTGCATGCATGCCAGACACCCGCCTGTGCACTGCTCAGTGAGCAGGAGGGTATTGCGGAGAGTGCAAAACGGCCTGGAGGCCTGCGGACCAGTGGCGACACGGTGGACGAGTCCCACCACCAGCTGCTACGCCGCACCGAGTGTCCTGCAAACTGGAACGGTGGGCGATGCAAGAGGCGCTTTGCCTCACAGTGCTGCACGCGCTGTGCTGCAGGGGTGCGCAAGCCTTGAGGCAGCGGGCGCGGCCGCGCCGGGCAGGAGCTCGGCCTGAGGGAACAGCCGGTCCAGGCTGGCCTCCCGCTCCCTCAGAAACTCCTCAGGCGTGAGCTGGCCTTGCAGGCCTGTCTCCTCGATCAGGATCTTTGCAGCGTCCAGGGCTTTCTTCCCCATCATCTTCGCCTGGCTGCCGCAGCCAGGTCCCGCTCGGGAGGATCACATGGCGGCCCTTGAAGGAGCACTGGCGGTGCGCCGTGCACAACAGCTAGAGCGTGCCAGCGTGCCTTCAGCGACCAGGTGAAAGGCTTGCCGAAACGCCGCAAGCACTGCTCCTGGACGAGTGTATAGAAGGCCTCCGTGTTCAGCAGCAAGCCGTCCAGGTCGAATATTGCGGCCACGACGCCCTGCAAGCACCGGGGGTGTGTCTTGTTATGTTGTTATGTTGAGCACTGTGGTTGGTGGAAGCCAGCAAAACGCAACGACGGCACCTTGTGTGCTGCCATCAGCCTCAGTGGCCGCAGTTGCACCAGGGCGCTATGCCTTAGTCCGCATCAGCACGGGGACAAGCACAAGTGTGGACTGCTCTTCAGTGTGGGCAACACTGTGCAGGCCCCCTGACCCCATGAAATGTCGCCCTCCATGCCAGCCCTTAAGGCTTTGCCAAGGCTGATGTGGACTCCAGCCGGTCCGATAGATGCTTCCATGTCATTTACATGGGTAGCACATTTTCACACTAGCGCTGTGAGCATGTATGATCTCAGGCTGCACGCGGAGTCAAGTTATGCAAAATGCAAAATCGCCATGCGAAGGCAAGGCAAGAGTCCGCCATGCAAAGTCAAGGGCTTGCCTGCGGCAACTTCCACCAACGCACCACAAGGCCCTGCGACAATCTCGCAGGCGCCTTGCGCACCGCATGAAATAGCAGTGAACACAGAACCCTAGCACGAAGGAAGACGCGACCAGGTTTGCAGTGCACCCTAGGCATGACCTCGCTGTACACGTCCCTATGCTGCCGCAGTGCGCCCGCTTTTTCAGAACAGCGTCCGCACCCTGGCCTTGCCGCCACTGCCATCACGCCTGACACACCAGCCTCGCTCAACAGCGAGGCCCTGTGCCAGGGCCCCGCCTTCTTCACAGATCCTCTGAAGAAGATCTCCGTCCTACTATCAACACCGCTGTGCGCCCACGAGCAGCAGGCACGCACAACCCCGCACGGCGGCGGTTGCGATAGCACTGCTGGGGCAGCTAACAGCGCTCTATGTTGTCCAGGGCTGCGTCCTGACTGCTAGAACGAACGCCGCCAGCATACTCAGTGTCCAACGGCCGTGCCAAATGCAGAGCTCGTTGACAGTAAACCACCATGCAGAAGCCACATGCTGAATACAACTCCGCCCTTTAACCCAAAACGCGCTCCTGCATGCTTCAGATCATGAACGACATAAAATGGAACTGAATACAAGCAAAGACTAGAGGAGCAGCGGAGGCTGTGCTATCAAATACACATGCAACAAAGAGGGCGGGTCAATCGGGGAGTGTCCTCGCCACCAAGCCCCTGTACGCACCACTGAACCAGGACGAACGCTGTGACACCTACATTAGTTCTGCATACTCAACTCCTCCATGGTCGCAGAGCAGTGCGCGTCACCACGTTGCAAGACGTCTCCGACACAGTCCAACAGAACAGCCATACCTGCCAATGCATGCACGGGCCGAGGACATCAGCTGGTGCATGCGTAAGCAGATGCGAGCGCCAGTGGCGCGTATGTAAGCAGAGCGTCAAGGGGGGCCAGGGCAGCATGGCGCTCAAGGCCGTTGCTGCCCATCATGGTGTAAGGGGTAACACGACCTTGCTAGAAGGCTCACCACAGCCTCTGGACAACCAGCGGCCCCCACCTCGGTGCGTGCGCTTCACACAAGAGGCGGTGCTAGCCGCGCGCCGCACGCAGCGCGCTACGCCGCCACGATCCTCAGCCAGTGCTCAGGCGGCACGCTGTGCGCGCGGCGGGTCATCGCGGCGCCCAGCTCGCTCGTGGTCAGCAGGCCCGCGACCGCGGAGCCGACCAGGTCGTCCAGCAGCGCATCGGTCACAGGCGGCGCCTGCTTGGGCAGCCCGGGCCGCGGGCCCCGGGTGGGCCGCGGCGCGAGCCCCAGGCCGTGCGGCGCCTGCTTGGGCGCGGGCAGGGGCGGCAGCCTCCAGTGCGGCGGGCCCTCATCTACGCACTCTGCGCCGGGGCGCTGCGGCGCGGCGGCTCGCGGCGCGGGGCCGGCCGCACGGGCCGCCGCGGCCCCGGCGTGCGGCGCGCGCTCTGCCATGACGAGCGCCGGCGCCTGCAGCTCGACGGGCGGGCCTCCCGAGGTCGCGCCGCGCGGCGGCGGCCCGGGCCACTCAGTGGAGTACTGCTGCAGGAGCGCCGCGGCCGCGCGCGCCCCCTGGCCGTACGCCCTCGGCAGCGGCATGGAGCGCGAGCCGCGCAGGGCGCGCGCGGCGCGCGCGGGCCGGGCGCCGGGGCCGGCGACCAGGGCGCCGCGGCTGGTGAAGGCGACGTCGACGTCAGCAAGGGGCAGCTCCAGGATGGCGCCGCGGCGCAGTCGCGGCGCGTCGCTGCGCAGACGCGGCCCTCGTCAGCGACCCCGCCACGCCCTCTGCAGCGCAAAGGCACGGCCCGGTGCCCTGTGTCGGCGTCATGTGACGCCGCTGTGTCTGCCCAGCCGCGGCAGGCAGAACATGCGGCAGGTAAAACATGGGCGCGGCCCGGTGCGCTGTCCATATGGGCGTCCCAAGGCTTGGCGCTGTGGATGCTGCGATCAACACCAGCGACAGCAGCTGCAGCTCGACAGGGGCTCACCGGAGCTGCACGTAGTGGCTCTTGAACATGCTGCGCAAGGCGCTCTCGCCGTGGCCCATGCCTGCGGGCGCCCCCTGCGCCTGCCAGCCGCAGTGCGCTGCCGCCTGCCAGGCCTCCAGAGCGCAGGCGAGCGCGGGGGCGCGCATGGCTGCGGGCTGCGCCAGCGCGTGGTCAGGGCGCGGCAATCCGGAGGCCGCCGGCGATGCGGGGTCCCTGCGCCCGTCCATGCACCCGTCAGCTAAGGCTGCTGGCGGCGTCGTCATCGTGTCCCTTCGCCTGGGGAGAAGCACATGCTGGACGCATGCAGGGGAAGCGCTGCAGGCAGCGCACCGAGGGCAGCCATAGCTGACCGGCAGCTCCTCTCTGCTGCAGGGCCGGGGCGGCGGCGGCGGCGGCGCGCTGTCTGCACCGTCCTTGCTGGCGCCGCTGCAGGCAGCCGCGGCGGGGCGGCGGCGCGGGGGCACCGCGGCGCGCTGCCCGCCCCCAGCGGATGCCTGGCCCGCGCTGCAGGCTGCGGCCTGTGGCTCGTCCCGCGCCTGCTCACCTGTTGCAGAAAGAGCGCGGTGTTCTGTCAGTGACAGGGCCGTAAGAAGCGCCCTACGTCAGCTCTGCACGGCACGTGAGCAGGCTGACACGCTCAGCAAAGGACGGGCCTTGCACCGGGCGCACACCTGCTGCGCAGTGGGGCCAGGCGGCGGCCTGGCGCTCCAGGCGCCGACGGCGCTCCTTGGTGGCAAGGAACAGGAGCAGGCAGAGCACCAGATTGAACAGGTGCAGGCTCCAGACGGTCATGAGGTACTGTGAGGATGCGAGGGCGTCCAGGAGCCTGCCACATGGAGCTGTCAGTCCGTGGGTGCATGCGGTTGTGCAAACGTACAAGCCCCTGACATGCATAAACGTAGGTGGCGACTTGCCGAATCCCAACCACCCCTCATAATGCTGATGAGTACCGAGCAGGTCTGCGTCAAGCCAGGCGCTGCGGTGGGGGTACGCACCTGTGCGTCGCAGCCACCCTCCAGACCGCTGCGTAGGCGAGTGGGTCTGCGAGGTTGGCCAGCGCGAGCAGGCGCAGGACCCGGGACTGGGATGCCCGCCAGGGCTTCCAGTTCTCCAACTGCTTGCACCGCACGCCGCTGACCAGTGCCACCAGGCCCAGGGACGTCAGGCATA
>JAABUQ010008953.1_pt1 | contig 13789 bp, 9 predicted proteins | sample 5560001 | NCBI WGS metagenome assembly JAABUQ01 (sample SAMN10711888, study PRJNA513371) | rock metagenome | isolation source: Antarctica rocks | place: Antarctica: Victoria Land, Finger Mt nord | collected 2015-12-18
CACCAGCGCATAGTCGTCGTCGCGCGCCGTGCGCACCGTCAGGCGGCCCGCGCCGCCCATGGCGTCCACGGCGTTGTCGATCAGGTTGGTCCACACCTGGTTGAGCTCGCTGCCGTAGGCACACGCCCTGCAGCGAGCGGTCGTAGTCCCGCACGATGGTCACCCCGCCTGGAGCTTGTAATAGTAAGAGGTCCTGGAGTCTTGTATCGTCGCGCGTCCGTCGCTCATGTTTCCAACCTTCTCCCAAGCTGTTGAGGAGCCTATCGTGACATCTCCTCGACGCCTATCTCGGCATTAGACAAGGGTATCGCGTGACCGTACTTTTCCCGCCGCCTATCTAGACGCGCCTTCTCCGATCGGCAGGGGAGGCCAGTCTCGCCCGCCAAACACGCGCCTCACCGCCTCCAAGTAACCCAAGCCGCGCATCACGTCCGGCTCCAGATAGCTCCCTTCCGTCCATTCGTTCCACGCGTTGATCGTAAGAATGGGAAGGGCAGTTAATTGCGAGTCGAGGAAATCCTTCGCCCGCGCGAGCGCCCTCTCGAACTCGTCCGGTGTATTATCGACTAAGATGGGCATGAACGGGTAGCCAAGGTTATCGTAAGCATCCGATTGGACCGTGCGCGGGCTTGCGTCCCAGCCCATCGTGACGTTCGGGATGTAGGGCAGGTCGTATTGACGCGCGAATTGCTTCCAGCCCTCGGCTGCCTGTCGAGCATATGCGGCATAGGGAACCGTGGGGAATGTTTCCATGGGGACGTGATGCATCCAGACATACGACGTCACGCTGTCGAAACCGAGGCCAGCTAACAATCCATTAGGATCACGGATAGACTGCTCACCGGGAAGGATAGGGAGGGAGTACATCACAGCGTTTAGATGCACGTCAGGGAACCCAGCGGCTTTCGTCTTGTCGCGAAACCTGTCCAGAGCTGTGCGCGTTGAGTCCAGGCTACCAAGGCCGGTGACCAGACTCATTAGATCATAGACAGAGAAGTAGGGACGCCCGTCGATCTTCCAATAGGATCTATGGTTGAAGTAGGTCCGAATGATGCAGTCGGTCGCCTCCTCGAATGACGCGTGCGACGCAGCGCCTGTCGCTAAAATGGGAGGCGACACGGGTCTTTTGGCCGGATGTATGTCAGCCCAGTCATGGTTGGCCCACATCAGGGCGAACGTCAGACGGTCGTTATTCGATGCGCCGAGGAATCCACGGTCCAGGGCACCGTTGAGGAACGGCTTACCCTCATACCAGTACCAATCGTAGATGAACGTCGTGATGCCATGGTCGGCCGCCGCAGCGATTTTCTGAGCGGCGACAGCGGGGTCGGACCCGTCCTGGAATCCCCAGAGTGGAATCTTGGGCTGCTGATGGCCGGAGAAACGGGGCTCGGCGCGCTTGACCAACTCCCACTCCGTCCACCCGTCGCCATGCCAGCGGTCGTTGTGCGGGTCCGGATGGTATTGTGGGAAGTAGTATGCCGCGACCTGGTACGGGCTTGTCACACTGTCCCCTCCTCTATCAGTTACGGCTTGTATCAGTGACGGCTCGGCGCTGTGTTCGTGCGCCACGTCGCCCTGCGAGATATCTCTCCTGGCGTCGCCTCTTCGTCGTTCAATCCTTGCAAGCCGCACGTCACGCGCGGCGTTCCGTTGTGACGACGGGTCGCGTCAGATCGATCGTTTGCCCTGTCTGCGAGCTCTCGACGGCGGCGTAGGCGATGCGCAGGGAATCGAGGTTGTCCAGGCCGCTGGTCTGCGCGGGTCGTCCCTCGGCCAGCGAGCGCAGCATCTCGCCCATACTCCCGCCGAACGCATCCGGCATCCACGCGCCTTCCAGGGACACGACGTAGCGATCGTCGGGACGTTCCTTGAGCGCCACCACCAATTCGGTGTGTGAGGCGCGTGCGGACCCGGCTGTGCCGTCGAGGAACCAGTCATATTGGTGGAGTTGCGGCGTCTGCACGATGTTGTTGAAATGCAGGGTGGTCATGATCCGCGCGTCGGGCTCGTACTCACACAGAATGGAATAGATCATCGGCGACACGGATACCTGCCCGGGTACCATCGTCGTCGTCGCCTTGACGCGGATCGGCGTCCGTCCAGTGAAGTAGCGCGACAGGTCGATGAAGTGGATGCCGTGATCCACAATATTGAAGTTTTCGAGTTGCGTGTACCAGGAGCCCGGCTCGTCCTGAAAGAAGCGATAGAAGTGGGTCGCGTTGTACAAATGGCCGAGCGCGCCGCGCTCCAACAGGACCTTGAGCGCACGATGGGCCGGCGCCCAACGGGCCTGTTGGTTGATCATGAGCGGCACGCCGGCCCGCTGGCAGAACGCGACCATGTACTCGGCGTCCGCGAACGTCAGGGCGAACGGCTTCTGCGAGAGGATGGGCTTACCAGCCCGCGCGATGCGCTCGACTAACGGCCGCCGCTGGCTGGCATGCACGGCGAGATCGATCACGTCGACATCTGGACGATCCAGGAGCGCATCGAGATCGGTCGTCACGAACGGGATACCGAACTCGTCCGCCGCCTTCCGGGCATTCTCCTCGACGATGTCACACGCGCCGACAACGCGGTAGCCGAACGCGCGGTACGCGGGGAGGTGCGATTGCCTCACGATGCCGCCAACGCCGACGATACCAATCCCGTAGCGCTCCACGATGTCGCGTGGGGGCGGGGCGGGGCGATAATCCGCCGGCGATAAGAGGGGGAACGATGACATGGCTGGACCTCTCCTTTTGTTGCTACGATGATGGGCGCGACGGTGATCGAGTCAGATGACCGCGACAGGTGCCCCCTGTCGCACTATCCGTAGGCGCGTGCGTCGGCGGATCGCCAACACCGCCCTATCGCTAGAAGATGCGCACCCCCGCGCCATCAGGCCGCATACGCGCCCACCGCGGATGCTCGTCAAGGCGTCGTTCCATATCGCGCAGTGCGGCCAACGATCGACGCAGCTTGGCGTACACGTCACCGGCCACGGAGAAGCCCTGGATGCCCACTTTCCCCCGGTAGCCGATGTCCCTTAGGAGCCCGAGCACGACAAAGTTGTCCAATTCCCCCTCGTCCAATGGCTCGATCGTGGCCAATACGCCGTCCGCGCTCCGCCCGATGCGACGAGTACCGGCCAGGTTGACCGAGTGCAGGAACGGGGCGGCAGCCTCGAGTGTGGCCGCCAGGTTGGCGCCGTCGACGGCGTACCAGTGGAATCCGCAGAACACCGCGCGGAGCGAGGGATGGTCGATGGCGCGACACAAGCGCACCGCGTCGCCGACCCGCTCCAGCCAGTAGGTACTATGCGGATAGAGCGAGAGCGTGATCCCGCGCTGTTCGGCCACCGCCAGTAAGCGGCGCAGCCAGCGCATGGCGGCAGCGTCGCCGACGGGATCGGACGCCTTTATCGCGTCACTAGACATGATGGTTACCTCGACATCGGCGCATCCTTCCATGGTGTGGAGCAAATGCAAGATTCTGCCGTTGTCCGCATGGTCGTCCCCCCCCGCGATGTCGAGGGTCACATAGACGGCCGCGATGTCCAGACCGTGGCGCGCCTTGACCTGCGCCAGCCGGGGGACATCCGCCCAGGCCGCCTCACTCCACAGCGTGAGATAAGTCGCATCGAAGCCGAGGTCTTTGAGCATCTCACAGCGAGCGTCGAAGTCGTAGGCTCCGAGCGAATGGTAGAAGGATGTATCCATCGCGAAGTGCGTGTTACTCATGCGGTCGTTTCTCCTGATGCACGATATTGGGTCGTGTGTGGGTGATCGTTGGTCATGGCCTTCACTCTCCCACGACGCACCTCATCCCATGAATCCGCCACGCTGTGCGGCCGCGGGGGCTACATTGATACACTGCGGCGCGTGGGCGTGTCACCGGCGGATTGTTCCGTCGCTCCCCTGTATCGCCATCCTCGCTCATCCTTTGAGCGCTCCCTCGGTTAGCCCGGCGATGAATTGCCGCTGCAGAAACAGGAAGATAATGGCGATGGGCAAAGTGGCAAGAACAGAAGCGGCCATGATGGTGCCATACTCGACATTGTACGAACTGCTCATGGTCGCGATCCCGACGGAGAGCAGATACATGTCATCGGACGTCGAGGCGATGAGCGGCCACAGGAAGTCGTTCCAACTGGCCGTGAAGAACAAAATCGCCATGACGGCCAGCCCCGGTCGGATGAGCGGCAACGCGATGCGCCAGTAGAGCGTCAGTTCCGACGCGCCGTCGAGGCGCGCCGCTTCCAGCAAGCTGGTGGGCACGCCGAGCATAAACTGGCGGAGGAGGAAGACGCCGAAGGCATTGGCCGTGAAGGGTAGGATGAGGGCGACATAGGTATCGATCCAGTGGAACGCCACCATTTCCTTGAATAGGGGGACCAGCAACACCTGGAACGGCAGCGTCAGCGTGGCGAGGATGACGACGAAGATGACCCGCTTGCCCCGGAAGTCATACTTGGCCAGGGCAAAGCCGGCGAGCGAGCACACGAGCAGCGCGGACGCCGTCGCCCCGACGCCTACGATGGCGCTATTCAGGAACCATCGGGGGAACGAGTAGAGCGTGAATAGTTGCTGATACTCGGTTAGGGTGGGGGGCTGCGGGATGAGGCTGAGCGGGATCTGGTAGATTTGGTTCTCTCGCTTGAAACTGGACACGATGAGGTAAAAGAAGGGGAAAGCGATGAGCAGGCCGCCGATGGCGACGACGATGTTGACCACGGCGATGCGCGTGACGTGCCGCACGCGTCGCGAAGACGCGGGCCGTCGGTGGCGCCGCGCATCGTCATACGACTGCGTCCGCGCTGTCATGACTCCTCCTCGCGGAACGCGCCGAGCGCCCACAACTGGCCGAGTGAAATGACGATGATGATGAGGGCGATGGCATAGCCGATAGCCGCCGCATAGCCGAACTCGAAGTCCTGGAAGCCCTGGATGAACAGGTAGTACGTCAGGGTCAGCGTGGAGTCCTCGGGACCGCCCTGCGTCAGCACGAAGGGCTGCGCAAAGAGGTTGTACGACGCGACGATGCTGCCGACGGCCACAAAGGTGATGATCGGCCGCAAGTGTGGGAGGAGGATATGCCAGAACACCCGGCGGCCTGTCGCGCCGTCGATGCGCGCCGCCTCGACTAGCTCCCTTGGGACGTTCTGCAGTCCCGCCAGGAAGTAGAGCGAGTTAACGCCCACCAGTGTCCAGACGCCAAGCAGGATGAGGGAGGGCACGGACCAGGAACTCGACTCGATCCAGGGGACCGGCGGGATGCGCGCAATGCCGAGGGCATTGTTCAACAATCCATAGGTTTTATCGAAGACCAGGACAAACATCAGGGAGACGACCACCGCGCTGGTCACGTAGGGCACGAAGAACAGCAGGCGATACACGCCTTTCATCCACAAGATATCCGAGTTCAACGCGAGAGCGAGCAGGAGCGCCAACGGCGCAAGCACGAAGAGGCTCCCGGCTGCATAGTAGGTGGTATTGGCGAGCGCATGCAGGAAGCGCGTGTCGCTGAGGAGGTTGGCATAGTTTTGCAGTCCAACGTAGACGCTGCCACCGAAGCCATAGCGCCGGAATAGGCTGAGATAGAAGGCATAGCCCACCGGGTACGCGAAAAACAGGAGGAAGAGGATACCAAATGGGGTAAGGAAGATGTAAGGCGCCAGGCCCCGCTGGCGCTTCGCCCACCACTGACGTATCAGAGGCTTCGGTCGTGCCTGCACAGCGTCCGGACGTGCCGTACTCGGATTCATACCCTGCCACGTCCTCCGTCCATCGATGACTACCCACTCCACTTTTGCCGGGCTTGCACGCATCAACCAAAGCGGGTTTCGATTTCGTTGTTCCCTGATGACCCCTGGAGGCTCACCGCCACGATCATCGCGGCCTCGATTGTGGAATCTCCGCACGGAAGGATGGGACGGGACGGGGATGGACTGACGCCGGGCACGGCGACGCTCATCCCCGTCCGCACTATCTCTCCGGTCTCGTGTCCGGTTCTACGTCACGCCACGTGTGCGCGGCATGCGCTACTCTTGCTTGAGCTTCGCGACCTCGGCCGCTGCGGCGTCGAGCCCCGCCTTGGCCGACTGATGCCCTTGCATGACCGGCTCGATGGCCAGGCGCGTGACGGCGTCGAACACCCTGCCCAGGTTCGACGTCTCGATCCAGGGTAGTAGGGAACTGGCGACCGCGCGCAGATACTGAGCGGTCTTCTGGTTGTCGAAATAGGGGTCGGGCTGGTTGAGCGCCGGATTGTTGTAGAGCGTGGTCATGTCTGGATACAGGTTCTCCAGACGGAAGCCTTGCAGTTGGCTCTCCGGGCGCAGCATCGCGTACGCGATGAACTTCCAGGCCAGATCTTTGTTGGGAGATAAGCTAGGCATGACGAGGGCGGTGCCCCCGTACACGACCGACTGCGCGCTGTGACTGTCCCACTTCGGCATGGGAGCGATCCGCCACTTGCCCGACAGGTTAGGCGCGTTGTCCTTCATGAAGCCTTGATACCATGGCGCGCCGAGGACGACGCCATAACTCCCCTGGGTCAAGGCGGTAAAATAGGCCGCATTGGGCGGATACGGGGACAAGCCGGCATCCAGGGCGGCAATCTTATACTTGTACACCAGGTCGGACAGGAACTGGAGCGCCCCGACTCCCACGTCGTTGTTGCAGGTGACGCGATTGCCGGGGGCGACGGGGCCGCCGCCGCGCTGGCGGGACAGGAAGTACCAATAATCGAGCACGTTCGCCGGTAGCCCGATGATCGACGCGCCCGTCTTGGCCTTGAACTCTTTGCCCGCGTCGACGAACTCCTGCCACGTCTTGATGGCGGTGGCAGCGATGCCCGCCTTCTGGAAGAGGTCCCACCGGTAGTACATGAGCACGGGATTGTACTCGTTGCCCACGCCGTAGATATGGCCCTGATAGGTCCAGGGTCCGTAGGCGGAGGCCGCGTTGAGGATGCTCTTCTGCTGCCCGAGATACGACTCGAGGGCAACAAAGGGCGATCCTCCCTGCGCGGCGCTCCCGCTGAAGAACCCGCCCAGGGATCCGACCGCGAACTCGACCAAATCGGGCACGCCCGAGCCGGAGAGCAAAGCGGCGGTCAGCTTCGTGCCGAGGAGATTCTGCGGGACGCTGACGATCTTGACGTCGGCCCCTGGATTTTGACCGCGGAAACCAGGGGCCAGGCTGCGCAGCCAGCGCCCGCGATTTTCGGCGTATTCCCACACGGTGACGGTGGTCGCGGCGTCGGCCCGTGGCGCCTCGGTCAGGAGGTTTGACCCTGTGCCGAGTGCGGCGGCCACCGCCGCCGTGGCGCCCGTGCGTCGCAAGAAGGTGCGCCGGTTCATTGGCGACTGCGATGTCGTCTCGTGTTCCACGATGGTCCTCCCTTATGAGTAAAAAGGATGCGTGTGAATCAATGCGTGGACTGATACGCGCCTGCTACGTGTGCCGAGGGATGCTCGCCGTCCTCTCAACCTCCTTCCTGTCCTCATCGACATCGACTGTACCTGGAGGGCTCGGGCGTTAATGGGCAGGCGTTGACGAGTACGTCCTCTGCTCCCGAGAATCGCGCTCGACCAAGTCAAGCCCGCGCATGCTGATCACGATGTATACGACGTAGAGTCTTCCGGTAACGGCAGATCGACGCGCTACTACCGTCTCGACATCGCCTCCCATCGCTTCCCATCACCCCCCGCCACTCCCGTCTCCCGTCGTCACACCCCTCTCGCCTGGGATTGAGGCTATCTTACACCTATCTAAGCGGTTTGTCAAACCGCTTAGATAGGTGTAAGCTATCTCTAGCAGGCATCGTAGCTACCAACAGTGTGCGAGCGGTGAGAATTGAGGAGGTAGTCACATGCCATCCAACAAGCGGGTCACGCATATGGATGTCGCCCGGCGGGCCGGCGTGTCGCCCGCTGTCGTGTCCTATGTCGTCAATAACGGCCCGCGCGCGACGTCGCCGGACGCGCGCACGCGCGTGCTAAGAGCGATCGAGGAACTCGACTACCATCCGAGTGCATTCGCGCGCGGTCTAGCACGCCAAGAGACGCACACCATTGGTTTCGTGATGCACGATTATGTGCCCTCGGACCTGTTCGCCGCGCCCTATACGGTCGCCATTCTGAGCGGACTGACATCCGCCTTGAAGGCGAAAGAGCACTACACGCTCATCTACCCCTTGATGATCGACGAAGACCTGGCGAGCTTGGGCACGCTGCTGAACAGCGGTCGCGTGGATGGCCTCGTGGTACGCCCCGTCCAAGAGTCCCCCGCCACCGACCCCCTGATGGACGTCATCGCGGCCACTCGGGTCCCGTGCGTCTGCATTGAGCACGCCGCCGCCGATCGCTTCGGGTTCCCCACGCTGACCTACGACGACGAAGGGGGCGCGTACGCCGCGACCAGGTACTTGATTGCGCGAGGGCATCGCCGTATCGGGCACCTTCAGGGGGATGTGCGCTACCCGGCGGCATGCGCGCGGCTCAATGGGTACAGGCGCGCCCTGACCGAGGCGAGGCTGGAGATCGACGAGAAACTCGTCCAGGGCAACGACTGGTCGACCGCGGATGTCGCCCAAGGGATGCGCCACTTGCTGGATGTCGCCGATCCACCGACGGCTATCTTCGCCGCAAACGATGTCCGCGCAATGGGCGCGATCATGGCGCTGAGCGAGCATGGGTATCGGGTTCCGGAGGATGTCGCCGTTGTGGGGTTCGACGACATCCCGCTGGCGCGGGACATGACCCCACCTCTCACGACCGTCCGCATCCCGCTCGTCGACCTCGGTCGCACGGCAGCGGATATCATCCTCCGCCTCATTGAAGCAGGCGGCGACGTCGGCGCCGTCGCGTCACAGACGTTGCCGGTTGAACTCGTGCATCGCGGTACGGTGTAGTTCGCCTCCCGTACGCGGCGTACACGGCAGGTGTGACTGGCGAGCCCGGATGATTGACGACAACGTTTAGGAAGGCCTGATCAAGGGAACGCAAGGAGTCGGTGGATGGGAGAACACGACACGATAGTCGTCGCGGAGTTCATGCCGATACAGTTGCGCTGTGAATACCTGACAAACCCACTCGGCATCGACGTCATTCGTCCGCGTCTCAGTTGGGCGCTGGAGGCCACCGGGCGCGGACGGCGACAGTCCGCCTACCACATCCTCGTCGCCAGCAGCGAACAGCTACTTCGCGCGGCCCGTGGCGATCTGTGGGACAGCGGCAAAGTGGTCGGTGCGGCGTCCAATCACATCGTCTACGGTGGCCGCGCGCTGCGTTCTAGCCAGCGGTGTTGGTGGAGTGTGCGCGTGTGGGACGAAGCCGACACGCCGTCAACCTACAGCAACCCCGCGTGGTGGGAAATGGGGCTCCTTCACTCGCGGGATTGGCAGGGCGCGTGGATTGGTCTCGACGCCGCCTCGATGGCTACACCCGACCTACAACGGGCCGTCGCTCACGCCGAACGGCCCTCGCCCTCGGAGCCAAGCCCTTTTCTGCGCACCACGTTTACCGTCAAACGGCTCGTCCAACGGGCGAGGCTCTATGTGACGGCACGGGGGCTCTACGAGATACATTTGAATGGGCGACGGGTCGGGACTACGGTGCTGACGCCTGGCTGGACGGACTATAACACGCGTATCCAATACCAGACCTACGACATCGGCGACGAGTTGCGCGAGGGCGAGAACGCCATCGGCGCTCTCCTCGGCGCGGGATGGTTTAGCGGATGCGTCGGGTTTGGGGCACACAATCATTGGTACGGGTCCGTCCCGCAATTGCTGGCCCAGCTCTCCATCGACTATGCCGATGGGACGGCGGACACGGTGGTCACCGATCACTCGTGGCGGGCGACGGTCGGGCCAATTCTGACCTCCGACTTCCTCATGGGTGAAACCTACGATGCGCGCGCCGAATTGCATGGGTGGGACAGCGCCGACTATGATGACACGGATTGGCATCTCGTCGCGGTGACGGAGCGAAACGCGGACATGCCCCACCTCGTCGCCGACCGCTCCGAACCTGTCCGGGTCATCGACGAGGTGGTTCCGCGCGGCATCACACAACTAGACGAGGACACCCAGATCGTCGACCTGGGGCAGAACATCGTCGGCTGGGCGCGGTTGCGCGTGAGCGGCGAGGTAGGGATGCGCGTCCGGTTACGTTTCGGCGAGATGCTCACCCCCCATGGCGCACTCTACACGGATAACCTGCGGGCAGCGCGAGCGACGGATATCTACGTCCTCGCCGGTATCGGTGAGGACGTGTTCGAGCCCCGCTTTACATTCCACGGCTTTCGCTACGTCGAGGTCACGGGCTACCCCGGTCCGCTCCCCTCCGATGCGCTCACGGGCTGCGTCGTCGGCTCCGCCACGCCCCCGACCGGGACGTTCGAGTGTTCCAGTGCCTTGGTCAACCAGTTGCAGCGCAACATTGTGTGGAGCCAGCGGGGCAACTTCCTGTCTATCCCGACCGACTGCCCCCAACGCGACGAACGGCTCGGCTGGCTCGGGGACGCGCAGATTTTCGCCCGCACCGCCTGCTTCAATAGCGATGTAGCGGCCTTCTTCAGCAAGTGGATGGATGACGTGGCGGACGGTCAATCGCCCGAGGGCGCATTCCCCGACATTGCCCCTATGCTCCCGATCGATGTGGGCCAGGGAGTCTCTGTCGCCGCGGGGACGCCCGCGTGGGGGGATGCCGGGATCATTGTTCCTTGGACGCTCTATCAGTGCTACGGAGACACGCGCATCATCGAACAGCACTACACCGCCATGTCCCGCTGGATCGCCTATATCCGCGCGGCCAACCCCGACCATCTCTGGATCAATCGGCGCGGCAACGACTTCGGCGATTGGCTCGCGCTCGACGGAGACATGCCGTCCGATCTATTCAAGAGCGCGACGCCGCGCGACCTCCTCGCCACGGCCTACTACACCTACGACGTGCATCTGATGGCACGCATGGCCCGCGCGATTGGTCGGCATGATGACGCCGTCCGCTACGCCGCGCAGTTCCGCGACATCAAAGCCGCCTTTATCGCTGCCTATGTCGATCATGATGGTCGGGTCGCGGGCGACACACAAACAGGCTATGTCTTGGCATTGTACATGAAACTCATACCCGACGCCTTGCGGCAAGCTGCCGCGAGCCACCTCGTGCATGCCATCGAGCGCCGCGCGTGGCGCCTGTCCACAGGCTTCGTCGGCGTCGGGTATCTGTGCCTCGTCCTGACCGAAACGGGGCACGCCGACGTTGCCTACAAGCTCCTGCTCAATGAAACGTTCCCCTCATGGGGTTGCTCAATCAAGCACGGCGCGACCACGATGTGGGAACGATGGGACGGCTGGACGGCCGAGCGGGGCTTTCAGGACCCCGCCATGAATTCGTTCAACCACTATTCCCTGGGCTCGGTCGGTGAATGGCTGTACCGGTACGTCGCGGGCATCGATGTCGACCCGGAACTGCCGGGGTACGAGCGCATCGTCATCCGACCGCACCCAGGAGTCGGGCTGACGCATGTGAGGGCGACGTACGATTCGATCCGGGGCAGGATCGAGAGCGCATGGCAGATCGACGGCGACGCGCTCATACTCCAGGCCACGATCCCTGCGAACACCACGGCCACGGTCTATCTCCCGACATCAGATGTCGCCACCATCACCGAGAAGGGCATGCCGGTCCGCGAGGCGGAGGGGGTCGGGACGGTGCGCGTCGAGCCGGGGCTGGCCGTCGTCGCCGTGGGATCCGGGACGTACACCTTTCATTGCGCGGCGCCGCGGTAATGCCCATACGGAGCGCCTACCGCGGCTGCCGTGCGACCGGCTGTTGGCCAACAATCCGAAGATAAGCGTCGTCGCGCCAAAGATCGGCGTAGTATTCGCCGCCTGGCTGCTGTATCGTGGAGAAGGGTCGATGTCGTGTCGACCGCGCGAAGATGGCCATAAGTCAGGGGGAAACGCACATGGTAACGCTCAGCCAACAGGATGTCCACTTCTATCATGAGAACGGGTACGCGCTGATAGAAAAAGTGGCGTATGGATTTGCTCAGTCGAGAGGCGCCACGAACAGTATGAAAGCACGCGACGCGCGACGCGTGCTTCGAGTGCTGGAGAAGCGTCCAATGGCGCCGGCCGGACCTCGTTCATATGTCCCTGGGCTGGTTCATCATCGCGCCTCCAGCGGAATCCTGACCGCGAAGCGCGTGTTGCCCGGCTGCGACTGCACCGCGATGTCGCCGTGGTGGTGCGCGACGATGATGCGGTACGAGATGTCGAGCCCCAGGCCCGTGCCCTTGCCGACCCCCTTGGTGGTGAAGAAGGGCTCGAAGATGCGCGCCTGGATCTCGGGCGGGATGCCCGGCCCGTCGTCGCCGATCTCCACCAGCGCGTAGTCGTCGTCGCGCGCCGTGCGCACCGTCAGGCGGCCTTTGCCGCCCATGGCGTCCACGGCGTTGTCGATCAGGTTGGTCCACACCTGGTTGAGCTCGCTGCCGTAGGCGCAGACGCGCGGCAGCGAGCGGTCGTAGTCGCGGCTAACGATGACGCCCCCCTTGAGCTTGTAGCCGAGCATGGTCAGCGTGCTCTCCAGGCCCTCGTGCAGGTCGATGTCTTGCAGCGGCGCCTGGTCCATATAGGAGTACGACTTGACCGCCGCGACGAGAGCGGACACGCGCGCCGAGCCCGTGTCGATCGTGTCCAGCAACTCGGACTCGTCCACGACCGCGGCAAGCCACGAGACGATCGGGACGAGCGCGCCGGCGGGGAACAGGGCGGCCAGACCGTCCAACCACGCCGTGTCGAGGCCCGCGGCCGCCAGGGTTGGGGCCAGCTCCCAGCTATCCTCCACGGCGTGCTCGTCCAGCCACGTCCCGAGTTCGTCCTCGCGATCGCTCTGCTCCAGCGTCCCCAGCGGCGGCGCCGTCCTGGCCCGCTCCACGACCTCGCGCCCGAGGTCGGCGAGGTGGTCCAATTGCGCGCCGTCCAGGAGCTTGCCGAGCGCCAGGGAGCGCGCGCGTAAGCCGCTGGAGGTCTCGCGCAGGCGTTCGGCGGCGCGCCGCGCCGCGGCCGCCGGATTGTTTATCTCGTGGGCGAGGCCGGCGGCCATCGTGCCCAACGCGGCCAGCTTCTCGCGCTGTTGCACCATCGACTCCATCGCCCCGACGCGCTCGGCCATGGTCTGCAAGACAATCGACAGCGCGGAGGGGTAGCGCACCAGCAGCGCGCGGAAATCGGCGGCCTCCAGGCGCAGCAGGCGGCTCGGCGCGAGCGTGCGCATGGTAGCGACATAGGGCGAGCCGAGCAACAGGGGAATCTCCCCCACGAAGCCGCCCGCGCCGCGGTCCGTCAGCAGCGTCTCGTCCGCGCCGACCATCTTGGTCAGGCGCACCTCGCCCTCGACAATCACCCAGAGGGTATTGGCCGGGGCGCCCTCGGCGAAGATCACCTCGTGCGCCCCGCGCGACTCCGCGGTCACGCGCGTTGCTACCCAGCGCAGCCCCTCGTCCGGCAGGCCCGCGAAGAGCGGGATAACGCGGAGCGTGTCAATCGGCGTCGACGCGTCCATCGTCCCCTCCCGTCAACCCCGTCGCCGCGCTCGCCCCAACAGTTCCGTCGCGGATCGTCTCGTCGAGGCCGGCGATGGGCAGCCGCACCGTGAAGACGGTGTCGCCGGGCACGGATCGCGTGGCGATGTCGCCGTGATGTTGCGCCACCACGATGCGGTAGGCGATGTCGAGCCCCAACCCGCTGCCCTGGCCCACGTCCTTGGTGGTGAAGAAGGGCTCGAAGA
>JAABUQ010008955.1_pt1 | contig 13785 bp, 11 predicted proteins | sample 5560001 | NCBI WGS metagenome assembly JAABUQ01 (sample SAMN10711888, study PRJNA513371) | rock metagenome | isolation source: Antarctica rocks | place: Antarctica: Victoria Land, Finger Mt nord | collected 2015-12-18
AGGCTCGCTCGCCTACGCCGCATGGGTCTGCGCCCGCCTCGGCGGATGGACCGGATACTACGGCAAGCCAGGACCCATCGTCATGTTCAACGGATGGCTCGAAGTCCAAGCCGCACGACGAACCATCGGGCTGCTCAGGTGGGATCACGATGTGTGAATCCAGTAGCCCGGAAGGAGAGGGTTGGGGTGAGGGAAACCGCAAGCGCTGCCTTTGCCCATTTGTGAACAGCGCCGCCCAGGTCATAGTGCGTGAGTATGGCCTCCCTCACCCCGACCCTCTCCCGGAGGGAGAGGGAGCAAAGCGTCTTCCCCGAATACTTCTCCCCACGCCGCACGCAGCGCCACATCGGCGTCGGCCATCGTCACCGGCAGGCCCAGTGCGGCCAGGCTGGTCACGCCATGATCCGGGATGCCGCAAGGGACGATGCCGGCGAAGTGCGTCAGGTCAGGCTCCACGTTCAGCGACACGCCATGCCAGCTCACCCACCGGGTCACACGAACGCCGATGGCGGCGATCTTCGCCTCGGTGCCGGCGGCACGGTCCGCGACCCAGATGCCGACCCGGCCCGCCCGCCTTTCCCCGCGCACGTTGAACCGGTCCAGGGCGTGGATCAGCCATTCTTCCAGCCCCTCCACGAACCGCCGTATGTCGCGCGGCGGCACCGTGCCGTGCTGGCGCTGCAAGTCCAGCATCACATAGGCCACCCGCTGCCCCGGCCCGTGGTAAGTCCATTGCCCGCCGCGCCCGGCGGCATAGGTCGGGAACCGGCCGGGGTCGGCCAGGTCCTCGGGACGCGCGGAGGTTCCCGCGGTGTAGAGGGACGGATGCTCGACCAACCAAACCCGCTCCGCCGCTGTGCCCGCGCGTATGGCGTCCGCACGGGCCTGCATCGCGGCCAGCGCCGCCGGGTAGGGCAGGGGAGCATCCTCCACCCGCCACTCCACGGCTAGGCCAGAAGATGGGCCGGAAGACGGGCCGGAAGACGGGATTGAAGCGGCCTTCGCCATCCGCTATACCGCCCACGGCACGATGCGGTCGTGGCGAAATGGTAGACGCGCAAGCTTGAGGTGCTTGTGGGGGAAACCCTGTGGAAGTTCGAGTCTTCTCGACCGCATACTCGCCGATCTCCTAATCCCCGCTGAACCCAGGCCGTTGCCGCCGTTGGCGGCGTGCCTGCAACGCGTCCAGCGCCGCCGCCCGTTCCTCGACCGACGTCCGCACGTCGGACAAGGTATTCAGCACGTTGCCCCAGAACCCCTCGCCGTCCTCCCGGGCCAGCTCGTCGGAATTGCCCGGCCGGCCCTCGGAGAAGCCGTGGGCGGAGTAATGGCCATACGCCGTGATCTGCCCGGCAGCGACGGCCTTCTTCACATCCGGGTTGACGGACATATACCATTCCGCGTCGAAGTCCTCCGGCCCCAGCACGCGGCGGCGCAGCGTCGTGCGGTTCAGCGCCACTGCCTGCTCCAGATGGGACAGGCGCATCGGATGGCGCAGCCGCACCCGGTCCAGCGCCTCCGCCCAACCGGACAGGCCCGGGCCGCTGGCGATCCGGTTCGCCGGCAGCTCGCGCCGCGGCCCGCCCTGCAGGCACGTCTGCCGCGCCTGCTCCAGCCCGGCCAGCCAGCTCGCATAGTCGTTGCGGCACAGGATCGGCGCTGGCAGGTCGGTGTCCCGGTAGGCGCAGGCGTCGCTGAACACGCCGATCAGACCGGTGATGAGCGCCTCCAGCACCTTGATGTCGCTCTTGCCGTCTATGAAGTCCTGCGTCACCGGGTCGGCGCCGGTGTCCAGCGGCGCCACCAGGATGGCCGGCGCCAGGGCGCGCAGGTGCGACAGGTAGGCGGCATAGGACATCAGGCCCAGATGCTCGGTGGCGACCCCGCCTTCCAGCGCCAGGCCCGGCGGCGGCGCGCCGATGCAGACCAGGCTCAGCCCGTGCGCCAGGCAGAAGTCGCGCACGGCGCGCACGATGCCGGCGTAGCTGCCGGTCAGGGCCGGCACGTCGCTGGACGCCCAAACCACGCAACTCGGCGCACCGGCCGCGACCCAGGGCGGCTGCTCCGCCGCCAGGTTGCGGCAGGTCACGGCGCGGTCCACCAGGATCGTGCGGGCATGCTCCTGCAGCAGCCCGGCCAGCCGGTCGCTGGCGGTCGTGATGGCCGCGCAGCCCCGCACCAGGCTGCGCACCGATTGCAGTTGCGCCGGTGGCAGCGGCGCGCGGTAGGCGGGGGACACCAGCAGGTTGTCATCAATGTCCAGCAAATAGGGCCGGTTCAGCGCGCCCAGTGCCAGCACCAGGTCGGGTGGCAGGTCTCGCTGCACCCAGATCGCGTCGAACGCCGGGTCAGCCTCCCCGCCGCGCGTGCTGAAGCCTAGGCGGCCCTTGCTCCAAACCGCGTAGCCGCCAATCCTTTCCTCCTGATGCAGCGCGCCCATGGGAAGGTCCACGCGCAGGCGGCGCATGTAGCTTTCGTATTCCGTCAGCACCAGCACCTGCGGCGGCCCGGCGGACGGCCCGGGGCGCCGTCCGGCGCGGCGTCTCCCGGCCCGCGCGGCCACGTCCAGCGCATCCAGCAGGACGGCCTGAGCGTCTGCGGCGTCGAACCAGTCGGCGGCGCAAATGCGGGTGGCGGCGGACATGGCGGCCAGGCCCTCGGCCGGCAGCGCGGCCACCCCGTCGAGTGCCGCCTCCAGCACGCCATCCTCCGGCGCCGCGCCGGGCGGAAGCGCGACTGCCGCGTTGGCCCGCAGCAGCCGGCGGGCCAGGTCGCCGCCGCAGTTGGTCAGCAGCGGCACGCCGTGGGTCAACGCATCCACCACCGCCGCCGGGCCGGCCAGCCGGCGCTCCGCGCTGTCATCCGCGAGGTCGAGCAGCAGGCTACCGGGGCCATAGCCGCTCAGCACCGTTCGCAGGTCCGGCGCGTGGAGCAGGTGGACCCCGGGCATGGCCTCGAGGGCACGGAGCGCCTGCATCGCCGCCAGGTCCGTTACGCCGTCCGGCGGCGGGGCGATGTGCAGGCCGATCCCGCGCGCGGCGCACCACGCCGCGGCCCGCGCCAGCCAGGCCAGCCCACCCAGGCGCAGGTGCAGGCCGCCCGGAACATGCAGGCGGCGCAGGACCGACGTGCCGGGCCGGTGCGGCAGAATAAGGGCGGGCGGCGTCGCATAGGGCACGATGGCCGATGCTCCGGCAGACTGCCCCAGCGCCGCAGCCCAGAACCCGTCCTGGCCCGCCGACCCCGTCAGCACCAGCCCGGCGCCGGCCACATGCCGCGCGATTATGCCGCGCAGCTCGGCGTCGGGCGCACCTCGGCCATATAGGTCGCAGACGTGCAGCGCGCCGGCGCCGAATGGGGTGTTGCGGAGCAGCGGGTCCATCCAGGCCACCACGCCGGGCCGCAGCCGGTGCAGTAGGTCCAGGTAGCTGCGCCGGTCGTGTAGGAGCGGCGGCTCCGCCGAATCTCGGCCCGGCGCGGTTCCGGCAGGGATAGACACGCTGACCTCGTGGCCGCCCGCCCCCAGCGCCCCCAGCAGTTGCGCGCCGCGCAGCCCGGCGGCGCTGGCGGCGCGGTCCAGCAACGCCGGCGCCTCCGCCGCAAACATGTGGATGCGCGCCATGATGCCGCCTTAGGTCAGTTCGGCCAGGGCAGTCTGCAACTCGGCCAACTGGCCGTCCTGCAGGCGCAGCAGGGCGAGCAGCTCGGTGAAGGCCGCCACGCCGCGCTCGTTGGCGCGCGGCAGCCGGCGGGGGACGTCGTGCAGCGGCGGCAGGCCGGCCAGCGCCGCCTGGTAGGCACGCAAGACCGTGGCGGCAGCGGCGGCTTCCTGGTCGCCGGCGCGGCGGTCCAGTGCCGCCATCGCTAGGCCCGCCGCAACGTCCAGCCTGCCTGCCTCGATCAGGACGGCGGCTTCGCTGGGTCCGAAGGGTGGGGGAGGGGATGCTTCGGCCTGGGCCTGCGTCCCCGCGGACAGGGGTGCGTCTTCAACGCGGATGCTGGTCTTCTTCCTGGCCACTGGCAGTCCTGTCACGCACCCGGCCCCCCTTCTACCCGGGGCAGCCGCAACGCACATTCATCCGTAACGGCCGTTCCGGCAAGTCCGGCCGCGGTTTGCCCTCCTTGCGCGCCGGGGGCACCATGCCGGGCGCAAGAGGGATGAGGCATCTGCCATGGACGAAGACTTCCGCAAGGCCGCGCTGGACTACCACCGCCTGCCGCGCCCGGGGAAGCTGGCCATCGAGGCCACGAAGCGTATGGCGACCCAGCGCGACCTGGCGCTGGCGTATTCACCTGGCGTCGCCGCGGCCTGCGAGGCGATCAAGGCGGACCCCGACGCCGCACTCGACCTAACGGCCCGCGGCAATCTGGTCGCCGTCATCAGCAACGGCACCGCCGTGCTCGGCCTGGGCAACATCGGCGCGCTCGCCGGCAAGCCGGTGATGGAGGGCAAGGCCGTCCTGTTCAAGAAGTTCGCCGGCATAGACGTGTTCGACATCGAGGTGGACGCCGCCGACCCCGACCTGTTCGTGAGCGTGGTCGCCGCGCTGGAGCCGACCTTCGGTGCGATCAACCTGGAGGACATCAAGGCGCCCGAGTGCTTCGAGATCGAGCGCAGGCTGCGCGCCCGCATGGGCATCCCCGTGTTCCACGACGACCAGCACGGCACCGCCATCATCGTCGCCGCCGCCATACGCAACGGGCTGATGCTGCAGGGCAAGACGCTGGAGACGGCGCGGCTGGTGACCTCCGGCGCCGGGGCGGCGGCGCTGGCCTGCGTGGACCTGCTGATGGCGATGGGCCTGCCGGTGAGCAACGTCACGCTGACCGACATCAAGGGCGTGGTCTATGAGGGGCGCGACGAGAACATGCCGCCCAACATGGCCCGCTATGCCCGGCAGACCGATGCTCGCCGCCTGCCGGACGCGCTGCCCGGCGCCGACGTGTTCCTGGGCCTGTCCGCGCCCAACGTGCTGAAGCCCGAGTGGCTGGCGGACATGGCCGAGAAGCCGCTGATCCTGGCGCTGGCCAACCCCGACCCGGAGATCACGCCCGACGCCGCCCGTGCCGCCCGGCCCGACGCGATCATCGCCACCGGGCGCAGCGACTTCCCGAACCAGGTCAACAACGTCCTGTGCTTCCCCTTCATCTTCCGCGGCACGCTGGACGTGGGCGCCACCGAGATCAACGAGGAGATGAAGGTCGCCTGCGTCGAGGCCATTGCCGTGCTGGCGCGGGTGGAGGCGAGCGAGGTCGTCGCCGCGGCCTATGGCGGCGCCGCCCCGGTGTTCGGGCCGGAATACATCATCCCCAAGCCGTTCGACCCCCGCCTGATCCTGCAGATCGCCCCCGCCGTCGCCAAGGCGGCCATGCACAGCGGCGTCGCCAAGCGTCCCATCACCGACTTCGACGCCTACCGGCGCGAGCTGGAGCGGTTCGTGTTCCGCTCGGGGCAACTCATGCGCCCGGTGTTCGAGGCGGCGAAGGCGTCGCCGCAGCGCATCGTCTATGCCGAGGGCAAGGACCCGCGCGTGCTGCGCGCCGTGCAGACGCTGGTGGACGACGGCATCGCCCGGCCGATCCTGCTGGGACGGCGGGAGCACATCACCGCGAAGGTGCGGGAGATGGGGCTGCGCCTGGACCTGGGCGGCGCGGTCCAGATCCTGGACCCCTCGACAGACTCCGCAGTGTTCGATCCGCTGGTGGCGCAATACCAGCATCTGGTCGGGCGCCGGGGCACGCCGGCGGATGCTGCGTCCCGCCGCATCGTGCGCCGCCCCACGGTGGCCGCGGCGATGCTGCTGCAATCCGGCCAGTGCGACGCCGCCATCTGCGGCGGCACCGGCGACTGGTGGCGCCACATGCAGTATGTCATGCCGATCATCCCCCGCCGGCCGGAGGTGTCGCGCATCTACGCCCTGTCCTGCCTGATCCTGCAAGCCGGCGCGCTGTTCGTCTGCGACACCCACATGAACGTGGAGCCGACCGCGGCGCAGGTGGCGGAGATGACCGGGCTGGCCGCCAACGCCGTGCGCGCCTTCGGCATCGTGCCCAAGGCGGCGCTGATGTCGCATTCCTCATTCGGGTCCAGCAACTCGGACAGCGCGCGGCGGATGCGGCAGGCGCTGGCGCTGGTGCGGGCCGCGCACCCGGAACTGGAAGTGGATGGCGAGATGCACCCGGATGCCGCGCTGGTCGAAACGCTCAGGGACCGTGCGGTTCCGGACAGCCGGCTATCGGGCACGGCGAACCTGCTGGTGATGCCGGGGCTGGATGCGGCTAACATTGCCTATAACCTATTGAAGGCAGGTGCGGACGGGCTGCCGATTGGCCCGCTGCTCCTGGGCATGAGCAAGCCGATCCACGTCCTGATCCCCAGCGTGACGGCGCGCGGCATCGTGAACATCAGCGCCGTGGCCGCCATGGAGGGTGCGCTCGGCGTGGACCCGGCGGTGGCCTTCCCGCCCGAGACCCCGGGGGCGTAAGTATTCCCGCATGATCCCCGTTGCCCTTGGCCTCCTGTCGCTGGTGGTGCTGCTCTGGGCGGCGCGCGGTTTTGCCCAGGCGCGGGTGGCGAACCTGAAGGCGATGCTGGGCTGGCTGGCGGCGCTGGCCGGCCTTGCCATCGGCGCTGGGCTGCTGCTGACCGGGCGCGGCGCGTCGGCGCTGTTCGCCGCCGTGCTGCTCGGGCCGCTGGCGCTGAGCTGGTGGCAGGAGGGCCGCCTGCCTACGCCGGGCCGCCCCGGCGCATCGCCGCCGCGGGCCGGGCGGATGCCGCGGTCGGAGGCGCTCGCGGTGCTTGGCCTGCACGACCCGGTGTCGGACGCCGACGTGCGGGCGGCCTGGGTCCGGCTGATGCGGGTGGCGCATCCGGACGGCGGCGGATCGGACTGGCTGGCCGCACGGGTGAACCAGGCACGGGATACGCTGCTTCGTAAATAGGTCTGCTACTCCCTCCGGAAGAGGGCCGGGGTGAGGGGGCCTTGAGGCACTGAAAGCAGCCAGTGATGAGCTGTGCAACCTCCGCACCATCGGCGCCCCGCTCCGCCTTCAACGCCCTTTGACCCCATCCTCGCGCGAGGGGGAGGACGCAGCCTAACCCTTCCAAACTTGCCGCACCCCGCCGGGCATGGCACGGTCGTCCGCACTCTATGGGGCAGCCGCCCCCAACATGTATATGGAACGCCCCACGTATGAAGAAGCTGCGCAAGGCGGTGCTGCCGGTTGCCGGTCTCGGCACCCGGTTCCTGCCCGCGACCAAGGCGATGGCAAAGGAAATGCTGCCCGTCGTGGACAAGCCGCTCATCCAATACGCCATCGAGGAGGCGCTGGATGCAGGCATTGACCAATTCTGCCTCGTCACCGGGCGCGGCAAGACGGCGATCATTGACCACTTCGACGTGGCGGTGGAGCTTGAAGCCAACCTGCGGGAGCGCGGCAAGACCGAGCTGATCGCCATGCTCGACACCATGAAGGTGTCGCCCGGCAGCATCACCACCGTCCGCCAACAGGTCCCGCTGGGCCTGGGCCACGCTATCTGGTGCGCCCGCGCCTTCATCGGCGACGACCCCTTCGCTATCCTGCTGCCCGACGACCTGGTGCTGAGCAATACCTCCTGCCTCAAGCAGCTCGCCGACGCCTACGCGCAGACTGGCGGCAACGTGGTGGCAGTGGCCGAGGTGCCGCACGACCAGACCAACCGCTACGGTATCCTGCGTATCGGCAAGGACGATGGCCGCATGGTGGAGGTGCTCGGCCTGGTCGAAAAGCCGAAGCCTGAGGACGCCCCCAGCAACCTGTCGGTGATCGGCCGCTACGTGCTGCTGCCGGAGGTCATCACCCACCTGTCCCTGATGGAGCGCGGCGCCGGCAATGAGGTGCAGCTCACCGATGCGATGGCCAAGATGATCGGGCATGCGCCGTTCCACGGCCTGCGCTATGAGGGCAAACGGTTCGACTGCGGCGACAAGATCGGCTTCCTGGAAGCGCAGATCGCATTCGCGCTCAAGCGGCCGGACCTGGCGGACGAGGTCCGGGCGTTCCTGCGGCACTACACGGATGGACAGGGCTGATGGAAACGGCGACGGCGTTCCGGCACGACTTCGACCCGACCAGCCTGCGGGAATACGACATACGCGGCGTGGTCGGGCGCACGTTGCATCCGGCGGACGCTTTCGCGATCGGGCGCACGTTCGGCACCGTCGTCGCGCGGGCGGGCGGGCGCCGGGTGGCGGTGGGCTTTGACGGGCGCCTGTCCTCGCCGGAGCTGGCTGGGGCATTGACCGAGGGTTTGAAGGCCAGCGGCATGGAGGTGTTGCGGGTGGGCCGCGGGCCGACGCCGCTGCTTTATTTCGCCGCGACCACGCTGGAAACTGACGGGGCCGTGATGGTGACCGGCAGCCACAACCCGCCGGACTACAACGGCTTCAAGATGATGCTGGGCCGCAGGGCGTTCTTCGGCCCCGACATCCAGATGCTGGGCCGGCTGGCGGCGGCTGGGGACGTGGTGGACGAGGCTGTTGGCAGCGACGCCCCGGTTGACGTGGTGGACGCCTACGTGGCCCGGCTGGTGCAGGACTGGGACGGCGGCGACCGCAAGCTGCGGGTCGTGTGGGACAACGCCAACGGCGCCGCCGGCGAGGTGCTGACCCGGCTGCTGAAGGTTCTGCCCGGCGAGCACACCGTGCTCAATGAGAAGATTGACGGCCGCTTCCCCGCCCACCATCCCGACCCCACCATCGCCAAGAACCAGGAGCAGTTGATTGCCGCCGTCCGGGAGCATGGCGCGGACCTGGGCATCGGCTTCGACGGCGATGCCGACCGGATCGGCGTGGTGGACGACGGCGGCGGGATGCTCGCCGGCGACCAGCTTATGGTCGTGCTGGCGCGCGACGTGCTGCGGACCCACCCTGGCGCGACCATCATCGCCGACGTGAAGGCGAGCCAGGTCCTGTATGACGAGATCGCCAAGGCCGGCGGCAAGCCGATGATGTTCAAGACCGGGCACAGCCTCATCAAGGCGAAGATGGCGGATATCAAGTCGCCCTTCGCCGGCGAGATGTCGGGGCACATCTTCTATGCCGACCGCTGGTATGGCTTCGACGATGCGCTTTATGTCGCCGTGCGCCTGCTCGGCATCGTCGCTCGGATGGACGGCAAGCTGTCCGCCGTGCGCCTGGCCTTGCCGCAGGTCGTGAACACGCCGGAGCTGCGGTTCGACTGCGACGACACCCGCAAGTTCCAGGTGGTGCAGGAGGTCGCGGGCCGGCTGCGCGCCGCCCGCGCCGACGTGAACGACATTGACGGCGTGCGGGTGCTGACGCCCGATGGCTGGTGGCTGCTGCGCGCCAGCAACACCCAGGCGGTGCTGGTGGCGCGGGCCGAGGCGCGGGACGATGCCGGGCTGGACCGTCTCAAGGCGGCACTGAGCGAGCAGTTGATGGCGTCGGGGCTGCAGGCGCCTGACTTCTCGGGCGAGAACGCCGGGCACTAGCGGGGCTGGGCCCAGGCCGGCGCGGGCTGGCGGCACCGCTTCGCCTATGGGCTGATTGAGTGGCTTCAGGACAGCGCAACGGGCACTCCGCGCTGGATGCGCTGAGACCCTGCCGCGATGTGACCGCATCGCGGGTGCGGCCTGTCTTTACCCGGTAAGACATCCCCTGCTGGTCCTCACGCAGCGCCTAATCAAGCAGGCTGCTGGCGAGGACGCCTGGCGACGACGCGCCGTCTGCTATGCAGGCTAGTGAATGCTGAATTGCAACGTTGCGCCCTGGTGATTGTTTCGATTGCCGTTGACGTCTTAAAATTAACATGATACACTTCTGTTAATAGTTTAGCCGCTTCTGGAGTGTCAGAGCATGGTTCGGTTGTTCTTGGCTGGAATGGCGGTCCTCGCCGGGGTTGGCGCTGCACAAGCAGCGCCTGTGACCGAGCTGGTTACCAACGGCAGCTTTCAGAGCTCGCTCTATACGGCCAACCACGAGTTCAGCACCCGGGCCAACACCCCGACCGTCGGGACCCCGCCGACTACCCAGGGCGTGACGGGCTGGACCGGCACCGGCTTCACCCTCTACTTCATCGCCGGCACCCAGGCCACGACCCCGGCCGTCACTGAATTCGGTGACAACCAGAACTATCTGCGGTCCAACGTCACCCTAAGCCCGGATGGCGGCAACTTCGTCGCCATGGATGGCGACGACCTGTCGGGAACCGGCGGGACTGGATCCGTGCCTGGGGGCACGGTGTCGCAAACCATCAATGGGCTGACCGTAGGCGGCCAGTATAATGTCAGCTTCGATTGGGCCGGCGCCCAGTTGCAGAACCGCACCGGCCAAACGACCGAGCGGGTTGGCGTCCAGTTCGGCCGCGCCGTCCAGTCCACCATCACTGTCCAAAATGTGTCCGGCGGCTTTACCGGTTGGCTCCAGCAGAGCTTCCGCTTCACCGCGACCGCCGCCAGCCAGCTCTTGACCTTCATATCCTATGGCACGCCCGCCGGCCTGCCGCCGCTGATATTGCTCGACGGGGTGTCGGTCCGCGCCGTGGTCCCGACTGCCGTGCCGGAGCCGGCGTCGCTGACGGCGATGGTTGCGGGCCTGGTCGGTCTGGGCGTTCTGGCCAGGCATCGCCGGGCCTGATGAGCTAGGCCGGGCAGCAAGGCAGTTGCCCCGGCGCCCATTTTCCCCCAGGTAAGCAGCCCTCCAGAAAGGGCTGCCATGCTGCAACCACCCCCCGCCCACCCCGGCATGGCCGAGGATGAAGTTGACACCCCGGCGCTGCTGATTGACCTCGACGCGTTCGAGCACAACCTCGACCGCATGGCCGGGCTGCTGCGTCCTACCGGCGCCATGCTGCGCGCCCATGCCAAGACGCATAAGTCGCCCGTCATCGCCCACCTGCAGATGGCCCGCGGCGCTGTCGGCCAGTGCGTGCAGAAGGTGGCCGAGGCGGAGGCGCTGGCCTGGGGCGGCGTGCCGGACATCCTGGTCAGCAACGAGGTTGTCGGCGCCCGCAAGCTGGCCCGCCTAGCCGCCCTGTCCCGCATCGCCAAGGTGGCAGTCTGCGCCGACGACCCGGCGCAGGTCGCAGCCCTGGCCGCCGCCGCATCGGACGCCGGCGTGCGCCTGACGGTCCTGGTGGAGATAGACGTCGGCGCCGGTCGCTGCGGCGTCGCGCCCGGCCCGGCGGCGGTGGCCTTGGCGGAGGCGGTTGCCGCCTCGCCGCACCTGCGCTTTGGCGGGCTGCAGGCCTATCACGGCAGCGCGCAGCACATCCGCGACCTGGCGGAGCGCGCAGCGGCCATCGCCGCCGCTGTGGAGGATACCCGGCGCACGGTGGAGCAATTGCGCCAGCGCGGCCTGGACTGCGCCATCGTCGGCGGCGCCGGCACCGGCAGCTTTGAGCACGAGGCAGCAAGCGGCGTGTTCACCGAGATCCAGGCCGGCAGCTACGCCTTCATGGACGCGGATTATGCGCGCAACGGCGGCGGCGCGGCGGCCGGGTTCCGCCACGCGCTGTTCGTGCTGGCGACGGCCATGAGCGCCGCACGGCCTGGGCTGGCAGTGCTGGACGCCGGACATAAGGCGGTCGCGGTGGACAGCGGCCTGCCGCTGCTGTGGGAGCGCCCTGGCGTGCGCTATACCGGCGCGTCGGACGAGCATGGCAAGCTGGAATGGGACGGGGCGGCGGCGGGACCACGGCTCGGGGAGAAGGTCCGGCTGGTGCCGGGCCATTGCGACCCGACGGTGGACCGCTACGACTGGTATGTCGGCGTGCGCGGCGGCCGGGTGGAGTGCCTGTGGCCGGTGGCGGCCCGCGGCGGCATGTCATGACGGGGCATTCGCCGGGGTCACTGATCGAACCGGGGATGCGCGTCATGCACCCGGACCGGGGGGATTGGGGCGTGGGCCAGGTTCAATCCGCCATCGGTGACCGGGTGACGGTCAACTTCGAGCATGCGGGGAAGGTGCTGGTGAACGCCGCGGTCGTGGCGCTGGTGATCCTGGACGACAATCGGGAGTAGCACGCGTCCTGCTCCCTCTCCCTGCGGGAGAGGGTTGGGGTGAGGGGGCGGGCAAGCACCGTGTTTCCCCGAGAGCGGCGCCAGTCCTGTTGCGCCGGTCGTGCCCCGCTCCGCAACCGAGACCCCCTCACCCCGACCCTCTCCCGGAGGGAGAGGGAGCAGGCGCCGCTCCAGTCCATGCAGCCGCGCTTTGCATCGTCTGTCTGGAACGTGGCTTGAACCGATCCCCGGTAGGGCCGACACTATGGACATGATTGATCCCTTCGGCCGCGCCATCACCTACCTGCGCGTCTCCGTCACCGACCGCTGCGACCTGCGTTGCGTTTATTGCATGTCCGAGGACATGACCTTCCTGCCCAAGGCGGAGGTTCTGTCCCTGGAGGAGCTGGAGCGTCTGTGTGCAGCCTTCATTCGCCTGGGCACCCACAAGCTCCGCATCACCGGCGGCGAGCCGCTGGTGCGGCGTGAGGTCATGACCCTGTTCCAGCGTTTGGGCGCCCGCATCGGGAATGGGCTGAGCGAGCTGACGCTTACCACCAACGGCACGCAACTGGCCAAGCACGCCGAGGCCCTGTTCGCCGCCGGCGTGCGCCGAGTCAACGTGAGCCTGGACACCCTGGACCCCGCGCGGTTCGCCGCGGTCACCCGCTGGGGCAAGCTGGACAAGGTGCTGGAAGGCATCGCCGCGGCGAAGGCGGCTGGGCTGCACGTGAAAATCAATGCCGTCGCGCTCAAGGGCGTGAACGAGGACGAGATTACCGATATGCTGGCCTGGTGCGGCACGCAGGGCCACGACCTCTGCCTGATCGAGACCATGCCGATGGGCGACATCGGCGGCGACCGCACCGACCAGTATCTGCCGCTGTCCCTGGTGCGCGCCCGGCTGCGCCGGGACTGGACGCTGTTGGACACCCCCTACCAGACCGGCGGCCCCGCCCGTTACTTCGACGTGGCGGAGACCGGTACGCGGGTGGGCTTCATCACGCCGATGACCCACAACTTCTGCGAATCGTGCAACCGCGTGCGGCTGACCTGCACGGGAACGCTGTATATGTGCCTGGGCCAGGACGACGCCGCGGATCTGCGTGGCGTGCTTCGCTCTGGCGCCGATGACGCGGCGCTGGACTTGGCGATCCAGGACGCGATCACGCGCAAGCCAAAGGGGCACGACTTCGTCATAGACCGCCGCCGCCCGGCGCCGGCCGTGGCGCGGCACATGAGCCTTACAGGCGGCTAGGCCGCCGGCAGTCTATGTGATGCCTGGGATGGAAGCGATCCACTCCTTGAACGTGCGCGTCGGTCGGAACAGGACTTCGATGACAAGACGCTTCCGTCCTGGTTGGGATGACTGCAGGACGATCACCTCGCGGGACATTCCAAGCGGTCTCTCCCGGTAAACCCTTTTCCCCGTGATCTCGTGACGTGCCAAGCGGCGGATGTGGACGAATTGCCGGATCTCGATTGCATCCCGGTGAAGGGTCAAGCGCCAGCGAAACGTCAGGGTCATGAATGCGATGCCCAGGAGCACGATGCCCCACCCGCAAATGACGATCTGCCAATACCTGAACGGGTGGGCCGCCGGCTGAATGGCCAACACTGCCCAGGACGCGGCGGCAAGGCCCAGGGCCACGAAGACCGATGCCCACAGCAGGATGAACCAAAACCAGCGCCCTTCAACCCTGTGGACGACGGGATAGGCAAGCTCATCTGTCGTCCTGATCGGCGCAGTGCACCCCTGGTTCATGACAGTGAGCAGCCCCTGC
>JAABUQ010008956.1_pt1 | contig 13779 bp, 17 predicted proteins | sample 5560001 | NCBI WGS metagenome assembly JAABUQ01 (sample SAMN10711888, study PRJNA513371) | rock metagenome | isolation source: Antarctica rocks | place: Antarctica: Victoria Land, Finger Mt nord | collected 2015-12-18
TTCTGTCCCGCCTGATCGCCAGTGCCATCCTCTGTCTCCGCCTTCGACCGTCAGGCCGAAGCGAATCACGACGCCGTCGCGTCGCGGAAGCAGAAAAGCGAGTCAGGAAGGGCGCTCAGCGGTATTATGTTTTCGGACAGACGCTTATTGTTAGATCAGTCAGACCAGCCTGAGAAAGAACGCCGCCGTCATCGCGAAGGAGACGGTGATAATCACGACTCGCACGATGGTCGTGGGAAGACGGCGGGCAATCTGGGCGCCGACATAGCCACCCGCCGCGGCCGCGATCAGCATGGCCAGCGTCTCGGGCCACCACACCTTGCCGGCGACGATGAAGCAGATGACGGCGACGCCGTTCATCGCGCCCACTAGCAGCACCTTGGCCGGGTTCAGCACCTTGAGGGTGGCGCTGCTCAGCAGCCCCCAGATCGCCATCATCATGATGCCGACCGCGCCGCCGAAGTAGCCGCCGTAGATCGCGAGCACGAACTGCACCGGGAGCAGCACGCTGGCGCCCACCCGGAATCGCCGGCGTAGCGCGATGCCGACGCGCCCGCCGAACGCGAACGCCAGGGAGGCCAGCAGCAGCAGCCAGGGCACCACGTCGCGAAATGCCGCGTCGCTCGTCGAAAGCAGGAGCAGCGCGCCCAGCAACCCACCCGCGACGCTCGCCACAAGCATGGCCGGGAACGGCACGCCGCCGACCCGCACCAAGTCACGCCTGAACGCCCATACGCTGACCACCGCCGCCGGGAACAGCGCGACGGTGCTCGACGCATTGGCGGCGACCGGCGGCAGGCCGGCGAAGATCAAAGCCGGGAAGCTCACGAACGAGCCTCCGCCCGCGATGGCGTTCATAGCGCCGGCGACGAAGCCGGCGAGGGCGAGGAGGACGAGAGAGGTCAAGCGAAGACCCTCACCCTGCCCTCTCCCGGAGGGAGAGGGCCGGGGTGAGGGACGCAGGTCTACTTCGCCGGCGTCATCTGCCCGCGAATCTCGCCGGCGGGGTTGGCCGCCGTATGGACGTTGGCGTACCACTTGCCTGCTTCGAGGTCGGCCATTTGCTTGTCGGTCAAGGTGACGGTGCCCTTGAAAGGGCTGGTCGGGTTGTTAGCCCAGGGCACGACGACCCCGGCATTCGCGCCGGGCTCGGCGGGACCGTGGAAATGCGCCATCGTCGCCGGGCCGGTCAGGCCCTGCCAGGTGCTGTTGTAGTCGAGCTTCTTTGTCGTCGTGTCCAGCGTTGCGTCGACACCGCCGGTGCCGGGCGACTGCTTCGCCGGCACCTCACTGGCGCCGTTCATCGTCGTGTGGAACTTCATCATCTCGGCCCGCGCACCGGGCGCGAGCAACGCGATGGCCGCAGCGGTCAGTAGAATTGAACGTTTCATAAGATCTCCCTCGAGTGCCGTTGGTCGGGCGCGCGCGCCCAGCGACAAGGTAGAGGTTCCCGCGCGGAAGGCGAGAGTTCAAACATTGAACCGGAACAGCAGCACGTCGCCGTCGCGGACGATGTACTCCTTGCCTTCGACCCGCATCTTGCCCGCCTCCTTGGCGCCGGCTTCGCCTTTGAGCGTCACGTAATCGTCGTAGGCGATGGTCTCGCAGGCAATGAACCCGCGCTCGAAATCGCCGTGGATCACCCCTGCCGCCTGCGGCGCCTTGGTGCCGCGCACGACGGTCCAGGCGCGCGTCTCCTTGGGACCGACGGTGAAATACGTGAGCAGCCCGAGCAGGTCGTAGCCGGCGCGGATCACGCGATCGAGCCCGCTGTCATGCAGGCCGAGCCCTTCGAGGAACTCGGTGCGGTCCGCCTCGGCAAGTTGGCTGACCTCCGCCTCGATGGCGGCCGAGACGATCACCGCGCGTGCCCCCTCCGCCTCCGCGCGCGCCTCGACCCGCGCGGATTGCGCGTTGCCCGTGGCGGCGGCGGCCTCCTCGACGTTGCAGATGTAGAGCACCGGCTTGGTCGTCATCAGCTGCAGCCGTTTGGCCGCCTCGGCCTCGCCCGGCGGAACCGCCGTGCGTGCGGGCTGGCCAGCCTGCAATGCGGCGAGGATCGGCTCGATGAGCGCGAGCTGTGCCGCGCTTTCCTTGTCGCCGCCCCGGGCGCGCTTCTGCAGGCCCGTTGCTCGCTTCTCGAGGCTGTCGAGGTCGGCCAGCATGAGCTCGGTCTCGACGGTCTCGGCGTCGCGGATCGGATCGACGCTGCCCTCGACATGCGTGACGTCCGCGTCCTCGAAGCAGCGCAGCACGTGGATGATGGCGTCCACCTCGCGGATGTTGGCGAGGAACTGGTTGCCGAGCCCCTCCCCTTTGGAGGCGCCGCGCACCAGGCCGGCGATGTCCACGAACTCCAGGCTGGTGGGCACGATCTTGGCCGACTTGCCGATGGTAGCGAGCGCCTGCAATCGTAGGTCGGGCACGGCAACCCGACCCACGTTCGGCTCGATGGTGCAGAACGGGTAGTTCGCCGCCTGCGCCGCCGCGGTCGCCGTCAATGCGTTGAACAAGGTCGACTTGCCGACATTCGGCAGCCCGACGATGCCGCAGTTGAAACCCATCTACGCTCCGTCCCGCGCCAGCAGCGCGACCTTGGTCATGAACTCCTCGGGCCGGTCGTCGGCCAGCAACGGCGCGGCGTCGGCCACGGCGTCGAGCAGCGGCACCAGCCAATCCTTGTCGACCTTGGCGAAGTCGCCCAGCACGTGACTCATGACCCGCTCCTTGGAGCCGGGATGGCCGATGCCGAGCCGCACCCGCCAGTATTCCGGGGTTCCCAGCATCCGGTCCATGCTGCGCAAGCCGTTGTGGCCGGCCGCACCGCCGCCCTGCTTCACCCGGACCTTGCCGGGTGCCAGGTCCAGCTCGTCGTGGAAGGCGGTGATCGCCGCCGGATCGAGCTTGAAGAACGCCGCCGCCGCCTGCACGCTCTGTCCGGACTCGTTCATGTAGGTGACCGGCTTCAACGCCAGAACCTTGCCGCCGGCGATGCTGCCTTCCGCGACCAGCCCCTTGAACCGTTGGCGCCAGGGCGAGAACCCCCAGCGCTGGGCGATCACGTCGATCGCCATGAACCCGATATTGTGGCGCTGACGCGCCATGCCCGGCTCCGGGTTGCCGAGCCCGACCCAGAGCCGCATCGCGCTGGTCCGGCCGGGATCAGCCCTTCCGGCCGGGGTTCCTCTTCTCCTTGGGTGCCACCTTCGCGGCGACCGCGGGTGGCGGCGCGGCGCCCGCCTCGGCCGGCGCTTCGGCCATCTTGGTCGGCGGGGCCACGGTGGCGATCACGAAGTCACGGTCGACGATGACCGGACGCGCGCCTTCGATGCCCCGGAGGTCGTGCCAGCGCACATTATCATTGAGATCGAGCGTGCCGAGATCGGCGTGGAACCGCTCCGGGATGTTGTCAGGGTCGGCATATACCTCGACCGAGTGACGCACGACGTTCAGCACGCCGCCACGCTTGAGGCCGGGGCTGATCCCCTCGTTGTCGAAATGCACCGCGACGGCGACACGGATGGTCTCGCCGGGAGCGAGGCGCTGGAAATCCACGTGCTCGGGCGCGTCGGTCACCGGGTGGAACTGCACGTCGCGAATCAGCGCGCGAGAAGCATTCCCATCCACCTTGATTTCGAACAGCCGCGAGCGCCAGCCGCTATTGTGAATCTCACGCAGCACCACCCGCGGGTCGAGCGCGATGAGGCTCGGCGCCTGCCTGGCGCCGTACACCACCGCCGGCACCTTGCCGGCCCGCCGGGTCGCCCGCGCCGCCCCCTTACCGGCCCGCGGACGCGCCTCGGCCTCGATCGTGACGAAATTGGCCATCGGTTCGCTCCTTGGTCCCACATCGGCCAATGCCGAAAGCCGGCCTCCAGGGGTGCCGGCGCGGGGCGATGTAGCCGATCAGCAATCGCCCGGCAAGCAGGAGAGCTAGAAGACCGGCTCGAGCGTCCAGGCCTCCGCGCCCGCCCCCGGCGGCCGGCAGAACATCGGCACCGCGTTCGGCGTGCGGATGTTGGGGGGCAAACCCATCGCGGCGCGCAGGGCGCGGAACAAAGCGCCGTGCGCGACCACCAGCACCGGGAACGGCAAGACGACCGCCCGATTGATCGCCCGCACCGCGCGATCGCGCAGCGCGGCGAACAGCTCCGCGCCTTCCGGCGTGAACTGCCCGGCGATCCAGCTGTCGTACCAGTCCCCCATCGGCTGGCCTTCCTGCACGCCGAACGCGACCTCGCGGAGTTCCTCGTCGAACGCGACCGGCAGGCCGAGCGCCGCTCCGGCGATCTCCGCGGTGACGCGGGCGCGCGACAGCGGCGATGCGACGATGCTGGCGATCCCCCGGCCACGCAGCCGCTCAGAGGCCGCGTGCGCCTGCGCGATGCCGTTCTCGTTCAACGGCACGTCGACGCTCCCCTGCGAGAGGTCGCGCGCGTTCCAATCCGTCTCGCCGTGGCGCAGGAACCAAAAGCCGGTCGATGTCAGCGCCGCCGGGGGATCGTTCACCTCAAACCAGGCCTTCGGCCTTAAGGGCGGCTTGCACCGCCGGACGCGCCTTCATGCGGTCGAAATGCGCCGCGACGTTCGCCGGCATCGGCAAGCCGAACCGGCTGGCCCAGGCCTCGACGTAGAACAGTGCGCAGTCTGCCACCGAGAACGGTCCGGCCACGAACTGCTTATCCTCGAGCGCCTTGTCGAACAGCTTGAAGCCTTTCTCCATGATCTCCTTGCCGCGCGCCTTCACCGTCTCCTCGTCGGCCGGGTTCGGCGCGTAGCTGCTCGGACGGAACAGGCGCGAGAAACCCTGCATGTGCATCGTGGCGACCACGTAATCCATCGCCTCCAACACGCGGGCCTGCTCGTCGACCCCGTCCGGCAGCAGCTTCGACGCCGGGTTGGTGCGGGCAAGCCAGTAGGCGATCGCGGGAAACTCGGTCAGCACCGACCCGTCATCCCTCACCAGCGTCGGCACCTTGCTCTTCGGGTTCACCTCGGTGAACGGCGGCTTCGTCTGCTCGCCCTCGCGGAGATTGACCGGGATCGCCTCATAGGGCTTACCAATCTCCTCCAGCAGCACGTGGATACCCAGCGAACAGGCGCCGGCGCCGTAATAGAGTTTCATCGCTTGTCTCCCTCCGTGATCGTACGTGGCCGACTCTGCCCGGTTCCGAGGCGGCTGCAAAGTTAAGCTCCCAAGTTGGAGTTCTCCATACCGCTCCTGAAATGACTGGCTCCGTGTCGCGTCACGCCTCACGCCAGTGGCTAGTGCGCAAGACCCGATATGGCGCGGCGTCGGATGATGCCCAGGAATATTGACATGCCCGACCTTCTCAGCCGCATGCGCAACAACCCTGCCGCGGACTGGACCGTGAGCGACGTAGCGAGGGTCTGCGCTCAACATGATGTGCGCTGCGTCCCGCCCTCGGGCGGAGGCTCGCACTACAAGGTCTCCCATCCCTCGCAGCGGACCATCCTAAAACGTATTGCCGCGGAGATGCAGCTCCAGGCATTCCAGGACGTGCCCCACATACCGCTCGGATAAATGATGGCGCCGACCGCTTATCGGCGCGACCTGACCGGCGTGCTGAGCGGCTTCGCGCTGTTCTGGAACGTCCGGCGCGGTTGAGGCAGTCCTACATCAGGAACACGCCCTTGCCTTCGGTCTGGCGGTCGAAGATGCGGTAGGCCTCCTCCGCCTGATCCAGCTTCCAGCGATGCGTGAATAGCTTGTCGACATCGACCTTGCGGTCGACGACGAAGCGGGCGCACTCCTCCTGGCCGATGGAGGAGAACGTCCAGGACGCGACGATCGTGACCTGACGGCGCAGCATGTCGGGACTGACGTTGATCGTCACGTCACCCTGTTCGCCGACGAAGCAACAGGTGCCCCACACCTTCACCGCGCGCACCGCGGCGATGCGTCCGGCGGGGGATGCGGAGGTGTCGAGCGTGAGGTCCGCGCCGCGCCCGTGCGTGAGGTCCCGGATCGCCGCCACCGGGTCGTTGGAGCCCGGGTTCACCACCTCGTCGGCGCCGAACTCGGTGGCGCGGTCCAGGCGCTCGGGGCTGATGTCGAGGGCGATCACGCGGGCGCCCATCGCCTTGGCGAGCTGCGTCGCCGACAGCCCGACCGGCCCCTGGCCGAAGATCGCGATCGTGTCGTTACCGGACAGGTTGATCCGTCGCAGCGCCCCGTAGGCGGTGCCGGTGCCGCAGGCGATCGCCGCGCCGGTCTCGAAGGAGAGCTCGTCGGGCAGCAGCACCAGCGTGTTGGCCGGGACCAGCATGTACGGCGCGTGCCCGCCGTTGTTGTTGTTGCCGTACACCTTCACGGGCACGTTCTGGCAAAGTTGCTGCCATCCGGCGCGGCAGTGCTCGCAGTTCGTGCATCCCTGATAGTGATGCACCATCACGCGTTGTCCCACCTTGGCCTGCGCCGGGCTGACGGCGGACCCGACCGCGGCGACGATGCCGCACGGTTCGTGGCCGGCGATGACCGGCTGCGACGCCATCGGCAAGCCGGTTGCCTGGCCGCCGCCTTTGGCCCGGCGGTATTGATGCAGGTCGCTGCCGCACATGCCCGAGGACTTCATCTCCAGCACGACGTCGTGCGGACCGGGCGTCGGATCGGGGAAGTCCAGCAATTGCAGCTCGCGATCACCGAGAAAGGCCACGCCACGCATTCGTTTCTCCCCGTTCTCAAGCATTGCTTGACGCTGTCGCGCGCGGTCAATTAGCGTCCCGCGCCGCCGACAAATCAAGCCCGACACAAGGGAGACGAGATGCTCCGGACCACACGACGCGCCCTGCTCGGCGGGGCCGCCGCGTTCACCATCCTGCCGGCTCGCGCGCAGACGCAGAACGCGCCCGGCGTGACCGACACGGAGATCCTGTTCGGGCAGACCATGCCATACAGCGGCCCCGCATCGTCGTACGGCACGATCGGCCGCGCCGAAGCCAATTACTTCAAGATGATCAACGACCAGGGCGGCATCAACGGGCGCAAGCTCAACTTCGAGAGCCTCGACGACGGATACGTGCCGCCTCGCACGGTCGAACTCACCCGGCGCCTGGTCGAGCAGGACAAGGTGGCGTTCCTCTACGGCCCGCTCGGCACGCCGACCAACAACGCCACCCGCAAATACCTCAACGAGCGCAAGGTGCCGACCTTGTTCCTGGCAACCGGCGCGACGCAGTTCGGCGACCGCGACAAGTTCCCGTGGACGATGGGCTGGCAGCCGACCTACCAAGTCGAGGGGCACATCTACGCCAAGCACATCCTGGCCGCCGCGCCCGATGCGAAGATCGCGGTGCTGTATCAGAACGACGATTCCGGCAAGGACTACTACAAGGGCATCCGGGACGGGCTTGGCGACAAGGCCGACAAGATGGTCGTCGCGAGCAACACCTACGAGGTGACGGACCCGACGATCGACAGCCAGCTCGTCACCCTCAAGGGAAGCGGTGCCGACGTGCTGTTCCAGACCGGTGTCCCAAAGTATGTCGCGATGGGCGTGCGCAAGGTCTACGACATCGACTGGCGGCCGCGCATCTTCATCGTGTCCAGCACCGGCTCCTCCGTCGCCACCGGCATCATCCCGGCGGGACCGGAGAAGGCCGTCGGCGTCATCACCACGACCTACATCAAGGATCCGACGGACGGGCAGTGGGCGAATGACCCCGGCTTCAAGGGCTGGCTCGACTGGATGAAGAAATACTATCCCGACGGCGACCTGAAGGATGTGAACAACGCCTACGGCTACACCAGCGCACAGACGATGGTGCAGGTACTGAAGCAGTGCGACAAGGATTTGTCGCGCGAGAACATCATGCGCCAGGCGGCCACTCTCGACATGGAGCTGCCGATGCTGCAGCCGGGCATTCGCGTGAAAACCAGCCCGAGCGACTACTATCCGTTGAAACAAATGCGGCTGGTGAAATTCGACGGCAAGGCGTGGGTGCCGTTCGGGGAGGCGATCACCGGGTGAGCCCTACGTGGATTACGGGTTCTTCAGACATGTCCCTCGGTAGGGGGCCTCGAGGTCGCAGGTGAAGCCGATGCTTTCCAGCGTGAGCGCGCCCTCGCTCAGGCTTAGCGCGTGCTCCGGCCAGGTTCCGTCCGGTTGTCGCCGGATCAGTTCGGCGCCGATCGCGTCGCTGCGCACCACCAGGATTTCGCAGACGCTCGGGATGCTTGTGTAGGTCCACACGTTCGACCACGTCTCGGCCTTATTGGAGGGCGAGAGCACCTCGATGAGCAGCACCGGCTCCTGGAGCATGATCTCTTCCTGCTCGTAGGAGGCGCAGGTCACCCCCAGGTCCGGGATACGAAAGTTGTGCGCAGCGCGGACGCGAGGCACGATGCCGGGGGCGGTTACCACGAAGCACGGGATGCCGCGTTCGACCAAGTGGTTACGCAGCAGCGCGGCAAGCTCGGACTGGATGGTTCCGTGCGTCCGGCTGCCCGGGGCCATCGCGGTCGGCACGCCCTCTACGAGCTGCCAAAGCTTACCCGGCGCGTCCCAGACCAGGAACTCCGCCGTGGACATGATCTCGGGGATCTTGAGCGCCGCTTCCAGGCGACGATCCTAGCACATCAGGCCTTTTCCACCTGGCTGTATTCGAGCTCCACGGGGGTCGAGCGGCCGAAGATCGAGACGCTGACCTTCACGCGGCCCTTCTCCTCATCGACTTCCTCGACGGTGCCGTTGAAGCTGGTGAACGGGCCGTCGGCCACGCGGATCTGCTCGCCCACCTCGAACAGCACCGCGGGGCGAGGCCGCTCCACACCCTCCTGCGCCTGCCGGATGATCCGCTCGGCCTCGGCCTCGCTGATCGGGCTCGGGCGCATCTTGGTGCCCAGGAAGCCTGTGACCTTGGGCGTATTCTTGACCAAATGCCAGGCGTCGTCGGTGAGGTCCATCCGCACCAGCACGTAGCCGGGGAAGAACTTGTGCTCGGCGTTCACCTTCTGCCCGCGCCGCATCTCCACCACCTGCTCGGAGGGCACGAGCACCTCGTCGAACTGCTCGCCGAGGCCCTTCTGGGCGGCCTGCTCCTTGATCTGCTGCGCGATCTTCTTCTCGAACCCGGAGTAGACGTGCACCACGTACCAACGCTTGGCCATAAGAGCCGAACCCTCTCCTCAGATCTGCACGGCGAACAACGCACGCACGCCGATGCCGATGACCTGATCGACAACCAGGAAGAAACCCGCCGCCAGCGCGACCATGGCGAATACAAGGCCAGTGGTCACCAGCGTCTCCCTGCGCGACGGCCACGTGACTTTGGCGACCTCGCTGCGCGTCTCGCGAAGGAACTTAGCCGGGTTGAACGCCACCTAGAACCTCCCTCTCGCGATCTCATCGCCGGCGCTATCGCATGGACAAACACTGGCAGGGGTGGAGGGTCTCGAACCCCCAGCCTCCGGTTTTGGAGACCGGCGCTCTAGCCAATTGAGCTACACCCCTGCACGGCACACCAGCCCGCCCCTCGGACTAGAGCCGATGGTGCATCGGCCGTATCAAGAGCGTGGGCGGCCCGCTGTCAAGGTTGCGCTCTTCTTTACGCAGATGGCGACCGGCAAAGCCGGCTTGGAGCGGGTGACGGGAATCGAACCCGCATCACTAGCTTGGAAGGCTGGGGCTCTACCATTGAGCTACACCCGCGCCGGCTCCGCATCGGTAGCGCATCGAGGCATGGCGGGCAAAGCCTTTGCCCAATGTGTGCGACCAAACGCTGGTGGAGGGGGTTGGATTCGAACCAACGTAGGCGTGCGCCAGCGGATTTACAGTCCGCCCCCTTTAGCCACTCGGGCACCCCTCCTGCGGGTGCGGTTCATCCCCGCTCCGCCTCCGCTTGTCAACGAATGCCGCTGTGGGACAGCAACGGAACCAAGGCTGGCCACCTGTGCATCGCGGGCGAGGGCCGCTATACCGTTCCCGGCATGAAACCTCCCCACACCAACCGTCCCGGCGGCGGTGGCCGGCCGCCATCGGGCCAGGGTGGCCCGCGACCGCACGGAGGCGCGCATCGTCCGAGCGGGCAGGGAGCGCGCACGCATCCGCAAGGCCCTCGCCCGGACGGGCCGCGACGAGATGACCGCGCCGGCGGCATGACGTTGGCGCCTCGTTCGGGGCAGAAGAGCGACCGCGCGGGCGGGAGCGACGACCGGCGACCGCGGCCCGAGCCGGCGCCTCGCGCCCCGGACGCGCCGCGCGGGACCGTGTGGATCTACGGCCATCACGCCGTCGCCGCCGCCCTCGCCAACCCGGCGCGGCGCGTGCGGCGATTGTTGCTGACGGAGGAAGCGGAGCGCAGCCTCGTGGAGCGTGCCAAGCAACCGGGGGCGCTGGCGCCGGAGCGCACGGAACGAGGGCGGCTCGACCATCTGCTCGGTCGCGACATCGTGCATCAGGGCGCCGCCCTGCTCGCCGACCTGTTGCCGCCGCCCTCGTTGCAAGGAGCGCTGGAGCGGCCCGGCCCGCTGGTGGTGCTCGACCAGGTGACGGACCCGCGCAACGTCGGCGCGATCCTGCGCTCGGCCGCGGCGTTCGGCGCGGCGGCAGTGATCACGCAGGACCGCAACGCGCCGGAGGAGACCGGTTCGCTCGCCAAGGCGGCGTCGGGCGCGCTCGAGACTGTGCCGTTGATGCGTGCCGTCAACATCGCCCGCACGCTCATCGCGCTGAAGGCGGCCGGGTGCTGGGTCGTCGGCCTCGATGCCGCCGGCGCCGGCACGCTCTCCGGCCCGGCGCTGGCCGAGCGGCGCGTCGCACTGGCGCTCGGCGCGGAGGGCGAGGGCTTGCGTCGGCTGACCCGCGATACCTGCGACGAGGTGGCCATGCTGGCCATGCCGGGCGCGATGGAAAGCCTCAACGTGTCCGCCGCAGCCGCCATCGCGCTCTATGAAGTGGCGCGGCGCGCATGAGCGGGTTCGACCCCGATCGCTTCGCCGCCATGCTCGCCGATGCACGCGCGCGGCGCCAGGCTCTCGGGGCATTGCCGCCGGATGTGGTGCCGTCCACCGTCGCCGAGGGCGCGGCGGCGCAGGCCGCACTCGCGCGGCGGGTCGGCGCCATGCCGCCGGCCGGCTTCAAGATCGGCGCGACCGCCAAGCGAATGCAGGCCTATCTCGGCCTGTCCGGCCCGGTTGCCGGCTTCATGCCCGCCTCCGGGGTGCATCGGAGCGGTGCCGTTCTACACCACGCGGACTTCGTTATGCCGGGGGTGGAGTGCGAGGTGATGGTCCGGCTCGGTCGCGGTCTCCCGCCCGGCCCTTGCACGCCGGCCGAGGCGCGCGCCGCGGTCGACGGGTTCTTCGCCGGCATCGAGGTCGTCGAGAACCGCTATCGCGATCCTGCCATCTTGGGCGTGCCCACCTTGGTCGCCGACCAAGTCTACCACGCCGCGTGCATCGCCGGGGCCGAACCGGCCGACTGGCGCGCACTCGACATCCCGGCGCTGGCCGGCCGATTGCTGGTGGACGGCGCCGTGCAAAGCGAGGGCGTCGCCGGTGATCTGCTGGGCGATCCGTTCAATTGCCTCGCCTGGCTTGCCGGATCGGACGAAGTCGCCGCGTTCGGCGGCCTGTCGGCGGGGCAACTCGTCATGCTGGGCAGCGTGACGCCGCCGATCTGGCTCGCTCGCCCGGGGCATGTGGTGGTGGCGTTCGAGCATCTCCCGCCGGTCGAGCTACACCTCACGTAGTCGTGGGAAGCCGCGCCAACGGACGATTAACCCGACCAGGGCAAACTATCCTCGACCGCGCGCATGAACCGTGTCCGCGGCACGCCCGTAAATCGCCAAAAGCGGCAAAGCCGGGAATAATCCCGATGTTGTCGAAAACGATGCCTGCCGCGTTGCTGGAAGACTGGAACCGGATGTCCGACGCGTTGCAACTGATGGTCGCCGGCTCGGCGCTGCAGCGCGCGACGGAAACGCTTGCACAACAGGCCGAGACCCTGGCCGGCGAAATGGAAGCCGGTGCGCTGGCCGACCTCGGGGGCGCCGATGCGCTCCGACTGTTCGCGGCCATCGCGCGGGTCGGCGGCCGAGACACCTTTCCCGTCGCCGGCCACGCCTGAGAAGCTTGACGGTGCGGAGGGTTGACGCCCTCCGCACCGTCGCGTGTCGGATCAGCCCTGGTTCGGGCCGGCCGCCTGGGGGTTGACCCCGACGAAGGCCGGCTGACCGTCGCGGATGATCCGCAACGCGACCGCCTGGTCGGCGCCGCCGCTGGTGGCAGCCCGGATCGCCTTCACCGTTTCCTCCGGCGAGGTCACGGCCTTGGCGCCGACACCCACGATCACGTCGCCCTGACGAAGCCCAGCCTGCTCGGCTGGCGAGCCCGGCTGCACTTGCGCAACCACCGCGCCCTTCGCGCCATCGGGCAGCTCCAGTTGCTCGCGTGCCTGCGGCGAGATCGGCGCGAGTGCGACGCCGATGCGGCCACGGCCGCCGGGCTGTTCGTCGCCCCGATCCGCCGTCTGCCGCTCGCCCGGCTGCTCGCCCACGGTCGCGGTGACCGTCTTCTTCTGGCCGTCACGCACCACGTCGAGCGTCGCTTGCTCCCCCGGCTTGACCGTCGCGATGTCGACCGCGAGCTGACGCGCGTTCTTGATGGACCGCCCGTTCACCGCGCTCACCACGTCGCCCGGCTGCAAGCCGGCCTTGGCCGCCGGACCGTCCGGCGTCACGCCGGCGATCAGCGCCCCGCTGGCGTCGTCCCCACGCAGCGCCTTGGCGAGCCCGGTATTGAGCGGCTGCGCCTCGACGCCGATGAAGCCGCGGGTGACGTGGCCGGTGCTCTCGAGCTCGGCCACGACGGTCTTGACCGTGTTGGACGGGATCGCGAAGCCGATGCCGATCGAGCCGCCCGAGGGCGAGAGGATTGCGGTGTTGATCCCGACCACCTTGCCGTCCTGCGTGAACAGCGGGCCGCCGGAGTTGCCGCGGTTGATCGGCGCGTCGATCTGGATGAACTGGTCGTACGGCCCGGCGCCGATGTCGCGGCCCAGCGCCGATACGATGCCGGCCGTGACGCTGCCGCCGAGGCCGAATGGATTGCCCATCGCGATCACCCACTCGCCGGGCTTCACGGTGTTCGAGTCGCCGAGCTGGATGTAGGGGAGCGGACGCTTGGCGTCGACATGCAGCACCGCGACGTCCGTGCGGCCGTCACGACCGACCACCTTGGCCGGCAGCTGCGTTCCGTCGTCCAGGGTCACGGTCACCGTCTTGGCCCCGCGAACGACGTGGTTATTGGTGACCACGGTGCCGTTCGCGTCGACGATGAAGCCCGAGCCGCGCGCCTCGACGGAGCGCGGGTGCGCGCCAGGCATCTGGCCGAACGGCGAGGGCATCTGGCCGAACGGGGCTTGCATCTCGCCCTCATCGTCGGCCGCCTCGGCGTTCATGCGCGAGGTGATCGAGACGACGGCGGGCTTCACCTTGTCCACCAGGTCGGTGAAGTCTGGAACCGTGTGGGCGGTCACGACGCCGGGCGGGTTGACCGCCTGGCCCTGGGTTTCAGCGACGGTGGCGGCGTGGCCGACCTGACCGGCGGCGAAGCCGCCGAGCGCGGTGCCGGCGAGCAGCACGGCCGCAAGCGCTACCCGCCGCCGACGGCGAGGAGCTGGGGTGGGGTAAGTCATGCGGATCGTCTCCCTATGGAATGTCGCGGCGCGACGTGCAGGCGAGGGAGAAATGCGGGCCGCCAGGTAACCGTTCCAATGGTGCCACGATTAAACCATCGTCATCAGGCTTGGCGCGCAG
>JAABUQ010008957.1_pt1 | contig 13777 bp, 9 predicted proteins | sample 5560001 | NCBI WGS metagenome assembly JAABUQ01 (sample SAMN10711888, study PRJNA513371) | rock metagenome | isolation source: Antarctica rocks | place: Antarctica: Victoria Land, Finger Mt nord | collected 2015-12-18
TAGGCCCCGCAGGTGGCGGCGGGCCCCGACGATCAAGAGGCGGCCGGCGTCGTCGGCGCGACGGGCCGCGCGGCGTCCGGGTCCGTTCCGATCGGCGTGTTCGGTCATGAGGTCCCCACCGATCCATCGGTGTCTGGCCCGGGGCGCGCGAGTTCCCGGGCCCGCGCCCGGCTCGCCTCCGCCCGTCGTCCTCACCGAGCGGCCCCGGCCATCCTGGCCCGCCGAACTCGGATTTCCCTCAAGGTCTTCCATCGGCAAGGCCGACGTTTCATTCCAGTGATTCCCACGAATTGTCGAGATCCGTTCGACTCGACTCGACTCGACTCGACTCTTCCGCCTCCCTTCTCCGAAGGATGACCGACGTGCCCAGGACCCCGACCGACCCGATGACCGCCCCGGCGGCCCCGACGTTGGCGGTCGTGATCGTCAACTTCAACAGTTGGTCCGACACGTCTCGGCTGGTCCGGGGCCTGGCCGGAGAGGCCGCCGTCGCCTCGGGGCATTGCGAAGTGGTCGTCGTGGACAACGCCTCCGACGGGCCGATCCCTCCGGAACTGGCGAACCCTGCCGCGAACGTCCGCCTCATCCCCCGCGCCCGCAACGGCGGGTTCGCCGCCGGGGTGAACGCGGGTTGGCGGGCGTCCTCCTCTCGCTGGCTGTTGCTGCTGAACCCCGACGTCGTCGCCGGGCCGGGTCTGATCGGCCGCATCCTGGGCCGGATCGAGGAGCTGGAAGGGCGCCCCGGCGGGGCCCCCGGAATCGTGGGATTCGGCCTGCGCAACGCCGACGGCAGCCGCCAGCCGTCGGTCGGGGCCGCGCCCGGCCTGGCCCGCAGCCTTCGCGAGCCGTTGATACCCCGAACCCGCCGGAAATACCAGGCCGCTTGGCGGACGAAAGCCGGTCCGGTCCCCTGGGTCACCGGGGCCTGCGCGCTGGTCGATGCCCGGCTCCTGCGCGACCTGGGCGGCATGGACGACGACTTCTTCCTGTATTACGAGGAGGTCGCCCTGTGCCAGTCGGCCCGGTCGCTCGGGCGTGCCGTCGAGTACGACCCGACGGTGGAAGTGGTCCACTTACATCCCTTGCAAAATCGAGCGGTCACGCCCAAGATGCGGGTCATCACCCGGCACAGCAAGCTGCTCTATTTCCGCAAGCATCGCCCAGCCTGGGAGTTCCGGAGTTTATCCGTTCTGGTCGCGGTGGAGGCGGCTGTCCGCGGCGCGTGGGCGAGCCTCCGGGGCGAGGCGGCGGCAGCCCGGGCCTGGCGGGCGGTCGGCGGCCTGAGCAGGACGGTTCGTGCGGGCACCGCGCCGAGGGGAAGGGCGGTGCTGGAGCTGGCCGTGGCGGCGGTCGCCGCGCCGCCAACGGGCGCGGCCCGAGCCAAGGGCAAGGTCGGCCCGAAGGCGACGCCCGGAAGGCGTCGCCCCCAACTGCGAAAGGATGGAACCCGGTGACGCGGACGCAACATGCCGCCAGGATCGTGGCCCTGATGATTGTGGCCTCGGGGCTGCTGGGGTGGCTGGCCCGGCACACCGGCATCCTGTTCGCCGACGGCCTGCGCTACGTCGAGCAGGCGAAGCGGATCGACTATGGCGCCCTGTCCGACGGCCTCTTCCGGTCGGTCGACCACCCGGCCTATCCCGTGACGATCGCGCTGGTCCATCGCGCCCTGGGTTCCGACAACGGCCCGGAAGCCTGGCAGGCGGCGGCGCAGATCGCGGCGATCCTGGCCGGGATCGCGCTGATGATGCCGCTGTACCTGGTCACGCTGGAGTTATTCGGCGACCGGGCCGCCTGGCTGGCCTGCTTGCTGGCGATCATGGTGCCGCAAACCGGGCACGTCCTGGCCGACGCTCTGAGCGAGAGCACATTCCTGCTCTTCTGGTTGTGGGGACTCTGGACGGCCCTTCGATTCTTGAGGGACGGAGCGTTCGGCTGGCTTCCGCCGATGATCGGCTTCGCGGCCCTGGCCTACCTGAGCCGCCCCGAAGGGCTCCTCTTGCCCGCGGCGCTGGTGGCGACCCTGGGGCTCTTGCCCCTGCTCCGCTCGACCCGGATGAACTGGCCGAGGTGGTGGGCCGCCATCGGCTTCCTGGTCCTCGGGCCGGGAATGCTGATCGGGCCGTATGTGGCGATGAAGGGGGGACTCGGTACCAAGCCGGCGGTCCAGCGGATGCTGGGGACCGCGCCGAGGTCGGCCCCGGACGCGGTCGAGCGGCAGCGCCCCCTGGACCCGAATCAATCGACCGCCAGGACGTATGCCCAGGCGGGCCGCGCGGTTTTGATCGCAATCCGCGACGCCGCGACTCTGCCCGTGCTCGCCCTGGCCGCGTTGGGATTCGCCCGAGCCTGGCCGCCCGGCGTGCGTTCGCGAGCGTGGCTCCTCCTCGGGGTGATCGCCGTGGCATCGGTCCTGGCGCTGATCCGCCTGCACGCGACGGGGGGCTATTGCAGCCCGAGGCACGCGATGGTCCTGGCCTTTCTCCTGTTCCCGGCGGCGGCGGCCGGGCTGGACGGCGTCTTGCGGTCGGCGGCGATTCCGGGGCGCTGGCTCGGGCTGGGCGAAGGGCGGTTCACGGCCGGGCCGGCGGTCTGGGCGCTCGTGCTGGTCGGCTTCGGGGCCTGGTGTGCGCCCAATACGCTGGCGCCCCTCAACGACAGCAACGCCGGATACCGTGACGCGGGGTACTGGCTGAAGCAGAACGTCCCGGCGACCGCGTGGGTCGTGGACGTGACCGGGTGGTCGCTCTTTTACGGCGAGCGGCCGGGATACACCTTCGCGAACCTCGACGACACGGCGAGGGACCCCAACATTCGCTGGGTGATCGCGCGGGAGGCCCACCTCCGCGGCCCCTGGCGATATTGCGACCGCCTGCGCCGGCTGGTCGGGGAGCGCGAGCCGATCGTGATCTTCCCGGTCGATCCCCGGCCGAAGCAGTCGAAGGTGTTTGTCTTCGACCTCCTTTCGGCCCCCATCCAGCAGGCGCGGGCGGAACCCGGACCGATACAGCCCGATCGGCGGTGATACGGCCGGTCGAGCTTGCCCGATCGGGCATTCTCCGCTACAACCCGCGCCGGGAAGGTGCCGGGTGGGCCAGGTCGCAAGGAGGTGGCCGTTGTCAATCGCCGAGAATCCCGGGGTCGGCGATCGAACGCGCCTCGGCTGGAGGACGCCGGCCCTGGTGCTGGCCCTGTACGCCGCGTGCCTCGTGGGCGCGACCTATCCCTTTGTCCTGCACGTCCGCACGCAGTTGCCCAGCACGGTCGACCCGTTGCAGCACCTCTGGGTGATGCGCTGGTACAAGACGTGTCTGCTGGAAGGGCGATCTCCGCTGCGTTGCCCCGAGCTGCAATATCCCGTGGGGGCGCCGATTGGGAACTTCTCGCCGCTGCATCTGCAATCGCTGCTGTACTTGCCGCTGTCGGCGATCACGACGAATGACATCCTGTGCTTCAACCTGATCTGGTGGGCGGGCTTCCTGTTCACCGGGATGGGGACGTTCGCCCTGGCCTGGCACGTGGTGCGTGACCGGGCGGGCGCCGCGATGGCCGGCTTGCTGGCGATGCTGGCCGCGCCGATGATGGTTCATTCGCACGCGCACCTGGAACTGATCCACGTCGGCGGGTTCCCGGTCTTCCTGCTGGCCTGGCTGCGATTCGTCGATAAGCCAGGCGCGGGCCGGCTCTCGGCGGCAACGGCCGCCTATGTCCTGGTGGCGTTGAGCGCGGCGTATTTCGCTGTCTTCGCCATCTTCCCCGCCGCCCTCTATGTCGTGGTCGGTGGGCTCCGTGCCCTGCGAGCCGGCGGCGAGGGCTGGGCATGGACACGCCGACGCGCCTCCTGGGGGCTGGCCTTTGGCGCGGTGGCGGGCCTGCTCGTGCTGGCGGTCTTCTCCGGTCACGTCTGGGCGAGGGCCCACGGCTATTCCCTCGGCAGGCCCCGCTCGGAATTCGACCGCTTCGGCGCCCCCTTCTGGAGCTACCTCCTGCCGACTCCCGCCCACGCGCTGGGCGGCCTGTTGCCGGTGGATGCCTACGCGGCGACGGGGACCGTCGGGGAAGGCGTTTCCTACCTGGGGATCGTGACTCTGACCCTGCTGCATTATGCGGCCGTCCGGCGCGTGGGCTTCCGACGCGCGGGGTACTGGTGGGCGGCTCTGGCCTTGCTGATCGTGCTGTCAATGGGATCGACCCTCCGGTTCGGGTCGCACGCGATCGGCCTGCCCGACGCCTGGCTCTGGCGGCACCTCTTCGTGTTTCGCATGATCCGCGTGCCAGCGCGGTTCAACCTGTTCGTGGGCGTGGCGGCGGCCGTCGTGGCGGCGGCCGGCGTGCGCGACCTGCTCTCGCGAGTCTCCCGGCCGTTGGTCCGGCGGGTCGCGTTCGCCGCGATCGCGACTGTCGCCGTTCTCGACTTGCGGACCGGACCTTACGATTCGCAACCCCCGCCCTCCATGCCCGGCTGCTACCTGGCGATCAAGGATCGCGACCCCGGCGCGACCTTCCTGGAAGTCCCACAAACCAACAGCGGAGGCGCCGAGGTCCTGAGCGCGACGGCCGGATACTGGCAAGCCTTGCACCGCTGCCCGTCGTCCACCGGCTATTGCGGCCAGCCGAACGCCCTCTTCGACGAGCTGCTGACCTCCAACTCCCCCTTCGCCTACTTCCGCCTGGGAGACCCGGGCTACCTCCACCGGCCGGAGGGGGAATTCATCGACCTGTCCACGGGCGTGGATTTCGACGACCTCGCCTGGCTCTACCTGGCCACGCACAAGTTCAAATACGTCGTCCTGCACAAGTGGGCGACGACCGTGGGGGGCCAGGCGATGCACCCCTGGCCCCTGATGCACCACCTCGACGCCGCCAAGGTCTACGAGGACGACCGCACCGTCGTCTACGAGTCGGCCAGACTCAAGCGGCCGACACACCCGGTCGTGCTCTGCAAGGAGGGCTGGCGGCAGCGCGTCGGCTGGCGGGGACGCATGCTCAGCACTGTCGGTCGCGAGGCGCACGTCGAGGTGTACAACACCGACGTGTCCCGCCCCTTGACCTTGACGCTGGAAGCCTCGTCGCTCCGACACCCGCGGATCGTGCGTCTCCGCCAGGACGGCGCGGAGCTGGCACGCTGGGAAATCGCTCCCGGCGACCCGCGGACCTTCACGAGCCCGCCCTTCCAGCTCGCCGCGGGGACCACCGACCTGACGATCGACTCCGGGTTCGAGTCCACGCCCAAGCGGAGCCGTGAGGCTGTGGCCGAGGGCGACATGCGCCCCTACAGCCTCCGCGTGGTCGGCCTAGCCGTGCGGCCCGTCGAGCCCCCGACCGCCGCCGTCGCGGCCCTGCCGGGGACAGTCCAATGACACGCGTCGCGAGCCTGAAGGATCTGGCAATCGAGGGAGGCCCGACGGCCATGAACGCTGCGCCTTGCGGGAAACGGGTCGTCGCGCGTTGGGCCTGCCGGGTCGCCCTCGCCGCCTTGCCGATCGTGCTGGGTCTCGTCGGATACTATCGGCCGGTCCTGGAAGGCGCCCCCCTGCCCCGGCTCACCGGCGACGGGGCCTTCTACGTCTACCAGCTCGCTCACGCCTCGGAACTCAACGGGCGCTGGTGGGAGATGGGGTCCGACGACCGGGTCGGGCGGCCGTACCAGGCGGAGACGGCCAAGCATCCTGGGATCTATGAGGGCGTCGACACCATGCTCCTGTCGGCTGTCACGGGGAAATTCCTGGGACCGACGACCAACTATCACGTGATGGTCCTGACCATCCTCGCGGTCAATGGCTGGATCGCCGCTTGGATCGCCTACCGGATGACCCGCTCGCACCTCTGCGCGGGGCTGGCTATCCTGCTGATTACCCTGAACCTGCCCACGGCCTTGCGGCTCAATGGACATCTTCATCTTTACAAATACGGATGGGTTCTGCTCGCGACGTGGGCCTTCTCCCGATACCTGGAAGCGCCGACGCGACGCCGGGGCGTGTGGGTCGGCCTGGCGGTGGCCTGGGTGCTGCAAGGGTCGTTTTACTACGGATTCTTGCTGGGGTTAGGCTTCGCGGCCTGGTGGCTCGTCAGCCTGGCGGGTGGCAAGCTGACCAGGGCGCATCTTGGGGCAACGCTCGCGGCGGGGGCGGCCTTCGCGGCGGCCGGGGCCTTGCTCACGTTCCCGGTCTGGGCGATTTCGAGGCGGACTCTGCTGGCCGATGGCTACTTCGAGCGGTCGCAACTGGACCTCTTCTTCTACAGCTCGGAACTCTGGCAGTATTTCCAGGCGCTGGGCTCTCCAAGGGCCTCGGAATATATCGCGAGCTTCGGCCCGATCCGGCCGGGCGGGTCGTACGGGGAAGGCTGGAACTACCCGGGACGGGTCGTGCTGCTAGGGGTCGGGGTGTATGTCGTCTTCCGCCTGCGTGGGCTGCGGCCCTCGACGGCGTGTCCGCGGTTCCTCGATACGGCGATGGGGCTGGTCGGCGTTTTGGTGCTGCTGAGCCTCTCGGGCGGGCCATCGTTCTTCACCTTCCAATGGTTCGGCAGCTTCCGGTGCTACGGCCGGGCCGGGATGCTCGCGATGGCCCTGGGATGCGTGGCCGCGCCGGCGGTCTTGCACGGCGTCCTCGCCTCGGCACGCCCCCGGATGGTGCGGCCCGCCGTCCTCGCCGCCGTGCTGGCCCTGGGCGTGCTCGACGCGCGGTTCATCGCGAACTCCTATGGTTGGGCCACGCCGGAAGTGGACCCGCCCTGGTCGGCCTGGCTCGCGGCGCAACCGCCGGGCGTGCGACTGGCGGCCTTCGGGCCGAGCCGTCCGGATGTCTTCAACTGGTGGGGGACCGGCAGCATCTACCAGCGGGCCTTGCACGGGCACGCGACGCTCAACGGTTGCGAATTCGCCCTCCTGGAGGCCGACCTCAGGCTCCTGGGGGCGTCGCACGATCACTTGAACGCCGATGGCTTGCGCCTGGTCGTTTCCCTGGGGTACGAGACGGTCGCGTTCCACCGCGCGACCCTCGCGGCAAGCCCCTGGATCAGCCGCCTCCGCTGGCTCGACCCCGCGGGCGAGGCGGGCGACTGGCTGATTTTCCACGCGAACGGGCAGACCCCACGCTATCCCGCGACGACCTTGCGGCGGTTGCTCGCGGAAATTAAACCCGCCGAGGTCGCGGCCGTCGTCCCCGCGCACGAGTGGATCACCGGCAGGCTCAACCTTCCCCGCGACGCGGTGGTCGACCGCCCTTCGATGGCGTTCGCCGTCTGGGAAGACGCGGGGGGCACTCGGCACGGCAAGCCGACGCCCGCGCTGTTCCAGCATGTGTTCGGGCCGAACCTGCCAGCATATTCCCTGCGGACGCCTCGGGCGGCAGGGCGATATCGCCTGGTCTTTCGTGACGATCGAGACCGCACCCTCGCCGTGATCCCCTACGAGGTCGTCGCCGGCTTGCAGACGAGCCGGGCGAAGTTCGGCGCGGGCGCGCCGGAGATCGAGGTCTCGCAGGCGGTGCTCGACGCCGACCCGGGCCGGGCCGCGCCGCCGAGAATTCAGGTCCGAAACGCTGGCACCTACTACATCCAGGCCCTGGCCGACCGCACTGGGTCGGCCTGCGCCCAACCCGCGATGTACACCCCCGCGCCCGGTTCGATGGTCGTGTGGGTGCGCTCGATCCCCCTGACCGGCGGCCAGCCGGAGCGACACGTCGAGATGCTCTTGCCGGGGGACCTGCCCCCGGGCGGGACACTGTCGCTGGAACTACCCGCGGGGTGGCTCGCCGCGACGGAAGGCCCCGCGCGGATCGAGCTCACCCCGCAGTTTCGCGGCGTTGGCCAGAAGGTCGCGCCCGCGGATCGTGCCGAGGTCCGGCTCGCGATCGAGGGGCCGGAAGCCCGGGTCGCCGGCCCGACCGACGGGCTCCGACGTTGAGGCGACCGCGCTGCGGAGGGTCCCAGATGCGGATCGCCTGGTTCTCGCACCGCTACTTCCCTTGCATCGGGGGGGCGGAGAACTACGGGCGGGCGATCGTCCGCCGGTTCGTCGCGGCCGGGCACGGTGTCGACGTGTTCACCAGTGACGCCCACGACCTCCGCTATTTCACCGACAAGGGACGCACGCGGGTAGACGCACCTCGGGTCTCGTCCGTGGACGGGGCGGACGTGCGGAGGTTCGCCGTCCGGCACGTGCCGTTGCAGCGCTACCTGGGCCGTGCCCTGAGCTATGTCCCGCACTGGCCGACGCGCTGCCGGTTCGAGTCGTACATGCCGATCCTCCCCGGGATCGAGCGTGTTCGGGGCGACTACGACGCGGTCTTCGCCGTCGGCTTCCCCTACACCGTGTTCTCGCTGGCCGCCCTGCGCACGGCGAGGGAGGCCCGATCGCCGCTGCTGCTGACGCCCTTCCTCCACCTGGCCACGCCGGGCGACCCCGTGTCTCGCCTGTACTCGCGCCCGCACCAGTCGCGCCTGCTCTCCCAGGCCGATGCGGTCATCGTCCAGACGGGCCTGGAGGCCGAGGCCGTCGCCCGGCGGGGCGTGCCCAAGGCGCGCATCCTGACGCTGGGGATGGGGGTCGAGCATGCCGAGGTCACCGGCGGCGACGGTCTGGACTTCCGAACTCGCCAGGACATCCCACGGCGTTCCCCCGTGATCGGGCACCTGGCGACCCTCGATCCCGACAAGGGGACGACCGACCTGGTGCGCGCCCTGGAGCGGATCAACGCCGGCACGACGGCCGAAAATCGGGCCTATCTGGTCCTGGCCGGGCCGAGCACCGCGCGCTTCGAGGCGTTCGCCGCGGGGCTGGCGTCCGGGACGCGGCGCTGGCTGCGGGTGATCGGGCCGTTGGCACCGGGGGACCGGCCCGGCTTCTTCGCGGCGCTCGATGCCTTCGCCATGCCCTCGCGCACGGATTCCTTCGGGATCGTCTTCCTGGAAGCTTGGGCCAACGGTCTGCCGGTGGTCGCCGCCGCCGCGGGGGGAGTCGTCGAGGTCGTCGAGCACGGCCGCACCGGCGTGTTGGTCCCCTTCGGCGCGGTCGAGGAACTGGCCTCGGCGATCGGCGGCCTGCTGGCCGACCCGGCACGGGCACGCGGGATGGGCGAGGCTGGCCGGGCCCTGGTGGCGCGGGGTTACTCGTGGGACGACCGCTTCGCCACGCTCGATGGGTGGGTCCGCTCCCTCGTCAAGGGCCGCGCGTCGAAACGGTGCGATGGGGTGGCCGGCTGAGCGGAATGGGGACGGGGGCGAGGCCGGAATGCTCCCGCCTCGCCCCCGTCGCAATGCCGATCGCTCAGGCGTGCCGGCTTACCTTACTGCTGGACCTTCTCGCCGCCGCCGAGAAAGGGCATGATCCCCTTCTCGACGACCGGACCGACGGTGCTCGGCAGGTAGAACTTGAACATGAGGCCCTTGGCCGTCGGCGTCACCGCGCCCCCGAACAGGGCGGGCGACTTGGGGAGGTCGAGATCGGCCTTGGCGGCGGGGTTGTCGGGTTGGAGCGCGGCGAACTGGGCGAGCCCCTGCTTCAGCAGCGACTGGGCACTGATGAGGAAGAGCGAGCCGACCTGCTTGGGCAGCATCTCGCGGATCGCCTTGTAGCCCGCGACCTGGCCGAGGCCGCCGGTGCCGCCCAGGACGGTGTCGATCTGCTCCTTGGCGGCGTCCCAGTCCGGCGCGGCCACGGTCAGGAAGAGCTTGCCGTTGGTGCCGTTCCAGGTCGTCATCGACTCGCCCAGCAGCCCGTTGCCGACACCCTTGCCATTGGCGTTGGGCGCGAGCTTGGACATCTTCTCCTGGTCGAAGGTGATCTTGACGCTGGAGAGGTTGTACCCCTTGTACTTCTGGGCATCGGGCACGAACTTGACATCCTTGATGAGGTCGGAGCCCTCGGGCTTGTTGGCCTTCATCGCCTCGAGGGAACCCTCGGCGGCCTTCTTCGGGTCGGCGAAGTTCATGAGGCCGATGGTGCGCACGCCGCCCTTGCCGAACGAGGCGGCCGAGGTGAACTCGCGGAGGCCAGCTTCGCGAAAGAGGGCCGCCGCCTTCTCGGCTTCCGGCGAGGGCTTGCCGGACCCGGACAGGGAGGCCATGCTGAACATCTGGAGCTGCTGGAGGGCCTGATCGTCGATGTTGGAGTACACGTAGAAGGCCGCGTCGGCCGGCATGCTGGCCAGGGTCTCCCCGGCGCCGGCCTTGGAGCCGGCGAGCCTCTTGGCGGCGGCCGAGTCGGCCTTGACCGCGGTGAAACCGTCGACGGACAGGCCCTCGGCGGCGAAGTCGATGTTCATCGCCATCGAGTCGCCGTCCTTGAGGGAATCGATCATCCGGTTGAGGACGACCTTGCCCTGGTCGGCGGCCTGGGCCTGCGGCCCTTCCTTGGCGGCCACCTCGTCGAGCTTGGCCATCTGGGTCTTGCGGAAGTCCTGGATCTGCTCGCCGTATCGGGCCTGGACCGCGGCCAGGTTGACGTAGACGCCCAGGTCGCCGGCAAGGAACCGGGCGCGGACCTCGGGGGCGAGCTTCGTGTCCAGGACGGTCTTTGGCTTGGCGATGGCGCCGAGGAGGTCGTTGCTGGTGCCATAGGCAACGAAGTTCGCGCCCTTGAAGGTGTAGATCGGCTCGTTGTTGGGGCCGCTCACCGCGTCGTAACCGCCGGGCTGCGGCTTCGGCTTGGCGTTGCCGGCGGGGCCCACGACCTGCTTCTGCACCGCCGCGTAATCCTTCGCGCCGACGATGACGGCGTAGGGCGGCGGACCATTCTCGCCGTCCTTGGGCAAGCGGACCAGGACCATGAACGGGAGGGTCGAGGCGTTCTTGCCGAACTGGGCGGCGAACATGGCGCTGCCCTGGTCCAGCATGGCCTGGGCTTGGGGGGCGAAGGTGGGAGACATCGCCTTGGCCATCTTGGCGAGGTCTTCACGAGCGCCCTGGAGGCCGCGGACCCGCAGGACGACGTCGGCCTCGGCCGGGGCGACCTTCAACCACGAGGCCTCGGGAGACGGAGCCGCGGTCGCGGGGGCAGCCGCTGGCGGGGCCTGACCGAGCGACGCGGCCAGCCAGATTGTCGTCAACGCGCAGGAAACCATGAACGAACTCCCTGGGGCATCGCACCCCCGTCGGCATGCCCTCGGACCTCGCTGGTCCGTGCGTGGGGTCCTGTTGGGGGAGGCGCCACGTTAAACCAGGGGTCAGCCCTCAAGCAAGGGGTGTGCCTTCGCGGCCGTGGCCCTTCGCGCCGGTCGGCCGTCGGGGATCGCGTTGCCGATCGACCACGTTGCGAGCCTCCAGTTTTCTCCGCCTCCTGGACTTGCGTCGAGCACGCTGCGCCACCCCGTCGGCCTGCTCCGAGGGCGGGCCCTGGCGGCGTGCCTGGTGTTGCGACGGCCTCCCCTCGCTGCCGGCGGACAACTTGTCGTCCAAACCCCAGCGATCGCAGCAGAGGCAATACACGTGCGGGCGCAGGGCGGCCGACCGGCACGCCGGGCAAGGGGCCAGGGGGTCGCGCCCCGGGCCCGGCCAGGGCGTGAGGCCCTGACCCAGCAGGAGCGTCGGCCAGGGAAGATTGTCGGTGGCGTCGGGGGCGAGCGCCCGCCTGGCGACGGCCTCCGTGCGCTGGGCGGCCAGGTCCGGGCTCGGGCTCGGGTCGATCACGAAGGCCAGGTCGGCGGCCCGCGCGAGCGTGCAGACGTTACGGGCGCGGGGCGTCGGTGGCTCCGGGTTGCCCCGGGGCGACCAGCGGGGCGCGTGGTCCTCGGCCGACTCCACGAGCCGGACCCCCAGTCGCTCGGCCCCCAGGGCCGAGAGGGTCACGAACACCTCGCCGTCGATCTCCCACACGCCCAGCCAGCCGTCCTCGTCCATCGAGGCCAGCAGGTCGGTCGTGTCGCCCTCGTCCCGGCCCAGCGCCTCGGCCAGCTCCCGGGGCGATCGCCAGGCGATCGGGCCGCCCATCAGGGCTCCGAGCAAACTCACCCAAGTCTCCGGCATCGCGACCATGTCGGCCCCCAAAACGATCTGCCAAGCGGTGCGGGGAGATCCCCGTTCGAGCGTGTAATCCAGCAGGACGAGCAACCCGGCACAGCGGGAAAAGAGGGGAGCTGGCGGGGCCTCGCGGTCGTGCGCCAACTCCCCCGTGCCGGCGTCAGTCGCCGTCGGTGACGAAGTGGGCCGCGAATTCCTCGGGCGTCAAACCACGGCGTTGGCCGGCCAGGCCGAGCGCCTCGCCGGTGGCGGCGAGGGGCTTGGCCAGCATTCGCGAGCGTTGATCGAGTTCGGTGGGGGTGGGGGCTTCCATGCCGGGGTAGCGGGCCTCGGCCCTCGCGATTTCCGCGGCGAACTCGGCGTGGGCCCTGGCGGCGTCGGCCTCTTCGCGGCGGGCTTCGGCCTCCCAAGCGCGCAGGCTGGCCAGGGCGGCGTCGGGGAACTCATTCAGCCCGTTCAGCGTGGAGCGGACCCAGCGGAGGGCCAGGCCCTCGGGGGCCTGCCTGGCGAGCAGGAACGCGGCCATGCAGGCGTTCGCGTCGCGCCCCTCGATGGAGTGCGCCACGAACGTTTCGAGATCGGCGGCGTCGCGCCCCTGCATGGCATCGACGTAGGTGCTGACGATCCGGGGATTGACCTGGTCGGGGCGGTCGCAGGCCCGGTCGAGCTTGCCCAGGTCTTCCGTATTGACGAGGCGGGGGCGGATCGCTTCGAGCTGGCGGCGGCCCCACTCCCGCGCGGTGTCGTCGCCCGCGTTCACGGCCGACTCGTGAAAGGCGAGCAAGCTGGGTAAAGTGGGCGAGGGGGTGCCGCCGCTGACCGGGCGGACGAAGGCCCGCCCTTCGAACTCGGCGGCCCTGGTGGTGAGTTGCTGCTCGAGCAGGCCGTCGCGCAGCAGGCGATTCGTCTCGCGCTGAAGGCCCTCCAGGGACATATGCTCGCGGGCCCGCTTGCGGGCGTTTGACGCTTCGATCAGGCGATCGGCGAAGGCTCGGGGGGCCGCGGAGAAGCCCTCGCTTCTTTTGAGGAGGTCCTCGCGGAGGCGGTCGGAGGCCTCGGCGGCCTGTTCCCGAGCGACCTTGGGCGTGATGTCGCCGAGTTCGACGCGGCGTTTCAGCTCTCGGCCAATGGTGTGGTAGGCGGCCAGGGCGGCATCGGCCTCCACCTTGAACGGGGATTCGTTGCGGGAGGCGCGTAGGCCGGACTGGCCGAGTGCGTCGCGGAGGGGGTTCAGGGCCATGTGCAGTCGCTCCGGGTGAGTGCTCGTTGGTTCGTGGGGGTCTTGGGATTCCAGGGGATCAAACGCGGTCACGGGGGTCGTCGTCGGCGACGGCGTGAGGGACCTCACGGCCGACCGCCTGGAGCAAGGCCGTCAGGGCGCGATTGGCCCGGCCGATGGCGTGGCACCGCGAACGCCCCTGGCGCTCAACGGTCTCGGGCAGTTGGGGGCAGGAGAGCCGCGCCACCCAGCCTTCTCCCGCGTCGTCGCGTTGCCAGCTCAGCAGCCATCGCCTGCGGCCGAATTCGTCCCGCATCAGGCGGGCCCAGCGCTCGTCGTGGTCGTCGCGAAGGGTTTTCAGCATGGTTTGCATCGGTGAAGACTCGAATCGGGTCCGGCCCACAACCTCGCCCGCGGCCGGTCGCAACCTCGCCGACCGCCGCCGCCACCCAACCATCGAGACCGCCCCGGATTTCGATCACCAAATCTTTCAGGGCCCCGCGGGCGTCGCTCGCGATTCTGGAGTGGGGATGCTCCTTGCTGGGTGGCTGGGGGAGGGACTGCGCCCCCGGAAACCCCCGCGGATCGGCCCCACCA
>JAABUQ010008958.1_pt1 | contig 13777 bp, 16 predicted proteins | sample 5560001 | NCBI WGS metagenome assembly JAABUQ01 (sample SAMN10711888, study PRJNA513371) | rock metagenome | isolation source: Antarctica rocks | place: Antarctica: Victoria Land, Finger Mt nord | collected 2015-12-18
CAATTCCTTGCTCGATGATGGTCTCCTCGCGTATCAATCGGCGTTGAAACGGTTGCCGGTCAGACACGCGATAACGATCTCGCAGCTGTAAGACTCGCAACGAAGCAAATGTTGCAAGAAATTTCTTTGGGACATCTGTCCGGCATCCGGGAAAATACCTGCCGGCCATTTTTCGTGACAAAAGACACTTTCGTCTTTTTCCTTTCGAGTGATGATGACTTTAGGATTGCGGACCCAGCAGGCTTTCATTTGTTCCGAAAACCGCTTGGTTGCCGCTGCCGTTTCTTACTTGTCTCGGAGAACGCGGCTAATGAATACACCGGAGCACCACCCCCACATCACGCTTCCGAAGGCCATCGCGGGACTTCAGATCCGGAACTCTCAAACCGAAGGGGAACGACTCGGAGTTATTGCCCAACTTCCTAAAGGCGCCGAATTGCAAGTGTGTGGAAGCGGCTTTACACCGCGCACCAGAAGAGTAGAATCCGGCGGCCAGTTCTACTTTGTTTTCCTGCAGGACCTCGAAGACCTGCACCAGGACTGGGACTCAATCGGAGCCTCCGCTGAGTGAGACGACCTGGTTTTCGGAACGAGCTCGGATTTCCAGCGCGTATTTTGCTGTTCTCGAGTTCCCTACCGGAGCGTATTCCTTGCGTCTTAGTGACCGCGTTGCTTTCGGTCTCATTCGTTTCAAGCCTTCAAGGCCAGAAGCCCGACGTCCAGACGATCGTCGAAAAATCTGTTCAGGCAAACAAAAGGGATTTCGAGGCAGGCCCGGGCTTTAACAACAAAGAACTCGACCGCAACGGCCAGGCAAGTAAGTTGTATCAGATCACAATGATCGACGGTACTCCGTATCAGAGACTCGTTGCAGTGAACGGAAAACCGCTATCCGCCTCGCAAGAAGCCAATGAGAAAAAGAAGCAACAGCAGACCACGTCGGAGCGCAAGGCTGAATCGGCTAGCGAAAGGCAAAAGAGGATTACTAAGTACCAGAAGGATCGCAGGCGTGACCACACCATGATGGAGCAACTGACGAAAGCCTTCAATTTCGCTTTCGTTGGAGAAAGCAAACTGCGAGGCTTCGACGTATATGTTTTGTAAGGCTACGCCTCGGCCTGGATATGAGCCGCCCAACATGGATTGTCAGGTTCTACCCGGGATGCAAGGCAAATTGTGGATCGATCAAAAAACATTTCAGTGGGTCAAGGTCACAGCGCAAGTCATTCATCCGGTTTCGATCGAGGGTTTTCTGGCCCAGGTCGAGCCAGGCACGCGTTTCGAGCTGAAAAAGGCGCCGGTAGCAAATGGCGTTTGGCTACCGAGTCATTTTGCACTGAAGTCACAGGCAAAGGTGCTGTTTTTGATCAACCGGTCATCGGCTGAAAACGAGACTTACTCCGATTACACCAAGGCAAACCGTTTCGAGCAGACCGGCAGCACTGAGACGCCAGCTTCGCCCAGCGAAACAAACCCAAAGGGAAGTAAGAGCTGATTACGTCTACCGATGGCCCAATACTTCTCACGAAGCGCAAACACATTCGCCAGGTTCAGCATTTTGGGTCTCGCTGCCGCACCGGTGGTTGTTTTAGCGATCTCTTACCTCGTTGTCAGATCACCGTACGAAAGCATGCAGAACGTGCCGCGCGAACAGCCGGTGCCGTTCAGCCATGAGCACCACGTGGGTGGACTCGGAATCGATTGCCGCTATTGCCATACGACCGTCGAGCGTTCCTCTTTCGCAAACATTCCTGCCACGAAAATCTGCATGAATTGTCATTCCCAGATGTGGGCCACGAGTCCGATGCTCGAACCGGTGCGGGAAAGTTATCGCACGGGAAGGTCTATCGAATGGACGCGCGTGAACGACTTGCCGGAGTTCGTGTATTTCAATCACAGCATCCATGTGCACAAAGGCGTCGGCTGTGAGACGTGCCACGGGCGGGTCGACAAAATGCCTTTGATGTGGCAGGGTCAGCCGCTCACCATGGAGTGGTGCCTCGACTGCCACCGGCATCCGGAGCGTTACGTGCGGCCTCGCGATCAAGTGTTTGCCATGGACTACCGGACGCCGCGCGACCAGCTGGCGCTCGGATCAAGACTCGTGAAGGCTTACCACATCCAGAGCCTTACCAGTTGTTCTACTTGCCACCGATGAAGAACGCACCTGCGCATCACGATTTTTGTACCGCTCGCATCGCTAATGGTAAATTCGCGAGCTGGACATTACTGGCAGGTGTTGGCGGAGCTGGAGAGTACTGCCGCGGCTCTGCCCGATCAGGAGGAATTTTCGGAGGAAGGCATTGAGCTATCCGACGCCAGCCGCAGGCGATTTCTCTCGTTGATGGCCGGATCGCTTGCTCTGGCTGGTCTCACGGGTTGCACCCGCCAGCCAACCGAGACCATCATGCCGTATGTCGATCCTCCCGAGAACGCGGTTCCGGGCAGGCCGAAATATTACGCCACAGCCGTTCCTGCTAACGGCGGTGCGCAAGGGGTTGTCGTCGAAAGCCATCTTGGACGCCCTACCAAAGTGGAAGGAAATCCCGGTCACCCTGGCAGCCTGGGCGCAAGCAGCGTCCATTCTCAGGCCTGTTTGATGGACCTCTATGATCCGGACCGTGCCAAGGAGATTTCGTATTTGGGTGAGGTACGCGCCTGGGAAGATTTTCAAATTGCATGGAATTCCGCGGTCTCTCCCCTTCGTACGCGGGGCGGCGAGGGCCTTCGGATTCTTTCTGAGACGGTAGTTTCTCCTACGCTCGGCAATCAGATTCGCGCTGTACTCAAGGCTTTCCCCAAAGCTAAGTGGCATCAATTCGATCCGGCAGGCGCGCACTCCTCGCGGAGTTCGACATTTTCCGCTTTCGGCAAGTCCGTTCACACGTTTTACAATTTCGCCGAGGCCGGCGTAGTCCTCGCGCTCGACTCGGATTTTCTGGCGTGCGGACCGGCATCCACGCGCTACGCGCGCGATTTTGCAGACCGCCGGCGGCGTGGCAACCGCCTCGACATGAATCGCTTGTATGCGGTCGAAAGCACGATGACGGCGACCGGCGGCAAAGCGGATCACAGGCTGGCGCTCCGCTACCGCGACGTGGAGGTTTTTGCTCGTGAGCTCGTCGCGGCACTCGGCCGCTCCGGTGCTTCGGAACAGGGCAACACGCCTCATGCCAAGTTGATTCAAGCCGTCGCGAACGACTTGAAGTCTCACGCGGGCGCGTCTATCGTCATCCCTGGCGAGTATCAGACCCTAGCTCTGCACTCTCTCGCTCATGCGATGAACACGATGCTGGGCAATATCGGGAAGACGGTGATCTATAGCGACTCGGTTGAGGTCGAGCCTGTCGATCAAATCGAATCCCTCCGGCAACTCAACAGCGATATGAATGCGGGCCAAGTGGAACTGCTGCTCATTCTGGGCGGCAATCCTGTGTATAACGCGCCTGCCGATTTCGCATTCGCTCAAGGTTTGCAGAAGGTGAAGAACTCGATCCATGCCTCTCTTCACTTCAACGAAACTTCACTAAAGACGAGCTGGCAGATTCCCGAGTCGCACTTCCTCGAGGAGTGGGGCGAACGCTCGCGCTTACGACGGTACAGTCAGCATCCTGCAGCCGCTAATTGCGCCGCTTTACGGCACGCGATCGCATCTTACTGTACTCGATGCAATCTTGCAATTCCCGGGACGTTCCTCCTATGAGATCGTGCGGTCCTATTGGTCGGCGCAGAGTGGCGCGAACGACTTCGAGGATTGGTGGCGCAGATCTGTTCACGATGGCTTGATTTCTGGTTCAGCGTTGCCGCCTCTGCAAGGGCCGGCGAAGGCTAACTCCGGCCCACTCGAACCGGCCTCCAATTCACAGGCAGGGGGCCTGGATATCACTTTCCGGCCCGATATCTATCTGTACGATGGCCGCTACGCAAACAATATCTGGCTGCAAGAATTGCCGCGTCCCATGACCAAATTGACGTGGGATAACGCCGTGTTTCTCAGCCCCGCGACCGCGCACCGTCTGGAGTTAAAGAATCAGCAACACGTGGAAGTGCGGCACCGCGACCGCTCTTTGCGAGGATCTGTCTGGATCCTTCCGGGCCACCCCGATGAATCGATCGGCTTGGACCTTGGCTTTGGGCGGACGCATTCGGGCAGAGCAGGCAATGGTGCGGGTTTCAATGCTTACTTATTGCGTGATTCTGACTCGCTATGGTACGCATCGGGCGCGGAATTCATAAGCTCGATTCCACCTATCCGCTCGCGACTACGCAGATGCAGCAGACGATGGAACACCGGGACGTCGTCATCAGCAGCGCACTCGATGAATATAAGCGCAACCCGGAAGTCGTAAAAGAAAAGAATCACCGGCCGCCGGAAAACCTGACTCTTTATCCGCATTGGCAGTACAAGGGCTACAAATGGGCGATGTCGATCGACCTGACGGCATGCGTAAACTGCAACGCCTGCGTGGTTGCCTGCCAGGCTGAGAACAACATTCCGGTGGTGGGCAAAGAGCAAGTTCTCGCCCGGCGCGCCATGCATTGGCTTCGCATCGACACATATTACAAAGGCGATCCACGAATCCCGCAGGCGGTTTATCAACCCGTGCCATGCATGCAATGCGAGAACGCTCCGTGTGAACTCGTCTGCCCAGTGCAGGCGACGAATCACAGCGACGAATCACAGCAGCGAAGGATTGAACGACATGGTGTATAACCGCTGCGTCGGCACTCGCTACTGCTCGAATAACTGCCCCTATAAGGTACGCCGTTTCAACTTCCTGCTCTTTCAGGACTGGACGACCGAGACCCTCAAGATGCAGCGCAATCCGGACGTAACCGTGCGCAGCCGGGGCGTGATGGAGAAGTGCACCTATTGCGTCCAGAGGATCAAAGAGGCGGAAATCGCGTCAGAGGTGGAAGACCGCTTCGTGCGCGATGGCGAGATTCAAACTGCTTGCCAGCAGGCCTGTTCCCACGCAGGCCATCGTGTTTGGCGACATGAACAACAGCGGCAACAAAGTGGCGAAACTGAAATCGGAAAAACTCGACTACTCGCTGCTAGCTGAGTTGAACACGCGTCCGCGCACGACCTATCTGGCCGAACTGCGCAACCCGAATCCTGAGCTTTCCGGGGAGGCCTCGGCATGATGACGGTAGAAGAACGCCAGCGGCACTCCGCGCGCGAGTTGGATCCCAACAATCCGCTCGCCGTGGTCGGGCCGAGTCAGACGTTCGAAACCGTCAGCGCGCAAATCAGCGATATCGTACTGCGCCGCAAACCGCCCCTGTTCTGGTGGCTCACATTCGGCGCTGGACTCCTGCTGTTAACCATCTTCACGATTGCGGTTATTTATCTCGAGTCGAAGGGTGTCGGCATCTGGGGCGTGGAGATTCCGGTCGCATGGGCTTTTGCCATTACGAGCTTTGTCTGGTGGATTGGGATTGGACATGCCGGCACGCTTATCTCGGCCATCCTTTTACTGCTGAATCAAAGCTGGCGCAATTCGATCAACCGCTTCGCCGAGGCGATGACGATTTTTGCGGTAGCCTGCGCCGGCATGTTTCCCCTTTTGCATCTCGGCCGCGCCTGGATTTTTTATTGGTTGCTGCCTTACCCGAACACGATGACCATTCAGCCGCAGTTCAGGAGCCCCCTGGTCTGGGACGTTTTTGCGGTTTCAACGTATGCCATCGTTTCGATCCTGTTCTGGTATCTCGGCATGATTCCGGATCTTGCCACCTTACGTGACCGCTCCGGAGGTGGATGGAAATACGGCGTCTATGGCATACTCGCCTTCGGCTGGCGCGGATCTTCCCGTCACTGGAAGTGGCATCAGACCGCTTGCCTGCTGCTCGGAAGTTTAGCGACGCCGCTCGTGCTCTCCGTGCATACGGTTGTGAGCTTCGATTTCACCATTGCCATTCTGCCCGGATGGCATTCTACAATCTTTCCGCCTTACTTCGTAGCCGGCGCCATCTACTCCGGTTTTGCCATGGTGCTGGTGCTCTGCATTCCGCTACGCGCCGTTTACGGACTGCACAACCTGATTACGGAGCGCCATTTGAATAATTGCGCGAAGCTGATGCTTGCCAATGGCTTGATCCTCGCTTATACGTACACAATCGAACCATTCACATCCTGGTACAGCGGCAACGGCTTCGAGATGTACACCGTTCACAACCGGGCTTTTGGGCCTCAATCGTGGACGTTTTGGCTGGTCATTCTTCTGAACGTCCTCATTCCGCAAGCGCTTTGGTTTTACAAAATCCGCGTGAGCCCGAAACCGCTGTTTTTTATTTCGGTGATAGTTCTCATCGGCATGTGGGTTGAGCGCTACATGATCATCATCACTAGCCTCGACCGCGATTTCTTGCCGTCTTCGTGGTCGAACTTTGTGGCGACCTTCTGGGACAACGCCACACTCTATGGCTCCATCGGATTGTTTATCACCCTGTTCATGCTCTTCGTTCGTTTCCTGCCCATGATTTCGATGTCGGAAGTTAGGGAGCTGTTGCCTTTCTCTAAACCTGGCGGAGAAACAGAGAAATGACGGGGACACAGGCAGTTTACGGTCTTGTCGCGGAATTCGATGATCCCACTGCGTTAGTCGCCGCGGCGCGCGAGACGCGCAAATACGGGTTTAGCCGGTTCGAAGCTTACTCGCCCTACCCGATTAAGGATCTTGATAAAGTCGTGCCCAGTAGTAACTTCGTGCCGCTTATTGTGCTCGCGGGCGGATTGCTTGGGGCGGCGATTGCCTGGTCGATGCAATACTACATCGCGGCCATCGATTATCCAACTAATGTGGGAGGCCGGCCGTTGTATAGCTGGCCGTCGTTTATCCCGATTCTCTTCGAGCTGACGGTCTTACTCGCTTCGTGCGGAGCTTTCTTCGGGACACTGGCGCTGTGCGGTTTTCCCCGGCCAAATTTTCCCCTGTTCAATCTGCCGCAGTTTTCTGAAGCATCGAGTAGCCGATTCTTTCTCTGTATCGAAGCGCGCGATCCGTATTATGAGGCGCGTCAGACGGCTGAGTTTCTGCGGGGCTTAGAGCCAGTAGGAGTGTGGGAAGTTGAGAACTCCTGAAAAATCTGCGATCGTACTGGCCGCACTCTTAACGGCAGTGGGTTGCCGGCGGGACATGCAGGATCAGCCTAAATACAAGCCTTTAGGCCAGAACAACTTCTTCGCCGATGGCCGAGATTCGAGGTCTATTCCGCCGAACACTATTGCGCGCGACGAGTTGAGCGACAACGATCCGCTCCACACCGGTTCGAATGCCAGCGGCTTTTTGCAAAACATTCCGCTTCCCGTAAACGCCGCGTTACTGGAACGTGGACACGACCGCTTCAATATCTACTGCAGTCCGTGCCACGGCCAGACGGGCAGTGGGTACGGTATGGTGCGCCAGCGCGGATTCTGGATACCCGCCAACCTGCACACGGACCGCTTGCGTTCTGTGCCGCCCGGCTATATCTATCAAGTGATCAAGAACGGCTATGGCGCCATGCCCGATCACGGCGACCAGATTCCGGTAAACGACCGCTGGGCGATAGTTGCCTACCTTCGCGCTTTGCAGTTGAGCAGAAATGCCGCTGTCTCCGATGTGCCGGCCTCCTTTCGCGAACAGCTTGCCAAGAGCGAGCAGCCGGCCGAGGGAGCTAGCCGATGACTTCCACTTTTCTTCCGTCTCCCGAATTGCGTGACGATCTCGACCGCCTACTTTGGCCGGCGCTGACCATAGGCGTCCTGCTCTCATTCATTTCCGTAATCGGCGCTTTCTTTAGCCCTGGCGATTTCTTCCGTTCGTATCTCATGGGTTATCTGTTCTGGCTCGGACTGACTCTCGGTTCGCTCGGCATCGTGATGATGCAGTACCTGACGGCTGGCGCTTGGGGCATCATGACCCGGCGAACGCTTGAGTCGGCGACCAGAACGCTGCCTCTACTTGCTCTGCTTTTCGTGCCGATCGCCGTAGGTATCCCAAGACTCTACGACTGGGCTCATCCGCACCTGGTTCAGCACGAATACGTTCTTCGCCATCGCGCCGGATATATGAACCCACCGATGTTCATCGTTCGCGCCATCATCTACTTCGCCATCTGGATCGTTTTCACTTATTTTCTTAACCGCTGGTCGGCCGAGCAGGATGAACACGGAGGACTGGAGAAACGACTGGCTGCAATTAGCGCGCCCGGCCTGATCCTTTACGTTTTCACTGTCACGTTTTCATCGATCGATTGGGCGGAGTCGCTCGAAAACGACTGGTATTCGACGATCTGGGGATTTCTGTTTGTCGCCAATCAAGGTCTAACGGCATTTGCCTTCGTCATTCTTGCGATGGTCCTGCTTTCCAAACGCGAGCCGCTGGCAAGCCGCTTCCGCGCCGCGCATCTGCATGACCTTGGAAAGCTTCTTCTCACATTCGTGATGTTATGGGCCTATTTCGCCTTCTCGCAGCTGGTGATTGTCTGGTCGGGAAATTTAACGGATGAAATCCCCTGGTATCTGCGCCGCCTGGCAACTTCATGGGGCTGGATCGGAGTAGCGCTGATTCTCTTCAAGTTCATTGTGCCTTTCCTGCTGCTTCTTTCCCGTCCGCTGAAGCGGAATCCGACCGCGCTCTGCACGGTTGTTGGCATCACAATTGTGATGTGCTTCCTCGATCTACTGTGGGTCGTGATGCCCGGCTATTATCAGCGGGGACTCCGGCTTCACTGGCTCAATTTCTCTGTCCCTTTGGCCATTGGGGGATTGTGGATGGCGATGTTTCTTTCGCAACTGAGAAAGCGCCCGCTGCTGCCGGTGCAAGCGCCGGCGCTAGCGAAAGCGCTCGCGCATGGTGAAGAGTGAGAATGGATACCGGTCACGAGCCGCGCAAGCAAGGAGTGCTGCAACGAGTTGCCACTCTCATAGGCCGGGTCGAGGCTGCGAAGAAAGCCCATGCGGTCGAGCCTCGGCATCACGACATTGACTTCGAGCATTCCGAACTGAACGCGCGCGGTGCTTTCCTCACCGGACTTGGCGTGATCGCCGGAGTTTGGATTATCACAGGATTGATGTTCTTCTTCTTCTCTTTTCTGCGTCACTACAAAGCCGAGGTTAGCCCGCCCGCACTTCCCATTGCCGAGCACGGAAATCCGCTACCGCCGAAACCCAGATTGCAAGAGTCGCCGGCGCGCGATCTGAAGGCGTTACGCGCGCGTGAAGACTGGGAAATGAATCACTATTACTGGATCGATAAAGGGAAAGGCAGGGTCGCCATGCCAATCGATCAAGCAATGCAGATCATCGCTCAGCGCGGCATTCCCCCGCAGAACACTTCGCCCAATCCAACGCTTACGCCGCCTCAGGCCGGTTCGCGCACGACCGGTTTTGAAGGCAAAGTGGAACCGGAGCCTCGATGAGATTCACGCGTTTGCTGGCCGTCCTCATGGCGCTCTTTTCCCTGCCCCGCTTTGCAGTGGCGGCCGCTAATGGGCCCTTTGCTCCTCCTAGTCTGAAAGACATTGGGATAGAACAGAAACTCGATTCGCAGATTCCTCTCGACACCGTCTTCCGGGACGAGAGCGGCGCCTCCGTTCCTCTAGGGTCGTATTTCGGAATAAAGCCGGTGATTCTCGCGCCGGTTTATTACACCTGCCCCATGCTGTGCAGCCAGGTTCTTAGCGGAGTAGTGGCAGGGCTGCGCCCGCTCTCCTTGAGGCCGGGCCGCGATTTCGAGGTGATCGCCCTCAGTTTCGATCCATCCGACACTCCCGAAGAGGCGGCAGCGAAGCGCGATCACTACGTGCATAGTTACTCGAGCAGAGCGAAACAGGACGGTTGGCATTTCCTGACCGGTGAAAAAAGATCGATCGATGCTGTGATGCGGGCCATCGGCTTTCATTACCGCTGGGATCCCGTCCACAAGATGTTTATCCATGCTAGCGGCGTTATGCTGCTGACGCCTGAAGGCCGGCTCAGCCGTTATCTCTATGGCGTCGAGTATGAACCGAAAGACCTCAAGCTTGGCCTCATCGAATCGTCGCATGATCGCATCGGCTCGCCGGTGGATCAGGTGCTGCTCTTCTGCTATCACTACGATCCAAAGACCGGCAAATACGGCGCGGTCGTCATGAATATGCTTCGCGGGGCGGCCGCCCTTACTCTCGTGCTGCTGGCTGGGGCTTTGCTCCTCTTCTGGTGTCGTGACATCCGCCAGCATCGCCTCGATTGGCAGAGACTTCCACGCCTATGAGCATGCTGCTGCTCTTTTTCGAATCCGCCTCCTCCGTATCGGAAGAAGTAGACTTCTTCTTCTGGCTGATGGTGCTGCTCTGCGGGACAGTCTCCACTGCCATCGCTGCTTTCCTCATCTACTCGGCAGTTCGTTACCGTCGCAAGCACGAGAACGAAATGGGGGCTCAGACCCGGAATTACATTCCCGCTGAAGCAGCCTGGATCATTATTCCGTTCATTTTTTTCATGGGAATGTTTGCCTGGGGTTCCAAACTCTATTTCGATATCGAGAGGCCACCCGATAACGCCCTCAGCATGTACGCAGTCGGCAAGCAATGGATGTGGAAGATCCAGCACCCGGAAGGGCAGCGCGAAATCAATGAGCTTCACATTCCTGTGGGGCGTCCCGTAAAGCTGACTATGACGTCTGAAGACGCGATTCATAGCTTCTTCGTCCCCGCCTTTCGTACCAAGCAGGACGTGCTTCCTGGAAGGTATACAACCACGTGGTTTGAAGCGACTAAGCCCGGCAAATACCATCTATTCTGCGCCGAATACTGCGGTACAAAGCACTCCGGCATGATCGGCTGGGTCTACGCGATGCCTACGGCCGAGTATCAAAGATGGTTGACCCAAGGCGCGGCGGAGGGTTCCCTTTCTTCACAAGGCGAAAAATTCTTTCATCAGTTCGGATGCTCGAACTGTCACCATTTTTACGACCAGGGGCGCTGCCCGAACCTGCGCAACCTGTATGGGCATCCAGTCCAGATTTCTACCGGCCAAACTATGATCGCTGATGAATCGTATATTCGTGAGTCCATACTTGAACCCAACGCGAAAATCGTGTACGGCTTTCAGCCCAACATCATGCCGAATTTCACCGGCCAGCTGAATGAGGAACAGGTGCTCGCGCTCATTTCTTACATCAAGGCGCTGGGACCGCAGCCTGGCACGCAGGAGCCGTCCAGTTCCGGCACTGCATCGCAACAATATGGAACGCAGCCGGGGATTGCCGGTCCGGGAGCAACGTCCAACTCCGATTCGAAAGTGGAGGCGCGCTGAGATGATTGAGACCGTATCACCCGCCATTGAGGAAAACTATTTGACTGAAAAGCAGGGAATCCTTTCCTGGCTGCTCACCACCGATCACAAGCGCATTGCCATTCTTTACACGATCTCGATCACGTTGTTTTTCTTCTTGGGCGGCTTCTTTGCTCTGCTGATGCGCCTTGAATTACTCTCGCCTCACAACTGGCTGGTAAGCGCTGAAACTTACAACAAGCTGTTCAGCATGCACGGCATCATCATGGTCTGGTTCTTTCTCATTCCGTCTATCCCGAACACGTTGGGAAACTTTGTTCTTCCTATGGCCATCGGCGCTAAGGATCTCGCCTTCCCGAAACTGAATCTTCTTAGCTGGTACATCTTCATGTTGGGCGCCGCCGTCACTATTTACGCGCTCTTCCGTGGTGGAGTCGATAGCGGCTGGACCTTTTACGTTCCGTTCAGCACTACTTATTCGACCACTTATATTGTTGCCGCCGCGATCGGTATTCTTATTTCTGGCTTTTCCTCCATACTGACCGACCTCAATTTCATCGCCACCACGCATCGCATGCGCGCGCCGGGCCTGACCTGGTTTCGACTGCCGATATTTGTCTGGTCTACTTATGCGACCAGCATCATCTTCGTGCTGGCGACTCCCGTTTTGGCGATTACGCTGTTAATGGTTGCAATCGAGCGCATTTTCCAGGTCGGCATTTTCGACCCGGCGCTTGGCGGTGATCCCGTTCTTTTCCAGCACATGTTCTGGTTCTATTCACATCCGGCGGTCTACATCATGGTGTTGCCCGCCATGGCTGTGGTCAGCGAAATCATCCCTGCGTTTTCACGTAAACCGCTGTTCGGATACAAGGCCGTTGCATTCTCCAGCATTGCGATTGCCGTGGTTGGCTTTCTCGTCTGGGGTCATCACATGTTTGTCGCGGGTGAATCTGTTTATGCTGCGATGACTTTCTCTATCCTGAGTTACTTCGTCGCTGTACCGTCGGCGATCAAGGTATTTAATTGGACGGCAACGATCTACAAGGGATCGGTGTCGTGGGAAACACCCATGCTTTACGCAATCGGTTTCGTCGGTTTATTTACCATCGGCGGAATGACTGGGCTGTTCTTAGCCGCGCTGGGTATTGACGTACACGTGACCGACACGTATTTCGTAATTGCGCATTTTCACTACATCATGGTTGGCGGTACTGTGATGGCGTTTCTTGGGGGCGTTCACTATTGGTGGCCGAAGATCAGCGGCAAAATGTATCCAGAGGGGTTGGCCAAAATATCCGCGCTGACGGTTTTCCTCGGCTTCAATCTCACCTTTTTCCCGCAGTTCGTTCTCGGGTACATGGGAATGCCTCGCCGTTATGCAGCCTATCCGGATGAGTTTCAAATGCTCAACGTACTGTCGACCGCCGGCGCTAGTATTCTGGGCGTCGGATACATACTTCCGCTCATCTACCTGCTCTGGTCTTGGAAGTACGGAAGAGAGGCCGGCCCGAATCCCTGGCGCGCAACAGGGCTCGAATGGAAGACACCCTCTCCCCCACCTTCAGACAATTTCGACGTTACTCCTGTCGTCACCACTCGCGCTTACGACTATGAGGCGATGAAGGAGGAATTGCACCTTGTCTAATCAGTCGTCCGCGAGCTTTCTTTGGATCTGCGCAAACAGTTCTCTACGCCCGCGCAGCAATGCGAAACCGCCACTGTCGGAATGTGGATCTTTCTCATAACCGAGGTATTGCTCTTCGGCAGCCTCTTCACCGCATTCACCGCCTACCGCATCAGTCACCCGCACGCCTTCGACCTGGGCAGCAAGGATATGGAAGTCGTTCTTGGCGCAATTAACACTGCTGTGCTGATTTGTAGCAGCTATACCATGGCCCTTGCAGTTCATAGCGCCGAACTGGGCAACCAGAAACGATTGATGCTGTTTCTGCTGGTCACGATGTGTATCGGCGCAATCTTCCTCGGTATCAAATTCACTGAATATTACCTTCATTACCAAGATCACAAAGCGCCCAGTTTCTGGTTTGAAGACCGGTCGCCTGATGCCGTGAATATTCAGATGTTTTTCGTTTTTTATTTCATCATGACGGGGCTGCACGCCTTTCACATGATCATCGGTATAGGTGTCCTCTCGGTCCTGTTCTTTCGCACTCTGCTTGGAAGCTTCTCGGCCGAGTATCACACCCCAATCGATCTAGGGGGCTTGTACTGGCACTTTATCGATATCGTATGGGTTTTCCTATACGCAATTTTCTACATTCCCGGATTGCACGTCAAATGAAACCGCCTGTCGTTTCCATCAGAACGTATACTTTTACCTGGCTCGGACTACTCGCCCTTGCTCTCGCCACAACCTTGATCGGTTTCATCGATCTAGGTGCGTTCAGCATGGGTATCGCTATCCTGATCGCAACGGCAAAGGCCTGCCTCATCGTCGCTTTTTTCATGCATGCCTTATACGAATCGAAGCTCATTCGCGTGATAATCGGC
>JAABUQ010008959.1_pt1 | contig 13776 bp, 17 predicted proteins | sample 5560001 | NCBI WGS metagenome assembly JAABUQ01 (sample SAMN10711888, study PRJNA513371) | rock metagenome | isolation source: Antarctica rocks | place: Antarctica: Victoria Land, Finger Mt nord | collected 2015-12-18
GCTCAGTGGGGGGAGCCATGGGATTTTGATTGGGCATGTGGTGCCGGAGGCGCAGGAGGGGGGGCCGATTGCCTTGGTGAGGGATGGGGATCGCGTTGACATTGATGCGGTGGGGCGGGAGATTAATTTGGTGGTTGGGGAGGCGGAGGTGGAGAGGCGGAGGGGGGAGTGGAGGAGGCCGGGGATGAAGTATCAGAGGGGGACGTTGAAGAAGTATGCGAAGCTCGTGACGGATGCGAGTCGGGGGTGTATTACGGATGCTTGAGCGAGGGTTTGATGGTGTGCCCTGTGATGTTGGGGTTTGGAACGGCGGGTCTGGCAAAACTTATAACGTGCGGCGTGAGCAACGTGCGTAGCTGGCCTGGCGAGTTAAATATGGAGGATTTGTCCTTGGAACGCTACCGATGCCGCTGGGAAACCCTGCCGGGCAAAAATTCTCCATCCTCCCCTGAGCACTATCTAAGCGACCACCCTTTCTCGGTTGAGAAGGGGTCAGAAGGGATGGGAAGGGGGAGGGTGAAGGGTTTGGAGTAAGATGAGGTAGGTACCAACCAAGAATAATCAGAAAGCGTGGGAGATAGCGTACGGGAAATGGAAGATGAATCTATAAGATAGGTTGAGATGGCAATATATACTAATGCAGTCTACATCCTCCCCGCCCCGCAAACTCATCCCATGCACCCATGCCCCTCTCATGCACGACTGGTGGACCGGCGCTCCCCACCATGCCCCCAACACCCCCTCCCATCCGGGCAGCCAGCCTCCACACCCCTCGCCCCTCCCCTCACCCCCTCCCCTCACCCTGTCCCCTCACTCCCGCTACCCTCATCCCTCCGCCCGCCCGGTTCCGGACTCTGCACCCTATACGGCGCATCCCCACCAACCCCCGGCGACGTCCCCCGCTGCAGCACCCGCGCACGACCATGAGCATACCCACCATCCATCTTTGCAATCTCGCGCGCGTAGCCGACGCCTTTGATGGAGTCGATGCTCTGGTACATGGCCCACAGAGGCTCTAAGCCTTCTTCGGGGAATAGGCGGAGGCTGGGGATGGGGGGATTAGCGCGGCTGCAGAGTGGTGTGGGATTGGGTGTGAGATTGGGTGTGTGTGTGTGCTGATTCCAGGGGGAAGGCTTACATGTACAGTGCGGCCCTGGAGGCGAAGAGGCTCTGCTGCGCGCCAAGGAGGCCCTGGTTGTCGTTGAGGCAGTAGGGCATTGTGCGCATTATATTGGCGGCGATGTCCAGCCATGTTGCTTTACCGTGCGAGGATGCTAGGGCGTCGAGCTCGGCTTTGGTGGGGGGGTCGAGGGTGAGGGTTTGCGGGGTGGAGCAGATTTGGCACATGGTGGTGCTGACGACTGCCCTCAGGGCCCAGTAGGTGCAGGTGATGGTTGCGAGGCGGAGGGTGGGGAAGGTGAAGGGTTTCAAGGCGGGCGGACTGGCTTGGGGGAACGGGGTGGAGGTCGTGTAGAGGGGGCCGGGGAGCTGGGATTTGAGAGACGCGAACCAGGTGTCGAGGATGGTGTTGATGTAGGTGAAACGGTGGGCGTAGCGGAAGGTGGCTTCTTGGCTGAGGGAGCCGCGTTGGAGGCCTTCGCGGTCGGCTGCGTCGAGGGTTGAGCCTATGTTGAGCCCGTGCTCGTGCAATTGGGTGAATATGTCTTTGCTGGTATGAAGCCAGGGGATGGTGCGCCATTCAGGGTCGCAGAGAAAGGAGCCTTTGCGGAATTGAACGCTTTGGACCATCTGAGGAGGGGTTGGTTAACGGGACACGGATGGGGAAATGGAAAATGAAGTGGGACTCACTGCTGAGAAGTAAAATGATTCCAGCACGGCTCGTGCCAGCGGTGTGCGGTATCCACGTGGGCCTCGCAACCGGACTAGATTTCCCAGTCCTGTTATGTGGCTGTTCCATGCTTTGATGCCACCAGTTGTAGTCTCGAACAGCTGGACGACGGTCAGAATCCTGGTGGCTTTCAACGGATCCTCCTGCACTTACCTCATAGACAGACAATATGTATGCCGCAGCAAATATGTCGTCGTCCCACATCAGTTTTTCGTCCCAAAGAGCGTTCTGCAGCTGCCGTAGAGCATGGCCGTAGAAATCCCGTCCTCGAGTTGTCAAAGTGGTATCACCAATGCTGAAACCTAAGCGAGTCATGGAGAGAGCTTTGAGAGAGGTTTGCAGAGGTATCCCGTCGCCTTGAGAGACGATTGATTCCTGGAGCCATGCGCAAGGTGTGTCATACTGAGCTTGTGTGGCAGTAGGGACGAATTTCTCCCAAAATTGAGATACAATCTGGACATCTTGTACTTCAACATTGCTGGCCTGGCGAAGGAGAGTCGGTGGAGATCCACGACGGAGTAACGCCCAAGACTCTTCCCTGTCCTTATTGCCACCTGAATTGGATACATTTGCGGATGCAGGTGCAGATGCTTCAGGTGAAGCATCGTCCAATGATGGATTCCGAGATCTTACTTCTTCAAGTCTATGGCGCTTTTCTCGACCCGTTACAGAATTGTTGATAAATGTAGGATAGCGATCATATCCTTCACAGCTTCTTACGCTCTTGATACATCGCTGGCAATTGGGTCTACCAAGGTCGCACTGGTCACATGTTGGTGCCGCTTATAGGGCTAGCTGATATAAAGGCAACACTCACCCGAATCTTGCGTCGCCTGCACGTCGCACACCCTTTCGATTTTCCAGGAACGCCAACCATGGTTGATGAAGTGAAAAGTAAAGTCCAGCATGGCGACCTATGTATTCCAGAATACTACTTATTTAGAAATCACAACAGTCTACGAATACGTCAACGGGAGAATGCAATCATAGACGGTGCAACTGTCTGATCGGACGGCATGGACGCGCGGAGAGGATCGCAGGTGGGCTGTGAAGCATCCTTGTTCAATTAGTACATAAATATCATGTAACTCAACCATACCCGTGTATCTCGAGACCCTGTATTCGGCCTGCATGCCGGTTGTGAGTTCGTCCGACTTCTAAGAGAACTTCGCGGGGAAAAGAGTCCCTCCGAATTACGGCACACGATAAGGCAAACAAGGTCATAATCCAACATGGAATTTGGCTTATCTTCTTATCTCTTTTAGTATTCATTTTTTCCTTTCTGTTTATTCATTCTCGTACTATTTGTATTCGATCCAGTTTATTCTGTTCTTATAATATACTAAGCAGGCATCCCTTGAAGCTGGCCCATATAAGCAGGCGCGCTTCAATAAGGCCCCCTTTGAGAGCATCCTCTTAAATAAAGTCTTTTTAAATAAGGCCCCCCCAAGCGGGCCCCCTTAAACAAGCTTATAATAATAAGGAAGGATTTAGTTAAACGCGCCCGCGCAAAGGGGGAGTATGCTTAAGTAGGCCTAGGGTCTACTTAAAAGGGTGCGTTTAAGGAGGCTTCGTTAAAAGTACGTATTCAAAAAGGTTTAGTTCAAATATTATAAAAACAAAATAGAATAAATCATACGAGGTACGAAAAAAGTTGAACATTAAAGAAAATAAGAAGATAAACCAAATTCAATTTTGAATTATAATTATGTTTGCCTTATTGTGTACCGTATTAATATGCTGAAAGGTTATGTAGTATACATAGTTCATAAACAAGCTTACGTCTAAACTTATAGAACTTGACAGTATAGGAAAATAATTAAGGTAGTCTTTCCAACAATATTAAATTAAATTAAGTTTAGCGTATCGCAAATTTAAATTAGTTTTATTAAATATTTTATTATTTATAAAATTTAAATAAACTTTATAATATATATAAACAAATTCATATTTTTAAATAAATTAAATATTTTAAATATTTTAAATTAATAAATTATAAGTTCCGTTAATATTTATATATTTGTAAAAAGAAAATTTTTTTAAATTTTTTAAATTTAAATTTTATAAATAATATAATTTTATTTATTTTTATATTAAATTATAAAAATAATATATAAAAAACTAATTATTTTAAAAGGAATTTTTAATTATTATAATTAAACTTTCAAAACGTAAAATTTTATTGAAAAAAAATTAGTTAATTATTAATAAAAATAACAATAAAAATAAAAATAAAATATTTTTAATAAATAAGAAAACTTAAATTATTATTATTTTTATATATAAATTATATTATATTTAATTAATATAAATATTATTAATTTTGAAAATATTAACAAAAATATTAATTATTTATATTATTGAATAAATTGTTTAATAATAATAATATAAATTATAAATAAAATAATATTTATTTACTTATTTTTTAAAAAATTTCTTTGATAAAAGAAAATAATATTAAATTTAAATTATTTAAATTTAAATTATTTAAATTTAAATTATTTAAATTATAAATAATATTAATAAAAATAATAAAAATAAAAATAATAAAATTAAAATTAAAATTAATAAAATTAAAATTAATAAAAATAACATTAATAAAAATAACATCAATAAAAATAGTATTAATAAAAATAGTATTTTTAAAGAAATTATTAAAGTAATATTTATATATAATAAACGACAAAGTTAAAAAAAAACTTTATCTTCAAATAAAAAAACAAATAACAATAATTTTATTTTTTAATTTCTTTTGGAATATTAAAATAATTATCGGAATAAATATTAGAAATATAATATTATCGAAATAATAATATAAAATTTATATTATTAAAAAATAATTTCATATTTTCAATTATAAATTATAAATTAATAAAGAATAAATAAGTTATATTTTCAAAAGAACGATAATTTATATATATTATTAAAAATAAAAAAATTATTCTTATAAAAAGTAATATAAAATATACTCAAATATTTATCGATAAATATATTAATATAATAATTATTAATTTTCTTTTTCTATAAAAAGTAAGCTTTATTAATAATTATATTAAAAATTATATTAAAAAAATATTAAAAATTATTTATATAAAAATAATACAGAATTCTTTATTAAATCGTAAATATAAATAACTTTTAATTAAATTAATATGATATGAAAGTTAATATTATTATATAATATTTTTTTTAAAACGGTATCGTTAAATAAATTAATAAAATGTTATTCGAATAAATTAAAATAATACTATTTTATTTAAAAATAAACAAAGATTTTTAAAAAGAAGTTTCAAATTTTATAATATGTATTAAAAAAAGCTTTTCATAATAATGTTTAATAAAAAAATATTATATAAAAAGAAATTAAAAAGAAATTAAAAATTAGTCATATAAAATTATTCGAATATATTTGTTATATATATAATAAAAATATTAAATATGAATTCTTAAAATTTAATAAATAATATATTAATAAATAAACAAATTATAAATACAAATAAAATATTTAAAATATTTAAAATATTAAATTTAATAAAATAATTAATTTTGATTTTAATTTTGATATATAATACAAAAAACAAATATTAAATATAAAGTTAAATAAAGAAATTATAATTTATATTAAAAATATATTATTTTTATATAATAAATAAAAAATATTTATAAAAAATATAATAAATGTTTTTTCAAACTTAATAAAAATTATTAATATTATTAGAATAATAATCGAAATAATTTATAAAAATTTATTTATTAATAAACTATTCTAGTTTTCAAAAAGGAATAAAAGTACGTTTCGGAACGGTTTAAATTAAGTTGATTTCTTAAGTATTAAACTTAACTTGCAAACAAATTAAGTTTTAAATTAAATTATATAAATTATTGAATTTGCCAAAATTTATTAATAATAAATTATTATATTTAATTAAGTTTGATATTAACTTATTTAACTTAATTAAATTTAATAAAATTTTAATTTAAAGTTTTTAAGTTTAATCAAGCTAGATCAGACGTATTAAATTTTTTTAAAAAATATAATTTAATTAAGTTATTTATTAAGTTGGGTCCAAAACCTATTTTTTTAAATTAAATTAAAGTTATACAAAATAACTTAAACTTCATCCATTTGACCCAACTTAACCCAAACGGGTTAGGTTGAAATCAATCCGTTCCGAAACGTAAATAAAAAGAAGAAGATTTCCTTCCTTAAAAATGTTTTAAAAAAGCGAAAATAATAATGCTACCCCTTTTAAAAATTGGTAAAAAATATTTTCAAAACTAAATAAAAAGTAATAAAAAGTAATAAAAAGTAATGTTTTAATTAAAACTTAATATGATAAAATCCAAAGAAATATAAAAAGTCAAGAAATTATTACGAAGACGTAAAATATTTTTAAGAAGATAAATATTATTAATTAAATTAAATATTGAAAGCGAAATCGTTAAATATAAAATTGAATAAATCGTTAAAGGTTTCGAATAAATAAAGGAAATAAATTATAATATTATTTTCTTATTAATTATAAAAACGTTAAATTAAAAAGTATTTTTAACTTTAAGAATAAAATATAATATAAAAATAAAATATTCCAATAATAATATCGCCTTCCTAAAAGTAATTTTTCAAAAAAGAATTATAAATAGAATAATTTTATAAATATATTAATAATATATATAATATATATTTTTTTAAAAAAGGTTTATATAATTTAAAATAATTATTTAAAGAATATAAAGGAATATTAATAATAAAATTTAAAAAAAATCTAATTTTAAACAAATTTATTTGTAATAATAATATAGGAATGATCGTAATTATATATATTTCTTATATAATAATTAACTTGTATAAGGTTCATAATTAGTAATAAAAGTAATACTGTTTATAAAGTAAAAAAGTTCGTAATAATTTATTTTAATTTTTAAATTAATAATTGAAAAGCTTTTTAAAAAGAAATAAAATTATTTTGTATATAGAAGAATAGTTAATCAAATTTTAAAATTTTAAATATATATTTTATTTTAAATTAAGTTTATAATTTTCCGGTTTATATTAACAATGAATTTATATTAACGATATAAATTGCAAAATATAACTATTATAATAATTTTTTTAATAATTAAAACCGGTTTATTCGTATATTATATAAAGTTTGTATCTTTTCAATTTTCAATTTTTTATTTTAAACCTTTTTTTAATATATTTTAAACCTTTTATTATATATTTTAATATTATTTTATATATTTATAATATAAAAAACAGATTTCAAATTTATATATTTTTTTATTATAAGTTTGATTTTGTTAAATAAATTTTATAAATTATATAAAATTTCTCCGTTTTATTTATAATTATTTTATATAAAAATATTAATTTTAACGTTTTTTAATTCGGTTAAAATTTATATTATCTATTTTAATTTATTTTAAATTCTTTTTAAGTTTTTATTAAAGTTGTTTTAACTTTTATATTATTTATTTATTTATTTATTTATTTATTTATTTATTTATTTATTTATTTATTTATTTATTTATTTATTTATTTATTTATTTATGTTTTTATAATATTTTATATTTATAATTTATTTAATTTAAATTCGATATAAAATATAATTAAAATTATTATTATTTATTTAAAAATAAATAAATATTATAAATATTATATTATTCGAAATATTTAAAATATTTAAAATATTTTTTATTTTTTATTTTTTATTTTTTATTTTTTATTTTTTATTTTTTATTTTTTATTTTTTATTTTTTATTATACTTTATAATTATTATTTATATTTAATTAAATTTTATTAATTAATATTACAATAATTTAAAATTTCGAATTTTATAAAAAACGAAAAAAGATTTATAAAACTTAATTGAAAAAAAATATAATTAAATAAATATATATAATTATTAAGAAAATTATTAATTAAAAAAATAATAATTCCAAAAAATATAAAAAAGTTAAAAATCTTATTAAGAAATATAAAGAAATATAAAAAAATATAAAAAAATATAATAATATTTTAATATCAATTTTAATTAAATTAATATATATAATAAAATATATAATTTTAAATATATAATTATTATAAATAATATTAATTAGAAAATAATTAAAATAATAATAATAATAATAATAATAATATTTATAAATTTAATTATAATTTTATTAAATAAGAAATAAAATTAATAATTTGTAAATAAAAAGAAATAATTATTTTAACAAATTATTATTAAAAATAACAATCGAATCAAATTCATTTAGGAAATGCCTTTCTAATACTATTGAGTTCAAATTCCTAGAAGCTATTTATATTCCGGATGGCTTTACTCGCGGCAAAAAGCAACCGGTTTCGATAATGCCGGGCACTGCTTACCCTGCAACAACAATGTTCAGGGACAACCTATTCACGTTGTTGAAGGACAAAGACTACGGCGATATTGTGTAGCATAAAGCGCCAACTCTGAATCTCAACGACTCTTCCATCAACTCCGAATACATCGCACACGCTATCAACTACCTCTTCGCGATCTCGGACAACAAGAATATCAGCGTTATTGCCTTCTCCCAAGGCCCCAACAACATACGATGGGCTTGAAAGTACTGGCCTTCTACTCGCAAGGTTGTCACCGACGTTATCGCTGTCTCCCTATACGTGTCTATTTATTGCTATTGGGACTGTGCTACAGTGCGGCGTGAGCACTTTATGAAAGGGTACCGAAAGCAAATAATTGCAAGGTCAAAGATTGCCGTATAATAAGGAATCCGGTATCGCAGGCTATGAGAAGACTACTATTTTTGCTTATAAGTGTCCGAGTGTGCGTGCTGAAATACTAACATGATTCTAAGGTATATGAAGTGACAGTATGAAGACGACTTCGGAAATAACCGCATCAATCGCAGCACTAACAGCTTCACCCGCAAGCGCCCAGAAGTCGATAGAACCCAACGCAGCAATTCGTCTTGAACTCAGACCCAACTTCCGTCAACCGCAGCCAGTATATTCCCCATGAATAATCAGATGTCGACAAAACCCAAAGTGACATTTTCCCCAGACTCGGACTTGATCTCCCTCGAACGCAGCTGGCGTTCATATGTGAACCTCGGACTTCCAAAAATCATGGAGCCGTGCTCGGAGGGAGAGTGACAGGATCACCTTGCCTCCATACCACAGACATGCTCCCGGTGTTTGCCGGATCGACTCGAATCACCTGAGTGATGGCAGCATTTAATTGCAAGGTCGGAAACTCAACTGTGCCCCAAATCGTTCTGGGAGCATTGATGTCCGCCCCGGCAGTAATCAAAATGTACGCCTTGCCCGTAGCTCCCTCCGCCAGCGCCTGCGAGATCCTTAGTGTGAGCTTATCCTGCTCACCTGGAGCAGTTTGACCAGGTCCAGGCACGTTGCACTGATCTATCCAGTCCATTTTCTGCTCGAATTCGACGAGGGAGAAGTAGCCTTGGCTGGGAGGATTCAAACATGTTGCGAAGATCGATGCCTGTTGGTTGGTCACCGGATTGGTGTAGACAACAGTGTTGCGCCCAAGGCCTTTAGACTTGAGTTGGGGCACGATGTCGGCGACGGCGGGGCAAGCGCGGGCGAAGATTTTCCTGTGGGCGGCTTGCAAGTCGTTCACCGGTGCGGCTGAGGTGGGAGCTCCTCCGAAGAAGGCTCAGAATATGAGGCTCACGGCGAGAAATGAAAGGAGGTGAGTGAAGATGTCACCCGAGTACTGGATTGAGCACCGCATTCTGAAAGAGCGGGAGGACACTTGCGCTATCGAGGCGGCGCAAAAGTTGATCTTGTCTGAATCATCTGAGCAGTGGATATACGAGACGGTATATGGGACAGAAATCAAGGAAAATATGTCTGCGGTGCGGGATTCGAATGTCATTGTACAATGATTTCACCTTGCTTTTATATCTGAAATTGCAAACAGCACGATTGTCATGTCCATCCAAACAGTGTCCATCAGGATGATTCTGCATTGCCATCCCGAGAAGCGGCACTTTTCCTGACGGTGATACGTTTCATCCTTCCATCATGTTGAAACCCTCCTGACATTGCTTCGTCTCACTGGAGGCGCCGGTGCTCCATCCTCAGATCCTTCAGCGGCTTTCACCGCGGATTTGAACATGTTTTGCTCCGCACACCTTGGCCTGATGACGGTGATGACATAGGCAGTGTGCAAGCTGTGCAGTGCGATGGATTGTGATCTGTCCCAGTTGAAGTACCAATCCTGCAGACATGATTGCCGATTCAACTGCCAAGCAGGCTACTATCCTAAATAGGTAATAATGTAAGTCGAAATACCATTAGCTAACTATATCTAGGATAAGATATTGCCACCTTCAAATCGCTCCCTGGAGCTGCTCCCCGCCCCCCTAACGTCCCTCCACATCCGTCCCCTTGAAAACCTTAACCCAAAATTTGCGACTCATCTATATTAGCACAATAAGACTCAATTATCAGTTGGATTGGAAATCCAACATCGGTCGATTGACAAATCAACTGGACTGGTATCTCAACTGCGCCGAGTCCTATACAGTTTCATCTCCGGGCGATGTTGCGACGAAGAGAATCGCATTCGGTCGAGTTCGGAGCCGGCATGCCCATAATAGCCGCCCGAAGGTTGGCACATGATCTTGTGCGGACGATGGGAGGCGGTGTCGTTGTTTCATGCGTCGGTAGGAGCATTGTGAAGCAGTGCGTCGTTTCATGCGCCCTTAGGAATATCATGGCGCAGACGATATCTCAAACATTCGCTATCAGGGACATTATTCCCTTTGTTACGTGTTTACTTCAGTGGACAGACGATAGACGAGGTGGAGGTAAAGATGAATATAAAAGGATGGCCCTCTCCCCCGTTTCTGACAGTAAGCAATCATTCCAAAGCTACAACTTTATACAGTGCCTGCAGCCTCAACTAAGAATTCAACCTCGATCATAACGTCTATACTTTTTTCAACCATAATCGGAAGTCAACGCACTCGAGCCTATTCCTCACTTCAAAGCTCCGTCAAACACAGTCAGCCTTCGTTCGCAATGCATTGTAAGCTCATGGCTTACCAGATATGGCTCCATACTGACAAACAACAAAGACAATACCTTGATCCTCGGCGCCCTTGCTGCTTCCTCTAGTCTATTCACGGCAGGAACGGCATCGCCAGCATTCAAACGTCAAGCTTCTCAAACCGCCCAAGACAAGGTCGTCCAATATCTTCAAAACAACAACCAAGTCACCTGGCAGCCAGCAGGTAACGGCCATTATGTCGATATCCATGAGGACACTCTCAAACAGGCGATGGCCGCTGTAGTAGAAAAGAAAAACAACAAAGACAAGAGAGGAACTCCTAACAACGGCAATATAGCAGGCTACGCAGTGACCAAAACAGTGTGCTACAACGGGGGCGCATTGGCAACGGACGACGACATCACGCAATTCGCCGTGGACGCATGTGATGCACTCGTTGGCAACACCCTACCACCCCTCGCGCAAAATGCACTTCGAATCTGGCAGTCGGTGCAGCAGACGGATGTCAATGGTCTGGCTTCCTACATAAGGTATGGCGTAAGGCTTTTGAAGCCGACGACTATCGCCGATACGTCGCTTTGTCAAGCGGCCGTTGACGCATTCAACAACTATTGCCAGAATGGCAACGGTGACAGTAATGGGGGAGAGCTGGACGTGGGCGGTGTGGTCAGGTTCAGCGCTGATCCCACCGATCTTACTACCAACAATTAGTAACTGTCTACCTCGGGCGGTGTGGAGTTTGGTACCCAATCACGTAGTTGCTGGAAGTTGGGAGGCGTTGCAATTCAGGCATCTCTATTTTCGGCGGGATCGACTGTCATTTCTATACAAGAACGAAGGAGCAGGGCATAGGGGATTCTGGGTGGGATTGGAGGATTCTGGAGGAATCGGAGATAGTGGCTGTGGAGTGGCGAATCCTCATGGTCCATAGCCTCATGTAACAACACCTGCGATTTGTTATATGAATAGATTGTGCTGCTACGCATTCCTCTTACCTTCGACTTTCCACTCTTGAAATATTCATCTTCTCCACACCAACTTCCTCAATCGTAGCGCACATTAATGCAAGTTGCGCATCTCATTGATCGCCCACTGAAAATACCATACTTTTTCACTCAACAAACCTTGCTGGTGATCGATTACAAGATCGAGTTCTCTCGTCTCTGTGCATTTCAACATACTTTTTTCAAAACACCGAGCCAGAGCAGGGGAAATACTTCCTGTATCCAATTGAAGAATCCCATCAATGGATCCAACACTTGACACGCCTACACAGCGCGACGGGGTCCTCGAAGCATGCTCAAATGGGGATACCTTAAACTTGCAAGATTTACTCCGCACCTCTCACGGAGCTGGTCAAGACCACAGCTCCCAACCTTCCGCGTCTGCCGCACCTTTGGAATCTTCCCTTACCCACGCCATGTTGGCCAAAGCGACTCAGCACAATCACCCCGATACTGTCCGCTACATTCTAACGCTCCTCCCTGGGACCGAAATCCCCGAGGAAACAGTCCGCTGGGCACTCCTGTCACGCTCGATTGAGATGTACCAAGCCCTCTTCACGCACGATCCAAGCATCATTCACCGGACCCTCTACGACGGCCGCGAAACACAACTCGGCAAGGCTCTGAGCATCCTGGCGTCACCGGAACACATCGAGTTCCTGCTCTCCTGCGGACTCCGACCCAGCAACGACCACTTTGACGTGAGTCCACTCGCACTCGCTTGCGGGTAATGGCAAACGAGACCGGTGGAGCTCTGCACGATCCTGCTCCAGCACGGCGCCTCGCTGCTGCATTCGGGGGCTTTGGCGGCAGCGGCCAGAACGGGGCGGGTGGATTTGGTGAGCTGGCTGCTGGGGCAGGGTGCGGATGTGAATGACGCCGTCACCAACGCTGCATTGATCACCCACTCTTGTAAGGGTCACCCGTGGCCGGCCTTGCACGCGGCGATCGAGGGTGGGCATGTGGAACTCGTGCGGCTGTTGCTCGATCGGGGCGCTGATCCTGCGCTGTTGGATCGGAAGGGGCGGACGGCAGTGGCGGTTGCTGAGGCGGTGGCTGAGGCTGGGGGGGATCAGCAGATGCTTGCTCTGCACCACTGGTAGAGAGGTCGGCAAAGGCACGAGCGATGGACCGGGGAGCTATCCAAGCAAAGCGCAGGCTGCCACGGGGGTGACAAAATTCTAGGCAAGTAGCCCACTTCGGGGATGGCTGCCTGATTAACAGTTCCCACCACCAAAATATGGCATTTATATCCTATTTTCTTGGACTCGCTCAGCCGAATAGCCTTTGATCAAATATTGAGCTGATAAGCTGTCGAAGATGCTAATAATTTGATAGTAGACAGGTACTAGGTTGAAAGAAATAGGGAGAGAAATACCCAAATGAGAGTAGCTTATCGTTGGTTGCATTATGGTTGGCGGTTCGCGAAACGGGCCTTCCCCCACCACCAATTCTATACCAAAATCCGAGGCTTAATATTGCTAAAGAGACTGCCCTAGCCATTCTCCAACAAGCTGTCAAAGGATTTTATAGGAAGTAGCGAAGTCTAGGCAGTAGGCGGGGCATAAGGGTTAAAAAATAACAAAGGTAGCTCAAACCGTAATAAAAGGAAGCTGTTTTAGGCTTTAGTGTACTACGCCTCTATATTGCCTATATTGCTCAGGGTACGTTTCAGGTATATTCAGGCCGACTTAGTCGGTGCTTACCTTTGCTTAGGGACGTTTAAGCTCGGCTCAGGCTAGAGCGGCGCCCTGCTTAGTTTGGCAGCTGAAAGTGGAAGGGGGAAAACTTTTTTGTGGTCCTCTATATAGCTGTATATATGCTGATGCGACCTTTCTCACGCATAAGCCCGATCCACCCTCACAATGCAATAGTCGAACAATATAC
>JAABUQ010008960.1_pt1 | contig 13775 bp, 15 predicted proteins | sample 5560001 | NCBI WGS metagenome assembly JAABUQ01 (sample SAMN10711888, study PRJNA513371) | rock metagenome | isolation source: Antarctica rocks | place: Antarctica: Victoria Land, Finger Mt nord | collected 2015-12-18
CCGCCATCGCCTGACCGCCTCCAACCATCGTGCTGCTCGCGACGCCGCCTTCCGCAGCTGGCGCGAGGTGGCCGGCGTCGCGCACGCGGCGTGAGACCCTGATCGCCCGCTAGGCCCTGGTGGCCCCTAACCATCAACCTGACAAAGCCGACCCCTTGCACCCAAGGGGCCGTCCACACATGCAACAACGCCAACGCCAACGCCAACGACAGCGGCAAAGGCCCTTTTACCAAGTCGTGGTCAGAGCGCCGAAACTGCACTCCTAATCCACGTCCGGAACGCGACCAGCGGAGCGTAGGCAGCGCGTCCCGCTGGCCATGCAAGGTAATAGCTGCCGGGGCTTTTCACGGCGCCGGACACGGCCTCGACGAGGCTGCCGCGCGACAGCTCGGCCGCGATGAGGAATCGGGGGAGCAGCGCCACTCCCACGTCGCCGACCGCAGCCTCGGCCGCCGTGGCAAACTGGTCGAGCATCATGCCATGGATGTTGTTCGCAACGACGTCCATCGCCTCGAACCACCGCTCCCAAGCATCCGGACGCGAGACCAGATGCAGCAAGGGAGCGCCAAGCAGGTCGCCGGGCGTCCTGAAGGCATGGCGTGCAGCGGTGGTAGCGCTACAGACGGGAATGACGACCTCGTCCATCAGCAACTCGAGTTCGGCGCCGGGCCAGTCGGGCCCACCAAAATGGATGGCCGCATCGACCCGGTCGGCGGTGAAGTCGAACGGCGCGGTCCGGGTGGTGAGATTGACCGTGATGCCGGGTTGGGCGGTGATGAACCCCGAGAGCCGGGGCGCCAGCCATCGCGCCCCGAAGGTCGGCAAGGTAGCGAGGTCAAGCGTGCCGCCCCGGGGATTGGCACGAAACCCCAGCGTTGCCGTCGAGATTCGGTTCAGCGCCTCGCGGATCTCCCGCGCGTAGGACTCACCAGCGAGCGACAGCTTCACCGTCTGCCGATCACGGACGAACAGCTCGGACCCGAGGACGTCTTCCAGCGCCCTGATCTGCCGGCTGACCGCGCTTTGCGTCAGGTTCAGCTCGGCCGCCGCGGCCGTGAAGCTCCCATGCCGCGCCGCCGCCTCCAGCGCGCAAAGCAGTGACGTGGACGGCAGAAACCGCCGGGTGATCGCCATGCCGGTCCTTGCAGGCGGATACGGGAACATTCCCAATCCGCATGATATCAGACGGGAATGTCGTTTTGAATCGGACGCATGGCAAGAGTAGGTGATGCGACCGGCGCATGAGTTTGGCGTCGTGCCCCAGGAGCACGTCAATGCCTTGTCCCTCCCCGTCCCCAACAGACGTGCTCGCATGAGCATCGGGGTCCGCTCGCACGGATTATGGGGACACTCGGCGCCGCCGGCCCCTGCAACGACCATGCTGCAACAGGACAGGGACGTCGATGTAGCGATCGTTGGTGCCGGCTATACCGGCCTGTCCGCGGCCTTGCATCTTGCGGAGGGCGGCGCCACGGCAGTGGTGCTGGAGGCCGCCGCCATCGGGTTTGGTGGCTCCAGCCGGAATGTCGGGCTGGTGAATGCAGGCATGTGGGTGCAGCCCGACGACCTGCCCGCTGCCCTGGGTGTAACGCATGGGCAGCGCCTGCTCGATCTGCTGGGCCAGGGCCCCGAGGTCGTGTTCGACCTGATCGAACGCCATGGCATCGAGTGTGAGGCGGAGCGGCAGGGGACACTGCATTGCGGTGTCGGGCGGAAAGGCCTCGAGGAGTTGCAGGAGCGAGCGCGGCAATGGCAGGTGCGCGGTGCCCCGGTGCGGCTGCTGAACGCCGCCGAGACCGCAGCAAAGGTCGGGACGGCCGCCTATAGCGGTGCGTTGCTCGACGCGCGTGCGGGAACAATCCAGCCACTGGCCTATGCACGCGGGCTTGCGTCCGCGGCCCTCGCGGCCGGAGCGGAGATCTACACGTCGAGCCCTGTGACTTCGGTGTCCAACGTCGGGGGGCGCTGGCAGGTACACACGCCCGGCGGCACGGTCCAGGCCAACTGGGTCGTTGTCGCGTCGAATGCCTATACCAGCGCGCCATGGCCCGAGATCCGCTCGGAGATCGTACGTCTCCCCTACTTCAACCTGGCCACTACGCCGCTTGGCGACAACCTGCGCCGCTCGATCCTGCCGGAGCGGCAGGGCGTATGGGACACGCTCGAGGTGCTCAGCTCCTTTCGCCTCGACCGGCAAGGGCGCCTGGTGTTCGGCAGCGTGGGCGCGCTGCGGGGACCCGGCTTGCCGATCCACCGCGACTGGGGGCGCCGGGCGATGACGAAGCTGTTTCCCCAGTTGCGCGGCGTGGAGTTCGAGAATGCGTGGTATGGGACGATCGGGATGACCACAGACAACCTGCCGCGCTTCCACCGGCTGGCCCGCAACGTCGTGTCGTTCAGCGGCTATAATGGGCGCGGCATCGCGCCGGGCACCGTGTTCGGGCGCTGCCTGTCGCAGCTGGTGCTGGGATCCCTGGCCGAGTCCGACCTGCCGATCTCTCTGACCGATCCCCGGCCCGCGACGTACCGCCGCGTGCGTGAAGCCTACTACGAGGTGGGAGCGCAGGCGGCGCACCTCACAGGCGCCCGCCTCTAAGAACTTCGCGCGTCAGTTAAGGAAACACAGTGCCCGATACCCAACCCGCATCGACCGCAGCCGACGCCAGAACCATCCTGCTCTCGCTCGGCGTGGAACTGCGCTGCCTGGAGGGGGGCACGCTGGAAGTGGTGTCGCCGATCGACGGCACGATCCTCGCGTCGGTACACGAGACCAGCCTTGCCGACGTGCAGGCGTCCATCGGGGTCGCCCATGCCGCTTTCCTGGTGTGGCGGCAGGTGCCGGCGCCACGCCGCGGCGAACTCGTCCGCCTGTTGGGCGAGGCGTTGCGCGCCAACAAGGACGCGCTGGGCCGGCTGGTCACCCTGGAAGTCGGCAAGGTGCTGTCGGAAGGCCTGGGCGAGGTCCAGGAGATGATCGACATCTGCGACTTTGCGGTAGGACTGTCGCGGCAGCTGTATGGCCTGTCGATCCCGTCCGAGCGGCCCGATCACCGGCTGATGGAGCAGTGGCATCCGGCCGGGGTGGTGGGCGTGATCTCCGCCTTCAACTTCCCGGTCGCGGTCTGGTCTTGGAACGCGGCCCTGGCGCTGGTCTGCGGCGATGCCGTCGTCTGGAAACCCTCGGAGAAGGCGCCACTGACGGCGCTGGCCGTGCACGCCCTGTTCTGCCGGGCCGCCGCGGGGTTCGGCGGTGTGCCGGACGGGCTCGCCACCCTGCTTATCGGCGCCCGCAGGGTCGGCGAGGCGCTCGTCGGCGACGCGCGCATCACTGTGGTATCCGCGACCGGCTCGACCGCCATGGGCCGGACGGTGGGCGAGCGCGTGGCCCGCCGGTTCGGCCGCGCGATCCTCGAACTCGGCGGCAACAACGCGTCGATCGTGACGCCGTCGGCCGACTTTGACCTGACGCTGCCGGCGGTGGCATTCGGTGCGATGGGCACGGCCGGCCAGCGCTGCACGACGCTGCGACGGCTGATCGTGCACGAGGACGTCCATGACGGGCTCGTCGCCAGGCTCGTCGCGGTCTACGATTCCATTTCGGTCGGCAATCCCGTCACGGGCAACGCGCTGGTCGGGCCGCTGATCGACGGCGCCGCCTACGACGCGATGCAGGCCAGCCTGGTTGCGGCGCGCGAGGCCGGCGGCGTGGTGCATGGCGGCGAGCGGATCGACGTAAACGGCCCGGCATCGCACTACGTCCGGCCCGCGCTGGTCGAGATGCCCGGCCAGACCGGGCCGGTCATCCAGGAAACCTTCGCCCCTATTCTGTACGTGTTGAAATACCGCAGCCTGGACGAGGCGATCGCCTTGCAGAACGGGGTGCCGCAGGGACTATCCTCCTCGATCTTCACGACCGATCTGCGGGACGCCGAGCGGTTCCTGTCGGCCCAGGGATCCGACTGCGGCATCGCCAACGTGAACATGGGCCCGTCGGGGGCCGAGATCGGCGGCGCGTTCGGCGGCGAGAAGGACACGGGCGGCGGCCGGGAGAGCGGCTCCGACGCCTGGAAGGGCTACATGCGCCGCCAGACCAACGCCCTGAACTACGGCCGGACGATGCCGCTGGCCCAGGGCGTCCGGTTCGACGTGGGATAGCCCGCCTGCCCGTTCAGATGGGGATCATGAGGGTCATCAGCGGGACGTGGTGCTGGCAGCCATACATGTCCCCGTCCCCGGCCGTGCCCTGCGCCCGCGGCCGCTTGATCGTGACCTTGATGGCGTTGGCCATGTCGATCTCGAAGAACGACGAGATCTGCGACAACTCGATCCCGTAGGCGGCCGCGACGGCGGCGGGCGTGATGGCGCCGGACCGGCGCACGGCCTGGTAGCGGGCTGCGTCCTTGAACAGGATGTCGAAGGTGATCCGGTAGGGGCCGGCATTCTTGCTGCGGACGATGTCGGCGACATCCTTCAGCGGGCGAGCGGTCATCTACAGCTCCTCCAGGTGCATGGGGAACAGCTCAGTCGGCGTCTCGACCTTCATCAGGTGGTAGGCGCTGAACTCGTACACAGCCCCGATGTCGAGGTCGGACGGCGAGTAGGGGAAGGCGAGATTGCCCGACGTGTTGACGATCCTGGGGTAGTGATAATGCAGCATCGCGCCGCTGATCTGGTGGCACACCGCCTGCGCCAACTCCTGGTTCGGCGCGGTCACCTCGATGACGAGGCCGACCTCGTGGGAGATCGCTTGGTCACCCTCCAGCTCCTTCATGACGCCATCGCGTCCGTAGACATGGAACACGATGACCACATGCTGCGGCGCGAAGTAGGCTTCCGCCGTGTGCCGGACGTCGGCCAGAATGGCATCGAGAGCGGCGATCGTCGTTGGGCAGCGGATGCCGGCGATGCAAATGGAACGAAAGCCCGCAAGCCTCGCGCCCTCGAGCTTCACGTAGAAGTCCGTGGTCTCGACCAGCCTGGCGCCGCGAACGCGCACCTGGCGGTCCCCGACCTGCTCGAACGAGCATGCGGACAGGTCCATCTCGTGTCCCGGCCCGCCTTGCCTGAACGGGTTCTCGCGCTCGTACAACGAATGGGCGGCGACCGACTTCACCGAGGCGATGCGTCCGAGACTGCCGGGCTCGAGGACGAAGCCGTCGTCGTCGACGCTCCCCAGCATGACGTCCATCGCGAAGGGTTCGGCCGAGAAGGCGCCGCATTCCAGGATCTTGCCCATGTGAATGGCCAACGCCGGGTCGGCGCCGCGCCAGATCGGGAAGGCTGCGATGACGGAGTCGTCGCACGCGCGTCCGGCGATGATGACCTGCGCCCCTGCATCGAGCGCCGCACAGATGGGCTCGTGCCCCATCTGGGCCACCAGCGTGGTCGTCTGATCGAGCGTCTCGGTGGTCAGCGGCGTCCCCGCTTCGAAGTCGATGATCTCGCCGGCCCGGACGGCCTGCTTCGCCCGTTCGATGGGGATGTCGGACCTGATCGTCGCGAGTTTGAAGTGCAGGCCGAGCTCGATGGCGATGTCCCGGACGAGCGCCGCCGTCCGATCGACCTGCACGCCGGAGCCTGCGCCCCCCGCGCTGCCGACAATCAACGGGATCCCGGCCGCCTGGGCCGCGCCGATCAACGCCAGGAGTTCGCGCCGGATGCTGACATCGGAGACGAGCGGCTTGCCGGACCCGAGATAATGCGGCCCCGGGTCCGTAGAACCCGCATCCACCGCGATGACGTGAGGCCCCAGCGACATGCCACGCGCCAGCGCCTCCGCACCGAAGCCGTAGCCGAGGGTGCCTGTGGGAGTCAGAACGCGAAATGCCGCCATGGATCGCCCCGGACCGTGCGGCCGCGAGTGAGCAAGCGGCAGGCGCGGACGTCAAATCGCTTCTGCAGCGACTGTCATAACCATCCGGTATGCCTCAACGGCGGCTCAAGACCCGGCTTGGCCGCTGTCGCGGGGATGCCCCGCGATGACCGCTTCGATCTGCTGTAGCCGTCGGGGCAAATGCACCTGCAAGTGCGCGACCAAGGCGCGGGTGCCGAGCGACGGCTCCTTGAAGCTTGGGAACACGGTCCAGATATCGTAGCCGACAACCGGGTGGAATGGCCGGACCACCAGCTCCCGACGGTCGAAACCGACAGTACTCAACGGGTCGACCACCGAGACGCCGCAGCCCGCTGCGACGAACGAGCAGCAGGCTTCCGTCGACTGCACCTTCAGCGCGATCTCGCGCTGCGCCCCGCTCGCCGCAAACGCTTTGTCCACCTGGAACTGCGCCCGGTCCTCCTCCAGCATGCCGACGAACCGCTCGCCGTGCAGGTCGGCGGCGTCGATGACATCCCGGCCCGCCAGCCGATGACCCGGCGGCAGGACGCACACCGCGGTCATCCCGCACAGCTGTTCGAAGCGCAGCCCAGGCCGATTGGTGGCCACCATCCCGAACCCCACATCGACGCCGTGGGTCGCCACCCTGTCCAGCAGCAGCCAGGAATTGCGGTTGGACATCTCGAGCCGCAGGCCCGGCTTGGTTTCCAGGAAGCTTGCGATGATTGGGGGCATCACGCGCGCCGCCAGCGAGGGGAACGTCACCAGCCTGAGTTCGCCGTAGTCCAGCCGCCGGATCGCCTTGGCCCGCGCCGCAACCGAGTCGATGCCCAGGAAGACGCGGTCCACCTCGGAATGCAGCATCAATCCCTCGGCGGTCGCGACGACACCGTTCTTCTGGCGATTGAACAGCGCGAACCCGCAGGTCTGTTCCAGCAGCAGGATCAGCTTGCTGACGGCCGGCTGCGACAGGCCCAGCTTCTGGGCGGCCCGGGTGAAGCTGCCCAGCTCCATGACCGCCTTGAAGGCCTCGAGCTGGCGGACGTTCACGGCGGGGTTGTACCGGGAAATGGCGGCCGCCCGGCGTCGACCACGGCAGCGAAGGCCGCGAGCCGTTCACGCAAGAGCGTCATGAAGCTGTCGATAAGGTTGAACGGGCGCGCGGCCTTCGGGCGTATGATCCAGACGTCGAAATACACCGCGGGCTCGAACGGCAGCACGACTACGCGCCCGTCCTCGTTGTTGTAGGCGCTGATCGGATCGATGACCGCCACCCCGGCGTGTACGGCCACGAACGAGAAGACGGTTTCCGACTGGCCCGCCTCGATCCGCGTCCGCCGCTGCACCTTCGCCTCGTCGAACACCCGATCGATGATCAGGCGCGAGTGATCCTGGGGACCGAGCGACACGAAATCCTCGCCCGCGAGATCCGGGGCACGGATCACGGAGCGGTTCGCCAGGCGGTGGTCCGCCGGCAGGATGCAGAGCCCGCGCAACCGGTGCAGGTGCGAGCTCTCGACCTCGGTGCGGTCTCCCGGCAGGAAGCTCAGGCCAATATCGACGTGCTGCGCGGCAACGGCGTCGATCAGGCTGCGCGAGCGCATGCTTTCGACCCGGAACTGGCTGTCCGGATGGGACTGGCAGAACGCCCAGACGATCTCGGGGATCACCTTGCGGGTGATGGCGGGGAAGGCCGCCAGGCTGAGCGCGCCCCAGCTCTGTTCGCGCAAGGCGGTAGCGACGCGGGTGATCTGCCCGACACCGACGAACATGCGCTGCACCTCGGTATACAGCGCTTCCGCCTCGCGGGTGGGCGCGAGCTTGTTGCCCCGCCGCTCGAACAGCGGGAACCCGCAACTGCGCTCGAACTGCGCGATCAACTGGCTGACCGCGGGCTGGGATATGCTCAGCCGCTGCCCGGCCCGCGTGACGCTGCCGGTCGAGATGACGGCCTGGAAGGCCTCGATCTGGCGTATATTCACGCTTGAACCATAAGACTGCCTTATGTCGGAGTCCGGATTATCTATTGGCGAATTATATCGAGCAAGGACATCCTGCTTGCGTTGCGCCCGTCGAGGACACTCGCGATCTGCCGGCGCAGTGTCATCCAAAGGAGATCAAGCCATGCCGAGTCTTGCAAAGACACTCGCCGCCGTGTCGATCATGGCTGCCGGCCTCGCATCCGGATGCCTGCCGCAAGCGGCCCATGCGGACGAGCTTGACCGCGTCACGCAACGCGGCAAGCTGATCGTCGGCATCCGCAACGACTACGTCCCGTTCGGCTTCCTCGATCCGAAGGGGCAGAACACCGGTTTTGAAGTCGACCTCGCGCGGTATGTCGCGAAGGAGCTGCTTGGCAACGAGAACGCGATCGAACTTGTCCCAGTCGTTGCCTCCAACCGCATTGAGTTCCTGAACGCCGGGCGCATCGACGTCATTTTTGCAACCCTCGGCAAGACGGCGGACCGCGGCAAGGTGATCGACTTCACCGAAGAGTACTACCTGATGGCGGGCATGATCCTGATGACGCCGAAGGACGCGACTTACAAGGGCTGGGAAGACATCCGCGGCAAGAAGATCTGCGGCAGCCAGGGCAACCTCTACAACCGCATGCTGACGGAGAAATGGGGCGCTGACCTGGTGCTGTTCGCGGGCACGGCCGAGATCTACAACGCGTTCCAGGCGGGACGCTGCGACGCGATCGCCTATGACGGCCCCAACCTTAGCATGAAGATCACCGAGGACGGCTGGCGCGACAAGTACAAGATCGCGCTGCCGACGTTCGAGTACATTCCGATCGCCGGTGGCGTGCGCAAGAACGAGCCGGCTTTCCTGCATGCGGTGAACGACGCGATCGTCAAGGCCGAAGCGGCGGGCGTGATGGTCACAGGAGAGACGAAGTACAGTCTTGGCACCAGCGAGTACGTGACGAAGCGCGAAGCCGACGCCAAAGCGAAGGTGCAGCCGAAGTAGCGCAGGGGAAGGTCTCACCCGACATGCACCCGCGGGCTGTCGACCCGCACGCATCGAGACTTCAGGCCGGCCGTGCCGCCAACCTGATGGAGTTCGAAGCGGAGGCCAGGCGGCTGCCCCGGGCGCTCCACCATTACGTTGCCGGAGCCTCCGAGGACCGCGCGACCCATCGCCGCAACCTCCGAAGCTTCCGGGACCGCGCCTTCCTGCCTGAGGTGCTGGTCGACGTGTCCGGACGGTCTACGGAGACGTCGCTGTTCGGCGTCCGCTATGCGGCCCCGTTCGGCATCGCGCCGATGGGGTTCAGCCGCCAGATCGCAACGGATAGGGATGTCGTGCTCACACGGGCCGCCGCCGTGGGCGGACAGGATGGAGTCGCGCATGGGCTGCAGCTGCTGATCGAGGAGGTCAGCCGGAACATGGGCCTGCTGGGCATCACGCGCCCCCACGACGTGCGCCGCATCGCCCTGCTGCGGGACGGGCACGCGGCCGGATGAGCCTGGATTTCACCTGGCTCGGCGATCACCTCTACCAGCAATGGCTGCTCTGGGGGGTCGCCACCACGATCCTGCTGAGCCTGCTCGGCATAGCCTTGATGATCGTGGTCGGGATCGCCGGGGCGGCGTGTCTCCATTTCAAGGTCCCGGTGCTGGACACGCTGACCACGATCGTCGTCGAGCTGTTCCGCAACACGCCTCCGCTGGTGCAGCTGTTCTTCCTCTATTTTATGCTGTCCGACATCGGGCTGAGCCTGACCGACCCGGTGACCGGCCGCGGCGTGCCGCTGTTCACCGGCTTTACCTGCGTGGTGCTGTCGCTCGGCCTGTATAACGGCGCCATCGCCGTCGAGGTCGTGCGGTCGGGCCTGCTGGCGGTGCCCGCCCAGACGGTGGAGGGCGCCCGGTCGCTCGGGTATTCCCGGCTGCAGATCTTTCGCTACGTCGAGTTGCCGATCGGCCTGCGGCTGTGCGTCCCGGCCATGACCAGCAACGTCGTGAGCCTCATCAAGACCTCGTCGCAGGCTGCCCTCGTCGCGGTTGCCGACATCATGTACGGCGCCACCCAGATCATGCTCGAGACGTTCCGCAATCTCGAGGTGATGCTGCTGATCTGGACGATTTACGTCGTCATTGCGAGCCTCGCGGTCATTGCCATCCGCCGGGCTGCCTGGTCGTTCGCGATCCCGGGCTATGGGACGGGCATCTCGTGAACGGGGACCTCAGGACCTTCCTGTTCGGCCTATTCGGCGTCACCTTCATCCTGGCCGTGCTCATGGTGCTGGTCTATGGCGCTGAGACCGGCGCCATCCTGGCCGCTCTCGCCTCCCGGACGCCGCTGCTGCTGACTGGCAGCAGCGATTTCAGCGGGTTCGACGGCGGGTTCGCCGCCAACATCCAGATCAGCCTCTGGGCGATGCTGATATCCAGCGTCGCCGGCACCGCGCTCGGCATCGCGCTGATCGCCCGCAACGTGCTGGTGCGCGCGCCGGCGATCCTGGTCATGAACGTCCTGCGCAATTCGCCTTGGCTGGTCGTCCTGTATGCGACGCTTTACCTGCTGCCGTTCGAGATCGACGTGTTCGGGGCCATCGTTGCCGTGCCCACGCTGGTGAAGGCGATCCTTGGCCTGGCGCTGCCCGTGACGGCCAACATCGCCGAGGTGTTCCGCGGCGGGGTGGAGGCGGTACCCAGCGGCCAGTGGGAGTCCGCCCGTTCGCTCGGCTACCGACGGCTGCAAATCCTGCGTTACGTCATCGTGCCGCAGGCGCTGCCGCTGATGACACCGAACCTCATGACGACCTATGCGATGCTGTTCATCGGCACCAGCCTCGTGGTCGTCACCGGTGCGGCCGACGTGCTGTCGGTCGCGCGCACCGTGATCGGCAGCGACGGAGCGCACATCGCGACCGCGATCTACATCTACGTGCTGTTCCTGTTCTTCCTGTTCTGCTTCCCCGTCGCGATCTTCACGCGGTGGCTCGAGCATCGTGTGCGAGTGCCAAAATGACGTCGACGACCGCGCGCCTTCCCCTGCTGGACCTGCCCCCGCTGGAGCTGCCCCTGCTGGAACTGCGGGCCGTCCGCAAGTCCTATGGCGTCATCCCGGTGCTGAACGGCATCTCGCTCAACGTCCGGGATGGCGGGGTCGTCTGCATCATCGGACCCTCGGGGTCCGGCAAGTCCACCATCCTGCGCTGCATCAACGGGTTGACGACGATCGACAGCGGCACGATCCGGGTCGGCGACTTCGCCGTCGAGACGCTGAAGACCGACAAGGCGCTGATCCCGCTGCGCCACCAGGTCGCGATGGTGTTCCAGCAGTATAATCTGTTCCCGCATCGCACCGTGCTGCAGAACCTGACCATGGCGCCGGTTCAGGTCCTCGGCGAGAAGCCGGCCGAGGTCCGGGAGCGCGCAACCGCGCTGCTCGCCAAGGTCAGGCTGACCGGTAAAGAGAACGCCTATCCCGGCGAGCTGTCCGGTGGCCAGCAGCAGCGTGTCGCCATCGCCCGCGCTCTGGCCATGCAGCCCCGGGTGATCCTGTTCGACGAGGTGACGGCGGCGCTTGACCCCGAGATGGTGAGCGAGGTGCTAAGCGTCATCCGCGACCTTGCCCGCGACGGCATGACCTGCGTGCTCGTCACCCACGAGATGCGGTTTGCCGAGGAGGTGGCGGACGAGGTGTTCTTCACCGACCGTGGCGTGATCGTCGAGCACGGCCCACCCCGCAGCCTGTTCCACGCGCCCTCCGACGAACGCCTCAAGGGCTTTCTGGACAAGGTGCTGTGACCCGTATCCGCCTCGTATCAACAAGGATATCGACCCGATGGCACCGCTGAAAGTCCTAGTGCCCGACGCGCATCTCCGCGACCTCGACATCGAGCGGAGCGTCTCCGGGGATCGCCTGGACTACCTCGTCCGTGATGAGACCGATGCGTCCGCGATCCCCGATGAGGTCTGGCGCTCCTGCGACGCGGTCCTGGTCTGGCATCGCATGAAGCTGACCGCGGACGTCGTCGCCAAGCTCGACCGCTGCCGCCTGATCGTGAGGGTCGGCGTGGGCTTCGACAACGTCGACAGTGCCGCCTGCCGCCTACGCGGCATCCCGGTGTGCAACGTTCCCAACTATGGGACCACCGAGGTCGCCGACCACGCGCTGGCGATGCTGCTGTATCTGACCCGCGGCCTGGGCACGTATGAGCGCCGCTTCCGGGCCGACCTGGTCAGCGGGTTCCTGGCCGAGGACGCGCCGGTGGTGCGGCGGCTTCGCGGGGCGACCTTCGGCGCGATCGGCATGGGCCGGATCGGGACCGCCATCGCCCGGCGGGCAGCAAGCTTCGATATGAAGGTGATCTACGTCGATCCGTTCCTGCCGGAAGGCCATGAGCTCGGCCTCGGCGTCGAACGCGTCCGGACCCAGGCGGAGCTGCTTCGCCGAGCCGACATCGTCAGCGTGCACCTGCCGCTATCCGAGCCGACGCGCAACCTCATCGACGCCGCGGCGCTGGCGCAGATGAAGGCGGGGTCAATCCTGATTAACGTCGCGCGGGGTGGCCTGGTCGATATCGAGGCGCTCTACGCGGCGCTCAAATCCGGCCATCTCGCGGCCGCGGCGCTGGACGTGTTCCCGAAGGAGCCGCCGGTGCCTGCCCCCGCGCTGATCGAAGCCTGGCGCAACGAGGAGACGTGGATCGCCGGACGGCTCGTCCTCAGCCCGCACGCCGCCTTCTACTCGGAGGCCGGCTACATCGACATGCGGACCTTCTCAGCCGAAATCCTGCTCGACTTCCTGTTCGACGGACGGTTGCGGAACAACGTCAATCCCGGCTGGGACAAGCAGGCGGCCTAGTCCCTGCCCTGCTCCGGCACGGGCGCTTCAACCAGAAACTGTCGAGGTTCACAATGGCCCTGCAACAGCACAGAACCCAGTTCCACCGTCTCACCTCTGACGACCTCGCGCCCTGGCGAGCGATCCCGCCCGCGGTCGCGTCCGACTGCATGAACCGGACCCAGGTCATGCACGCGCGCATGAAGCCGCTGACGGTCGGCCAGGCATTGTGCGGACAAGCCCGCACGGTCGTCACGATGGCGGGTGACTGCCTCGCCCTCTGTGCCGCGATCGGCGCCGCTGAGCCCGGCGACATCCTGGTCATCGATGCCGGCGGCGTCGCCGATACCGCGGTGTGGGGTGGGATCATGACCCTGGAGGCAACGTTGCGTGGCATCGGCGGCGTCGTACTCGACGGTGCAGTCCGCGACGTGGCGGAGATCCGGGCCAGCGGCCTCGTGATGTTCTGTACAGCCAGCGTTCCCCGCGGACCGCATCAGGGTTTTGGCGGGTCGCTGGATGGACATATCTCTGCCGCCGGCGTGCCGGTGTCGCCCGGCGATATCATGCTGGGCAACGATGACGGCGTGGTCGTCGTGCCCCTGGCCAACGCCTCGGCCATCCTCGCTGCTTCGCAGGCACACCTGGCCAAAGAGGAGAGCTGGATGGCCGACTTGCGCGCGGGACGCATGATGAAGGAGATCTTCGGGATGCCCGATCCCGTGGCGATGGACTGATCGGCAGGGCGGACGGAGAGGACGCCCCATGCAACGGTTCGATACGGCTGCCACTGAGCGGCTTCTCGACTATCCCACCCTGATGGCCACGCTCACGACCGTCCTCCGGGAGTATTCCAGGCAAGAGATCACCAGCCCCGAGCGGCTTGTGCTTCCCTGTGGCAACGGGCGCGGCGTCCTGCTGTCCATGCCGTGTCAGGCGCATGACCTGATCGCGCACAAGCTGGTGACCATTTACAAGAACAACAAGGAAGCGGGCCTACCCACAATCCAGGGCGACGTGGGTTGCGTCGCGAATGTGGTGGAAATGGCCTGACTGGCTCGTCTCCGGCGTGGTGATGGTTGCCTGGCTCAGGCCGCGAGGTCAACGGGCATGGGATCGGCCAGCTTCTCGCCGAGCGTCT